>Ga0308165_1002706_pt1 | contig 20417 bp, 21 predicted proteins | sample PhyWR2_FD_201032 | JGI IMG/M metagenome (GOLD analysis project Ga0308165, IMG submission 201032) | Phyllosphere microbial communities from UC Gill Tract Community Farm, Albany, California, United States - DLSLW.R2 | ecosystem: Host-associated > Plants > Phyllosphere > Unclassified | place: USA...
AGGGTAGTTAATTTCATACCTTTGTAATGAATGAGGTTAAAAAATAGCAGCTGAGTTTCGAAGCAAGCTGCTTGTCCAAATTTCTACCGGAAGCGTTGTCGCGCTTTCGGTTTTTTTTAAGGTAGGATGCTAAATTTCTGGTAGTTTTTTCATCATAAAGTTTAGTTAGTTTGTGAATTGGTTGGTTGATTTCTCGGCTGCTTAAAGAAAAGCCATTCTTGTTTAATCTTTAGTTATAGTGAGTACTTTGCCCTTTGCATCAACATGAACGTGGTTAAGTTCTAATATTTTAAATACCTCTGCCAGGTTGCTATTTCGTGGAATTTCGCCCTCATATTTTTCTGTTGAAATTTTGCCTTCATAAACCACATCTACATCATACCAACGCGAAACCTGTCGCATAATGCTCTTTAGATCTTCATTATCAAAAGAGAAAATGTTATTTTTCCAGGCCATTTCTTTGTCGATATCAATTTGCGCATCAACAATTAATTTGGCATTGCTTGTATTTAATTGTGCTTGTTCTCCAGGATGTAGATTTACATTACCAGCAGCAGTACTCACTTTAACAGCCCCTTCTAAAAGCGTGGTTTTAACAACGGTTTCGTTGCTGTAGGCATTTATATTAAAATGTGTACCCAATACTTCAACTGTTTGTAAATTTGTTTTAACCCTAAAAGGACGGGTATGATCTTTTGAAACCTCGAAATAAGCTTCGCCATTAAGCTCTACCACCCTTTCGTTTTTGGCAAAGGCATATGGATATTTTAAGGTGGTAGCCGCGTTGAGCCAAACTTTTGTGCCATCAGGCAAGCTCACCTGGTATTGCCCGCCACGCGGCGTGCTGATTGCATTAGAACCTGTAAGCGCACCATTTTGTACTTCATTGATCACATATTCAAGTTGACCGTTTTTTGCTTTACGAATTACAATGCCATTCTGATTGGCAATCTGGCCATTTTTAGCTTCATCTAAATTAACCACAGTACCATCGGCCAAGGTTAATATGGCTTTATTTCCACCAGGAAGAATATTTTTCAATTCTGTTTTGGCACTTAAAGGCAAAGTATTGCGACTGGACATAAAATAAAATCCAAGACCAAAGCATAAAACAATACTTGCAGCAATGGTAATATATTTAACCGTGATCAACTTTACAGACTTTCCGCGTGGACTTAGCTTATTCCAAACTTCTTCCTTACTGCTTTCGATGGTAGTATGGGCTGGTGCTGCCGCTTCATCAGGCAACTGAAGATACCAATCTTCAACAATCGCCATTTCTTCTGACGTACAATTACCTGAAAGGTACTTATCTAAAAGTTTTTTCGAATTTTTCTCCATTAAAAGAAATCTAGTCTGGTTGATTACTATATATACGGCGAAGCTATAACCTTGGGGGTATATAAAATGTACTTTTATTTAAAATAGTTGTATTTGGCTTTTTTTAATAGAAAACCCGTTTTAAATCGGGCACCAATAGGATTATTTATAAGTTTTCAACAAAAAAGCGACATAAATAACCAGTCCTAGCCTGGTTTTAAGAATCCTTAGTGCATTTTTAACCTGCGTTTTAACGGTTAATTCAGAAAGACCAAGTTCAAGGGCAATTTCTTTATGTGATTTATTTTCTTTCCGACTTAAAATAAATATTTCACGCATTTTTGGTGGCAAAGCATCAATTTCTTGTTCAATTAATAATGCCATTTGCTTTTCGCGCACGAGATAATCGGTTAACACATGATCCTGATCCATATAATCCTGCAAAGAATCTACGTATTTGCTTTCTACTTTTTGGTGTGCAAATACATCTAAAACTCGATTTCTAACTGCTGTATATAAATAAGCTGATAAGTTACCGTCGGGTGCTACTTGCATACGTTTTACCCACAACGACTCGAATAATTGGTGGAGTACATCCTTAGCTTCTTCATCGTCGTTTAAACGTTTGCTGGCATGGATAAAAAGTAATCCATAAAAGCGGTTGTAAATTTCCGTAAATGCCAGTTCATCACCTTGTGTTAACAAGAATGCCAATTCGCTATCGGAATATGAACTGTAAATACGCATAGAGATTACGCAAAGATAATATAAATACAATCGATTTCATTGAGTTGTATTAGGCCTTATCTTACTTATATCTTGATATTTGCAGTTTTTGACACTGGATTAGTACTTTTTTATTCCCAGACGAAGAATTTGAACAGTTTTTATAAGATTTGTCATTAAAAAAAGACTGCACAGATAAACCCGAGTACGATAGCCCGGTAGATTCATTTCCTTAAAATTGTCTCTGATATTTATAATTCAACCTGATTTCATTACAATAGCTAGAATTTCACCTTTTCAACCATCACAGGGCCAATTAATCCAGAGGGCTGCAAGCTACTATCCGAACGGTATGGATTAACGAATGTCGCTGTTTTACGTTCTGCTATTGGCAGTTTACTATCTCCGATTAAACGGTTCATCCAGTTATTTACTACAGAAATTTCCAGTATATTTTTCCCATTTTTAAGCGCTTCACCAATATCGATTTTCCACGGTGCAGTCCAGATTCCACCAATATATTTGCCGTTTACCTTTACTTTTGCCATACCATTTAGCGCACCGATATTCAGGTAAACCTTTTCTCCCGTTGCGGCTTTTTTCGCTTTAAAAGTATTGTTGTAAATAGCGGTTCCTGCATAATATTTTATGGCATCTTCAGGTCTTTTAGTCCAATCGGTTAAACTTTCGAAAATTACGGGAGCTTTTGGCCCACTGAGCGCTTCATCGAATCTTACTTTCCATGGTGTGTTTATGGCTACTTGTGTTAAAGGTTTTGGAAAGTTGAGGTTAACATCCAAATCTTTAACTAAATTTTTCTGCGCTGTTCCGTTTTTAAAGAACAGAATAACACTTTGTAATGGCGCCAACCTTAAGGGTACTGTAGTTTGATCGTTTTTCACAGCAAAACCATTCAATGGTCTAATCTCTCCGTTAAGCGGATCCCACAATTCAGGAACAGCATTTTTCACCCTGAATAATGGAGAAAGCTCAACCGTTTCGTCTTTCTGATTACTGATAAAATACAATTCACCGTCGGCAAGTTTACGGTGGATAAATAAATTAGAAGTGCTTTCTCCATCGTTAAAATCGGGCACGATATTCATTCCTAACAATGCTTTGGAAATATCTTTATGATCGAAATAATTGGGATTCTTTTTAAGTTCGGCTGCCAGTTTACTTACTTCTTGATCAGCCTGCGGAAACCCTTCTAAACTTGGCGACCGCATAGGCAATTGCCCCATAATGTGTAAGCCTTGCTTTGCCATTTCCAATATCTTTTTTAACAATAGCGGGCGCATGGTTTCTAACGGAGGCAATACCAATAATGCATAACTCATGCCACCTTTCAGCTCAATCCTGCCATTATTTACCGTTGCGCGGTTTAAAATTACTTCGGCATTAATGTAATCAAAAGAATAACCTTTCGGTAAAGCAGGGTTGGTAATACCAGTCATTTTAGGGGCATCTTCACCAATAAAATAAGCCACATCAGCCACGTAATTTCCCTGTTGAAGCATATAGTTGCAACGCTTTAAATAGGCTGTAAATAAATCTAGGTATGGAAACCAGGTATTGTGCCTATTAAACTCGTTACCGAACCAGGCGTTAATTCCTGGTAATTGTTCTGCCGGTTGATGGATGTAGAGGTGAAAAAGTGTACTGTTTATACCTTCAGTAAAAAATCGGTCTCCACGCTGCTTCATCATGTATGGAAATCTTCCAAAAGTTTTTCCGGCAGCAGTAAAAGATTCGGCCGACACTTTAGTTTTTCCATATATGTGAGCTGCTGATGAAGCTGCTCTATTTTCAATATCGCCCAATTGGCCTTCACTCCAAAATTCACCGCCAATTTCATCCGCCTGGCCTCCATATTGCAAAAATTCTCCCGGAAAGCCCCAGTGCCCGTAACTCTCAAGCCAGGTTCTCAATCCGTATTTGTGGCTCACCGCGCCTAGTCCAGCCACATAATCGTAAGCTACCCGATCAGCAATCAATCGCCTTAAATCCCACAAAAACCGATCACTCTGATCTTCGTTTCCAACTACTTTCCCATCTAAAACAGGAAGATATGGGATGGGGTCGTAATGGTATTGACTGATAAACCGCGGGGCCATATCATCTGTCCAGTTCTGTCCCCCAGTTTCATAACTATCTTGTACTACAACTTTCCATGTTTTTCTATCTTCGGCAGGAATGCGTTTAAGTACCTCGCCCATAAAAGCATTAAAATGACTTTCGATATGAGTTTTACTCATTTTATCGGTTTCAAGGCCTGTACCTTCAGGATCTGCCGGTGCATTGGTTACCCCGGTAGGTAACATACCAAAACGCTGAATAATCCATTCACCAGCAGGAACATTCCATTTCAGCAAACCATTTTGATCCATAAAAGCAGAAATATCAATTACCTTTTTCGGATCTATTGTTTCGCTGTATTTTGTTTCGGCCTGTACGGGCCATTGGTATTCGTTCCAATACGGCAATGGGTCTTGAAACATTTTACCAAGGCTTTTTTCTATATAGGATGCTACAACAGGAACATTGGAAATTTTAATTTCTTTTAACGATATTCCCCCACCATTACTTTTAATTTCTAACCGGTATGTTTTTGAGGTAGTTTCGGGAAGAGAAACGGCCACAGGCCCATATGGCAGGAAGCCTACATTTAAAGCCATATTGTGCCGATCGATGGTAAAAGTTTTCACCACTTTATATGTTCCCGCATCTAACACTTTTAAAACCGCTGTTGCATTGATTTGATTTTCACCTGTTAAAATTGAGATACTTCTTGCCGTAAAGGCTTTATCTGTCACAAAATCGACGGTGGCCTCCTTGTTATCCGACTTTAATGTTCTGATAATTTCTTCTGTTTTATTTTTTATCGGTGCACTATAGGCAATAACTTTTACATCCTGAAAATTTCCAGCAGGTTTTTCCAACTGAATAGATTTGAGGCCTTTGCCGCTGATCAACTTTTGGCTGGAAGTTAAGTATCGCATGGCTTGAGTTGGTTTAACCCACGGTCCACCACTCTGGCTCCAACCCGGGCTGTTAAAAAGGCCAATTTCAATATTGAGCTCTGTAGCGGTTTTCAGTGCAGTATGTAGAATATCCCACCATTCATCGGTAAACATCTTAACCTTTCCATGAGGCACCTCACTATCCTGCAACCCTATATTACCGATAAATGCACGGTTAATCCCCACTTTTTTCATGGCTTGCAAATCCTTAATCACTCCCTCCTTAGAGATATTATCAGATAACCAATACCAGTAAATACTGGTTTGAACAGAATCGGGAATATGTATAAAATTATTGCGAACCGACTCTTGCGCACGTAAAGCCGGCGGTGTAAATGTAATGGCAATAAATGCAAGTAATAGTTTACAAAAAGTGGATCTTTGGAATATATTCATTTAATTTTAATAAAAAAGCATGATCATCAGAAGAGGCAATTTAAAATGAAGATCTGGATAAACGAAAAATATATCGCAACATTTATGTGCGCTACAATATTTAGATAGTAAAACGTTTTTTGGAAGCCATACGAGCGATATCTCCGTTATCTAAACCATAAAAAAATCTGCTCTCAGAAACTGTTTTAGCTTAGTCCTTAATTCCCTTGATTAGGTGTTGCGACTTAAAATAGCAGCATAGGCCACCAAAACAATGCATACAAATGAGGCAATGGTTCTTATTCTATGAAAAAAATTCCAGCTGTTTTCGAATCTATTCCGGAGATCGTCCAAACCTGCAGCATCTAGCTTAGTCAGATCAGCAACATCCAACAGATTATTGAGTGGTATATTGCCAATCATCGTAACTAAAAAAACGCCGCCAAAATACAATAGCGTTGCTGCCAAGAGTAAATAAAAAACCAGAGACTGATCCTTGAAAAGCCATACAGTGATGGGAAGCAGTACCAACGTACCCATAAAGGATGCAAAAAACAGAGGATTTAGAATAGCACGGTTGATGGATTGCATCGCCTGGATGAAGGAGATATCAGGAAGCCGTGAGAGACCAGGAATAACAGAACAGGAATAAGCATAAAATAGACCGCCAATAAGTGCAGTAGAAACTGTACTGAGCAACAGCATTAAGGTTTTAAATGTCATAAACCCAGATATTAATCCAATTTATAGAGATGTTTAACGAAATTAATAAAAATTGGCAGCTAATACATAGGCCGTAGAATAAAGTTGCAGAAAGGAAATTCCGCCAATATCCATATCTAAAATGAGAGCATCAATTTAGATAGGAAAGGGCATTAAATTAGGTATTGATAGGTAGATGTGGAACGAATATTTTTTATGTTAAGCTCTGCCTAACAAAGGTTTTGCATAGATTTAATTTTGTATATCTGTAAAAACCAAGAGCGAATATCGCTATCAAAAAACTTTTTAAGAAGCGCGTTACACAGATCGGTCAATTTTCGTTATAAATGGGTCAAAATACTAGTTAATACCTTCCTGTAATACCACAATATTAGTAGCTTGGCAGCCAATGTTACCTCTTTTCAGGTCAAAACGCACTTTGGCACCTACCAATAGCGATGATTTAAAAATTCCTTTCAGCTGTTGATTGTCGGCGTAAACCATCTCTGTACCACTATCAGGCTCGATAAACCCGAAACCTCGTATCGGGTTATACCATTTAATAATTCCTGTATATTTCATAAGACGCTTTTTTACCTTAATTTAGCCAAGAAAATGAAAATTTGATACAAATGCGGATAAAACGTACTATTTTCGTTATGAAAAGGTGTAATTTCGTTATGTATGCCAAAGAAGATTAGGAGATGATTAAGTGTATAGCCATAGATGACCAGTTGAGTTCGATAGTTGGACTGGAAAAATACATTGAAGAAACGCCAAATATGAGGCTTGTGGGGAGTTATACGGATCCACTAACCGCTTTAAGAGAACTGAAGAAGATAGATAATGTAGATGTAATTTTTATGGACGTGCAAATGCCCCAGATTTCTGGTTTGGAGCTTGCAAAAGCTGTACGCTCGAAAACCAGAAAACTAATTTTCACCACCTCTCATCAGGAATATGCTTTTGAAGCATTTGAGGCTGAAGGTGATGCATACCTGCTTAAACCTTATGGTTATGCCAAGTTTGCACTTACCTTAAACAGACTTTTTGGAGAGGAAATGGAAAATGGTGAGGAAGAAACCTATTTTCTGGTAAAAAACAAATCAGAAGAACATAAAGCTGTTTTAGTACGTTATGCCGATATTATAGCTTTTGAGAGTTTTCACAACTACATTAAAATCCACACAAAAGAAAAAGTAATTATTGCCTATTTGAGTTTGAAGGACGTAAAAGAGCAGCTCAGCATTAAAAAAGGTTTCATCCAGCTGCACAGGGCATATATTATTGCAATTGACCATATTACGCATATTGATGGAACAAGAATTACATTATCCAACCAAACAACTTTTTCGGTAGGTGATATTTATTACAATGATTTCCGTGATTTTTTTACGGACAAACTGATTATCAGCAGCCGCAAAAAATAGCGGCTGCTGATAAATTTAAACACTTATTATTCCAGAGGTAGACGTTGCACTGGATGTTGTAGTACCAGTTGGATCAGATGTTGTTGATTTATTCATGTTAGTAATGCCTGATGGCCTTTTGAATAAGAACAAAGTTCTTTTAACCAAAATTTTAGCTTTCATAATTATTTATTTTATGAAAGCTAGAGTGATATTAACCCTGTAACTTTAATGGTTACATAGATAGTGCTAATCTCTTTATGGAAAGATTTATTTCAGTAAACACATCACTTAAAAATTGGATCTTCAAGCATAGGGTTCATTTCATTGCTTGGTCTTGTTTTATATTTTGGGAATCCATTATTGTGGGCCTTACCTATGGTGCCTTTGGAAAGTTTGGGAACTATGTGGTACATTATGCGGTAAATATTCTTTTGTTTTATGTGCACGCATGGTTATTAGAAAAGGCATTTTCTTCTCCAAGACAAATGATATGGAAAATACCTCTTTTTATAATTTTAGAATTACTTGTTTACACTTTTGGGGTGTTGGGAATGGATTTAATGATTATAAAATATACTGATTTAATTTCTAAAGATTTCATTGCTACAGATGTAAGGATATATAAACTACTCTGGCGATCTTCTTTCTTTATGTTGTTCTCCACTGGTTACTTTTTCTTAAAACGTTACTTAAACGAAAGAGCTGAAAAAGAGAGAGTTGAAAAGCAGAGATTCAAAATGCTATTGGATAAAGAAAGAACGGACAAGGAACTGTTAGTATCTAAAAATGCATTTTTAAAGGCACAGATTAACCCGCATCTGTTATTCAATACTTTCGAGTTTATCCATCAAAAAATTAGGCAGCATTCTCCTGAGGATGCACAGGTTATGGTATATCTATCAGACATGATGCGTTTTGCAGCAACTACCGAACACAATGATGGTTATATAAAATTAAACGAAGAAATTACACAATGCCAAAACCTCATCAAGCTACATCAGCTTACCCAAGGTCAGGTTTTTATAGAAATGGCTTTCTCACCTGATGTACTGGATATCAAACTTATTCCATTAGTGCTGTTAACCATGCTGGAAAATATGTTTAAACATGGTAATTTGTTTGATAGCGACAATAAAGCGACCATTGATATTTACATGGATGACGAAGTTTTGAAAATAGAAAGCAGAAACTTGCCTGCATTGGTAAAAAGCAAAGTAGGTTTCGGTTCCGGGTTAGACAATATCAGAACCCGATTAGACTATACCTATGGCAACCATGCAGATATGAATGCTTATGTAGATGAAGATGGTTTCTATACCTTAACCATAGCCATCAAGGAAAAAGCTTTGGAAAAAGCATTTCCGGGTAATATGGAGGCGGTAACTTATTAATTTATTTAAGGAAGCTACACAAACCTATCAATAGCGGGTGCCTTGGTTACTTCGTAAAAGCTTGACTTATCGAACGAGGATACTTTAAAAAAAATCTCTTCTTCTCTTCTGGCAAGTGCGTGTATCCCTGGAATAAACCTTTGCTTAAACCGTTTAATACAAATATTTTCATGGCAAATAATCTCATAAACGTTTTTGCCTTTAACTGTTACTTCCTTCACATAATCAGGCCATTGTTTCTTAAGCAAAGCAGGTAACCAACTAAACTGCTGTGTATTAATGAGTTCGCCCATACCATTTAATACTGGTACTGAGATTTCATTACCAGCCACCTGTACCCAGTTATTCTCAACCACATCAATAATACCCAATACATTACTGCCAGAAAGTACCAACCAAGGGTCTTCCATGCTGGCCCGGATTAACTGATAAGTTTTATCTTCTAAAAATTCTTGTTTATGTACGTAAATAAGTTCGATCATAAGCTCTGTTATCAATTCGATATTGGAAGATTGTTAAGGCGTACAAGTGTTTCGATTGTACTGGCGAAACGTTTCATTGATATTGGTTTACCGAGGTAACATTCGAAGCTAGAATCGAGCATTCTAACCTCATGCTCTAAATTTGATGATGCATAAATTACAAAACGGGCCTTCTCTCTTAAATGTTTAGATAATTCGGTACCTGCCATCCCGTCCATATCGATATCTAAAAAAAGGAAATCGACCATTTCTCCATTACCTATCGTTTTTAATGCATCTAACGGGTTGTTAAATGTATTGGTTAATTTCAAGAAATGAATTTCTTTGATGTAATCGTTCAGTGCCTCAACAGCGTGCTGCTCATCATCAACTATCGAACAGTTGTAATACATATTTGTAAATTAAAGTAGACTATACAAATCTTGCTAAAATCTACTTCATTTGCAATAGCAGTAAAGAGAAAAGGTAAAATTACGGTAATGGGTGTCTTTTTAATGCTAGCCACCAATTCTTAGATGCGTTGTATTTAGTTTAACGAAATTAAAATTTCGCACTAAAGCCTGGCTTTATCGCTTTAAGCAAGCATTCATTACTAAAAACTGCTAAAAGATCCTTCGGTTAATCCGATAAACTCTAATATGGCAGGTAACAACATCCCTACTTTAGCTTTACCAATTAATTGTTTTAACCTAAATTTAATTACGGTACCAAAAAGAAAGGTAATTAATTGCAAAATGCCAACTATGGCAGCAAAAAGTTCACTGATGGATATCCTTCTTTTCTGGTTATTTAACGCATTGGCAATGGGTTCGAGATATGGAAGCAATTTTTTATCCGTAGTGGAAAACCCATTTGGGGCAACGCTATCCTCAACCATTGTTCCACTATATACCTCGTCAATATTAATAGAATATGCCCCTCCAGAGCTTGTAACATCTACAATAGATGGCTGAGCAGTTTCTTTATTATAAATTTCAAATATAAAACTACTCATATCAATAAATTAAATTGATTTTAACGGACAGCGGAAAACTAGTAATGTTTAATGCCAATAGCATAACATATTGCAGCTTATAAAAAACAGCATAAGTATTTTTCATACGATAAACAAAGTTTGTTCGCATTTCAGTTATTAGGAACAGGATGACAGACTATACCAGGTTGCCCTGATTGGGTGTAAAAATAGTTAATCTATCGGAGTTACTGAAATATTTTTGTTTACAGTAAAGCCGCACAAAAAATATTGGAGAAAATAACTAAACATTTATTGCTTGTTTTTCTTTTTCCGAAAGAAACTGAACTGCCCTACCTTACAAAAAAATAAGCTTTTTGTCTTTTTAAGATATTTTAAAATTGCTCTCAGTATATTTTAAAAGAATAAAAATAAGTTATGCTCAATAAGCAACAATTTTGTTATAAAATGATTAGGGTAAGGATCTAGTGCAAATGATGTAAAATCACAAATTATTTATCTACAAATGATGCCGTAAAATTTGATGAAATAAATCATCACTTGTATATCACTCGTTTGCAGATAGCCGTTCATTAGTTGCTACACTTCTAAACTATAAGTTATTCATCCTGTTCAGCTTAAAATAATCGAAACATCTTTTACAGGAATACTGTTCACTAAGAAGATCTACATTAATCGCTACTAAAATAGTCACATCAGTATGAACCTTAAACCTATTTGTTATGTATTTAGTCCGATATGTGCTGATCTTAGTTCCATTCCTGATCAGTCAAAAAGTAAATGCCCAGATGGATCCCTCCGCCCCATCGCTGCTCAATCAAAAATCAATTTTACTTAATGTAGGTACCCAAGGTGTTGGTGCTGAATTTGCTTATGGCGTACTGCCCGAACTCGCTTTGCGGGGTGGATTTAATTTTATTCCCTTTAAAGCTAACGATGTTTTCAAAATCTCAGGTTTCAATTCTACCTCCAATTTATCAGCCGATTTCTATAATGCCCACATACTGGCCGATTATGTACCCCTAAAAAAAACAACATGGTTCAGATTGGTTGGGGGTTTTGCCTATTTCTTTAAAGCGAAAGGCGATATTAGAATAATCCCTTCTGATGATTATAAATATGGCGATCTGGTACTTACTGATGATCAGATCGGTTATGTAGATTTAACAGTAAACTGGAAAGGTTTAGCCCCCTACCTCGGTGTAGCCTTTGCGCACACTTTTCCGCAACACAAATTCAATATTAATTTCGATCTGGGCACTTATTACCTCAATAAGCCAAAGGCTGATATTACTGGAACCGGCCTGCTGGAAGGAAATTCATCCCAAACGCCCCAGTTTCAATCAAATATTAAAGATTACCGGTGGCTTCCCATCGTTCAGATCAATTTCAGTTATAAACTATAAATGCTAAAGATCATGTCTACAATAAAAACAATGCAATTGGCATTAATCATTTTAACGGTAACTGCCTGCACAAAGCCAACAGAAAATATTAAAATCGTTGTCGATACGGATGTAATTAAATACACTGCACTGATTAATGTTACCGACGGGCAAAATGGAAGCCCTGCTCCTGCCAATACCTCAATTGTAATTTCGGGAGCTGCTGCACAAAATATTTACGAACTTTCTGGTAAAAAGGAAATCAAGCTCAGTTCTGGTATTGTAACCATTGGCCTTCACCCCACCATTGCCCCAACTGCTGATCAACCTATAGGTGTTGCGGTAGAAATTAACGCACCAGGTTACAACAAGGAAACCCGGCAGGTTGTTTTCAAGGCAGAAAGCAAACAACAGGTAGTGAATATCCAGCTTACTAAAATCGGCTCTACCACTCCTCCGGTTGTTACTCCACCGCCACCAGTATTTAATAATGTAGCTTTAACTTTTACCGGAAGGTGCCCTAACCGTGCAGATCTGGAGATTAGACCGAGTGTATATGTTTATTTTAAAAAATCAGACAGTAATGCTGCTTTCCAATATTTGGGATATATGGACAGGGGAAATATCAGCACGAATTTATTGGAGCAAAATGCGACTTATGATTTTCAGATCGTTTATGGTGGCGACACTTACAAAGTGACACAAAAAATAGATCAGACCAACTATAATTTAACCATTGATATGCCTGCAGCTTGTAACTTTTAATCAAGTTAATTTACCTGCAAAAAGAAAGCCGTTCAGATTAAAAATCTGAACGGCTTGATGTTTATTTATAAATCCTATAATGCTGCATGTGCATCTCTTAATGCTTTAATTGCATCATGACTGGTATTAATGCCTTCCTGTTGTTTCAATAATACTGATCTAATTTCTTCGCCTAACTCATTTTCTTGTAATGCATCGCGATAGGCTTTTTTAATGGCGTCTTCCCCACGTTCACACTCTGCTAAAATGCTGTGCCTATCGTCACCACCAAAACTTGCTTTAATATCAATCCATGTACGGTGTAAGCTACCTAATATGGTGTTGCCTGTATCGGGGTTTTCACCATTTCTGCCTACCAATCCGGCAAGTTCTGTTACATTAGCCCTACTATCAGACGAAAACTTATCAAAAGTTGCTTTTAAATCGATGTTCTCATCTTTTAAATCTGCACTCGCTTTATCAAAGCCATCTGCCCTATCGTTGTTAATTTGGATCAGGTCGTTAAGAACCTCCACTGTTTTTTCTTGATTTTCCATAATATATTGTAGATAATTTACAGTAAGAACAGTATTTTGAACGGAATAGTTTAGGTTATTTTACAACTTCCTTGATTTTAATTTATGGATTAAAGTCAGAAATATAGCAATTAGAAAAACTGGAAAAAGAGAAAGCCCCATATTACTATGAGGCTATATAATTATGTTTTATAAGCATCCACCGATAAAACTAACCAAACAAACTATATACTAAACGCAACTGGTTTTAAATTGTTTTAAAAAAATAAATAAAATTAAATTAACTATAAATGGTTGATTTAAAACTTTAAGTATTAATAAAGGTTTAGGGAATATGGAGAACATAAACGAATTGACCATTCCTGCTGCCAGATTAGGCGAACTTGAAGTAATAAATGAATTGATCCACAGAGGTGCAGATTTAAACCACCGCGACGAGAAAGGATACTCACCATTAATTATCGCTTGTTACAATAATCAGTTAGAGGCCGCTAAGTTATTAATTGATGCCGGTGCAGATATTGATGCGGCAGATTTTGGGGGAAATACCGCACTCATGGGGGTAAGCTTTAAAGGCTATCCTGTTATTGCCAAAATGCTCATCGAAAATGGAGCCAACTTAAATCTTCAGCATGGAAACGGCGGTACAGCACTGATGTTTGCAGCAATGTTTGGCAGAAATGAAGTGTTAAGGTTATTGTTAGAAAACGGAGCCGACACCTTAATTGTAGATCAAAATGGTAAGCGCGCAATCGAATTTGCTGCATTGCAAGGCAATGAAGTTGGAATAGAAATGCTACAGGCGCATATTCAAATTTAGTCTTTCAATAATCCTTTAACCAAGCTTTTCCATTGCGGGTAAGAAAGACCTAGTTTTGCCGCCATACCCACCATAAAATTCCGGCTCTTATCAAATAAAGTTCCGGCAGCTGTGTTAGGCACTTCATTACGGCCATGCTCTTCAGCAGTTACACGAAATCCATCTCTTTTAATTACAAAAGTAGATGTAGCAGCATCTTTTAAAAAATGTGCAGTATCTCCATCTTGTTTCAGCGGATGTGCACAGGGCCTAACGGTTAATGCCAATATCTCATTATCTCTTTCGCTAATATTTCTAACTTCTTTAATCATTACCCAATCGTATCCTTTACCAGCCTGTGAACCTGGTCCTGGAATATCAATCCTGATAAAATCACCTTCCTGTGCATCCCTTTCTGCCTTAACACCGTGTACATCGATAAGCTGAAAAGCAGACATACCTGCATAATCTCCCCATTTATTAACCGCTAAAAGTTTGGCTGATGCTGTTTTAAAGTAAGTTTTAGCTTCTTCTATAGAGGAAGCTATCCGCTCTTCCAAAGCATCCATACTGGTACCAACATATTGAGCAGGTATTATTTCAGGATTAAATTGATCATCTTCCATTGTATATTTATTTATGAAGCGAAGGCAGAGCCTTCGCTCAGAATCCAATTTTAACTGTTAGTTAAGCAGGAATTTTTCTAGGATTTTCCCTATCCCAAAAACGGTGTAATGCAATCATTTTAATGAACGTGGCTGAAAGCATTTTCAAATCTTTTGTCACCAGTACACCCTCCCTTAAAACTGTTTTTTCTGAATATTCTGCAGGCAGTTTTTTAAAAAAATAGGTTGATGACAATACCTGAAGCGCCTCTTCATCAGCCGCAATGGCTTTGCAGTGTTTAAATGCTTCATTTAAAAAGTGAACCGCATTCGCTTCCGCCTCTAGCGTAGCTACAGCATTAACTCCGCCAGGAACGTAAACAGCATCGTATAATACTGAAGATGCTGTTAAAAAGCTTTCATCAGGCATAATCTGTTGATCTTCCTTTGATAAAATCTGTCCCAATTTTGGTGCAATAATATGTACCACTGCTCCTTCGGCAATCAATGCATCTTTTATTTTACTTAACGACTTTCCATCTACACCATCGGCAGCCAATATTGCTATCTTTCGGGTTTTAATCGTGTCTTTTATGGTTTCTGCCATACTAAGCGCTGAAGATTTACCCAAACTGCTTTTAGGATTTAATGAGGCATAATCAGCACGGTTTCCATCAGCAGGTATGCTGTTATTCAAATCTTCCAAGGCAATTTTCGGAATGTGCAAGCCAAGTGCGAAAGCCACTTCAGCAGCTAAGCCTTTATCTATCTGTACCAACACGGCAAGCATCCGCTCCCTGATGGATACGGTTTTCACTTTACCAAGCTCAAAACTTAAAGCATCAATAATGTGATTTTTTTCGGCATCGCTCTGACTATTAAAAAACAATGTAGCCTGCGAGAAATGATCAAAAAAACTTCTGCTCCGTGCCCTTATTTTCTTGGCATCGATCCGTTCGTTATAACTTACAAAACCTCCTTCTGCTGCTTTTACCTGCTGTGGATCGTTATTTCCGATAGCATTTGGTCCATAACTGGTTTTGCCCCTATTTATGGTTTGTCGCATATGTCCATCGCGCTGGTTATTGTGCACAGGCACCACAGGCCGATTAATCGGAATTTCGTGAAAATTAGGTCCTCCCAAACGGATCAGTTGGGTATCGGTATAGGAAAATAATCTGCCCTGTAAAAGCGGATCGTTGGTAAAATCGATTCCGGGAACGATGTGCCCTACATGGAAAGCAACCTGCTCGGTTTCGGCAAAAAAGTTATCTGGATTACGGTTTAACGTCATTTTTCCAACACGTTGAACAGGAACCAACTCTTCAGGAATCAATTTGGTTGGATCTAAAAGATCGAACTCAAATTTAAATTCATCGGCTTCAGGAACAATCTGGACACCAAGCTCCCATTCGGGAAAAGCACCAGCTTCGATAGCATCCCAAAGATCGCGGCGGTGAAAATCAGGATCTTTACCAGAAATATTTTGAGCTTCATCCCAAGCTACAGCATGTACGCCTAACAAAGGTTTCCAATGAAATTTAACAAAACTGGCTACTCCCTTAGCATTAACAAACCTAAAAGTATGTACACCAAAACCTTCCATCATTCGGTAACTTCTTGGCAATGCCCTGTCGCTCATGGCCCACATCACCATATGTGCTGATTCTGGCATCTGACTGATAAAATCCCAAAAAGTATCATGTGCAGAAGCTGCTTGTGGCATTTCATTATCTGGCTCGGGCTTTACAGCATGTATCAAGTCTGGGAATTTAAGCGCATCCTGAATAAAGAATACAGGCATATTGTTACCCACTAAATCAAAATTACCTTCCTGAGTATAAAATTTCACTGCGAAACCTCTTACATCTCTAGCCAGATCGCTCGATCCACGAGAACCCGCTACCGTTGAAAAGCGCACAAAAACAGGCGTTTCGGCACCTGGATCACACAAAAATGCGGCTTTTGTTAGGTAAGACATATCTTCATATACCTTAAAAACGCCATGCGCAGCAGAACCCCTTGCATGTACAACTCGCTCAGGTATTCGCTCATGATCGAAATGGGTAATTTTCTCCCTCAATATAAAATCTTCGAGGAGCGTTGCTCCACGTTCGCCTGCTTTTAGAGAGTTTTGGTCATCATTGATCTTTAAACCATGATTGGTCGTCAGTAACTCATCACTCGCATCGGCAATAAACGATTCCAGTTTTTTGGTTTTATCATTTTCTTGCTGTGGTACTGCACTTTCTTTATTTGATGTTTTGTTAGCCATTTTTATTTTAATTAAGCTTCTTCAGCTGCCTTATAATTAATTTCGTTTTCTGCTATATCAGTAAGTTTGTTATCAGCTAACTTTTCTTCGGCAAGTGTTTGCGCTAAAATATCAGCTATGTCTTTTAGATTTAGTGTGGTGGCCAACTGAAAAAGGCCTCCATAGCTTGCAATTTCATAATGCTCTACTTTTTGCGAAGCGAGAATGATACCTACATCGCGCGTGGCCGTACCTGGCGCTGTTTCCTCAACAATCCCTTCGGCCTCTTTGGTAAGCCCTTCCATAGCATCGCACTTTTTAGCTATTGCTTTCTCGCCTAATAATTCAAATACCTGTTCCAACCTGCTTACATGACCTTTAGTTTCTTCAAGATGTGATGTAATGGCACTTTTAAGTTCAGGAGCTGTGGCTGCAGAAATCATTTTAGGCAGGGCTTTCACTAAATGGTTTTCTGCCCAATAAAGATCCGCAATAGCATCTTTAAAAAGTTCTAGCAAAGCAGGTGTTTCTGAGGCTGCTTTTTTTTTACTCGCGAATTTAGGATCGCCAACAATTTCATTCTTTTTCATGGTATAGCTGTTAGTTGTATAGTAGATTTACAACCTATAAATTTGATATAAGGTTTTATCTTTTTCTATAATGCGTATTTACCAGGGTAGAAATCCACCAAAAGCTATTTTCATAAAATTATCTGAGTTTCGCAAAAAAGATTAAAAAATTGGATATCTCAGAAAGTGCTACTTTTCAATGAGATACAGGCAAGAAATTATAAGTATTGTTTAAAAACTAATGTTTGTTAATAAATTACACCAAACAATTTAGTGTGATTTCGGCTTATATCGATCATCAAAACTATCGATATGAAAAACACAGATACTCAAATCAGTACAGACTTACAAAAATTCATTGAAAAATTCGAGCCTAATAAATTTAAACTATTGACCCGTGGAATTGAAATAAGAGGTAATAATGATGTACATAGAAGCATTACTTTCGCAAAAGAATTGATCGAACGCATGAAGCTTAAATTGACAGTACATCATTCTGCAGAAATGGCCATGTACGGTGGCTTCGAAGTGGTTAATAGTTAATTGAGTGTGGCGTTGGGCGTTTGGAGTCGATTAACGGTTTAAAAAACAACTGATCGACAGTCCAAAGTCCTGTGTCGGTAGACCAAAGTCAGTTAACCGATTAAACAGGCTAATAAACCACTAACTATCCTTTCCCTTCAATCTTTGCCGATGGTCTTTTCCCCATTTGATCATCTCGAGGATAATATCGCCAAATGACCTGCAATAATCGGTGGATGTATATTCTATGCTAACTGGCATATTATCAACAACCGTTCTTTTAATCAATTGATTTGCGGTCATCTCTTTCAATTCTTTAGAAAGCATCCTGGTGGTAATTCCGGGTATACTCCGTTCAATATCCCTAAATCTTTTATTCCCATTACAGATTGAATTAATAATGGGCAGCTTCCATTTCCCGCCTAAAACATAGAGTGTATCCTGCAAAGCTTGTATTTCTTCCTGTTGGTTGCGTGGATTAGATAGCACCTCAGCGGCTTTATTAATTCTTTTTTCTGTGTCCATAACTGGTATACTCTGTTATACTACTTACAAAAGTATACCAATATCTCCATACTTTTGTAAGTATAAAATATATTTTTTATCATGAATAATTTAGTAGGAAAAATAGCGCTGGTAACCGGTGGAAATAGCGGCATTGGTTACGCCACAGCAAAAGAATTAAAAGAACAAGGTGCAGCAGTAATTATAACCGGCAGAAGAAAAGATGCCATAGAAAAAGCTGCAGCAGAACTAGGTGTTACTGGCTTTGTGGCCGACCAGAGTCAAATTACGGCGATAGAAGAACTGACTATAGCCGTAGAGCAGAAATTTGGTAAAATTGACATCTTATTTATCAATGCTGGCGTAGTAGAACAAAGCAGCATAGCAGACGCCACTGAGAAGATATTCGATACCATTTTTAGCATAAACTTTAAAGGTGCTTATTTTACCCTTAGCAAATTTATCCCTTTGTTAAATGATGGCGGATCTGTTGTTTTTTTATCTTCAAATACAGCAAGTATGGATTTCCCAAACAGTTCGATCTACTCATCAAGCAAGGCAGCGTTAAACTCAATTATGCGTATTGCGGCAGTAGAACTTGCGCCTCGCCACATTCGTGTAAATAGCGTTAGTCCAGGGCCAACGGCAACAGAAATAATGAATAAAAAGGGACTGGATGAAGAACAGATGGCTGAGCTGAATCAATGGATGATTAGTCGTATTCCACTTAAAAAAATAGGAAAATCGGAAGATGTAGCCAAAATGGTTGCTTTCTTTTGTGGTGATGCGGCTACTTTTATTACTGGCGCAGAGGTTGTAATGGACGGCGGGATGAGCCTGAAGGTTTAAGTAGCTAACTTAAGTGCACAAGTATCTAATACCTGTGCACTTTTTGGAAAAGAAATAACCATTTGAAAGCTGTGGACGCAGTTAATTCCTAGATCAGGGTTGGGGTTTAGGCTTTAGCATTTAACTTCGATTAACCGATTTTTAACAATTAACGAATAACCAGACTAATGGCTAATGAACTATTGAACCAATAAACTATTCTCCATTTGCATCACCACTCAGTACACCGCTCATATAATCGAAAACGGTCTCATGGCTCTAAATGCCTGTCCCATCTGATGTACAAAATCATCCTTAAAAACTTCTTTATCATCAAATCTTTTTACCAGTAGAAATTGTTTGAAACGCAAAAGATCAATATCGGGGTGCTCGACTTCGAAACCTTTTGGCGTAGTTTTTAATTGCTCACCGCCTAAGCTCCCAAAGGCAGAAACAAAATCTTTACTTTTTAAAATATCGCGTAATGGCTGTGCATCAAATGCAATGTCATCCCTAATCAACTTTAAATCGGCGGGTGATGGGCCCCAAAAGCCACCGCCAACAAAACTGTTTCCTTTTTCGATGTGAAAATAATAGCCCCCGCGCCTACTTTTACCTGCACGCTTAAAACTCCCGCTCCAATGTGTTTTATATGGCGTTTTATCTAAAGAAAAACGGGTATCACGATAAATGCGGTAAAGGCTTTTTTTTCCTGATGGTGTTTCGATTACATCATGAAGATTAAGTTCAGTTAGTAATGCGGAGGCGAAATCCTCAATAGCTGCCTGTTCGGATAGAAATTCGGCTTTACGTTCATTAAACCATTCGCGGTTATTGTTCTTTTTCAGTTTCTCTAAAAAATCGATGCTGGAGTATTGTATTTTTACAGGTGTAGTAGACATTTACTATTTTTTCAAGTATTCTTTTCAAAGATAAGGTTGATTGAAAAACATTTTTCATTACAAGGTAATAAAGTAAAATAAAATACTTTTAAACATCCCAGCCTTAATAACAAACACCTTTTCTCGGGTATAAATACTGTATTTAAGCTTTTTTAGCGAAAAAAAATAAATATGCCTAAACCAATTTTAGCTTCTATTGTTACTCCCTTCAATTGATACAATATTGAAATTTAATTGATTTGATAATACCTTAATTTTAAAAAACGATGAATCAAAGTGAATTCAGTTTAGCGGCAAATTCGCATGCATCAGCACTTCATTCTCATGCCATGCAATTTACTAAAGATCCCGATGAGGCCAAAGAT
>Ga0308165_1002707_pt1 | contig 20394 bp, 15 predicted proteins | sample PhyWR2_FD_201032 | JGI IMG/M metagenome (GOLD analysis project Ga0308165, IMG submission 201032) | Phyllosphere microbial communities from UC Gill Tract Community Farm, Albany, California, United States - DLSLW.R2 | ecosystem: Host-associated > Plants > Phyllosphere > Unclassified | place: USA...
GGCAAATCAGAGAATTTGATTATGGTTAAAAGCGCCAGGTGGGTCACACTTTAGAGAAGATTATTAAAGAAATGCCAGCGGCGGAAACCGCTGGCAAAATAATTAGTTGCTGCCGAAATGTATGACGGTACGGATGGATTTCCCTTCATGCATCAGATCGAAGGCTTCGTTGATTTGATCAAGCGGCAAACGGTGCGTGATGAACGGGTCGAGATCGATTTTACCGACCATGGCATCTTCAACCATACCCGGCAATTGGGTACGCCCTTTTACGCCACCAAATGCGGAGCCACGCCATACGCGGCCAGTGACCAGCTGGAATGGACGAGTTTTAATTTCCTGACCTGCACCGGCCACGCCAATGATGATGCTTTCGCCCCATCCCTTGTGGCAGCACTCGAGTGCGGAACGCATGACATTCACGTTGCCAATACATTCGAAGCTGAAATCGACACCCCCATCGGTCAGTTCAACAATCACATCCTGAACCGGTTTGTCGTAATCTTTCGGGTTAATGAAATCGGTCGCGCCCATTTCACCGGCTAATTTGAATTTCTCCGGATTCGTGTCCACCGCCAGAATGCGTCCGGCTTTCGCCTGTACCGCACCCTGGATCACCGCCAGACCGATTCCCCCGAGACCAAACACGGCCACCGTATCGCCTTCTTTTACTTTCGCGGTGTTGTGAACCGCGCCAATACCGGTCGTGACGCCGCAGCCCAGCAGGCAGACTTTATCCAGTGGCGCTTGTGGGTTGACTTTTGCCAGTGAGATTTCTGCACATACGGTGTATTCGCTGAACGTACTGGTCCCCATATAGTGATAAATCGGCTCGCCGTTATAAGAGAAGCGCGTGGTGCCATCTGGCATCAAACCTTTACCCTGTGTGGCGCGAACGGCCTGACACAGGTTCGTTTTGCCGGATTTACAGAATTTACACTCGCCACACTCTGCGGTGTACAGCGGAATAACGTGATCGCCAGGCTGCAGGCTGGTGACGCCTTCGCCCACTTCAACCACCACCCCGCCGCCTTCATGCCCTAAAACCGCCGGGAAAATGCCTTCTGGATCGTCGCCAGACAGCGTGAATGCATCGGTATGGCACACGCCGGTGTGAGTGATTTTAACCAGAACTTCGCCTTTCTTAGGCGGCGCAACATCTATTTCGACAATCTTCAGCGGCTGGCCTGGGCCAAATGCGACGGCTGCACGTGATTTCATAATGTTTTCCTTTCGGGGATGACAGAGTTTTATTTTAGATAAGAGCGTAGCAAATGACCGACTTCTGCCATGCGAACCGCACGCTGATCGACCGTTGTCTCACCGGTGACCAGCTCATCTTTGAGGTGAATTTCGACCATCTCGCCCATCAAACCGTTCGCGGCACCGCGTACGGCCGCAATTTGTTGCAGAATAGCAAGGCAAGGTTCGCCGGACTCCAGCGCACGTTCCAGGGCATCAACCTGCCCCCGGATGCGACGCACGCGCGTCAGAACACGTTTTTTGTCTTCGGGTGAATGTGGCATACGCCCTCCAGATACTGTAGGGGGGTATGGTACCTTTTTTATTATATTCGTGTAAACATCATGTTTTCAGTGGTTTTTTCACCACCTAGCGGATTAATGCAAAAGCCACTGTCGGACATAACTAGATTTTTGATGCCCCAAACACGCCCGCAGGCGCATTTTTGCCCCCAGATTTGCCCCCAAAACACGCTTTTGCGCAGCGTTTTATACACCGCAATTTGTAGTGCTTGAAAATGCAACATTCGTATTATTTATTTGATATATATGATTTATATATTTCCCGCATAACACTTAATGCCTAACCGCATTGAAAATCCAGGCGTTTATTACTGGTTCCGTAATTTATTTTCAAAGAACGTTCGATAGACCGCTTAATAAGGTGAGTGTATGGATACAACTGAAGAACAAAATGGAACCTACTTTTACAGGGGATATTCTAACCTTTCAAAAGTAGATTTGTTAAATATCATCTTTTTGGAAGAGTTTTGCAGAGAGTTGGGAATAGATTCAGTTTCCGGTGCCGCGATACTGTCCGGTCAACCGTGGTTAGGTACGAGGGCTAAACCTAAAGGGGCAACATTGGGCACAAGTGTTATCTCAAAGTATGCGCGAATCATCATGCGTGATGCTCGAGTGCCTTTTGGGATTCAAATTCCGACACCAGTGGGTGTGAGGATGCAGAAAACAAACAAACTTGCTGCTGTCATTGCTCGCTCTATTCCCTGGTTGGGTTGGGCTTCGCTGTCAATGACCCTGTACAGGGTTTCAACCCACACACAGCAGAAATACACTCTGATTGCAAAGCCTAATGACCGTATACAGTGGACATCCTTCTGATGGTGGCAATTAAAGATGAAGTCTTGATTCTATTTCGTGAAGAAATCCCTGGTTATCTCGATATCCACTGGAATGAAGTTCCTATAGAACTGGATTCTGATCTCTTTGATTACCCCCGAGATGATTTAGAGGATGCTATAAAGAAATACCAGGAAATGTTCAACATTGATCTTACTGGTCTGGATTGGTCTAAATACTTCCCGTGGGAGTATACCCCACTCTTTCAGAGATGGTTTAAGTTCAAGCGTGAAGATATTGAAGCTACGCGATTACCATTAACAGTGAGAATGTTTGTGGAATCTGCTGTTGCTGGAAAATGGTTATATGAATGATTAAAACAGTGGGACTATGTTCCACTGTTTAAGTATTGGTTTGAATCAGCGGGAATAGGCACATTGTTCACGAAAATCCGGGGTCTGCCGACATCGGTCAGACCCCGTAAACACACAGCAGAATGGTTTGTAATCGCCCTCTCCCTGGCAGACTGCGCATTTATATTCGTTTACTTCGCGTTTGTCATGGATATTTTCATCGTTGAAATACAACAGACTTAATCAAAATCAGACCGTTAAAGCTCCACTTAAGAACGAATGTTTATCCACTTAACGACGAAGTGGCTGTCCTGCCGTTTCTTTCGCGCGTAACACCGTCAGGAACGTGATCAGCGCCGCGCCCATCACATAGTAAGCCGGAGAGAACGGGTTGCCCGTTGCCGTCATCAGATACGCCGAAAACCATGGCGTGATCCCGCCAAAGAATGCCACAGCGACATTGTACGCAATGGCCATTCCGCCATAGCGAATGCTGGTCGGGAACAGTTCTGCCATCGCCGCGCTGCATGCGCCGTCAAAGGCGGCAATAAACGCCCCCAGAAGCAACATCGCCAGTACGGCAGACAGCATATCGCCGCGCGCCATCACCATCATGGCGGGATAGGTGAACAAGATAAAACCCGCGCAGCCCGCAAGCATCAACGGTTTACGACCAAATTTATCCGACAAATACCCCATAAACGGCACCATTACCGCAATCGCGAACAGACCAACGGTGGTGATAGCGTAAGAGTCGAGTTTTGAATAATGGAGTTCGGTGGATAAATAGCTCGGCATAAAGGTCTGCAATGTCCAGTGCCCTACCGCCTTGATCACCACAAAACCCACACAAAACAGCAGCGCGCCCCAGGCCGTGGTGACGGCAGTCCGTAGCGGCGACGCTTCCGTTTTGCCGCTCTTAACCATCTCCAGAAACTCAGGCGTGTCTTCGAGATGTTTTCGCAGATACAACCCGACCAGACCCAGCGGTCCGGCAATCAGGAAGGGAATGCGCCAGCCCCAGTCGCTCATCGTCGCTTCGCCAAGCGTAGCGGTCAGCAGAAACACCAGACCGGAGCCCGCGACAAAGGCCATAAATCCGAAGTTATCGATCCAGCAGGTGAAATACCCGCGCCGAGCGGTTGGCGCATATTCGGCCAGGAACGTCGTTGCCCCTGAGCTTTCGCCACCGGCGGCAAAGCCCTGAATCAGACGGGTGATAACCAGCAGGACTGTTGCGGCGATGCCGATTTGTGAAAACGTCGGCAGCAGCCCCATCACGAACGTCGCGCCTGACGTCAGCAGGATCACCGTCGCCAACACTTTTTGACGCCCAATTCGATCGCCCAGCGATCCGAAATAGAGCCCGCCCAGCGGACGCATAATGAAACCGGCACCAAAAACGGCAAAGGAAGACAGTAACGCAACTGCCGGACTTTCGGCCTGGAAGAACTGCACACCGATAATCGCCGCCAGCGTCCCGTAAAGGCCAAAATCAAACCATTCGACAAAATGGCCGATTCCGGTCGCCAGCAAGACTTTACGTAATTTTCGCACGACCGGGATCTCGCGGTCAGACGTCGCCGTTTCGAGTGATTGCTGCGCTGAATTGTTCATACACTCTCCTTTGCATTATGTCTGTTAGCGGTAAGTCGTGCGGCTTGCGCAATCATGTCAGGAAAGGTGAAACGCGGCTGGTAGCCCAGTTCGCGTTTAATTTTTTGGTTACTGGTTTTAAATCGCACGGCCTTGCCTGGCATCGCGATGTCAATCAGCGGCAAGCCGGTTGCCTGCGCCATCAACGGCAGCATATCTTCAAATGCGACGGGCTCATCAGTGCCAAGATTATAAATGCCGTTCGCCGCCTGCGGATGCGACATCGCAAGAATGACGCCGTCCGCCGTATCGCGCACATCAGCAATATGCATCTGATACGGCAGGTTATCGTCTTCGCCGTACTGGACAATCATCGCCGGTCCCCCCTGTCGATCGCGCACGGTTTGCAGCTTGTCGGCCACGAGATCATTGCCAAACGAACGCATCTGGCGAATTTTACCGTCCAGGAAAAAGCGCGGTCCCGAAAAGAAGCTCTCAGGATCAAGCAGTTCATCAATGGATTGCGTGTGCGGAAAACGCAAAATCACCGTTTCCAGTCCCTGCTGCTGATAGAACAACACCAGATCCTCCGCCAGCTTTTTGGTCAGGCCATAGAACGAAACCGGGTTACGCGGATGATCTTCGGTCACGGGCTGAAATTGCGCGCGCACTTCTGGATACACTTCGCCACTGCTGGCGAAAACAAAGCGCTTCACGCCTGCGGCTCTGGCAGCATCCAACAGCCATTGCGTAGCGGTTACATTGGCGTGGAACATCGCGGCATTGTCTTTAGGCTGCCACGACATCATCGCACCAATGTGTAGCAGAACGTCTGCGCCCTTCACCGCATCGTTCAGGGTCTCTGCCTGCTCAAACCGGCATTGCACATGGTGATAATGTGCATGCTCTATTCTTGCGGGCGCAAGGTCAATTCCGGTTATCTGGTGCCCATCCACCAGCAACTGAACAGCAATTGTGTGACCAATTCGTCCGGCGGAACCTGTGAGTACAATTTTCATCGCCACCTCGTGAGTGTTTCTATTATAGATATAGTATTTATATCCATTGAATGAATAACACACAGGAAACGATAGAAAAATGTGATGCCGCGCGGTTTTACGCTGCCAAAAGAAATCGACGATCACAAAAAAACCCGCTGACAGGCAGCGGGTTCGAGGAGAAAAAGAGGCGATCAGGAGCGTTTTTTCGGCATCATGCGCAGGAGTGTGTTGTCTTTCCAGTAATAGTGATGCAGCAGGGCCGCAAAGGCATGCAAACCAATCAAGAAATAGCCCAGGTTCGCCAGCGTCTCGTGCCAGAATTTCATCGTATCCACCAGATCAAAATTGGCCTCCGCTGCGTGAGGCATCACCATTCCGAAAGCAAACCAGTCGTTGCCTCGGTTGTACATCATCACCAGGCCGATAATCGGTAGAGCAATAAACAGCAGATAGACCATCAGATGCCCCAGATGCGACATGCCGGTGATCATCGCTTTAGGTTTTGGCTGAATCGGCGGCGCAGGGAACTTCAGACGCACCAGCAGGCGGGCGCACATCAATACCAGAATAGAAATCCCGCAAGAGACATGAATCATGTTGATTAACGGGCGAGCGCTGCGCGGGAAAAAGCCGCGAAACTCCATGGCACAGTAGGCAACGATCACCAAAAGAAACACCAGCCAGTGGATGCCAATTTGCAGGACAGTATATTTATTGCGCATATGAATTCCTGAAACGGTACAAACAAAGCGTCAACATAGCGAGCTTTCCTTAAAAATTCATTAAGTTTTCTTTATGATTTTTCAAAAGCTTCCCCTGCGCATGAATCATCTTCAATTGCCTCACGCGCTGACATGGACTATGCCTGGATGAGTTCAAACTGTCGCATCGTTCAGTTCATACAGGAGTCACCCATGAGTAAAATTGGCATTAACGGATTCGGTCGCATCGGACGCCTGGTTTTACGTCGTTTGCTTGAAACCCAGGACAGCAATACCGTCGTCGCAATTAACGACCTCACCTCACCCAAAGTGCTGGCCTATCTGTTAAAACACGATTCCAACTACGGCCCATTCCCCTGGAGCGTCGATTTCACCGAAGATTCACTGATTGTCGATGGTCAGTCGATCGCGGTTTACGCCGAGAAAGAGGCCAAACATATTCCGTGGACATCGGCAGGCGTTGACCTCGTTGTCGAATGTACCGGTTTTTACACCTCAGAGGAAAAATCAAAAGCCCATCTGGACGCCGGCGCGAAGAAAGTGCTGATTTCAGCGCCAGCCGGTGACATGAAAACAATCGTCTTCAACGTGAATGACGACACGATTGACGCCAGCGATACCATTATTTCTGTCGCATCCTGCACCACCAATTGCCTGGCGCCGCTGGCAAAAGCCCTGCAGGACAGTTTTGGTATTAAGGTGGGTACTATGACCACCATTCACGCCTATACCGGCACCCAGGCGCTGGTGGATGGTCCTCGGGGCAAAGATCTTCGCGCATCGCGAGCGGCAGCTGAAAATATCATCCCACACACCACAGGTGCGGCAAAGGCCATTGGGCTGGTCATCCCGGCACTGGTCGGCAAGCTGAAGGGCCATGCTCAGCGCGTGCCCGTCAAAACCGGTTCCGTCACCGAGTTAGTGACAATTCTTGAGAAAAAAGTCAGCGTGGATGACATCCACAACGCCCTTAAAAAAGCGACGGAGAATAACGAATCCTTTGGCTATACCGACGAAGAAATTGTGTCTTCAGACGTGATTGGATCGCATTTTGGTTCGATATTCGACGCCACCCAGACCGAAGTGACTGAGGCGGGTGATGTGCAGCTGGTGAAAACCGTTGCCTGGTACGACAACGAATATGGGTTTGTCACACAGCTGGTGCGCACGCTCGATAAGTTTGCCGCGCTGTAATTCGCACAGCGGGCAGCCTGGCTGTCCGCTGGTTGTGAATCCCTTCCGGTTTTCAATGAGTTAACTGTGCTATAACCTTCGGTTTCCAGTTAAGGGAGTGTTTCGATGGAAACTCTGAGCCGTGCAGCGTTAGAAAAGATGATGGCCCACGCCGTCGCCCACTCAGCAACGTTTACCGTCTGGCCTCATGGTGAAGCGCCTGGTGCCATCGGCAGCGACGCGGTTTTCACGCCAGAACCCCGCTATACCGGCACCTCCGATTATGATCGTTCCGCCACCGGTATTCGCGCCCCCGAAATTACCGTCTACGCCCCCGATAAGCCCAACGGCGTCGGTATTCTGGTGACTCCCGGCGGGTCTTATCGTCGCGTCGTGCTTGATAAAGAAGGCAGCGCGCTGGCCCCCTTCTTCAATGCACGCGGCTACACCTTGTTTGTGATGACGTACCGCATGCCGGGCGACGGGCATCAGGAAGGCGCTGACGCCCCGCTCGCCGACGTCCAGCGTGCGATGCGTATTGTCCGTGCGAATGCACAGGAGTGGAAACTCGATCCTGAGCGTATCGGCGTACTGGGATTTTCCGCAGGTGGTCACGTCGCCGCCAGCCTCGGCACACGGTTTAACGAGCAGGTTTATCAGCCCATGGATACCGCCGATGAACTGAGCGCACGCCCCGCGTTTATGGCGCTGGTCTATCCGGTGATCACCATGCACGCCGATATCGATCATCCCGGTTCGCGTCATGAACTGATTGGCGATAACCCAACACCGGTGCAAATCCACCGCTATTCGCTGGAGGACAGAGCGGAAAGAGAGACCCCGCCGACTTTCCTGCTCCACGCTATCGACGATCCAGCGGTTAAAGTTGAAAACAGCCTGGAGATGTTCACCGCCCTGCGACGTCTGGATGTTCCCGTTGAAATGCACCTGTTTGAGCGCGGGAAACACGGGTTTGGTATCCGCGATGCGCAGGGTCTGCCGGTCGCAATATGGCCAGAACTGATGATGAACTGGATCGCCACCAAAGTGTGAAATGAGGGCTATATCAATTTACAGCCACTCAATCAAAAGCAGTGAAGCCCTATCCATAAAGCCCGTTGCGACAGCGATGCCCTGTTCAGGCTGTAAATCGTCGACGCGTTTACGTCAGGCCGGGGCGACGGACAAGGAAACGCGGAGAGGATGCGACCTGCAAGTATGCAGGATCGCACCCGACCCGAAAGGCTGGCGGATAAAGCGGAGAGTACCGCGAAGCGGTGATTTTCTTGACGGGAATCCGGGTCGCCAGGGCGGCGGCGACTGAGCCGCCCTGACACGTTCACAGGTTAAATCTGACAGAAGAACAACGCACGCAAAGTGGACGGCGCAGCTAACCTGGCCGCATATTCACGCGAACGCATACCCAACACCGCCACATACCGTTCAATGCAATCCCATCACGACTGCAAATAGACCACCTGCGTCTGCAAATACTCATTCAAACCGTGTTTACCGTCCGCACCACCGATCCCTGATTTCCGCCAGCCCGCATGGAATCCCTGCATCGCTTCGAAGTTCTCACGGTTGATGTACGTCTCACCGAATTTCAGCCCTTTGATCGCTTTCATCGCCACGTTCAAATTCTGGGTATAAATCGATGATGTCAGACCATATTCGCTGTCGTTAGCCATGGTCAGCGCGTCGTCAAGCGTATCAAATGCCACCACAGGTAGCACCGGACCGAAGGTTTCTTCGTGCATAATGGTCATCTCCTGACGTACATCCAGCAGCAGCGTCGGCGGATAGTAATAGCCTTTGCCTTCAACAGCCTGCCCCCCCAGCACCACTTTTGCCCCTTCCTGCACCGCGCGCGCCACTTTCTGTTCGACACGTTCAAGCGCAGCAGCGTTGATCAGCGGCCCCATCGCGATATCATTGCGTTCCGCCGGATTGCCAAACTGCACCGCTTTCATCGCCTCACCCAAACGATTTACAAACTGGTCGTAAATGCCTTTTTGCACATACACGCGTTCCGCGCAGTTACACACCTGTCCGGTATTGATGACGCGAGAATCAACAATCGCTTTGACCGCCAAATCCAGATCGGCATCGTCCATCACGATAGCCGGTGCTTTGCCCCCCAGCTCAAGACACACTTTGGTGATATTTTTCGCAGCGGCGGCCATGATTTTTTCACCCGCCGTCACGCTGCCGGTCATGCTGACCATGGCGACTTTCGGGTTGCCCGCCAGCGCCTGGCCGACAGTTTCACCCCGCCCCAGCACCAGGTTAAACACGCCTTTTGGCAGGCCAATGTCATCCACAATTTTGGCAAAGGCGATGGCGTTATTGGGCGTAAATTCGCTCGGTTTGATAACGATGGTATTGCCGGTCAGCAGCGCGGGTGCGAGCTTACGGGCAATCAGGAAGAACGGAAAGTTCCACGGCAGAATGCCGGTCGTCACGCCCAGCGCGCGTTTAAACACCAGAATATTTTCGCCGGGGCGATCGCTTTGCAGGATTTCGCCCTCATAACGACGCGCCCATTCCGCCATATAATCGATGTAGTCCGCGGTGAAATTCACTTCCACGTCGGCCAGTTGCTGAATTTTGCCGCCCTCGGCGATGATCAGCGCGCTGATTTCGCTGGCCCGCTCGCGGATCCCCGCTGAGATTTTGCGTAACCAGTTTGCGCGTTCAATGGCCGGGAGCGCTTCCCAGGCAGGTTGGGCACGATCGGCCGCGTCGATCGCCTTGCGGGCGTCGTCGGCGTGACCATCGGGAATTCGGGAAATGACCTCTTCGGTGGCCGGATTGATCACATCAATCCAGGCTTCACCTTGCCAGGCAACAAACTGTCCATCGATATACATAGGATGTTGTACGGGTACCGTCATGACCTGCTCCTGTAATTGTACTGTTTTTAACAAGTAAACTTATTGTTAAAAACTACAAGCAAGAAGCGACATTCCTACTCTATCGCGCTGTTTTTGTGAGATATCTCATAAAAGAAACGGGTCAGCAGAATAATTAAGTTACAAGCGAGTAACATAAAGTGCCCGTTTGCGTGAAAGGGTGCGCAAACGGGCACATGTCACAGCAGCGAGCGGCTGACCAGCGCATCGGTCAGCGTCATATCGTGGCGTAGAATCTGCCATGCGGACTCCACCTCGACAGGAATATCCACATGAGCGATAAAATCGCGGCCCGTCGGTCCGTAACCGTCCACGTCATCGCGCAGGCGCGGCAACTCACCGAGCACCAGCGATAAATAGCGCTCAACCGGCCACAGTCCGTCACCTCCCTCGCAAAATACCAGGCCGTTTTCACTATTTTGCAGACGCGGGATAACCCCCGGATGGCTTATCCACTGTGGGACAACAGCGTCGTCGCGAGAAACCCGGGCAAACGTCGCCATGGTGCGCCGCTGCATCGTGGGATCTTGCACTACCAGCACCCGCTCAGGCAGGGGTTGATGCTGGTGTAAAATGTCCCGGCTAAAGCGGGCGTTTTCACCGCAGTTGGTTGACTGATCCTCGACCTGCAAACGCTCATCCGGAATGTTCCAGAACTGACGCGCGATATCCGCCAGAATCGCGGCTTCTGCGCGTCCGGTCGTCGGCACGGTGTTGTAGCGCGGGTGACGTGCCGTTGCGGCATAGAGAAAGGTTGTCGAGTGGCCAATGCCCCCGCTGATCAACAGCGGAATGCCCTGCTCTGAAGCCACGCGGCAGGCGGCATCAATCGTCGGGATCACCGCATTCCCCGCCAGAATGACTCCCTCGACGGGTTCTCCCGGTTGATAATCATCCTGCGCGAGCCATTCACTAACCGTATTAATTGCCGCCAGCGTCGGCTCGGGTAAGCACGGAAAAAGTGTCATCGTCATCTCTACCTCCTTGCATTACTTTCCCTAAGGGTAGCGCGTGCATAATGTCAAAACAGGGGATCTCTCCGAAAGCCGCCTGCGTCATAGCACCTTAACGCTGTAAACATATTTGATTTAAAGACATTATTCATATTCACTTGAATTATGATTTGCGTCAGACGTAGAATCGTTAGCCCACTAATTATTAGAACTTTGCAAAGGTAATCCGGTTATGCGCCTGCCCCAACGCGATCCTTATGCTCCTCGCGAGTGGCAGCCTCACGAAAAACCCGCCCTGCTGGGTTCGCCTTCAACGCCGCTACATAGTACACCTAAACGTTTCGCCTACGGGATCGTGGGTTTGCTGGTCTGCCTGACGGGCGCGCTGGGTAACGCCATGGTGGCCGCCAATCTGCAAAATTTGCAGGGCACGTTTGCCGTCTGGTCGACGGAAATCGCGTGGCTCCCTGCCGTCTACGTCATGACCAACGTGTCGATCAACCTGCTGCTGGTCAAATTCCGCCAGCAGTACGGGCTGCGGGCGTTTACCGAAGGCTTTCTGGTGCTGTATGTGCTGGTGACGTTTTTCCACCTGTTCGTCAACGATCTCAGTTCGGCCCTGATGGTCCGCGCCGCGCACGGCATGGTGGCGGCTGCGCTGAGCTCGCTCGGCATTTACTATCAGATTCAGGCGTGGCCGGCGAAGCATCGCCTGAAAGCATTAACCATTGGGATCACCGGTTCGTCACTGGCGATCCCGATTGCGCGCCTGTTTTCGACTGAACTGTTGCAGCTCGACGAATGGCGCGGGCTGTACTTCTTTGAACTGGGTCTGGCGCTGGTGTCGCTTGCCTGCGTGATCGCGCTAAAACTGCCGCCTGGCGATCGGCGTAAAGTCTTTGAGAAAAAGGATTTCATCACCTTCTTTTTACTGGCACCGGGCATGGCGCTGCTGTGCGCCGTACTGTCGCTCGGGCGGCTGGACTGGTGGTTTGAAGCGCCGTGGATCGGCTGGTCACTGGCGCTTTCACTGGTGCTGATTGTGTCAGCCATCGTCTTTGAACATAACCGCAGCAACCCGCTGCTCAATACTCGCTGGCTCTCAAGCGGCAGTATTTTGCGTCTGGGACTGATCATGCTGCTGATCCGCATCGTGCTGGCGGAGCAAAACACCGGCGTCATCGGCTGGCTGCAATATGTCGGTTTGCAGAACGAACAAATGACTTACCTGGCGTGGTCAATCTTTGCCGGCATTGCCTGCGGAATTGTCGCCAGTTGCCTGACCATCAAGCCGACAAAACTCGCCTGGCCGATTGTCACATCGTTGGTGCTGATGATTGTCGCCTCGCTGCTCGATAGTCAGTCCAACAATCTTACCCGTCCGGATCAGCTGATGCTGAGCCAGTTTTTACTCGGCTTTGGCAGCGCCTTTTTCCTCGCGCCCGCGATGCTGGCAGGCATCGGTGGCGTGATTGCCGATCCACGCAATCTGGTCAGTTTTTCGGTGCTTTTTGGTATGAGCCAGAACATTGGCGGGCTGTTGGGTTCCGCTATTCTCGGCACCTTTCAGACCTGGCGCGAAAAATACCATTCCAGCATGCTGGCCGATCAGCTCTCTACGCTGAATCCGCTGGTGAATGAGCGTCTGCAAATTTACACCCAACTGTACAAAAGCCTGATTGGTGACAGCGCGCTGCTCAACACGCAGGCCATGACGCAGCTGCAAACCGTCACTACGCTTGAGGCCAACATTCTCGCTTACAATGATACTTATCTGCTGACGTCGGGTATCGCCACCGCCACGCTGGTGTGGATTTTGTGGCGTTTGCTGCGCCTGCGACTCACTGCGCGGTTGGCGCTAAAAAAATCGACCGGCACCCAATAAAGGAAAGAACCATTACCATGTTTATCGCGTTACCACAGGAGACGTTATGAGTCAGCAGGATGCCGCTAACGTACAGGCCAATACCCGCAATAATTTGCGTGTGGTGTCTATTTTTACCGCTGCGGCGATTGGCATTGTCGGTGTTCTGGTGATTCTGTATGCCTGGCAACTGCCGCCGTTCACCCGCCATACGCAATTTACCGATAACGCCTACGTGCGCGGCCAGACCACATTTATAAGCCCGCAGGTCAACGGCTATATCACGGACGTCAACGTGCAGGACTTTGTGCAGGTCAAGAAAGGCGATCTGCTGCTGAAAATCGACGACCGGATCTATCGCCAGCGCGTGCATCAGGCCGAGGCGCAGTTGGCGATGAAAATTGCCGCGCTCAACAATAACCTCCAGCAGCGTAAAAGCGCCGAAGCGGTGATTGCCCGCAACGATGCGGCGTTGAAAAATGCCCGCGCACAAAGCCTGAAAACTCAGGCCGATCTCAGGCGGGTGAACGATCTGACGGCGGATGGTTCGCTGTCCATTCGCGAACGTGATGCCGCCCTTGCAAGTGCCGCGCAGGGCAGTGCGGATATCGATCAGGCAAAAGCCACGCTCGAGATGTCCCGTCAGGATTTGCAAACCGTGATTGTGAATCGCGGCGCGCTGGAGGCCGATGTCGAAAGCGCCAAAGCGGCGCTTGAACTGGCGCAAATCGATTTGCAGAACACCCGCATCATCGCCCCGCGCGACGGTCAGCTTGGGCAAATTGCCGTGCGTCTGGGCGCCTATGTCACCGCAGGAACGCATCTCACCACGCTGGTGCCGCCGCAGCACTGGGTGATCGCCAATATCAAAGAGACACAGCTTGCCGATTTGCGGGTGGGACAGCCTGTGAAATTCACCGTCGATGCGTTAAACGGCAAAGCCTATCAAGGCCGTGTTGAGAGTATTTCCCCTGCCACCGGCGTGGAGTTCAGCGCCATTACGCCAGACAACGCCACGGGGAATTTTGTCAAAATCGCTCAGCGCATTCCGGTGCGCATTGAAGTGCTCGGCAAACCCGAGGCGTCCGCGCTGTTGCGCCCGGGTATGTCGGTGCAGGTCAGCATCGATACGCGGGAGGAGAAGCAATGACTTTTCGCCCCGTTGCTGGTTTGATCGTCGCGGCGCTGCTGGCTGGGTGTCAGTCCGCAGACATCGCCCCGGCGAAACCGACATTGCAGATCCCGGCGCAGTGGCGCGAAACCAGCGGCCCTGCCAGCCCGGCGGAACAAGTCTGGTGGCGTAATTTTCACGATAATCATCTGAATCGCTACGTCAGCCAGGCGTTGCAAAATAACAGCGATGTGCTGATCGCCCGCGAGCGCGTGAACGAATACCAGGCGCGGGTTTATGCCGCTGACGGGAGCCTTTTCCCAACGCTAGACGCGGGTATCAGCGGGACGCGGGCGCGTTCACAGTCGGCCGCCAGCGGATTACCGGTTTACGGCTCGCTGTATAAAGGCAGTCTGACCGCCAGCTATGACGTGGATATCTGGGGCGTCAATCGCAGCACCTCGCAGGCAGCACTTGCGTCGCTTGAGGCACAGAAAGCGGCCGCCGCGGCCGCCGATTTGACCGTCGCCGCGTCGGTGGCGTCCGGCTACATCACGTTGTTATCCCTGGATGAACAGCTGCGGGTCACGCAATCGACGCTGAAGTCCCGCGAAGAAGCCTGGAAACTGGCAAAACGTCAGTTCGAAACGGGCTACAGCTCGCGCCTGGAGCTGATGCAGTCAGACTCCGAAATGCGCGCCACGCGCGCGCAGATCCCGCAGGTGCAGCATCAGATCGCGCAGCAGGAAAATGCGCTCAGCATCCTGTCAGGAAATAACCCCGGCACCGTCGTTCGCAGCGATAGCTTTGAGACGCTCACGCCGCTGCAAATTCCGTCGCAACTGCCCTCTTCGCTACTGAATCGCCGTCCGGACATCGTGCAAGCCGAACGCCAGCTTATCGCGACGGATGCCACGCTTGCCGCCTCTCGCGCCAGCCTGTTGCCGTCGATCAATCTCACGGCGAGCGGATCGATACAGGATCGTACGCTGCCGGGTCTGCTGGATAATCCGCTGCAGCTCTGGAGTGTTGGCGGCAGCATTCTGGCACCGCTGCTAAACCGTCAGGCCCTGAATGCACAGGTGGATATTTCGCAGTCGCAGCGCAATCAGGCGCTCTACAGCTATGAAAAAACCGTGCGCAATGCGTTCCGGGAAGTGAACGACAGCCTGGATGCTATCACGCGCTATCAGGAGCAGTTGACGGAGTTAATGGCGCAGCAGGATGTGGCCCAGGAGACGCTGCGCATCGCGCAAAACCGTTACCGCAACGGTTACTCCTCTTATCTCGACGAGCTCGACGCCCAGCGCACGCTGTTCTCGGTGCAAACGAATGTCGTACAGGTGAAAAATAAACTGCTGCTGGCGCAGATTGATTTGTATAAGGCGCTGGGCGGCGGATGGTCTGAGAAAAACTAAGGGGTCAGTCTATGCAACAAACGTGGTCTGCAGTAGATAACTATATGATTTCTTCTCTTATTCCCCAGGATACCGTGCTGCAAAGCGTTCTGGAAAATAACAAACGAGCCGGGCTGCCGGAGCATGACGTCGCGGCAAATCAGGGGCAATTGCTGGCTTTATTCGTCCAGATGACGCAGGCAAAGCGCATCCTGGAGATCGGCACTCTGGGTGCTTACAGTACAATCTGGATGGCGCGCGCGTTACAGCCTGGCGGCAAAATTATCACCCTTGAGGCCGACCCTGTTCATGCAAAAACCGCCAGGCAGAATATCCGCCTTGCCGGATTGCAGGCGCAGATTGAGCTTATCGAGGGGCCAGGATTGCAATCGCTGAAAGGCTTCGGCGACATCCCCCCTTTTGACCTGATCTTCATCGATGCCGATAAGCCCAATAATCCGGGCTATCTGGAGTGGGCGCTACGCTACTCCCGCCCTGGCACCGTGATCATCGGGGATAACGTGGTGCGTGACGGTGAGGTGATCAATGAGCAAAGCGATGACGAGCGCGTACAGGGCGTACGGCGTTTTATCGATATGATCGGGGAAAACCCTCGCCTCACGGCCACCGCGCTGCAAACCGTGGGGATAAAGGGTTGGGATGGATTTACCCTAGCAATGGTGAATAGCTGAACCGTGTTTGTCGCCCGGTAAGCATTGCGCCACCGGGCGTTAATCACATACGTCTTACGACCCGCCGGGTGGCGGCGATACCTAACCCGGCCTGCAAACTACGCCGTAATCTGCTCCATTGCCTGCAAAATACGTTTGTCGGATATCGGATACGGCGTACCGAGCTGCTGCGCAAAGAGGCTGACGCGCAGCTCTTCGATCATCCAGCGGATCTCCTGCACGTCTTCATCGTCGCGACGTCCGGGCGGCAGCTTATTAAACCACTGCTGCCACGCCTGCTGCACGCTTTCGACCTTCAGCATTTGTACGCGATCGCGATGCGGATCAACGGCCAGCTTCTCAAGGCGTTTTTCAATCGCGTTCAGATAACGCAGCGTATCGCCAAGGCGTTTGAAGCCGTTGCCGGTCACAAAGCCGCGATACACCAGGCCGCTCATCTGCGCTTTAACATCCGATAACCCCAGCGCCATGGTCATATCGACGCGCCCTTTCAGGCGTTTGTTGATATTAAATACCGCCGTCAGGATCTGCTCGACCTGTTTCGCAATGGTCACTACGGTATCATTCAGCTCCGCACGCACTTTTTCGTGCAGCGTCGCAAAGCCCTCTTCCGTCCAGACCGGACCGCCCGCCTCGTCGATCAGCTTATCCACGCCGCAGGAGATGCAGTCGTCAATCAGATCCAGCACTTTGCCGTAAGGGTTGAAGTACAGCCCAAGCTTGGCCTTGTTCGGCAGTTTCTCATGCAAATATTTGATCGGCGAGGGAATATTCAACAGCAGTAAACGGCGTAGACCGCGCCACATCGCCTGCTGCTGTTCCAGCGGATTATCAAACAGCTTGATCGCCACGCTGTCGCGTTCATCCACCAGCGCAGGCCACGCCTTCACTTTATAGTTGCCGCGTTTTTGCTCGTAATGATCCGGCAGATTGCCAAAGCTCCAGATGTGAAGCCCACTCTGTTCGATACCGTCGTCCGCCACTGCAGAGAGCGTCTCCTGCACTTTGCCTTTCAGGGCATCTTTCAGTTCGGTCAGCGAACGGCCTTCGTTCAGCTTTTTGTTTTTGTCATCCACAACGCGGAAGGTGATTTTCAGATGGTCGGGTACCTGATCCCAGTGCCAGGATTCGCGGTCAATCGTTACCCCCGTCATACGGCGTAACTCGCGCTCAAGCGCATCCAGCAGCGGCATTTCCAGCGGCGTGACGCGGCCTAAAAACGCCTCGGCGTAGTTCGGCGCGGGAACAAAATTGCGGCGCACCGGTTTAGGCAGGGATTTGATTAGCGCAATCACCAGCTCACGACGCAGGCCAGGAATTTGCCACTCGAACCCACTCTCTTCAACCTGATTGAGCAGCGGCAGCGGAATATGGACCGTGACGCCATCGGCATCCGCGCCGGGCTCAAACTGATAGGTCAGCCGCAGCTTGAGATTGCCCTGATGCCAGAAGTTCGGATAGTCAAGTTTACTGACATTCTCCGCACCCTCTTTAATCAGCATGCTCTTTTCAAAGTTGAGCAAATCAGGCGTCTCTTTACTGGCGTTTTTCCACCAGCTGTCGAAGTGACGGCCCGACACCACATCATGGCTGATGCGCTGATCGTAGAATTCGAATAACGCTTCGTCATCCACCAGGATGTCGCGGCGACGTGATTTATGCTCAAGCTCTTCGACTTCGGCGCGCAGCTTCAGGTTTTCGCGGAAAAACGCGTGACGCGTTTGCCAGTCGCCTTCGACCAGCGCGTGGCGAATAAACAGCTCACGGGACAGCGCCGGGTCAATCTGGCTGTAATTCACCTTGCGTGCAGCAACGACCGGCAGGCCGTAAACGGTGACCTTTTCGGTCGCCATCACCGCGCCCTGTGCGCGCTCCCAGTGCGGTTCACTGTATGAGCGTTTCAGCAGATGCTGTGCCACCGGTTCAACCCATTCTGGATCGATCCGCGCGGCAATGCGTCCCCACAGGCGGCTGGTTTCAACCAGCTCCGCGACGATGGTCCATTTCGGCGGTTTCTTGAATAAACCGGAACCGGGGAAGATCGCGAAACGGGCATTGCGCGCGCCGGTAAACTCCTGTTTATCGACATCTTTCATCCCGATATGCGACAACAGCCCCGTCAGCAACGCGACGTGGATCTCACGGTATTCAGCCGGTTCGCTGTTAACCGGGATCCCCAGCTCTTTGACCACCTGACGCAGCTGGGTATAGATATCCTGCCACTCGCGCACGCGCAGATAGTTCAGATATTCGGTCCGGCACAGACGACGAAACGCATTCGATGTCAGCGCTTTTTGCTGTTCGCCGAGATAATTCCACAGATTCACAAACGCGAGGAAATCCGACTCTTTGTCCTGGAAACGACGGTGCATCTCATCGGAAGCCTGCTTTTTATCCATCGGACGTTCGCGCGGATCCTGAATAGAGAGCGCGGAGGTGATAATCATCGCCTCGCGCACGCAGCCGTGTTTTTGCGCCTCCAGCACCATACGTGCCAGACGCGGATCGACCGGCAACTGGCTTAACTGACGGCCCTGCGGGGTCAGCTTGTAGGCGGTGGCCTGTTCGTCGGTGGTGATCGCGCCTAACTCTTCCAGCAGACGCACGCCGTCCTGAATATTGCGTTTATCCGGCGCTTCAACAAACGGAAATGCGGCGATATCCCCCAGCCCCAGCGCGGTCATCTGCAAAATAACGGAGGCCAGGTTGGTGCGCAGAATTTCCGGATCGGTAAATTCTGGACGCGACAAGAAATCGTCCTCGGAATACAAACGAATACAGATACCTTCGGAGACACGTCCGCAGCGGCCTTTACGCTGGTTAGCCGAGGCTTGCGACACCGGCTCAATCGGCAGGCGCTGCACTTTGGTGCGATAGCTGTAGCGACTGATACGCGCCGTACCCGGATCGATCACATATTTGATGCCGGGAACGGTCAGCGAGGTTTCAGCCACGTTGGTCGCGAGCACAATACGACGACCATGATGCGACTGGAACACGCGGTTTTGCTCGCTGTTCGACAGACGCGCGTAGAGAGGCAAAATCTCGGTATGGCGCAGCTCGCGCTTGCTGAGCGCATCAGCGGTATCACGAATTTCACGCTCGCCGCTCATGAAAATGAGAATATCACCCGGGCTTTCGCGCCCCAGTTCATCAACTGCATCGAAAATAGCCTGCAGCTGATCGCGCTCGGTGTCGTCTGCGTCTTCAACAATTGGGCGATAGCGCACTTCAACCGGATAAGTACGGCCGGAAACTTCGATAATCGGCGCGTTATTGAAGTGGCGCGAGAAGCGTTGCGGATCGATTGTCGCTGACGTGATGATGATTTTCAGATCCGGGCGGCGCGGTAACAGTTCACGCAAATAGCCCAGTAAAAAATCGATGTTCAGACTGCGCTCGTGCGCTTCATCGATAATTATCGTGTCGTATTGCATCAGCAGGCGATCCTGCTGGATTTCGGCCAGCAGAATACCGTCGGTCATCAGCTTGACCATGGTGTTATCGCTAATATGATCGCTGAAACGCACTTTGTAACCGATGCAGCCGCCCGGCTCGGTTTGCAACTCTTCGGCAATACGATTCGCTACCGTACGCGCGGCCAGACGACGCGGCTGGGTGTGGCCGATCAAGCCCTTCACACCGCGCCCTAACTCCATGCAGATTTTCGGCAACTGCGTGGTTTTACCTGAACCGGTTTCCCCTGCCACGATCACCACCTGGTGGTCGCGAACGGCTTCGAGAATTTCCTGTTTTTTCTGACTGACGGGCAAGTTTTCCGGATAGGTGATATCCGGACGCGCCGCGTCGCGCAGCACGACTTTCCCTGCCGCCTGTTCAATCTCTTTCGCCATCCCCTGATAAATGGCCTGTTGTGCATCAGGATTTTTAACCTTCTTGACCCCATGCAGGCGGCGCGCAAAGCGCTGTTTATCGCGCAACATCAGCGTATCCAGCTGTTGCATAAGCATTGGGAAGGTGATTTTTTGTTGTTCTGTCATAGCGTTAAGGGGCAGTGCTCTGCCGGGTAAAATCTCTTTTTAATGATTGCTATAGAGTACCACATCAGGGCATCTACCGCCTTATTCAAAAAAACTGAACACTGGGTTCGATATATTGCGCTATCCCTGCGACAGGATTGTGAATAAAGTGTCTGCAAGCAACGGGGCAATCCCCCCAATCAAATACAATTAAGGAATCACCCATGAGCAAAGTATTAGTTCTCAAATCCAGTATTCTGGCAGGGTACTCTCAGTCTGGTCAGCTGTCTGATTATTTCGTTGAGCAGTGGCGTCA
>Ga0308165_1002708_pt1 | contig 20387 bp, 15 predicted proteins | sample PhyWR2_FD_201032 | JGI IMG/M metagenome (GOLD analysis project Ga0308165, IMG submission 201032) | Phyllosphere microbial communities from UC Gill Tract Community Farm, Albany, California, United States - DLSLW.R2 | ecosystem: Host-associated > Plants > Phyllosphere > Unclassified | place: USA...
CTGGTGTAGACCGCCACGAGGGCCGTCTCACCGGGCCCTGCGAGCCCGCTGGTGTTCTGGCTGTCGACGACGGCGCTGCCCGAGAAGGCCATCTCGTCGTCGGTCGCCCAGATCGCGACGTCCTGCTCCTGCCAGGTCACGAGGTCGGTCGAGGTCGCGTGCCCCCACGAGATCTCCCCCCAGGTCGACCCCTGCGGGTTGTTCTGGAAGAAGAGGTGATAGGTGCCGTCGTGGAACAGCAGACCGTTGGGGTCGTTGAGCCAGGTGTCGCGCGCCGTGAAGTGGGCGACGGGACGCAGCGAGGGGACTGTGCCCGTGGAGGGAGGGGGGAAGGTCACGGTGTGGCTCCTGAAGAGTCGAGGGGTCGTCGTGCTGCGAGGGGGCGGCCGGAGCCGGAGCGGGCGGTGCGCCCGCTCCGGCTCGGTGGTCAGGCGCCGCCCTGCTGGAAGCGGTCGTAGGCCTGCTGGTAGGTCGCGGTCACGTCGTCGACACCCATCGACTCGAGGGTCGAGACATAGCCGTCCCACTCGGCCCCGACGGTGCCCTCGACGATCCAGCTGGCGAACTTCTCCTTCACCAGGCTGTTGATGTCGGTCACGACGAAGGACGTCCGGTCGAGCTCGTCGGTCGAGAGCAGGACCGGCGGGTAGGCCTCGTTGGCCGCGTAGGGGGCGTAGTACTCCTCGACGAGGTCCTGGCGGACCTTGGCGCGCGGCTCGGGGGCCACGACGGTCTCGAAGTCTTCGGCCGTGGTGATCTTCGGGCCGCCGGGGGCGACCTTCTGGCGTCGCTCGCCCTCAGACTCGCCCTCGGCGGCAGGGATCTGGACCAGCATGCCGTCGGCATCTTCTTCGAGGGTCACGCCGAGCGGACCCCAGCTGGCCTGCGCGGACATCACCGGGTCGTACAGCCGGTCGGCCCAGCGCATGGTCGCTGCCGGGTAGGCGTTGGCACGGGTGATCGCCATCGCACCGCGGCTGATCTCCTGGTTGTTCGCCACGCTCGCCAGGCGCTCTCCGTCGACACCCTCGAGGACGCCGAGCATCGCGTAGTCGCCGGCGCGGTCGTCGCCGACCATCTCCTCGAGCTCCCACCAGAAGAACGACCCGAGGACCGGGGTCTCGGCCTTGCCCTTGGACAGGTAGGCCACGTCGTCCTGCGAGAAGGACTCGGGGTCGATCAGACCCTGCGAGTACCACTCGGAGAGGCCTTCGATCCCGGCGCGATACTCGTCGGTGCTCGCGGTGAACTGCACCTTCCCGTCCCGGACGATGCGGTGGTCGTTGTTCTCCGGCTGACCGCCGAGGGCTGCGACGAGGTCGTGCGGGTTGGCGCAGAACGAGTCGGTCCTGAAGGACAGCGGGATCTCGTCGGCCTTGCCGTTGCCGTTCGGGTCCTGCGTCTTGAAGGCCTCGAGGGCCGCGTGGTACTCCTCGACGGTCGTCGGCATCGCCAGCCCGAGGGCGTCGAGCCAGGCCTTGTTGATGTACAGGAAGTTCGGGTACTGCAGGATCCCGAGCTCTTCGACCGAGGGGAGGGTGTAGATGTGCCCCTCGGAGTCGGTGAGCGCCGCCCGGATGTCGGGGCGCTCCTCGAGGATCGCAGAGAGCGTCGGGGCGTACTCCTCGATGAGGTCTTCGAGGGGCAGCAGCGTCCCGTTGCTGCCGTTCTGGACGATCTCGGCGTCGCTCAGACCCGTGTTGTAGAGGACGTCGGGCAGGCTGTCGCCTGCGAGCATGAGGTTCTTCTTCTCGGCGTAGACCTGCTCGGGGAGGTTGGTCCAGTCGATCGCGATGTTGGTGTCCTTCTCCCACTGCTGGACGAGCTCCATGTCGCCGTAGTCGGGGGCGAGGGCGGACTTCGTCCCGCCGAAGGTCAGCGTGATCTTCGTGTCGACGACCGGCAGCCCCTCGAGGTTGAGGCCGACGTCGGCCGACTGGTCGTCGACGGCTCCGCCACCCCCTCCTCCGCAGGCGGCCAGCAGCAGCGAGCCGGTGACGGTGAGCGTGGTGACTGTGGTGAAACGGCGGTGTCTCATGAGGGTCTTCCTGTCGGTTCGGCGCATCAGGGGGAGCATGGGCGGATCAGCTCTTCACAGCGCCGAGCAGGGCGCCCTTGGTGAAGTGCTTCTGCATGAACGGCAGCACGACCAGGAGAGGGATGCTCGAGATCACGATCATCCCGTACTTGATCAGCTCGCCGAGGCGTTGTGCAGCGGCGTAGGAGTCGAGGCCGGCGGTGCCTCCGGCGGAGGTCACCTCGGACTGGATGAGGACGTTCCTCAGCACCAGCTGCAGGGGGTACTTGCTCTCGTCGTCGAGGTAGATGAGGGCGTCGAAGAACGCGTTCCAGTTCGCCACGAGGTGGATCATGATCATGAGGAAGATCAGCGGCTTCGACAGCGCCAGGACGATCTGGAAGAAGAACCTGAAGTCGTTGGCACCGTCCAGCTGGGCGGCCTCGCGCAGCTCGCCGGGGACGTTGTTCTCGAAGAACGCCCGCGCGATGATGAGGTTCCACACCCCGACGGAACCCGGCAGCACCACGGCCCAGATCGTGTCGAGCATGCCGAGGTCGCGGACCACGAGGTACCGGGCGATGAGACCGCCGTCGATGAACATCGTGGCGATGAACACCATCATGATCACCTTGCGGCCGAAGAGGTCCCTGCGGGACAGCGCGTAGGCGCCGCACAAGATGAGGACCACGCTGATCGTGGTGCCCAGGACCGTGTACAGGACCGAGTTGGCGAAGCCCCTCAGGATCGCCGGGTCGGCGAAGATCCGCTGGTACCCCTCGACCGTGAAGCCCTTCGGCCAGAGCCACACCTGACCGTTGAGGATCGCCGAGGGCTCGCTGAACGAGGCGATGACGATGAAGTAGAGCGGGTAGAGGATCGCGGCGATCGCGACCAGCAGCGTGCCGATCGAGACGACGGTGAACGCGGGGTCGCCGAAGCGCTCCCGGAAGGACCGCAGGGGTGGCAGCCTGCGAGGCTGACGCGGCGGCGGGTTCGAGCCTGCATCGGTGGCAGGGCTCGTCGGAGAGATCGTGTGGGTCATGGCGTCATCACCAGAGGCTCGATTGGCCTGCGCGCCTGGCGATCCGGTTGAACGTCAGGAGCAGGACGAGGTTGATCAGGGAGTTGAACAGGCCGATCGCGGCCGAATAGCTGAACTGCGCCTGCTGCAGCCCTGCCTTGTACACGTAGGTCTGGATCACCTCGGAGGTCGGCAGGTTGAGGTCGGTCTGCATGAGCAGGACCTTCTCGAACCCGAGGTTGAAGAGGTTGCCGATCGCCAGGATGAACAAGATCGTCACGACCGGGAGGATCCCGGGGATGTCGATGTGCCGGATCCGTTGCCACCTGTCGGCGCCGTCGACCCGGGCCGCCTCGTGCAGCGAGGGGTCGATCGCGGTGAGCGCGGCGAGGTAGACGATCATCGAGAAGCCGGCGTTCTGCCAGATGTCCGACCCGATGTACAGGGGCCGGAACCAGTCGGGTGACCCCATGAAGAAGATCGGGTCCCCGCCGAGGGCGACGATCGCGTTGTTGACGATCCCCGACTGGGGCGAGAACAGCAGGTGGATCATGCCGACGACCACGACGACCGAGATGAACGACGGCGAGTACAGGACCGTCTGCGTGAACTTCTTGAACCTGTCGCTCTGCAGCTGGTTGACGATCAGCGCGAGGATGATCGGCACCGGGAAGGCGATGAGCAGCCCGAGAGCGTTGACCGTGAGGGTGTTGGCCAGGAGCCTCTCGAACTGGAACGAGCTGATGAAGCGCTCGAAGTGCTCGAGACCGACCCACGGGCTCCCGGAGAAGCCGTCGGCCGGGTTGTAGTTGCGGAAGGCGATCTGGGCGCCGTACATCGGCCAGTACTTGAAGACGAGGACCGAGAGCAGCGCCGGGGCTAGTAATACGTATAACTGCCAGCTCCGCCGAGCACGCCTCAGCGTCTGCCGGAAGCCTGCGGGACGTCGCACCGGGCGCGTCTGCGCGCTCCGGGGTGGGGACTTCGTGGTCATGCGGGCACCTTTGCCTCGGTCACCGATCCACGAGAGATCAGCGAGCACTCGACGGGATGCGCACCGGCGGTGTCCGGAGCGCCAGAGAGAAGGATCTCGACGGCCGTGGTGGCCATCTGCTCGTACGGGAGCTCGAGCGTCGTGAGCCCCGGGTCGAGATAGGGGGCGACCATCTGGTGGTTGTCGAAACCGACGATCGAGCAGTCCTGCGGGGTCCTCAGACCGAGCCTCTCGAGGGCCCTGTAGGCACCCCAGGCCGTGCGGTCGTTCCCGCAGAAGATCGCTGTGGGACGGTCGGAGGCGGACATGAGCTCAGTGGTGAGCGCGAGCCCGTCCTCGACGATCCCGGTGCCGTAGCGGACCCAGTCCGGCCGCTCGGCGATCCCGGCCTCGTCGAGGGCTCGGCGGTAGCCGGCGAGACGTCCGATCCCCGCAGGCAGCGTGCTGTCCGGTGACTGGATGTTGATCATCGCGATCCGGGTGTGACCTGCCTCGACCAGGTGCCGGGTCGCCGTGTAGCCGCCGAGCTCTTCGTCAGGGAAGACGCTCGGGACCAGACCGGCGCCGTCCTGGGCGTTGACGACCACGGTCGGGACGCCGGCGAGCCCCTCGGGCACCTCGACCACCCTGTGGAACATCGAGGCGTAGACGACGCCCCGGACCCTGTAGGACAGCATCGTGTCGACGGCCGCAGCCTCGAGCCCAGGGTCGCCGAAGGTGTCGACCCCGAGGATCACGTTGCCGGTCTCCCAGGCCAAGAGCTGCGCACCCTTGAGGAGCTCTCCTGCGAAGGGCGAGCTCGCGACCTCGTCGGAGATGAAGCCGATCATCCCGGACTCGCCGCTGCGCAGGGACCTGGCGAAGGCGTTCGTGCTGTACCCGAGATCACGGACCGCACCCATGACACGGTCCCGGGTCGCGTCGGCGACCCTGCTCCCGCGCACATTGTTGAGGACGAGCGAGACAGTCGCCTGCGAGACACCTGCACGCTCCGCGACATCCTTCATCGTCACGGGCTGGGTACGTCGCACCATCGCTGCTCTCCATCGAGTCGGTTAATCGTATGACTGAAAGGTAGGGGCGGTCTGCGGGCGGTGTCAAGAGCCGTCTCGCGGCAGTCTGACGGGGACCGTCGCGCACGGCCGACCGGGCGCGTCGACGCCGCGCACGCGCCGCCGGCTCGCCCAGGCGCGACCCGGCCCGGCCCGGCCCGCTGGCATCTCAGCCGATCAGACCTGCACCGCGCAGCTCGACCGTGAGGTCCTGCGGGTTCGTCGCGACGGCGCACGCGTCCTCGTAGCTGACCACGCCGTCGCGGACCAGGTCGAAGAGGTGCTGGTCGAAGGTCTGCATCTTGTAGTAGCCGCCGTCGGCGATGAGGTCGAGCAGCGGCGGGTTGTTCGCAGGGTCGACGATCGCCTCGGCCGTGCGTCCGGTGTTGACCATGACCTCGCAGACCACCCGGCGCCCGGCGGTGTCCGCCCGGCGCACGAGCCGCTGCGAGACGACCCCGCGCAGCGACTGCGACAGTGCGGCACGGACCTGCGTCTGCTCGTGCGGCGGGAAGAAGTCGACCACCCGGTTGACGGTCTCCTGCGCGTCGATGGTGTGCAGGGTCGACATGACGAGGTGCCCGGTCTCGGCGGCCGCGAGCGCAGCCCGCACGGTCTCGGAGTCGCGCATCTCGCCGACGAGGATCACGTCGGGATCCTGGCGCATGGCCGCGCGCAGGGCCGAGCCGAAGTCGTTGGTGTCGTGGCGGACCTCCCGCTGGGAGATGATCGCCTTCTTGTCCTCGTGGAGCACCTCGATCGGGTCTTCGATCGAGATGATGTTGACCTCACGGAGCGTGTTGATGAGGTCGACCATCGAGGCGAGGGTCGTCGTCTTGCCCGAGCCCGTCGGTCCGGTGACGAGGACGAGGCCTCGGGGTTCCAGGGCGAGCTCCCCGACGATCTCGGGCAGCCCGAGCTCAGAGAGCGACACCGTCCCCTCGGTCACGCGGCGCAGCACGAGCCCGACGTGCCCGCGGGCCTGGTAGGCGTTCACGCGGAACCGGCCCACGCCGTCGAGCTGGTAGGCGAAGTCCGCCTCGTGGTTGCGCTCGAAGTCGCTCAGGAAGGAGTCGGGGAGCACCTCGGCGAGCATCGACAGGGTGTCGGCGGGCTCGAGCGGGGCGACCTGCAGCTTGCGCAGCCGCCCGTCGACCCTGACGCGCGGCGAGGAGCCGACCTTGCAGTGCAGGTCGGAGGCTCCGGTGCTCGCGAGGGCGTGGAGCAGCGGGATGACGGACTGGCGCGTTTCGCTCACGTGCGATCCATCGGCAGGAGCGCAGCGAGACTTGAGGCACGAGGGCAGGTGACAGCCGCCGCCACGCCCGGGTTCGAGGCACTGTCCTATGTGTGGGACCATAGAGACGAGGCTCGTGCGCTGTCGCGCGCGACCAACCAGTCCTTCGACGTCAGGGAGTAACCATGAGCAAGCGCGGACGCAAGCGTCGCAGCCGTAAGGGCAGCGCAGCGAATCACGGCAAGCGTCCCAACGCCTGATTCGTCGATACGTACACGAAGGGCCCCGTCGCAGCTGCGACGGGGCCCTTCGTGCGTCTGGGGGTGAGCGCCCGGATCCGGTGCTCCGGTACAGCCTGACGTGTCACGTGCGCACGTGACCAGGCCGAGGCACCGGCGGGCTTGCTCGCCCGGCCGTGCTCAGCCCTCGCTGAGCAGCGTGATCTGGGTGTGGATGCGCACCCGCAGGTGCTCGGGCGCCTGCTCGGTGCACGAGCGGCGGAGCAGACGCTTGACCATCTCGTCGATGCCGAGCTCGGCCAGGCACGGAGAGCACTCGGCGACGTGCACGCGCATCTTCTCGGCGTCCGAGGTGGTCATCTCGGAGTCCAGGAACTCGAAGAGGTGCTTCATCACCTCGTCGCAGCTGTCGTCGTCTCTCACCGTTCCCCCTTCGTGCTCGTCGTCCCTGCCGTACGGTCTGCCCCTGCGAATCCTCGGTCGGCCGCGTAGTCCGTCAGCAGCGCGCGCAGCTGGCCACGCCCACGGTGCAGCCTCGACATCACGGTGCCGATCGGCGTGCCCATGATCTCGGCGATCTCCTTGTACGGGAAGCCCTCGACGTCCGCGAGGTACACCGCGATGCGACGGTCCTCCGGGATCTCCTGGAGGGCCCGCTTGACGTCCGAGTCCGGCAGCCTGTCGAGCGCCTCGGCCTCGGCCGACCGCAGACCCGTCGAGGTGTGCGACGCCGCCCGGGCGATCTGCCAGTCCTCGACGTCCTCGGCAGCAGACTGCTGGGGCTCGCGCTGCTTCTTGCGGTACGTGTTGATGAAGGTGTTGGTGAGGATCCTGTACAGCCAGGCCTTGAGGTTGGTGTCAGGCCTGTACTGGTGGAAGGCCGCGAAGGCCTTGGCGAAGGTCTCCTGGACCAGGTCCTCGGCGTCGCTCGGGTTGCGGGTCATCCGCAGCGCGGCGGAGTACAGCTGGTCGAGGTGCGCGAGCGCGTCACGCTCGAACCGTCGGGTCCGTTCGGCGTCGCCCTCGGCCTCGGGCGCGCGGTGGGTGTCTTCAGTCATCACGACCGAGCCTAGTCCCACAGGCACCCCGGTGCCTGCACGGGCAGCCCGGGTGGTCGTCGTCTCTTCCAGTACGCATGTCACGAGGGCGTCAACACGACTGCGGCCGCACGCATTCCCGGTCGCCTCCGCGACGTCCTTCGCGCGGCGTCCGCCCACGTCCGGCGATAGAGTCGGAGCCAGACGGCGCCGACCCCGGCGCCAGCACCTGCGAGACCCCGCGGGACCTGCTGGACCAGCTGCTCCCGGCCGGGCACAGCGGGACCTGCCGGACCCTGGTCGTGAGGAGACCCACCGATGCTGCTGCGCAAGATCGCCCGACCCCTGCTGGCCACCTGGTTCGTGCACGACGGCCTCGACGCCCTCCGCCACCCTGCGGCGCACGCCGTGGCGGCGCGCGGTCCGGCAGACCAGGTCACCTCCCGGATCGGCCAGGCCCCGCTCACGGAGAACCAGCTCAAGACCGCTGTCCGCGTGCACGGCGCGCTCACCGTCGCCGCCGCCGTGTCGATGGCCACAGGTCGCGCACCGCGCCGCTCGGCCCTGTTCCTCGCCGCGCTGACGGTCCCGGTCGCCCTCGCCGACCAGCCCTTCACCTCCGGCCCGGTCTCCCGCTCCGTGCGGACGGAGCGGTTCGTCCGCAGGCTCGGCGCCCTCGGCGCTGCGCTGCTCGCCGGCGTCGACACCGAGGGGCGTCCCGGCATGTCGTGGCGGATCGAGAACGCCCGCGACAAGCACGCCGCGATCAAGGCCGCCAAGGAGACCACGGCTGCGCGCGCAGCGCGGGTCGCGAAGGTGAGCAAGGCGGCGTCCTCCGCCAAGACGAAGGTCGTCGACGCGGTCACCCCTGACTGACCCCAGCTCTCCAGCCCCGTCCGCGGGGCCCTCGCACGCCACCGGGTGCCGAGACCGCTTCACGGTCTCGGCACCCGGTGCCATAACCTGGGGACCATGACGAGCACCCCCACGACGAGCCCCGCCGAGCACGCCGACCTGTGGGCTGCGCCGACCCTGGCAGCAGCCCCCGGCCGGCTCGACGCGACGGTCGAGGTCCCCGGCTCGAAGTCGCTCACCAACCGGTTCCTGGTGCTCGCCGCGCTCGCCGACGGCCCGGGCACCCTGCGCGGCGCGCTGCGCAGCCGCGACACCGACCTCATGGTCGCAGCGCTCAGGTCCCTCGGTGCGACCGTGGTCGAGGGCGAGAACCCGAGCGAGTGGCACATCACCCCCGGCGCGGTCAGCGGGGACGTCACGGTCGACTGCGGGCTGGCCGGCACCGTCATGCGCTTCGTCCCGGCTGTCGCCGCGCTCTCCGGCGCCCGGGTGACCCTCGACGGCGACGAGGGCGCCAGGGTCCGTCCCATGGGACCGATCCTCGACGGGCTCCGCGGTCTCGGCGTGCGCGTCGACGACGGCGGGCGTGGGCTGCTCCCCTTCACCATCCACGGCACAGGCTCGGTCCGCGGCGGGTCGGTCGACGTCGACGCCTCCGCGTCGAGCCAGTTCGTCTCCGGTCTCCTGCTGGCCGCAGCGCGCTTCGAGCAGGGACTCACGCTGCGCCACACGGGCACGACGCTGCCGAGCATCCCGCACATCGACATGACCGTCGAGCTGCTGCGCGAGGCCGGCGTGGTCGTCGACGACTCCCGACCGGCGATCTGGCAGGTCTCACCAGGCCCAGTCGCAGCGCGCGACGTCAGGGTCGAGCCCGACCTCTCCAACGCCGGTCCCTTCCTCGCCGCAGCCCTCGTGGTCGGTGGCACGGTCTGCGTGCCGGGGTGGCCGGCCACCACCACCCAGCCCGGCGCGATGATGGCCGAGCTGCTGACCCGCATGGGCGGCTCCGCGCACCTCGAGGGCGACGTCCTGGCGGTCACCGGCACCGGCGAGGTCCGCGGGATCGACGTCGACCTGCACGCCGCGGGCGAGCTCGCCCCGACCATCGCCGCCCTCGCCGCGATCGCCGACTCCCCCAGCCGGCTGCGCGGCATCGCGCACCTGCGCGGGCACGAGACGGACCGTCTCGCGGCCCTCGCGACCGAGATCACCCGCCTCGGCGGGCAGGCCGAGCAGACGAGCGACGGTCTGGTCATCACCCCGCGCCCGCTGCACGGCGGGGTCTTCGAGACCTACCACGACCACCGCATGGCGACAGCGGGGGCGATCATCGGCCTGCGGGTGCCCGGGATCCAGGTCGAGAACGTCGGCACGACGGCCAAGACCCTCCCCGGTTTCACCGACCTGTGGTCCGGCATGCTCGCCGCACAGGGCGCGGGAGCCTGACCGCCGTGGGACGACGCCCGATCGACGAGTCCGACTTCCACAGCCGTCCGAGCAAGCGGGGCTCGCGCCCACGGACCAAGACGCGCCCCGAGCACGAGGACGCCGTCTCGGGCCTCGTCACCGGTGTCGACCGCGGCCGCTACACGCTCCTGCTCGACGAGGACCAGCCTGACGAGCACGTGATCTCGGCGATGAAAGCACGCGAGCTGACCCGGCAGCGTGTCGTCTGCGGCGACAGGGTCGACGTCGTGGGTGACACCTCCGGAGAAGAGGGCAGCCTCGCCCGCATCGTCCGGATCACCGAGCGCACCACGGTCCTGCGCCGCACAGCCGACGACACCGATCCCTACGAGCGCATCATCGTCGCGAACGCCGACCAGCTCGTCATCGTCACCGCCCTGGCCGATCCCGAGCCCCGCACCCGCATGATCGACCGCTGCGTGGTCGCCGCCTACGACGCCGGCATGGACGTCCTGCTCTGCCTCACCAAGGCCGATCTCGCCTCCCCCGACGCCCTGCGCTCCCTCTACGAGCCGATCGGTGTGTCCGTCGTGACGACCTTCCGCGGCGACGAGGGCGAGATCACGCCGCTCGACGCCGTCCGCGACGCGCTCTCGGGGCGGACCTCGGTGTTCGTCGGGCACTCGGGGGTCGGCAAGTCGACCCTCGTCAACGCCCTGGTCCCCGGTGCCATGCGCACGACAGGCGTCGTCAACGACGTCACCGGGCGCGGACGCCAGACCTCGACCTCGGCGGTCGCCCTGCGCCTGCCCGAGCACGACGGAGCCCGCGGCTGGGTCATCGACACCCCAGGTGTCCGCTCCTTCGGGTTGGCCCACGTGCAGATCGAGCACCTGCTCACGGCCTTCGACGACCTCGACGAGGTCGCCCAGGAGTGCCCGCGCGGCTGCACCCACCTCGAGGGCTCTCCCGACTGTGCGCTCGACGACTGGGTCACCGCTGCCGACGACGACGAGGTGCGGGCTGCCCGCGCGGCCCGGCTCGACTCCTTCCGCAGGCTGCTGGTCTCGCGCAGCTGACGGCTCGCGCCGGCACGAGCCGGTGCGCCGTCCGCTGGTGACCTCCTGCCGGTGACCTCCTGCCGGTGGACGCGCGCCGCGGCGCAGGGCCGCGACCTCACGAGATACGGTGAGGGGCATGACCGCCCGCTCCCAGTACGACGACGACCTCAGGCTCGCGCTCGTGATCGCCGACCAGGTCGACGCGCAGACCATGTCACGCTTCAAGGCCCTCGACCTGCACGTCGAGTCGAAGCCCGACCACACGCCCGTCTCCGACGCCGACAAGAGCGCCGAGGAGATCATCCGTGGGCAGCTGGGCAGGTCACGCGGCCGTGACGCCGTGCTCGGCGAGGAGTTCGGGGCGACGGGCCACGGCGCGCGCCGGTGGATCATCGACCCGATCGACGGCACCAAGAACTTCGTGCGCGGGGTCCCCGTCTGGGCCACCCTCATCGCGCTGGCCGACGGCGACGACATCGTCATGGGTGTCGTCAGCGCCCCGGCGCTCGGGCGCCGCTGGTGGGCCGCTCGCGGGACCGGCGCGTGGACCGGCCGTTCGCTGTCCTCGGCCACCCGTCTGCGTGTCTCCGGCGTCAGCGACATCGCTGACGCGTCGATGTCGTACTCGAGCCTGAGCGGGTGGGAGGAGCGCGGTCGGCTGCCGCACTTCCTCGACCTCTCGCGCCAGGTGTGGCGCACCCGCGCCTACGGTGACTTCTGGTCCTACATGCTCGTCGCCGAGGGAGCCGTGGACATCGCCGTCGAGCCCGAGCTCGAGCTGTACGACATGGCGGCCCTCGTGCCGATCGTCACCGAGGCCGGTGGACGCTTCACCTCGCTCGCCGGTGTCGACGGGCCCTTCGGCGGCAACGCGGCTGTGACCAACGGGCACCTGCACGACCACGTGCTCTCGGCCGTGGGGTTCCAGACGCACTGAGACACCTCAGCGCCCCAGCGCGACGGCGGCCCTGCGCCCGCAGCAGCCGCCCAGCGCCCGCCGCAGCCGCGCAGCGGCGGCGTCAGCGAGCAGCCTCCAGGAAGATCAGCGAGGGATCGAGGAGATCTCGGTCGCGTCGTACCAGAGCAGGTCGCGGTCGGCCAGACGCTCGATCGCGTCGTCGTCGCCACCCATGACGGCCTGGATGTCGCTCGCGGCCTCGGGCTCGTCGACGTGCGCGCAGACGATGCGTACGCCCGTCAGTGGACCCTTGACCGTCACTGCGCTCGACGCGACGTCGTCGTCGTCGGCCGCCGCCTCGACGGGTCGGACCGAGGAGTCGGGGACGTCGACCGACACGACGGCGCGGAGCCACGGGACGGCGGGGTCGGCGGCCACGAGGACGAGCGAGTCGTCGGCTGCGGCGAGCTGGGCGACGTACTCGACCTCTTCCAGGTCGTCGACCCCCTCGGCGGCGAGCTCGGCCACGAGGGCCGGGGTCGCGGCGTGAGCCCCCCGCGTCTCGAGCGTCATGGTGGGGCCGGTGAGGGCGTCGATCTCGGCGAGCGTCACGGGGACGTAGAGGCGCATGGCTCTAGTGTGCCACCCGTGGCACACCGGGACACCGAGTCCACAGAGGCGACCTCCGGGTGATGTGGGCCACTTATCCACAGGATCCCGTTTGTCTGTACTTCGTCAACCTCGCATAGCTATACCTAGAGGACCGAGGACCCGGGCAGGAGTCGACGGAGCCGGACGTGCAGTCAGGCCCGAGCACTGGTCTCGGGCCCATCTGTCACCTACCGAAGGACCACCATGACTGCGCTGGCCCCTACAGCCCCCGCCGCCGACAGACAGGAGCTCCGTCGCACCGACACGGCATCTGTCAACCGAGAGAGCTCAACCGCTACGGTCTCGGCGCGCCACGGGCTGCGGCACAGGGCCGCTCCGGCACCGGTGCGGCGCACACCTGCCCCACCAGGACGAGAACCCGCCGCCGACCCCGGCGACCCGACGGCGCTGTGCTGCGCCGTCGCCCACGCCGCGACCGAGGTCCTGAGGGGTGTGCGCCCTCTGGCACAGCTCGTGCGGTCGGTGTCCCCCGAGGTCTACGACCAGCTCGAGGCGCTCGCCCGTGTGCGGTCCGCCGCACGCGACCGCCGGGGCGCACCACCCACCCCGCAGTCCCGCTCCAGGGTCCGCAGGGCACGCGTGGTCCGGGTCGCGCCGGAGGCCGCCGAGGCCACCGTGATCATCGACGACGTCGACAGGGTCAGGGCCGCCGCCCTCCGTGTCGAGCTGCACCGCGGACGGTGGCGCGTCGTGGTGCTCGAGATCGGCTGACACGACTGGCTGCAGCACGACCAGCGTCGCGCCAGCGCTCCAGCATCGCGCTGGCATCGAAGGTACCCAGAACGCAGAGAGGGCCCCACGGTTGCCGTGGGGCCCTCTCTGTCGTGTAGCCGTGCAGTCCTGCTCCGCTGTCAGGGGCAGCCCCTGCCGGCCGACGTCACTTCTTCTTCTTCGCCCGCCGACGCTCTTCGCGGTTGCCCGACCCGTCCTCGTCGTCGGTCGAGACCGTGCGCGTGGCGCCGCCCTCGCCGGTGACCACGGCACCGACGCCGTCTTCGCTCGGGGCCGTGTAGCTGAGCGGGACCTTGCGGTCGGGGCCGTCCAGCCCCTTCGCCACGAGAACCTTCTCGGTGCCGTCCTCGTCGGGCTGGGCGACGACAGCACCAGCCGCTCCGAGAGCCTGGGCGGCAGCCGTGCCGGCAGCTGCCGCAGCACCTGCTGCCGTGACCGCCGGAGCGGTCTCGACCTTGACCTCGAGGTTGAACATGTATCCGACGGACTCTTCCTTGATGGCCTCGGTCATGGCCTGGAACAGCAGGAAGCCCTCACGCTGGTACTCCACGAGCGGGTCGCGCTGGGCCATCGCGCGCAGACCGATGCCCTCCTTGAGGTAGTCCATCTCGTAGAGGTGCTCGCGCCACTTGCGGTCGAGGACCGAGAGCACGACGCGACGCTCGAGCTGGCGCATGTTCGCCTCGCCGAGCTCGGTCTCGCGAGCCGTGTAGGCGTGCTCGGCGTCGGAGAGCACCTCGGTGAGGATGAGCTCGTGGGTGAGCGCGTCGACGCTCCCGGCCTGGGCGACGACCTCGTCGACCGTGATCGAGACCGGGTAGACGGCCTTGAGCGCGGTCCACAGGCCTTCGAGGTCCCACGAGTCGGGGTGACCTGTCGCGGTCGCACCCTCGACGTAGGCGGTGAGCACGTCCTTGATGAAGTGCTGGATCTGCTCGGCCATGTCTTCGCCCTCGAGCACACGACGACGCTCGTCGTAGATGACCGAGCGCTGGCGCGAGAGGACGTCGTCGTACTTGAGGACGTTCTTGCGGATCTCGAAGTTGCGGCTCTCGACCTGGCCCTGGGCCGAGGCGATGCCTCGGGTGACGATCTTGGACTCGAGCGGCATGTCGTCGGGGAACCGCTGCATCATCGAGTCGGCGAGCGCGCTGCCGAACAGACGCATGAGGTCGTCCTGGGTCGACAGGTAGAAGCGGGACTCGCCCGGGTCTCCCTGACGGCCGGAGCGGCCACGCAGCTGGTTGTCGATACGACGCGACTCGTGGCGCTCGGTGCCCAGCACGTAGAGACCGCCGAGCTCGGCGACCTCGTCGTGCTCGTCGGCGACGGCCTTCTTCGCTGCCTCGAGGGCGTCGGGCCATGCGGCCTCGTACTCCTCCGGGGTCTCTGCGGCGTCGAGGCCCCGTGCCTTGAGGTCGGCGATGGCGAGGAACTCGGCGTTGCCGCCGAGCATGATGTCGGTGCCTCGACCGGCCATGTTGGTGGCGACGGTGACAGCGCCCTTGCGGCCGGCGAGGGCGACGATCGACGCCTCACGCTCGTGCTGCTTGGCGTTGAGGACCTCGTGCGGGACGCCCTGCTTCTTCAGCTTGGCGGCGAGCAGCTCGGACTTCTCGACGCTCGTCGTCCCGACGAGGACGGGCTGACCGGCCGCGTGACGCTCGACGATGTCTTCGACGACGGCGTCGAACTTCGCGTTCTCGCTCTTGTAGATGAGGTCGGGCTGGTCGATGCGCTGCATCGTGCGGTTCGTCGGGATGGGGACGACGCCGAGCTTGTAGGTGCCCTGGAACTCGGCAGCCTCGGTGTCGGCCGTACCCGTCATGCCGCCCAGCTTGCTGTACAGGCGGAAGTAGTTCTGCAGCGTGATGGTCGCGAGCGTCTGGTTCTCGGCCTTGATGGCCACGCCCTCTTTGGCCTCGATGGCCTGGTGCATGCCCTCGTTGTAACGGCGGCCGGCCAGGATTCGACCGGTGTGCTCGTCGACGATGAGCACCTCGCCCTTGATGACGACGTAGTCCTTGTCGCGCTTGAACAGCTCCTTCGCCTTGATGGCGTTGTTGAGGAAGCCGATGAGCGGCGTGTTGAGGGACTCGTAGAGGTTGTCGATGCCGAGGTAGTCCTCGACCTTGGCGATCCCGGGCTCGAGCACGCCGACGGTGCGCTTCTTCTCGTCGACCTCGTAGTCCTCGTCGACGGTGAGGCGGCGCACGACCCGGGCGAACTCGCCGTACCACTTGTTGGCGTCGCCCGAGGAGGGGCCGGAGATGATGAGCGGGGTGCGGGCCTCGTCGATGAGGATCGAGTCGACCTCGTCGACGACGGCGAAGTTGTGGCCGCGCTGGACGAGGTCGTCGGTCGACCACGCCATGTTGTCGCGCAGGTAGTCGAAGCCGAACTCGTTGTTCGTGCCGTACGTGATGTCCTTCGCGTACTGCTCGCGGCGCTCTGCGGGCGTCTGCCCGGACAGGATGCAGCCTGTGCTGAGCCCGAGGAAGCGGAAGACACGTCCCATGAGCTCGCTCTGGTACTTGGCGAGGTAGTCGTTGACGGTCACGACGTGGACGCCGTCGCCCGACAGCGCGTTGAGGTACGCGGGGAGCGTGGCGACGAGGGTCTTGCCCTCACCGGTCTTCATCTCGGCGATGTTGCCGAGGTGGAGCGCCGCGCCGCCCATGAGCTGGACGTCGAAGTGGCGCTGCCCGAGGGTCCGACGGGAGGCCTCGCGGACGGCGGCGAAGGCCTCCGGGAGGAGCTCGTCGAGGGTCGCGCCCTGGGCGATCCGCTCCTTGAAGCGGTCGGTCTCCTCGCGCAGCTCTTCGTCGGTGAGCGCCTCGAAGCTGTCTTCGAGGGCGTTCACCTGGTTGGCGAGCCCTGAGAGCTTCTTGACGATGCGCCCCTCGCCGAAACGTAGGACCTTATCGAGGATCGCAGCCACGCAGTACTCCCGGTTCGAGTTCACAGCTCTCCCGCCGAGCCGAGCGGCTCAGAGGGCATACAACTCTCATCGTATGCGAGACCGGACCGGTCTCGACACACCTCTGCCGGGCGATGTCGGAGCCGACCTGGGAGGTCGTGGTGGTGGGCGCCGGGCCGTGGTGGTGGACACCGGGTCGGGTGATGAGCACCAGGTCGGGTGGTGGACGCCGGGTCAGGCGGTGGATGCCCGGTCAGGCGGTAGGCGCCGGGTCGGGTGAGGCGACGCACGTGCGACGGGGGTCCGGGGGGCAGAGTCTGACTCTGCTCCCCCGGCCCCTCTGACCTACGCACGACGCCCGGCCCCTCCTCGATCAGGCCGGGTGGGGCGCGTCGCCCTTCCCGCTGCTGGGCTGCTCGGTGCTGCCCGCAGCGCCACCAGAGGGGACCTCCGGGGATGTCGCGGCATCCGCTCCCGTCTCACCAGCGGCCGCCTGGGCCTCGCCGTGCTCGCCGTCCTCGTCGTCGACCTCCGTGTGCTCGCCACGGAACTGCGTCATGTAGAGGCGGTAGTACGCACCCCGCCGCTCGAGCAGCTGGTCGTGCGACCCGGTCTCGACGATCCGGCCGTCTTCCATCACGAGGATGGTGTCGGCGTCGCGGATGGTCGAGAGCCTGTGCGCGATGACGAAGGAGGTCCGGTCGGTCCGCAGCGCAGCCATGGCGTGCTGGACGAGCAGCTCGGTGCGGGTGTCGACCGACGACGTCGCCTCGTCGAGGATGAGCAACGACGGGTTGGCGATGAAGGCCCGCGCGATGGTCAGCAGCTGACGCTCGCCGGCCGAGACGCTGCCACCGTCTGCGTCGAGCACGGTGTCGTAGCCGTCGGGCAGCTGCCGGACGAACCTGTCGACCATCGTCGCCTGGGCTGCGGCCACCACCTCGTCGTCGGTCGCGTCGAGACGCCCGTAGCGGATGTTCTCCCGGATGGTGCCCTCGAAGAGCCAGGCGTCCTGGAGGACCATGCCGACCTGGGACCGCAGCTCACCGCGGCTCAGGGTCGTGATGTCGACCCCGTCGAGCAGGATCCGCCCGCCCGTGAGCTCGTAGAACCGCATGATGAGGTTGACCAGGGTGGTCTTGCCCGCGCCCGTCGGTCCGACGATCGCGACGGTGTGCCCGGGCTCCGCCGAGAACGACAGGTGCTCGATGAGCGGGACCTCGGGGTCGTAGCTGAACGAGACGTCCTCGAGCTGGACGAGTCCCTCGGTCCGCTCGGGGAGCGTCGCCGTGGCCTGCTCGGGCTCCTGCTCGTCGGCGTCGAGCAGCTCGAAGGTCCGCTCGGCCGAGGCCACACCGGACTGCAGCATGTTCGCCATCCCGGCGATCTGGCCGAGCGGCTGGGAGAACTCGCGGGAGTACTGGATGAAGGCCGTCGCGTCGCCGAGGGTGATCTGGCCCGAGGCGACCCGCAGGCCTCCGACCACGGCGATGAGCACGTAGGAGAGGTACGAGACGAAGGTCATCGCGGGCATGATCATGCCCGAGACGAACTGGGCCCCGAACGACGCCTCGTACAGCTTCTCGTTGCGGACGTCGAACTCCTCGAGCATCTCCTCGTCGCGGCCGAAGCTGCGGACGAGCTCGAGCCCGGAGTACGTCTCCTCGACGTGACCGTTGACGGCCCCGGTGTTCTTCCACTGCGCAGCGAAGAGCTTCTGCGAGCGCGTGCCGATCACCCCGGCGATCACGCCGGAGAGCGGCAGCGCGATGAGGGCGATGAGCGCGAGCTGCCACGACACGATGAACATCATCGCGGTGATGCCCAGGACCGTGAGGACCGACTGGACCAGCTGGGAGAAGGCCTGCTGGAGCGCGGCCTGGATGTTGTCGACGTCGTTGGTCACGCGGGACATGAGGTCGCCGCGCTGCCGGGTGTCGAAATAGCTGAGCGGGAGCCTGTTGATCTTGTCCTCGATGTCCTGGCGCAGCCTGTAGACCACCCGCATGACGAGGCCGTTGAGGATGTACCCCTGGGCCCAGCTGAGGAACGACGCGACGACGTACAGGCCGAGCACCACGAGGATGAGCTGGCCGAGCCTGTCGAAGTCGATGCCCTGGCCGGGCACGATGTCGGCGTTGGAGAGGAGGTCGGCGAACTGGTCGTTCCCCTCCGCGCGCGCTCCCGCGACGACCTCCTCGAGCGGCACGCCCTCGGGCAGCCTGGAGCCGAGCACCCCGTTGAAGATCGTGTCCATCGCACGACCGAGGATCCTCGGCGCGATGACGGTGAGGACCACCGAGACCACGACGAGCGCGACCACGACAGACATGCGCACCCGCTCGGGGGCCAGGAGCCCGACGAGCCGCTTGGCGGAGGGCCAGAAGTGCTGGGCCTTCTTGGCGGGGGCACCGCCGAACATGTCCCCGTCCATCTCGGTGGGGACGTACTCGGGCTCGAGGTCGTCGACCTCGTCGACCACCACTGTCGAGCCGGGCTGGTGGTCGCCTGCGGCGACGTCCTTCGTCTTCTTGCGCGCCATCATCACGCCACCCCCTCCACGCTCAGCTGTGACTCGACGATCTCGCGGTACGTCTCGTTGCTCTCGAGCAGCTCGTCGTGGGTCCCTCGACCGACGACAGCACCCCCGTCCATGACGAGGATCTGGTCGGCCGACCGGATCGTCGAGACACGCTGGGCGACGATGATCACCGTCGCGCCCGCCGTGGCCTCGCCGAGACCTTCGCGCAGCCTGGCGTCGGTCGCGACGTCGAGGGCCGAGAAGGAGTCGTCGAAGAGGTACACGCGAGGCCGTGCGACGAGGGCTCGAGCGATGCAGAGCCGCTGACGCTGGCCGCCGGAGACGTTCGTGCCGCCCTGGGACACCCGCTCGTCGAGGCCGTGCGTCTTCTCCCGCACGAAGTCAGCCCCCTGGGCGACCCGCAGAGCCTCCCAGAGCTCGGCGTCTGTCGCCTCGGGGCGGCCGAACCTCAGGTTCGAGCCGATCGTCCCCGAGAAGAGGTAGGGCTTCTGCGGGATCAGCCCGACCACGCTGGCCATCTCGTGACGCCCGAGATCGCTGACCGAGACCCCGTCGATCGCGACGCTGCCCTGCTGGGGGTCGTACTGGCGCGAGACGAGGCTGAGCAGCGTGGTCTTGCCGGCACCTGTCGACCCGATGATCGCGGTCGTCTGGCCCGGCTCGGCGACAAAGCTGACCCCGTCGAGCACGGGACGCTCGGCGCCCGGGTACCCGAAGGTGACGTCGCGGAACTCGACCCGGCCTGCGGTCGGGACCGTCGCAGCAGTCGTGCGCGGCACCGTCAGGCTGGTCTTGGTCCGCAGGACCTCGTCGATGCGCTCGGCGCAGACGACGGCGCGCGGCACCATCATCACCATGAACACGCCCATCATCACGGCCATGAGGATCTGCAGGAGGTACTGCAGGAACGCGGTCAGCGAGCCGATCTGCATCTCGCCCGCGTCGACCCGGTGACCTCCGAACCACAGCACCGCGGCTGTGGCCAGGTGCAGGATCATCATGATGATCGGGAACATCAGCACGAACACGTTGCCGACCTTGACCGACACCGTGGTGATCGCCATGTTGGCGCGCTCGTAGCGCTCCGACTCGAAGGGCTCCCGGACGAAGGCACGGACGACGCGGATGCCGGTGATCTGCTCGCGCAGCACACCGTTGATCCCGTCGATACGGTCCTGCATCAGCCGGAACAGGGGCAGGAGCAGGTAGACGAGGAAGCTCACGACGATCAGCAAGAACGGGACCGAGACCCACAGCAGCCACGACAGACCGACGTCCTCGCGGAGCGCCATGATGATCCCGCCGATGCACATGATCGGCGTCGACACCATGAAGTTCAGCGTCATGAGCACGAGCATCTGCACCTGCTGCACGTCGTTCGTGCTCCGGGTGATGAGCGTCGCGGTGCCAAAACCGTTGATCTCGAGAGCGCTCAGCGAGTCGACCTTGCGGAAGATCTCGCGGCGCAGGTCGCGACCGACGGCCATGGCGGTCTTGGCGCCGAAGTACACGCCGCCGATCGCTGTGAGCACCTGGACGAGGCACACCACGAGCATGGTGATGCCCGTGGACCAGATGAAGTCGGTGTCTCCGGTCGAGACGCCCTTGTCGATGATCTGGGCGTTGAGGCTGGGGAGGTAGAGAGCAGCGATGGTCGAGACCAGCTGCAAGATGAACACCCCCACGATCCACGCGGA
>Ga0308165_1002709_pt1 | contig 20384 bp, 21 predicted proteins | sample PhyWR2_FD_201032 | JGI IMG/M metagenome (GOLD analysis project Ga0308165, IMG submission 201032) | Phyllosphere microbial communities from UC Gill Tract Community Farm, Albany, California, United States - DLSLW.R2 | ecosystem: Host-associated > Plants > Phyllosphere > Unclassified | place: USA...
CCGCACGGCGCGGGCCCGGCGTCAGGGACGGCTGCGGGTGCTGAGCGCGGTCGAGCTGTGGGAGGTGTCGCTGGTGACGTTTCCGATGCTGCCGGGGGCGCGGTTCAGTTCGGTTTGAGGGTCGGGCAGAGATTTGGAGACGACGACGGCCGGTGGCGCATCCGTGGTCTCTCCGCAATGCTGACCTGGCATGACACACACGGCCACTGCGCGCCCGGTGTCGGATCGTCTGGGATGAAAGAACAATCCAACACGGTGCCTCCCCTTCTGACCTTGAGTTGGGAAGCGAAGCCGGAGCCGCAAGGCTTTGCCAATTTCAGTTTGGTTTGAGGGCCTGGAAAGCGCCGTTGCGGTCGAGGGTTTCGGCGAGGGCGGCCATCTGGGCGCGGCCCTTCTTGCCGTGGAGATAGCGCAAGGCCCAGCCGGCGAGCACCAGGCCGAAGATCCAGCCGACGTGCAGCACGAGGTGGGCGAACAGGATGAACACGGCTGCCAGCGCATAGGCGCCGAGATAGACCAGGGCCAGTTGGCCGCCGCGCGAGGCCGTGGGGTTCGACAGGCCGGCGATGATCTCGGCTACGTCCGGTGCTGCGGCGGCGGACGGCAGGGCGTGATCGGAGGGCTTTGACGCCGGTTGGGGCGTGGGTCTGGACTGCGCTTTTGGCGCGGTCTGGGCGGCGGGCGCAGAGGCCGGTCGGGCGGGTTTTGGCCTGGGCGGGATCGGATCCGGCGTGCGCCGGGCGGGACGGAACAGGATCGAGCGGCCGGCTTGGTCGACGGTGAAGACCTCTTCAAAGGCGGTGGTCGAGAAGTCGATGGCGCGGGTGTCCTGGCCATAGCTCTGGCCATGCAGGGCCGTCAGCCGGCCCTGGCGCAGCTCGATCTGGAAGCCGACGGGGTCGGGCAGGCCGGCGACCATGACATGGACCGTGCCGAACAGGCCGGTGGCGTCCGGGTTGGCGATCGCGCGGTCCGCGTCGACGACGATCTGGGAATAGAGGCCGGCGCCGGTGTTGCGACGCAGGCCCGGCGAACTGGCGGCGACCTGGGCCCGCAGGTCCGGCACGCTGTCGCCCATCTGCCAGATCATGGCGTCCATGACGGCGCTTTCGAGGGGCGTCAGGTGGGACATGGGGCGCTAGGACAACTTGGATGCAGCGTTGCGACGCAGCATCAAAACCACGATGCCGAGGATCAGAGCGAGTATGGCGATCTGCGCCGCGCGGTAGGGCAGGCCGCTTTGGCCAGCAGCCTCCGCGCCGCGATGCAGGGCGGTCAGCACGATATCGGCAATCGTGTAGACGATGACCGGAAGGCCGATGGCCGCCGCCCATGGCCAGCGGGCCACACGTCGTGGCCCTGCTGAAAGCGTGCCGGGCGGGAAGAAGATCGCGAAAAGGATCAGCGCGGCGGCATGAAGCAGCGGGCTGTAGAGATCGGCTTCGACGAAGATCGGCGCGGGCATTAGGCGAGCCTAGCGTTCGCCTGAAGCCGCCGCAATCACAGGTTTCGGGCGGCCGATGATGGCCGCTCGCGAAATGGGAAGGTCGCGACGCGGCCGCCCCCTCCACCGCCTTCGGCGGTCCCCCTCCCCCGCATCGCGGGGGAGGATCGTTTCAGCAGGAGACACCATGAAAGAGACCAAACAGGCTTCGGGCCAGCCCGAGGCGCGCGATGTCGTGCGCGAGGTGATGGCGGCGTTCGAGGCGTTCAAAGGGGCGAATGACGCCCGGCTGGGCGAGATCGAGAAGAAGGCGGCGGCCGATGTGCTGCTGGAGGAGAAGGTGGCGCGCATTGACCAGGCGGTCGCCTCGGCCCAGGCGCGACTGGATCGGGTGATGAGTCAGAACAGGCGTCCGGTGATCGGGGGCGAGCCGGTGGAGCCCGCATCTGCGCCCGAGGCGAAGGCGGCGTGGGACGGCTATCTGAAGACGGGCCAGTCCGGCGCGCTGGAGGTCAAGGCCGGTCTGTCGGGCGGCGCCACCTCGGGCGGCTATGTCGTGCCGTATGAGACCGAGCGGGCCATCGAGCGGCGTCTGATGGCGGCCAGTCCGATGCGCGAGATCGCGACGGTCAGGACCGTGGCGGCCGGCGTGTTCCGTAAGCCGGTGTCGACGGCGGGCGTGGCCTGCGGCTGGGTGGCGGAGACCGCCGCGCGGCCCGAGACGGACCCGGCGACCCTGGCCCTTCTGGAGTTTCCGTCGGCCGATCTCTACGCCAATCCGGCGGCGACGCAGGCGTTGCTGGATGACGCCATGGTCGATCTGGACGAATGGCTGGCGGCCGAGGTCGAGGACGCCTTTGCGGCGCAGGAGACCCAGGCCTTCGTCAATGGCGACGGGGTGAACAAGCCCAAGGGTCTGCTGTCCTATCCGACCGTGGCGGACGCGGGTCAGGCCTGGGGCCAGATCGGTTCTGTCGCGTCGGGCGCGGCGGGCGGGTTCGCGGCGACCAGTCCGGCGGATCGTCTGATCGACCTGATCTATGCGCCCAAGGCCCAGTACCGGCCGAACGGCCGGTTCGTGATGAACCGCAAGACCGCCTCGGCCGTGCGCAAGTTCAAGGACGCGGACGGCAACTACATCTGGCAGCCGGCGACGCGGCTGGGCGAGACGGCGAGCCTGCTCGGCTATCCGGTCACCGAGATCGAGACTATGCCGGATGTGGCGGCGAACAGCCTGTCCATCGCGTTCGGGGACTTCCAGCGGGGGTATCTGATCGTGGACCGGGCGGGGGTGCGGGTGCTGCGCGATCCCTATTCGGCCAAGCCCTATGTGCTGTTCTACACGACCAAGCGCGTGGGCGGCGGGGTGCAGAACTTTGACGCGATCAAGGTGATGAAGTTCGCCGCGACCTAGTCGCGCAGTGATGACGACTTTCCCTCCCCCTGCGGGGGAGGGTGGCTGAGGCGCAGCCGAAGTCGGTTGGGGACGGCCGGGCGATCGAAGTTAGGTCATCGACCAAGCGTGCGGCCTTGCCGGGCCGCCCCCACCCGGTCGCTGCGCGACCACCCTCCCCGGAGCGGGGAGGGAGAATTCCGAATCTGAGAATGGAGATTGCCATGGCGCAGCCGGTGACGGTGGCGGAGGCGAAGCTGTTTCTGAGGGTCGAGCACGAGGTCGAGGACGGCTTGATCCAGACCCTGATCGCGGCGGCGCAGGCGAAGGTGGAGGGGGATGTGGGATTGAGCCTGACATCGACCTCGCCGGCGCCGCTGAGGCTGGCGATCCTGATGCTGGTCCTGCGGGCCTATGAGCGAGGCGAGGCGGTGGAGATCGAGCCGGTGGAGGGCTGGATCGCGCCCTATCGCGTGGTGCGGTTGTGAGAGCTCTAGCGGGGCTGTTTCAGCCGGTGGAGGCCGAGACGCCGTATGGCGGGCGCAGCGTGTCGTTCGAGGCGGTCGGGTCGGCCTGGCTGAAGTGCGGGGCGCGTCGGCGCACCGAACGCGGCGAGGGCGATCAAAGGCGGGCGGTCGAGACGATGGGCGCCGAGGCGCGGGCGGATGCCCGGCTGATGATCGGTCGCGTGCTGCGGTTCGGCGGGGCGGACTGGCGGATTGTCTCGGTCGAGGATGCGCGGCCGGGGCGAGCGAAGCTGGTTCTGGAGCGGGTGCGATGAGGGACCATGAAGGCGCGCTGCAGAAGGCGATGGTGGCGGCGCTGAAGGGGGATGCGGCGGTGCAGGCGTTGCTGGGCGGGCGAGTGTTCGACTTCGCCGTTCTCGAGGCGCCGGAGGACGCCGCGTTTCCGCATCTGGTGATCGGGCGGTGCGAGAGCCGGCCGGTGGCGGCGGACGGGGGCGGGGTCGAGCAGAAGCTGACGCTGACGGGCGTGTCCCGGTTCGCGGGATCGGAGGAGGCCAAGGCGGTCGCGGCGGCGGTGCGGGCCTGTTTGCACGAGGCCGTGCTGGAGGCCGACGGCGTGCGGACGGCGACGCTGAGGGCGACGTTCGCGGACGTGTTTCGGGCAGGCGACGGGCGCCGGACCTATGCGGTGGTGCGGTTGAGGGCGGTAACCGAGGAAGTGGGAGAAGGCGGATGACGGCACAGGCCGGCAAGGACATGTTGCTGAAGATCGAGGGCGCGTCGGGCGTGTTCACGACGGTGGCGGGGTTGAGGGCGCGGACGATCTCGCTGAACGCCAAGACGGTCGATGCGACCGATGGCGACAGCGCCGGGCGGTGGCGCGAGCTGCTGGCCGGCGCGGGCGTGAAGTCGGCGGCGGTGTCGGGGCAGGGCGTCTTTCGCGATGCGGCGTCGGACGCCCTGGTGCGCGAGGCCTTCTTCGATCAGGCGGCCAAGCGGTGGCGGCTGATCGTGCCGGACTTCGGCGTGCTGGAGGGGCCGTTCCTGGTGGCGGCGCTAGAATACGCCGGCGAGCACGAGGGGGAGGCGACGTTCGCGCTGAGCCTGGCCAGCGCCGGGGCCATCGGGTTCAGCGCGATATGAACGGCGTGCGGGGCGAGGCCGCGGTGATCCTGGGCGGCGTGCGGCGTCGGGCCTGTCTGACGCTGGGGGCGCTGGCGGAGATCGAGACGGGGCTGGGCGTCGATGGGATGGCGGCGGTCGCAGAGCGAATGAAGACGCTGTCGGCGCGGAATCTGATGATCGTGCTGGCGGCGGTGTTGCGCGGGGGCGGGGACGAGGCGCCGAATGTGGCCGGCGTTGATCCGCGCGAGGCGGCGGTGGCGGTGGCGCAGGCGTTTGCGGCGGCCGCCAGGTGACGCCCTGGGGCGAGATGCTGCGGATGGCGGCGGCGATGGGCGTGGCGCCCGAGGCGTTCTGGCGGCTGTCGCTGAGGGAGTGGCGGATGTTGACGCAAGTCCCTCAGGGGACGGCGCCTTTAGGGCGCGACGGGCTGGCGCGATTGATGGAGGGTTGGCCGGATGGCGGATGAGTTCGGGCGAGACGGGATCGATCAGGTCGCGCTGAGAGCGGCCGAAGCCGGGGCGGCGCTGGAGGCGCTGAAGGCGCCGGCGCAGGAGGCGGCCGACGCCATCGAGGCGGCGTTCGGGCGGGCGGGCGACAGCCTGACGCGATCGCTGGCGCGGGCGGCGGCGGACGGGGAGGTGTCGCTGGCCGAACTGGCGCGGGCGGTGCTGAATGCGGTCAATGCGGCGGCCGGCGCGAACGCCGGCGGGCTGAGCGCGGCGATCCAGTCGGTGATGTCCAGCTTCGGCGGGGCGCGGGCGGATGGCGGGCCGGTGCTGGGCGGTGCAGCCTATCTGGTCGGCGAGCGCGGGCCGGAGGTGTTTCGAACGGCGACGGGCGGCGAGATCGGGCCGGTCGGCGGTGGGGGCGTGACGGTCAATGTGGCGGTGGACGGCGGCACGCCGGCCCTGCTGCGGTCCGAGGCGCAGATCGCCCAGATGCTGGCGCGGGCCGTCAGCCTGGGTGCCAGGCGGATGTGAAAACGCCACCCCGTCGAGGACGGGGCGGCGGCGCTGAAGTCACTCGGGCGGTAAGACTTATTCGCCCTTCGGGTTCGGGCCGAAGCGGTTCTCGCCCTTCTGGCTGTCGACGACGCCGATCCAGATCAGGAACGCCAAGCCCAAGAGGCCGGCGATGGCGAACAGGCCGATGGCCGGGCCCATCAGGGCGAAGACGGCGGCGGGATTGCTCTCGTAATAGTCCTCGGCATAGCCGTTGGCGACGGCGCCGGCGATCATCATGGCGAAGCCTGCTATAAAGGCGACGATGGAGCCAATCCAGGGAATGGCGATCAGCCAGCCGGTCTTGCCCATGTCGTGAAGGCGCTTCACCGAAATGGCCAGGTTGGGCCAGATCAGAACGATGCCCAGCAGGTTGATGAAGGGGATCCAGCTGATGACGACGTTGACGCCCAGCAGGATCAGCCAGCCGATCCAGAAATGGCTGCGGCGGATGCGGCCCTCGAAGGACAGGAACAGCTTCTGCCAATCGAAACCGGCGACAGCGGTCGAGGTCGAGCTGGCGTAGCCGCCGGCGACGCCGGTGGTGGTGGGCGAACCCGCCAGGATCAGGATCTGGGTGGCCGCGGCGCCTTCGGGCACGAAGTCGACGCGGACGCCGGCGGCGGGCACGGCCGGCGATTGCAGCGCGGCCGAGGTGAAGTCGTAACGGGCGCCGTCGTCGCCGCTGATCAGACCGATTCCGGTGGTGGTGTCGTAGCTGAGAATCTCGCCGCGCAAACGTGTCGCTCCCCTTGGGCATGCGGCCGAAGCTGGCCGCAATGCGACCATGAACGAGCGACGATCCGTGAACAAGTGAAAGGGAGGAAAGGTTCGCATGGCCTTTCATGAGGTGCGCCTGCCCGCGCGGCTGGCGTTCGGTTCGACCGGCGGGGTGGAGCGTCGGACGGAGATCGCGACGCTGGCGTCGGGGTTCGAGCGGCGGTCCACGCCCTGGGCGCTGGGTCGCAGGCGGTATCTGATCGGGGCCAACCTGAGATCGCTGGACGACATGGCCGAACTGGTCGCCTTCTTCGAGGCGCGGTGGGGGCGGCTGTACGGGTTCCGGTTCAAGGACTTCGCCGATTGCAAATCGTGCGCGCCGGTCGGGGTGGTCTCGGCTGGGGATCAGGTGCTGGGCGTCGGGGATGGGACGCGCACCGCGTTCGATCTGGTGAAGCGCTACGGCGATGTGGAGCGGCCGATCGCCAAGCCGGTCGGGGGATCGGTGCGGGTGGCGCTGGGCGGTGTCGAGACGACGGCTTTTATGGTCGATCTCGTGACCGGGCGGGTGACGCTGGAGCGCGCGCCCGAGGCGGGTGTCAGCGTGACGGCGGGGTTTCAGTTCGACACGCCGGTGCGGTTCGACTCCGATCGGATCGAGACGACGCTGGAGAGCTTCGAGGCCGGACGGATGGCGGCGGTTCCGCTGATCGAGGTTCGGGTCTGAGCCATGCGCAACATACCGAACGAAATGGCCGCCCGCATCGAGAGCGGGGCGGCGACGCTGTGTCATGTCTGGCGGCTGGAGCGGGCCGACGGCGTGGTGATGGGGTTCACCGATCACGACCGGGACCTGGTGGTGGACGGGGTGGTGTGTCGGGCGGCGAGCGGCTGGACGGCGGGGGCGGGCGAGAGCGCCGTGGGGCTGGCGGCGGGGTCGGTTTCGGCGGCGGGCGTGCTGGACGACGCGGCGATCGCTGAAGCGGATGTGGCGGCGGGTCTGTTCGATGCGGCGACGGTCGAACTGTGGCGCGTGGACTGGGCGCGGCCGGATCTGCGGGTGCGGCTGTGGTCGGGGGCGCTGGCGAAGATCCAGCGCCAGGGCTCTTTGTCGCGCTATCGCCCTGCGGGCTGCTTGAGCGCAGGAGGCTTCGTCGCCGAGCTTGAGGGTCCGCTGGCGAAGCTGGAGCGAGTGGTCGGGCGGACTTATGGGCGGATGTGCGATGCGCGACTGGGAGACCAGAGGTGCCGGGTCGCGGCGCCGGCGGGGCGGGTCTGCGACAAGCGGTGGGAGACCTGCGTCGGGACGTTTGGGAATGGGTCGAACTTTCGCGGATTTCCGGATGTGCCGGGGGACGACTTCCTGACAGCCTATCCGGCCGGAAGTGCGCGCAGCGACGGCGGGAGTCGGCGGTGAGGGGTAGGGCGACGACGCCTCCCTCCCCGGAACGGGGAGGGTCGTCGCGGAGCGACGGGGTGGGGACGGCAGGGCGACCGGACACGGAATGCCAGGCCGGCCCCACCCGGTCTCGCCTGCGGCTCGACCACCCTCCCCCGCAGGGGGAGGGAGAGGGCTGTGCGATCGTCGCGGCCACCCGGTCCTGGCTGGGCACGCCGTATCGGCATCAGGCCAGCATGAAGGGTGTGGGCGCGGACTGTGTGGGTCTGGTGCGCGGGGTGTGGCGCGAGGTGGCAGGTGAAGAGCCCGAGGTCTTGCCGGCCTATTCGGCCGACTGGGCCGAGGTCGGCGGGCGCGAGGCGCTGCTGGAGGCGGCGGGGCGGTGGATGCGGCCAGTGGCGGTCGATGAGATGCGGGCGGGCGACGTGCTGCTGTTTCGGATGTCGCCGGGGGCGGCGGTGAAGCATTGCGCCATCCTGAGCGACGCCGACGGGACGGAGCCGAGGATGATCCACGCCTATTGGGGGCGGGCGGTGGTCGAAAGCTGGATGGGGGCGTGGTGGCGAAGGCGGCTGGCCGCCGTGTTCCGCTTTCCTGTCCCCGGTTCGGCCTCGGCGGCGTGCGCCGCCTCGTTGACCGAGGATGACGGAGTTTAAAAGCATGGCGCAAGTCGTATTGAGCGCGGTCGGGCAGCAGGTCGGGGGCGGGATCGGGCGGGTGATCGGCGCGACCATCGGCCGGGCGATCGACAATCGCGTGATCGGATCGCTGGGACCGGCGCGTCAGATCGGGCCGCGCATCGAGACGCTGAAGGTGCAGGGGACGGCGGAAGGGTCGCCGATGGCCTGCGTCTTCGGTCGGGCGCGGGTGACGGGCCAGGTGATCTGGGCCGCGCGGTTCCTGGAAGGCAGGACCAAGGGACGGGCGGGCAAGGGCGGGCCCAAGACGGTCGACTACACCTATTCGCTGAGCTTCGCCGTGGCCCTGTGCGAGGGCGAGATCGACGGGATCGGCCGGGTCTGGGCCGACGGGCGGCCGATGGACATGACCGGCGTGGCCATGCGGGTGCATCGCGGGAGCGAGGATCAGACGCCCGATCCCCTGATCGAGGCCGTAGAAGGAAACGCTCCGGCCTATCGGGGCGCGGCCTATGTGGTATTCGAGGACCTGCCGCTGGGACCGTTCGGGGACCGGGTTCCGCAGCTGAGCTTCGAGGTGTTCCGGCGACCCAGGGGCGCGGCGCCCCGGTTGGAGGACTTGCTGGAGGGCGTGTGTCTGATCCCCGGCGCGGGGGAGTTCGCCCTGGCGACCGAGGCGGTGCTGCGTCGCGAGGGGCTGACGCGGACGACGGCGGAGAATGTGCACAACGGCGAGGGGCGGGCCGACCTGCTGGCGTCGCTGGATCAGCTTCAGGCGCAACTGCCGAACCTGAAGCGGGTCAGTCTGGTGGTCGGCTGGTTCGGCAGCGACCTGAGGGCGGGCGAATGCCGGCTGCGGCCGGGGGTTGAGCGACGCGACAAGCCGACCGAGCCGCACGCCTGGTCCGTGGCGGGGCTGGGGCGTGCAGACGCCTATGTCGTCAGTCAGGTCGACGGGGCGCCGGCCTATGGCGGGACGCCGTCGGACGACAGCGTGCGCCACGCGATCCGCGAGCTGAAGGCGCGGGGGCTGGAGGTGACGCTGTATCCGTTCGTCTTCATGGATTGCCCCGGCTATCCGTGGCGGGGGCGTGTGACCGGCCAGGACGGCGCCGGGGCGGCGGCGGAGATGGCGGCCCTGTTCGGGACGGCGGACGGCTGGGGCCTAAGGCGGATGGCGTTGCACTATGCGCGGATCGCGGCGGAGGAGGATGCGGACGGGCTGTTGATCGGCTCGGAGATGCGCGGCGTGACCGGGACGCGGGATGCCGACGGGGGCTTTCCGGCGGCTCAGCAGTTCCGGGCGCTGGCGGCGGAATGCCGGGCGGTGGTCGGGGCGGGGGTGAAGCTGTCGTATGCGGCCGACTGGAGCGAATATTTCGGGCGGCAGGCGGGCGGGGAGGTGGTGTTCCATCTGGATCCGCTGTGGGCCGATCCGAACATCGATTATGTCGCGATCGACTGGTATCCGCCGCTGAGCGACTGGCGCGCGGGCGAGGGCGGGGTGGACGCGGGTGCGTGGGCAGGGGCGGCGGACCCGGCCTATCTGGCGGCCGGCGTCGCGGGCGGGGACGGGTTCGACTGGTTCTACGCCAGCGAGGCGGACCGGGCGGGGCAGGAACGGACGCCCATCGTCGATGGGGCGTATGGCGAAGACTGGGTGTTCCGGCCCAAGGACCTGAAGGGGTGGTGGTCGAACCTGCACCATGACCGGCCGGGCGGGGTCAGACGCGCGACGCCGACGGCGTGGGTTCCGGGAATGAAGCCGGTCAGGCTGTCGGAGTTCGGCTGTGCGGCGGTGGATCGGGGCGGCAATGCGCCGAACCTGTTTCAGGATGCGAAGAGCAGCGAGAGCCGACTGCCGCCAAGTTCGACCGGCGCGCGTGACGACGCGGTGCTGCGGGCGGCGCTGGAGGCGGTGCTGGGGCATTATGCGACGGCTGAGAACAATCCGGTGTCCGCGGTTTATGGCGGGCGAATGCTGGAGGCGGCGGACGCCTGGTGCTGGGACGCGCGGCCCTATCCGGCGTTTCCGGCGCGGGGCGATGTCTGGGCCGACGCAAGGGCGTGGCGCGCCGGGCATTGGCTGAACGGGCGGCTGGCGGGCGATGGGCGCGATCTGATCGAGGCGGTGCTGGCGCGAGGCGGGTTGTCGCCCGAAGAGATGGCGATCGAGGGGGTAGAGGGGGCGGCGGCCGGCTATGTCATCGACCGGCCGATGCGGACGCGCGATGCGCTGGAGCCGCTGCTGGCGGCGTTCGACGCCGTGGCGGCCGAGCGGGACGGGAAGGTCGCCGTGTTGGGGCGGGTGGAGACGGTGGTCGAGATCGCGGGCGAGGCGCTGGCTCTGCCCGATGGCGGAGCGGCGGAGACGGCGACGCGGACGCTGGAGCCCAGGGCAGGAGAGGCGCGGGTGCGGTTCATCGACGAGACGGCGGACTATCAGACCGGGGCGGTGGTCGCGCGGTCGGACGATGCGGCGGCGACGGCGGGCGGGGTCGATCTGGACCTGCCGCTGGTGTGCGGCGGCGGATTGGCGAAGGCGGCGGCGCAGCGGGCGCTGGATGGCGAGGGCGTGGAGGCGAGAACGCTGGCGCTGGGGCCGCTGGAAGCCTTGCGGCTGGAGCCGGGGGACGGGGTGCGGCTGGAGGGTCGATCGGACGACTGGCGCGTAACGCGGGTCACGTCGGACGAGACGCCGTCAGCGGTGCTGGAGCCGGTGACGGCCCGGCGGATGGTCGAGGATGATGGCGCCTGGCGCGTGGGAGAGACACCGGTCGTGGTCGGGGCGCCGTTCCTGAAAGTGTTGGACCTGCCGCCCTTGATAGGGCGTGAGGCGGACGCACGGCCCTTGATCGCTGTGGCGGCAGAGCCGTGGCGAACGATGCGTCTGCACGCGGGGCCGACCGCTGCCACTTTGACGGCGAGAGGCGATGTGGAGACACCGGCGACGGTCGGGGCGCTGGTCGAGGCGTTGGGGCCCGGTGTGCGGCACCGCTGGGACGAGGCCAACGCCGTGGTGGTGCGGGTCGAGGGCGAGGCGCCGGAAAGCGCGATAGAGGCCGCAGTGCTGGGCGGCGGCAATGCGCTGGCGGTCGAGACGGCTGTGGGCTGGGAGGTCGTGCAGTATCGGTCGGCGGTGCTGGTCGGACCGGGGACTTGGCGGCTGACGGGTCTGTTGCGCGGGCAGCAGGGAACCGAGGTCGAGATGCGGGCGGGCGCCGGGGCCGGGGCGGTCGTGGTGTTTCTGGACGATCGGCTGGCGCGCGCAGAGATCGGGCGGGGCGAGCGAGGACTGCCGCTGGTCTGTCGCGCGGGACCGGCTGGCGCGGCGCCGGGCGGTGCGGGGTTCAGCGAAGCTCTGTTCGTGGCGAGGGGCGTGCATGATCGGCCGTGGTCGCCGTCTGGTCTGACGGTCGAGACGTCGGCCAAGGGTCTGGCGATCCGATGGACGCCACGCGTGCGGCTGTTCGGCGACAACTGGGACGGAGAACCGACACCGGTCGATCCGATGCGATTCCGTCTGCGTGTGCGAGATGGGGATGTCGTGGTGCGGACAATGGACGTCGAGGGGACGTCAGCATCCTATTCTGCGGCCGACTTGGCGGCGGACTTCCCAGAACGCGTCACATCGACGGCGCGGATCGCCGTGGCGCAGTGGGGCGAGGGGTTCGGGTGGGGCCCAGAAGCTGAAGTCGAGGCGGAAATCCGGCGGGTCTGACGAAATAGGGCGGGTCCAGCCCTTTGCGCGGGGCGGGGCATGGCTTAACTGACGGCCTCTCGACCTTTTTCAGCTGGAGCGACAACGGACGTGGCAGGCGACCCCTACAAGGAACTGGGCGTTTCGAAGGGCGCGAGCGCGGACGAGGTCAAGAAGGCGTATCGCAAGCTCGCCAAGGAGCTGCATCCCGACAAGAACCCCGGCGACAAGATCACCGAGGACAAGTTCAAACGGGTGACGGCGGCCTTCGACATCCTGGGCGACAAGGAAAAGCGCGCCAAATACGACGCGGGTCAGATCGACGGCGACGGCAACGAACAATATCGCGGCTTTGGCGGGGGCGGGCGCGCCGGCGGCAGCCCGTTCGGCCAAGGCGGCAATCCGTTCGGACAAGGCGGCGGGCCGGGCGGCCGCGCCAATTTCGAAGGCGTCGATCTGGACGATCTGTTCGGCATGTTCGGCGGGGCCGGGCGTCAGCGCGGCGCGCGGGACTTCACCTCACGCGGTCAGGACGTGAAGGCGACGCTGGACATCAGTCTGGAAGACGCCATCGCCGGGGCGACGCGGCGGATTCAGTTCTCGGACGGGCGCACCCTGGATGTGACCATTCCCAAGGGCGCGTCGGAAGGCCAGACGATCCGCCTGCGCGGCCAGGGATCGCCGGGGCGCGGGGCCGAGAACGGCGACGCCCTGATCGAACTGAGGATCGAACCGCACCCCATCTACAAGCGCGACGGGGCGGACCTGACGATGGACCTGCCGGTGTCGGTGCCCGATGCGGTGCTGGGCGCCAAGGTGCGAGTGCCGACGCCGGAGGGCGTGGTGCAGATGACGCTGCCGGCCGGATCAAACTCGGGCAAGGTGCTGAGGCTGAAGGGGCGCGGCGCGTTTGCGCAAGGCAGGCGCGGCGATCTGCTGGCGCGGGTAATGGTGACGCTGCCGGATGCGCCGGACGCCGAACTGACCCAGTTTGCCGAGGATTGGCGGGCCAAGCGGCCCTATACGCCGGGGCGGTGAGTGCGCTCAAGCCGCGTGAAGCGCGGTTGCGCCAAAGGAAGAGAGCATGAGCACGAAGCCTGATGTGAAGCCGGCGCGGCCGTGGTTTTCGGCGGGGCCGACGGCGAAGCGGCCGGGCTATGCGCTGGGCGGATTGCCGTCCGATCTGCTGGGACGCGGTATTCGCGCGCCGGAGGTGGTCGAGCGGTTCGCGCACGGCCTTCGGCTGACGCGTGAGGTGCTGGAAGTGCCTGACAGCCACGTGATGCTTTATACGCCGGGGTCTGACACAGGTGCGGTCGAGGCGGCGTTGTGGGGCATGCTGGGCGCGCGGCCGGTGCAGGTCGTGGCGTTCGAGAACTTCGGCCTGACCTGGCTGGCGGACGTGAAGGATCATCTGGGGCTGGAGCCCGAGGCCCTGACGGCGCCGTGGGGCGAACTGCCGGATCTAAGCCAGGCCGACTGGTCCAAGGACGTGGTGTTCCCGTGGAACGGCACGACCTCGGGCGTGCGGGTGCCGGACGCCGACTGGATCGCCGACGATCGCGAGGGGCTGGCGATCTGCGACGCGACCTCCGCCGCCTTCGCCATGCCGCTGCCGTTCGACAAGCTGGATGTCGTGACCTTCAGCTTCCAGAAGGCGCTGGGTGGCGAGGCGGGCATCGGGGTGGTGGTGCTGTCGCCGCGCGCGGTCGAGCGGCTGGATACGTACCGGCCGGATCGGGCGATTCCCAAGCTGCTGCGGCTGACCGACGGCAAGGGACGGTTCGATCGGGCGCTGGCGGACGGGGTGGCGATCAACACCTTCTCGATCCTGACCATCGAAGACTGGATCGACGCCCTGGGCTGGGCCAAGGACATCGGCGGGTTGAGCGAATTGATCCGGCGGACAGACGCCAACTATGCCGCGTTGGCGGAATGGGTGGAGCGGACCGACTGGATCGCCTTCCTGCCGGATCGGCCGGAGATACGATCGACGACCTCGGTTTGCCTAAAGTTCACCGATGCGCGGATCGCCGCCTTGGACGACAAGGCGCAGAAGGCCTTTGTCGTGCGGTTCAAGGCCCTGCTGGAAGGCGAGGCGGCCGTGTTCGATATGGAGCCGCATCGTAATGCGCCCCCTGGCCTCAGGCTGTGGTGCGGATGCACAGTCGAGACGGCCGATGTGATCGCGGCGACGCCGTGGCTGGAATGGGCGTTCGAGACGGCTGTCGGCGAAGTCGGATAAATCCGCCTGACGGGACGACATCGGACGATTCCCTCGCTATAGGCTGCGCCCGCATTCCAGTGCGGAGAGACGGTTTTGGCGAACGTAGCGGTGGTCGGCGCCCAGTGGGGCGACGAGGGCAAGGGCAAGATCGTGGACTGGCTGTCCAACCGCGCCGACATGGTCGTGCGGTTCCAGGGCGGTCACAATGCGGGCCATACGCTGGTCGTGGACGGCAAGGTCTACAAGCTGGCGCTGCTGCCCAGCGGCGTGGTGCAGGGCAAGCCGTCGATCATCGGCAACGGCGTGGTCGTCGATCCGTGGCATCTGGTCGGCGAGATCGAGAAGATCGCTGCCCAGGGTGTGGCGATCAGCCCTGAAATCCTGACCATTGCGGACAACGCCTGTCTGATCCTGCCCATCCACCCGGCGCTGGATGTCGCGCGCGAGGCGGCGGCGAGCGCGCCGGGCGCCAAGATCGGCACGACCGGCCGCGGCATCGGCCCGGCCTATGAAGACAAGGTGGGGCGTCGCGCCATTCGGGTCTGCGATCTGGCCAATGAAGACGATCTGAAGGTCAAGATCGATCGGCTGCGCTCGCACCACGATCCGCTTCGCGCCGGTCTGGGGCTGGAGCCGATCGATCCCGATGCGCTGCTGGCGTCTCTGTTGGAGATCGCGCCGAAGATCCTGCCCTATGTGAAACCGGCCTGGCGCGTGCTGGACCAGGCGCAGAAGGACGGCAAGCGCGTCCTGTTCGAAGGGGCGCAGGGCGCCTTCCTGGACGTGGATCACGGCACCTATCCCTATGTCACCAGCTCCAACACCGTGGCCGGTCAGGCGGCGGCGGGTTCAGGCATCGGGCCGCGCGGCGTCGGTTATGTGCTGGGCATCGTGAAGGCCTATACCACGCGCGTCGGAGAGGGCCCCTTCGCCTGCGAACTGGATGATGAGGTCGGCGAGCATCTGGCGACCGTTGGCCGCGAGGTCGGGGTGAACACCGGCCGCGCCCGCCGCTGCGGCTGGTTCGACGCCGTGTTGGTGCGCCAGTCGGTGGCGATCAACGGCATCGACGGGATCGCCCTGACCAAGCTGGACGTGCTGGACGGGTTGAAGACGCTGAAGATCTGCGTCGGCTATAAGGTCGATGGCGAGGTGCTGGACTATCTGCCTTCAAGCCTGAAGGCCCAGGGCGCGGCCGAGCCGGTGTTCGAAGAGCTGGAAGGTTGGAGCGAAAGCACCGCCGGCGTCCGCAGCTTCAAGGACATCAACGCCAACGCTATCAAATATGTGCGCCGGATCGAGGAGTTGATCGGCGCCCCAGTGGCCCTGCTGTCGACCAGCCCAGAGCGCGACGACACCATTCTGATGCGCGATCCGTTCCAGGGCTGAGGTCTTGGAAGGGGGCGGCGTGAGGCGGCGGACTACGCAGAAAGACCTATTCAACAGGTCTTAACCCGTGGTCGGTAAGGATAACGGCTCCAACTTCGGAGTCTGATGTGTTCGCCGCAAACGCCAGAACCATAAGCCGCATGGAGCCTGCGCTTCGTCGGGTGGTCATCGTGGACGCCAATCTGTCGTCAGCGCGACTGCTGACGGACATCGTGAAGGGCATGGGTGCGCGCGAGGTCTATTCCGAAGGCGACGAGGAGCGGGCGCTAGAGTTGCTGCGCGACGTCGAGCCGGGCGTGATCTTCACGGAGCGGTCTGGAGACAGGCTGAACGGCGAGACGCTGGCGCGGCGCATTCGGCGCTCCAGCATGTCGTGCCGCATGTCGCCGATCATCATGGTGACGGGCGAGGCAACCGCCGCGGCGATCAAAGGCGCGCGCGACGCCGGCATCCACGAGTTCCTGAGAAAGCCGTTCACGACAGGCGACCTGTTCAAGCGGGTCGAGAATGTGACGTTGAAGCCGCGACCCTGGATCGAGGCCGTCGGCTATGTCGGGCCGGATCGTCGTCGGTTCAACTCAGGTGAATATTCGGGCGCGCGCAAGCGCCGCAGCGATGGCGCGGCCGGAGGCGGCGCCGCTGAAATGCGCGATCAGGCGTCGCGGATTCTGGTTTCGGCCATGTCGCAGTTCGAGCAGGACCCGTCGCAGGCGACGCGCGCCATTCGCCAGCAGGCCGAGACGCTGAACGGTCTGGCCATCAAGACGGCGGACGCCCGACTGGCGATGGCTGTGGCGACCCTGCAGGCCTATGTGGCCAGCGGTCAGGTGACGAAGGCCGGACTGGCCCAGCCGATCGGCACGGTGGTGGCGGCTGCGAGAGCGGCCAACGATGCGGCGCCGGTGGCGCGCGCATCGTGACCATCGACGGTTCGCCGCGCCGTTGAGGGCGCAGCGAACCGAGTTGCTCAGGCATCGACCAGGTTCCGCTCTTCGGCGGCGGCGCGCATGGCCTTTTGCAGCTTCTCGAAGGCGCGGACCTCGATCTGACGCACGCGCTCGCGCGAGACGCCGTATTGACCGGCGAGCTCTTCCAGCGTGACCGGATCGTCCTTCAGGCGACGTTCCGTGAGGATGTGCTTCTCGCGGTCTGTCAGCTCTTCCATGGCCTCTTGCAGAAGGCTCATGCGGATGCCCTTTTCCTCGTCGTCGGCGAGCTGGGTTTCCTGAGACACGGCCGTGTCGTCGGCCAGCCAGTCCTGCCACTCGCTTTCGCCGTCGGCGCGAAGAGGGGCGTTCAGCGACGCGTCGCCGCCGAGACGGCGGTTCATATTGGTGACCTCTTCTTCGGTCACGCCCAGTTTGGTGGCGATGGCGGCGAGGTGTTCAGGATGCAGATCACCTTCCTCGAAGGCCGAAATCTGGCTCTTGGCCTTGCGCAGGTTGAAGAACAGCTTCTTCTGCGCCGCGGTGGTGCCCATCTTCACAAGCGACCAGCTGCGCAGGATGTATTCCTGGATCGAGGCGCGGATCCACCACATGGCGTAGGTCGCCAGGCGGAAACCCTTGTCGGCGTCGAACTTCTTGACGGCCTGCATCAGGCCGACGTTGCCCTCGGAAATGACTTCGCCGATCGGCAGGCCGTAGCCGCGATACCCCATGGCGATCTTGGCCACGAGACGAAGGTGCGAGGTGACGAGACGGTGGGCGGCTTCGGGGTCCTGGTGCTCAGACCAACGCTTGGCGAGCATGAACTCCTCGTCCTTGGTCAGCATCGGAAACTTGCGGATTTCCGTCAGATAACGCGACAGGCCTTGTTCAGGCGACATCACCGCGAGCGTATTATTGGCAGCCATATACAGGTCCCTCCGACCGTCTTGAACGAGCGGGCTCTTCGCCATCGGCCACGGTGTGTGCGCCGACGTCTCACCCCTCAACCGGTAAAGTAGCGATGGGTTGCCGCCATTTTTAGAGGCGGATCGTCACACGAAAGCGTGACCGTGGCCCTGGCGCCACTCGCGCCGATCGACGTCCCATATAGAACTTTGTCAGTTGCTATTCAAGACCTGCTCGAACGGATGGCTGTTCAGAGTTCGGCGAGGCGCGTTTCGAGACGCTGCATGTCGGACGGCGGCGCGGTTTCGAAGCGAAGCGCCTCGCCCGTGACAGGATGGACAAAGCCCAGGACGGCGGCGTGTAGGGCCTGACGCTCAAGGCCCGCTTCGGCGATGGCGGTGCGAACGGGGATGGCGGGGCTGCCCGAGCCATAGGTCGCGTCGCCAAGGATGGGCGCGCCCTTGGACGATAGATGGACGCGGATTTGATGGGTGCGGCCGGTGTGCAGCGTGCAGGCGACGCGCGCGGCCATGGGTGCGCCGCCAGCTTTCGCGGGCTCCCCGAAGGTCGCCTGGACGACATAGTCGGTGATGGCCTCGCGGCCGCCGGCCTTGAGGACCGCCATTTTCTTGCGGTCGCTGGTGGAGCGGCCGATGCGGGTGTGGATGCGGCCGGTCGCGGGCGACGGCGCGCCGCGTGTCAGGGCGATATAGGTGCGCTCGATGTCGTGCGCAGCGAACAGGGCGGACAGGCCGGCGTGGGCGCGGTCGGTCTTGGCGGCGACCATGACGCCCGAGGTGTCCTTGTCCAGCCGGTGGACGATGCCGGGGCGGGCGACGCCGCCGATGCCCGACAGGCTGTCGCCGCAATGGGCCAGCAGCGCATTGACCAGGGTGCCGTTTGGTGTGCCGGGCGCAGGATGGGCGGCCATGCCCGCAGGCTTGTCGATGACGATAAGGTCGGCGTCCTCGTAGAGAACGATCAGGGGGATGGCCTGGGGCTGGGGCGTGGCCTGCGTGACGGGCGGCAGGACGACGGCATAGAGGCCGGGCTGGGCCTTGGCGGAACCGCCGGTCAGGACCGCGCCATCGCGACTGACAGCGCCCTCGGCCAGCAGGGCCTGGAGCCGGGCGCGTGACAGGGTGGGGAAGGCGCCGGCCAGGGCCTTGTCCAGGCGAATGCCGGCCGCGTCGATGCGGGCCTCCAACACCTCGGCGGGGGTGCCGGTCGCGGGGTCGTCGTCTTCGTCGATCAGATCATGGGCGGACACGTCGTCTCCCTAGCACGACCGGTCGCTTGCGCGAGGGGCGCAGGTGAGGTGATAGTCAAGCTTGGGGGCGTTGGGGACATCCGATGAAGCGGTTGATGATCGCTGGGAGCGCGTTCGCCGCGGCGGCGCTGCTGAGCAGTTGCACGACCATGAGCAAGGACGAATGCCTCGCCGGCGCCTGGGGCGAGAGGGGCTATGCCGACGGGGCGTCGGGCTATCCGATGACGCGACTGGACGACCACGCCAAGGCCTGCGCCAAGTTTCAGATCGCACCCAATCCGGCTGCCTATGGCTCGGCGCGTGAGGATGGCTTGCGGACGTATTGCACCTTCCAGCGCGGCTGGGAGGAGGGACGCGCGGGCAATACCTATTATGGCGTCTGCCGGCCGGAGGAGGAGCAGGCGTTTCTACCGGCCTATCGTGACGGCCGAATGCTGCATGAGGTCGAGGACGCGTACGAAACGGCGGAAAGCGCCTTGAACAGCGCAGAAGCCCGCATCGAGAACCGTGAAGACAAGTTGGAAGCCAAGGAGCGTGAACTGCGCGGCGAGGGCCTGACGGATGAAGAACGGGAGCGCATTCGTGACCGCATCCAAGAGGTCAGAGGCGAAATCCGGGATGCGCGTCGCATTGCCCGAGAGGCACGCGACGCGCTGGATCAGGCGGAATGGGACGTTCGCCGGGTGCGGCGCGAACTGAGCGGCCGCTACCCGGTCTAGGCGTCGGTCCTAGGCGGCCTTGACGGATGCGCCGCGGAAGGACGGATCGAGGTCGCCCGAGGCGTAGCGCTTCGCCATCTGGGCGGTGGAAAGCGGGCGGATCTTGGAGGCCTGACCCTCGCAGCCGAACTGCTGGTAGCGCTCCATGCAGAGCTTCTTCATCGCCTCCTTGGCGGGCTTCAGATAGTAGCGCGGGTCGAACTCGCCCGGCTTCTCCATCAGGGCCTTACGGATGGCGCCGGTAATGGCCATGCGGTTGTCGGTGTCGATGTTGACCTTGCGCACGCCGTGCTTGATGCCGCGCTGGATTTCCTCGACCGGCACGCCCCAGGTCTGGGGCATTTCGCCGCCATACTGGTTGATGATGTCCTGCAGATCCTGCGGCACCGAGGACGAGCCGTGCATCACCAGGTGGGTGTTGGGCAGGCGGCGGTGGATTTCCTCGATCACATTCATGGCCAGAACCTCGCCGTCCGGCTGACGCGTGAACTTGTAGGCGCCGTGGCTGGTGCCCATGGCGATGGCGAGGGCGTCGACTTTGGTGGCGGCGACGAAATCGACGGCCTGATCCGGGTCGGTCAGCAGTTGCGAATGGTCCAGCTTGCCCTCGAAGCCGTGGCCGTCCTCGGCCTCGCCCATGCCGGTTTCCAGCGAGCCCAGCACGCCCAGTTCGCCCTCGACCGAGACTCCGCAGGCGTGGGCCATTTCGGTTACGCGACGGGTGACGTCGACGTTGTACTCGTAAGAGGCAGGCGTCTTGGCGTCCTCTTCCAGCGAGCCGTCCATCATCACGCTGGTGAAGCCGTATTGGATGGCAGTGGCGCAGGTCGCCGGGCCGTTGCCGTGGTCCTGGTGCATACAGACCGGGATGTGCGGATAGAGCTCGGCCAGGGCGTCGATCAGCTTGGCCAGAACGATGTCGTTGGCGTAGTTCCGGGCGCCGCGCGAGGCCTGGATGATGACGGGGGCGTTGACCTCGTGGGCCGCCTCCATGATCGCCAGACCCTGTTCCATATTGTTGATGTTGTAGGCGGGGAGGCCGTAATCGTTCTCTGCC
>Ga0308165_1002711_pt1 | contig 20376 bp, 15 predicted proteins | sample PhyWR2_FD_201032 | JGI IMG/M metagenome (GOLD analysis project Ga0308165, IMG submission 201032) | Phyllosphere microbial communities from UC Gill Tract Community Farm, Albany, California, United States - DLSLW.R2 | ecosystem: Host-associated > Plants > Phyllosphere > Unclassified | place: USA...
GGAGGAGACCTGCGATGAGCATGCCGTTCTACGTCTCGCCCGAGCAGCTGATGAAGGACCGCGCCGACTACGCGCGCAAGGGCATCGCCCGCGGCAGGTCTGTCGTCGTCGCCGCCTACGAGGGCGGCATCGCCTTCGCGACCGAGAACCCCTCGCGCGCGCTGCACAAGATCTCCGAGATCTACGACCGGATCGCCTTCGCGGCCGTCGGCAAGTACAACGAGTTCGAGAACCTGCGGGTCGCCGGTGTCAGGTACGCAGACCTGCGCGGCTATTCCTACGACCGTTCGGACGTCGACGCGCGCGGCCTCGCCAACGCCTACGCCCAGACGCTCGGCACGGTGTTCACGACAGAGTCGAAGCCCCTCGAGGTCGAGATCGTCGTGGCCCAGGTGGGGGCGACCTCCGAGCACGACCAGATCTACAGGCTCTCCTACGACGGTTCGGTGGCCGACGAGCACGGCTTCGTCGTGATGGGTGGGCAGGCCGAGCAGCTCGGGACAGCGATGACCGAGCGCTGGCGCCCGGGTCTGACCCTGGCCGAGGTCCTCGTGCTCGTGCGCGAGGTGCTCGCCGGTCCTGCTGCCCCCGACGGCGAGGCACGGGAGATCCCCGCTGCGCACCTCGAGGTCGCGGTGCTCGACCGCAGCCGACCGCGTCGTGCCTTCCGCAGGCTCTCGGGCGACGTGCTCGACGACCTCCTGGCGGTCGAGGCGTCCCGACCGGCAGGTGCTGGGCCCGACTCTTCAGACACGGCCAGACCGGCTGCCACGACCGACCCCTCAGGAGACCCCGCATGAGCACCCGCAGGATCTTCGGCCTCGAGACCGAGTACGGCATCACCTGCGCAGCGCCCGCAGGACAGCAGGGGCTCTCCGCGGACGAGGTGGCCCGGTACCTGTTCCGCAAGGTGGTCGCGTGGGGCCGGTCCTCGAACGTGTTCCTGCGCAACGGGTCCAGGCTCTACCTGGACGTCGGCTCGCACCCCGAGTACGCGACGGCCGAGTGCGACGACATCCGCCAGCTCATCACCTACGACCGCGGCGGGGAGCGCATCCTCGAGGGGCTCGTGGCGGACGCCCAGCAGCGCCTCGAGGTCGAGGGCATCCCCGGCTCGATCCACCTGTTCAAGAACAACACCGACTCGGCCGGCAACTCCTACGGCTGCCACGAGAACTACCTCGTGCGCCGCCAGGGGGACTTCACTCGGCTCGCCGACATCCTCGTGCCCTTCCTCATCACCCGGCAGGTCCTCACCGGAGCGGGCAAGATCCTCCCGACCCCGGGCGGTGCGACCTTCTGCCTGTCCCAGCGGGCCGACCACATCTGGGAGTCGGTGTCGAGCGCGACCACCCGGTCGCGGCCCATCATCAACACCCGCGACGAGCCGCACGCCGACGCCGAGCTGTACAGGCGCCTGCACGTGATCGTCGGCGACTCGACGATGGCCGAGCCCACGGCGATGCTCAAGGTCGGCGCGACCGACATGGTGCTGCGCATGATCGAGGCCGGCGTGCCGATGCGCGACATGGCGCTCGAGAACCCCATGCGTGCCATCCGTGAGATCAGCCACGACATGACGGGCAAGGCGCCAGTCACGCTGGCCTCGGGCCGGACCGTCACCGCGATCGACCTCCAGCAGGAATATCTCGTGCGGGTCCGCGACTTCGTCGAGGCGTCGGGGGAGATCTCCGAGACCGACCGCAAGGTCTTCGACCTCTGGGAGCGCGGGCTGCTCGCGCTCCAGTCGGGTGACCTCACGAGCGTCGAGCGCGAGCTCGACTGGGTGATCAAGCACAGGCTCATCCGCCGCTACCAGGAGAAGCACTCCCTCGGGCTGACCGATCCTCGCATCGCACGGCTCGACCTGGCATACCACGACATCTCGCGCACCGAGGGGCTGTACAACCTGCTGGCCGCACGTGGACTGGTCGAGCGCGTGACGAGCGACGTGGAGGTGCTCGAGTCGACGGCCGTCCCGCCGCAGACCACCCGGGCCAGGCTGCGCGGCGAGTTCGTCCGCAAGGCTCAGGAGGCCAAGCGTGACTACACGGTCGACTGGGTGCACCTCAAGCTCAACGACCAGGCGCAGCGCACCGTGCTGTGCAAGGACCCGTTCCAGAGCGTCGACGAGAGGGTCGACAGGCTGATCGAGAGCATGTGAGGGGAGCCACGCCCGCCGCAGCCGTCTGGGCGGGCGTGCTCCACGAGTCCTCCACGACCGCTCGATACGATGACGGGATGCCCCGAGACCACCGCCGCAGCAGCACGTCCAGGATCCGTACCGCCTGGGCGGCGCCGGCCCTCGCCCTCGTGCTCGCACTCACAGCCTGCGGACCCGGGGACGACGAGGCCCCGGCACCCGCCCCGACCCCCGAGCCGACGATCGGTGTCACCGGGACCGGCGGCACCGTCCCCACGCTCGACTTCCAGACCCCGCTGACACTCTCGGACCCCGTCGAAGAGGTCGTCTGGGAAGGCGCCGGTGACCCGTTGGTCGACGGAGGACCCGTCCTGCTCCGCGTGTACACGGTGAGCGGGACCGACGGCAGCGTCGTCCGGGACGACTTCGCGTCTGTGCCGGCCGCCTACCTCATGACCCCCGACTCGATCGGCTCCGAGCTGTACACGGTCCTCGAGGGCCACTCCGTCGGGGCGCGCATCATGTACGCCGCAGCGACCGACGGCACGCCTCTCGTCTCGACCATCGACATCTTGCCGACGAGCGCCTCGGGTGACATCAGCGACCCCGAGGCCGGTCTGCCGAGCGTCGAGCACGGTGAGGGTGGTGTGCCCACGGTGACCATCCCCGAGGGGACCGAGCCGCCTGCCGAGCCTGTCGTGCGCCAGATCATCCGCGGCACGGGTGGGCAGGTGGCGAGCGGCCAGCAGGTCGTCATCCAGTTCGTCGCCGTGAAGTGGTCGACAGGTGAGGTCTTCGACACGACGTGGGGGGAGGGGCGTCTGCCCCAGACCGTCACGCTCGGCACCGACCAGCTGATCGAGGGCTTCGACGAGGGTCTTGTCGACCTGCCCGTCGGGAGCGAGGTCATGCTGGTCGTCCCGCCTGGCCTGGCCTTCGGCCCGAGCGGCAACGAGCTCGCGTCCGAGACCCTCGTCTACGTGGTCGATATACTCGCGGTGTCTCCTCCGGCCTGACCGCGGGAGCTGTCCGCGGCCCTGAGCCCGGACGAGTCCCCAGGAAGCAGGAGTGCATGTCTGTCTCGGTCCGCGTCATCCCGTGCCTCGACGTCGACGCCGGTCGTGTCGTCAAGGGTGTCAACTTCGAGAACCTGCGCGACGCCGGTGACCCTGTCGAGCTCGCGCGGACCTATGACGCCGCTGGTGCCGACGAGCTGACCTTCCTCGACGTGTCTGCGTCCTCGGGCAACCGCGAGACCACCTACGACGTGGTCCGCCGGACCGCCGAGCAGGTCTTCATCCCGCTGACCGTCGGCGGCGGCGTCCGCACGGTCGAGGACGTCGACAGGCTGCTGCGCGCCGGAGCGGACAAGGTCGGGGTGAACACCGCGGCGATCGCGCGTCCCGAGCTCATCTCCGAGATCGCCGACAGGTTCGGCAGCCAGGTCCTCGTGCTCTCGGTCGACGCACGACGCGTCCGCGACGGCGTCGAGACCGCCTCGGGCTACGAGGTGACCACGCACGGCGGCAGGCAGGGAACGGGCATCGACGCCGTCGAGTGGGCCGCACGCGCGGCGACGCTCGGTGCCGGCGAGATCTTGCTCAACTCGATGGACGCCGACGGCACCTACGACGGCTACGACCTCGAGATGTTCGCGCAGGTGCGGTCCGAGGTGCGCGTCCCGCTCATCGCGAGCGGCGGGGCGAGCAGCCCTGCAGACTTCTCGGCGGCGGCGAAGGCCGGGGCCGACGCCGTCCTGGCTGCGAGCGTCTTCCACTTCGGGCGGCTGACGATCGACCAGGTGAAGCAGGCCATGGCCGCTGACGGGGTCCCCGTCCGCCTGTGACCGCGATGCCCCGGTGACGGGGCGCCAGAGACGACGACGAAGCCAGGATGCCCTCCCGGAGGTGGCAGCCTGGCTTCGTGCTTCGTGCTTCGTGCTTCGTGCTTCGTGCTCAGGCTTGGCTCGACGCGTCGCCCGGCCCGGGGAACCTCGCGAGGAGCGCTCGGACGTCGGCGGCGTCCCCCTGGAACGTCAGCTCTGTGCTGCTCCCGCGGCCGAAGGCGAAGAGGATCACGTCGTCCAGCTCTCCGGTCACGACCACGGTGCCCGCCCCCGACCGCGGCTTGCGCGCGACGACCCGCGGGCCGTCGGTCACGACGAGGACGACCCCGACAGGTGCCGGGCGGAGCAGCATCCTCGAGAACAGCCGGAACTGCTTCCACAGCGCCTTCGCGTAGTCGGGGCCGATCTCGGTCGACCGCGCGCCGTCAGGTCCGGCGCGGCGGACGTCCTCGGAGTGGACGAACAGCTCGAGCAGGTTCATCTGCTCGGAGAACCAGTATCCCGGGCTGAGGCGCCCTGGGCCCTCGGCGACCTGCGCGACCAGGGCGGCATAGCCCTGCGGGTCGGCAGACGTCGCCGCGACAGACTCGAGCCGACCTGGGGACATCCGCCACGGGGTCCTGTCGCGGAGCACCAGGTGCGCGGCGAGGTGCTGCGTCTGCCAGCCCGCGCACAGCGTCGGGGCTCCGGGGCCCGCTGCGAGCAGGGTCTGGGCGAGGTCCGCGCGCTCGGTGGCGCTCCAGGTCTGGGTCATGGCCCCATCCTGGCACGGCGCCCCCGGCCGGGCATGCTGCGGCGCCAGCCTGTGGACCCGCGTCGCAGCAGGTGGCGACGGTGACAGCCCTCGACCAGCCAGGGCCCGTGTCGGTGGCTTGTGAGAACATTGTTCACTCCCTCTGGAAGGACCCTCTCCGTGACCTCGCACGCCCTCACGGGTTCACGCACACGCCGTTCTGCCGTCCTCATCGGTCGCGGTCTGCGCACCGAACCCGTCGTCTACTTCTGGGCCATCGGGGCCTCGGCGCTCTTCGGCGGACTCACCGTCGCGATCAGCCAGGTCCTCGGACGGGTCACCGACACGATCGTCGTCCCGGCCCTCGACGGGTCGAGCCCGGCCGGCCGAGCCTGGATCGGTGGCCTCGTGCTCGCCGCCGTGGGCCTCGGCCTCGCGCTGAGCGTCGCGGCCCGCCGCATCTACGCGGGCATCGGGCTGTCCAACCTGCAGGCCCACCACAGGCGCGCGGTCACCCGCCGGTACCTCGAGCTGCCGATGTCCTGGCACCGGGCGCACCCCACGGGGCAGCTCTTGTCGAACGTCAGCTCGGACGTTGAGGCGGCCACAGGGGTCTTCACGCCGCTGCCCTTCGCCCTCGGTGTCTGCGTGATGATCGTCATCGCCGCCGTCGCGCTGCTGAGCATCGACGTCTGGCTGGCCGCCGCAGCCCTGGTCGTGCTGCCTCTCGCGGTCTTGGTCAACCTCGTCTTCCAGAAGTACATGTCACCGGCGATCACCCGCGCGCAGCAGCTGCGCGCCGAGGTGGCCGACGTCGCCCACGAGAGCTTCGAGGCAGCGCTGCTCGTCAAGGCCCTGGGCACCGAAGACCGCGAAGAGGCACGCTTCGCCGAGAAGGCCGGCGAGCTGCGGGCCGCGAACATCAAGGTCGGCAAGGTCCGGGCGTCCTTCGACCCGATCATCGAGTTCCTGCCCTCGGTCGGCACTCTCCTGGTGCTCCTCGTGGGTACCTCGCGGGTCTCGGGCGGGTACGTCGACACGGGCCAGGTGGTCTCGGCGGCCTACCTGCTGACGATGATGGCGGTCCCGGTCCGAGCCTTCGGCTGGGTCCTCGGTGAGCTGCCGCGCGGGCTCGTCGGCCACGACCGCATCGCGCAGGTGCTCGACGCACCGGGCGCACTCTCGGTCGGCACCAGGACCCGGCCTGCGCGGGCCGCCGGCCCGGACGGCGCGCCGGCAGGACTCCAGGTCCGCATGGACGGCGTCGGTGTCCAGGTCCCCGGCTCGAACGGACCGATCACCATCCTCGAGGGCGTCGACCTCGTGGTCGAGCCTGGGGAGACCCTCGCCGTGGTCGGACCGACGGGCTCGGGCAAGACGACCCTCGTCTCGCTGCTCAGCCGGCTCTCCGACCCCAGCAGCGGACGCGTCCTGCTCGACGGCGTCGACGCCCGCGAGCTGACGGCCGAGGCCGTCACCGGAGCCGTCGCCTTCGTCTCGCAGACCACCTTCATCTTCGAAGACACGATCCGCGGCAACATCACGCTCGCCGACGTGGGGGACCAGGGCTCCTACACCGACGACGAGGTGTGGCAGGCCCTCGAGCTGGCTCGTGTCGCCGACGTGGTGCGCGCGCTGCCCGGTGGCCTCGACGCACCGCTCGGCGAGCGGGGTGCGAACCTCTCCGGTGGTCAGCGCCAGCGCGTCGCGATCGCGCGGGCGCTCGTGCGCCGACCGAGCCTGCTGGTGCTCGACGACGCGACCTCGGCCGTCGACCCCGAGGTCGAGCAGGCCATCCTCGCCGGTCTGCGGGCTGGCGCAGGGACGACCGTGGTCATGGTCGCCTACCGCATGTCGAGCGTCTCGCTCGCCGACAGGGTGGCCCACCTCGAGTCTGGTCGCGTCGTCGACGTCGGTACCGCGGCCGAGCTCCTGACCCGCGACGAAGGATTCCAAGACCTCGCACTCGCGTACCAGCGCGAGGCGACCCGACGAGAGGACGAGGCGTGAGCGCCGACAGCACGACGGGCGCCGGCTCGAAGGGCAAGGGCTCGAGGCTGAAGAGGGTGACGCGGAAGAGTGCGGAGGAGCAGGGTTCGACGACGCCGGTCTCTGGTGCTCCCGACTCCGACAGCCACAGCTCGATCGCCTCGGCCAGCGAGCTCGGGGTCTTCGCGACACTGCGCCGCGGGGTCCAGGTCTCGCCCGAGATCTTGCACGGCGCGACGCTGACCTTCATCCTCGCCGTCTTCGCCGCGGCAGGACGCATCGTCGTCCCGCTCGCCGTCCAGCAGACCGTCGACACCGGCATCCTCGCGCCGGGCGGGGTCGACATGACCCGGGTGGTCTGGCTCGTCAGCGCCGCAGCGGTGGTCCTCGTGATCGCGGGGACCTGCTCCGCGCTCGTCAACGTGCGGCTCTTCACCAGCACCGAGACAGGTCTCGCGTCGTTGCGGGTCAAGGCCTTCAGGCACGTGCACGACCTCTCTGTCCTGTCCCAGAACACCGAGCGACGCGGGTCCCTCGTGTCTCGCGTGACCTCGGACGTCGACACCATCTCGCTGTTCGTGCAGTGGGGCGGCATCATGCTGCTCGTCTCGATGCTCCAGATCCTCGCGGCCACGGGCCTCATGCTCTGGTACTCGTGGCAGCTGACCATCGTCGTGTGGGTCTGCTTCGTGCCGCTCTTCTTCGTGCTGCGCCCGGCGCAAAAGAAGGTGAACCAGGCCTACACGGCGGTCCGTGCCAAGGTCGGCGCGATGCTCGGTGCGATCTCCGAGGCCGTCGTCGGTGCCGAGACCATCCGCGCCTACGGCGTCGGCCGCCGGACCGAGCGTCGCATCGACGCCTCGATCGACGACCACCGCCACGCGGCGATCCGCGCGCAGAAGCTCGTCTCGATCGTCTTCTCGAGCGGTGTCATGGTGGCCAACCTCGTGCTGAGCGCCGTCGTGGTGGCCGGGACGTACCTGGGCGTGGGTGGCGGTCTGAGCGTGGGTCAGCTCCTCGCCTTCCTCTTCCTCGTCCAGCTGTTCACAGGTCCGGTCCAGATGGCCACCGAGATCCTCAACGAGCTGCAGAACGCCGTCGCCGGCTGGCGCCGCGTGCTCGCCGTGCTGGAGACCCCGGTGATGGTCGCCGACCCGGGCGATGACGGGGTCCACAGCCCTCGTGGCGCTGCCGCCGTCGAGTTCCGCGGCGTGAGCTTCGCCTACCCGGGCGGGGCCCCGGTCCTGCACGGCGTCGACCTCGCGCTGCCCCCGCGCACCAAGGTCGCGGTGGTGGGTGCCACGGGATCGGGCAAGACGACGATCGCCAAGCTCGCCACCCGTCTCATGGACCCGACCGAGGGCACGGTGCTGCTCGACGGCACCGACGTCCGGACCATCCGGGCGGCGAGCCTGCGCCAGCGGATCGTCATGGTCCCGCAGGAGGGCTTCCTCTTCGACGGGACCCTCGCGGACAACATCGCCTACGGTCACAGGCCCGAGCTCGACGACCCTGACGCGCCCTTCTCGCACGACCACCTGCAGCCCGGCCGGTCGGCTGGCCGCGACAGGGACCCGCGCCTGGCCGCGGACCTCGAGCGGGCGGTGTCGGAGCTCGGTCTGGCCGACTGGGTCGCAGACCTGCCCGACGGTCTCGACACCTCGGTCGGGCAGCGTGGAGAGTCGCTGTCGGCGGGGGAGCGGCAGCTCGTCGCGATCGCCCGCGCCTACCTCGCCCAGGCCGACCTGCTCGTGCTCGACGAGGCCACCAGCGCGGTCGACCCCGCGACCGAGGTCCGCATCGCGCGGGCCCTCGACTCGCTCACCCACGGCCGGAGCACGATCACCATCGCGCACAGGCTCTCGACGGCCGAGGCGGCCGACCTGGTGGTCGTGGTCGACGCGGGACGGATCGCGCAGGTCGGGCCGCACGCCGAGCTCGTCGAGGTCGACGGGCACTACGCCCGTATGCACGAGGCCTGGGTCTCCCAGGTCCGCTGACAGGCAGCCCGGCGGACAGGCTGCCCAGCGCCGCGAGGGCGGGTGGCGGGCCCTGGCCTGTCGTGACGTGCAGGGGTTCGGGACGGGGGCCCGGTGTGTCCGCGAGACGCACCCGAGGCGCGGCGCGGCACCGCAGCATGGGAAGATGCTGCGGTGCCTGCCCAGTCTTCAGCCCCCGTCCCCACCAGCACCCTCGACCCGGAGATCGCCGCCCGCCTCAAGCGCGACCCGGCCGGCCTCGTCGCCGCGATCGTGCAGCAGCACGACACCCGTGAGGTGCTCATGCTCGGCTGGATGGACGACGAGGCGCTGTCACGCACGCTGACCGAAGGACGCGTGACCTTCTACTCGCGGTCCCGGCAGGAGTACTGGCGCAAGGGCGACACCTCCGGCCACGTCCAGTGGGTCCGCTCGGTCTCGATCGACTGCGACGGCGACGCCCTGCTGGTCGAGGTCGACCAGGTCGGCGCAGCCTGCCACACGGGGGAGCGCACCTGCTTCATCAGCGGCGGCGACCTCGGCGCTGTCGTCGCCGGCGCGGCCGAGCCCACGGCCGCCGACCACCCGGCCGACCACACCACCGACCTCTCGACACCTGCCGCAGCAGAGCAGGCAGCCCCAGGACGTCCCGACAGCAAGGAGACCTCGGCATGACCACGTCACCGCACCCCGTGAGCACCCCCCGTACCGTCGGGTCGCTGCCGTGGGGCCAGACGTGGCCGGAGCTCCCGGAGTTCCGCGAGCTCGCCGCCGACCGCCGCGTGGTGCCCGTCGTCCGCAGGCTGCTCGCCGACGACCTCACCCCCGTCGCGCTGTACCGCCGGCTGGCCCAGGGGCGCCCGGGCACCTTCATCATGGAGTCCGCCGAGATCGGTGGTGGATGGTCGCGCTACTCCTTCGTCGGGGTGACCTCGCGCGCCACGCTGACGGTCGCGGACGACCGCGCCGTGTGGCGCGGTGACGTGCCCGCCGGCATCCCGACCGACGGCGAGCCTCTCGAGGTCCTCGACGCGACGCTGCGCGTCCTGCACACCGAGGCGATCGACGGGCTGCCGCCTCTCACGGGTGGTCTTGTCGGTGCCCTCGGGTGGGACGTCGTGCGCCGCTGGGAGCCCACGCTGCCCAAGACGGCTCCTGACGAGCTCGGTGTCCCCGAGATGACGCTCTGCCTGGCCAGCGACCTCGCTGTCGTCGACCACGTGGACGGCTCGGTCTGGCTCATCGCCAACGCCATCAACTTCGACGCGAGCGACGAGCGCGTCGACGAGGCCCACGCCGACGCCGTCGCACGTCTCGACGCGATGGAGGCCAGCCTCGTGGCGCCCCCGTCGCCCGCCGACGCCGCCGCGGTCCGCCGGGTGCTCGTCGACGAGCCCGAGCCGGAGCTGGCCTTCAGGACCGAGCGCTCGACCTTCGAGCAGTCGGTCCTGGCCGGGAAAGAGGCGATCCGCGACGGCGAGGTCTTCCAGGTGGTGCTCTCGCAGCGCCTCGACCTCGAGTGCACGGCGGACCCTCTCGACGTCTACAGGGTGCTGCGCACGATCAACCCGAGCCCGTACATGTACTACTTCCAGCTCACGGACGCCGACGGCCACGACTTCGCGGTGGTCGGATCGAGCCCGGAGACCCTCGCCAAGGTCGCCGACCGTCGGGTCGTGACCTTCCCGATCGCCGGGTCGCGTCCCCGCGGCGCGACCCCCGAGGAGGACACCCGCCTGGCCGAAGAGCTGCTGGTCGACCCGAAGGAGTGCGCCGAGCACATCATGCTCGTCGACCTCTCCCGCAACGACCTGGCCAAGGTCTGCGACCCCACGAGCGTCGAGGTCGTCGAGTTCATGGCCATCAAGCGCTTCAGCCACATCATGCACATGAGCTCGACGGTGGTCGGTGCCCTGCGCCCCGAGGCGACTGCGCTCGGCGTCCTCACCGCGACCTTCCCGGCGGGCACGCTCTCCGGGGCGCCCAAGACGCGCGCGATCGCGCTCATCGACGAGATCGAGCCTGCGGGCCGCGGCATCTACGGCGGCACCGTCGGGTACTTCGGCTTCGACGGGACCATGGACATGGCCATCGCGATCCGCACGGCGCTCATCCGCGACGGACGGGCCAGCGTCCAGGCGGGCGGTGGCATCGTCGCCGACTCCGACCCCGCGCTCGAGTACGAAGAGTCGCGGAACAAGGCCGCAGCCGCCGTCCGCGCGGTCCAGGTCGCGAGCCGTCTGCGAGCCCGCCCGTGACCGGCCAGCGCGGTCAGAGCGGCCCTGCCAGCCCTGACAGCACTGCCGCACGCCGGACGACCCCGCGACGGACCGTGGTGATGACGCTCCTGCTGCTCGGCGGGCTCGGCCTGCTGAGCGCCGTCCCGACGTGGCTCTCGACGACCGCATCGACTGCGCTCGATGCCTCGGTCGACGTCACGGTCTCGGGGACGACAGCCGCACCGGGGGTGAGCGCCGCAGCCCTCGTGGTCGTCGCGGCGGCCCTGTCCCTCGGGCTCGTCGGCCGCGCGGCCCGGTGGGTCTCGCTGCTCGTCGTGGCTCTCGGTGGCGCGGTCATCGGCGGCTCGGCGCTGTCCTTCGTCCTGTCCCCGGACGCGGCGGCCCGCTCCGGGGTCGCTGAGGCGACAGGCGTGGCCAGGTCGGGCGCGGCGGTCGACATCTCGGTCGCCCCCTACGTCACCGTCGTCCTCGGCGCTGTCGTGGTGGTCGTCGCAGCCTGGGCGGCCTTCGCCCCGGTCGACTGGGGCAAGCGGTCCCGTCGCTACGACGCACCGTCGGCTCCGCACGGCAGCGGTCAGCAGGCTGCCCGACTGGGGGAGAAGAGCGCCCAGGTCGCACCCGGTGGTGCCTCAGGTGCCGCAGCCGCCGCGACGACCCCGGCCGCCACCGACGCCCCAGGATCCCCCGTAGAGGACCAGACGACGTCTCCTGGGGCCTCCACCGCCCCGGCCCTCGACGAGCGTGACACCTGGGACTCGCTCACCCAGGGCGACGACCCCACCTGACCTGACCGTTCTCCTCCCGACCCGCGCAGACGCTCCCAGGACGTGCCAGACACGGCCGACAGACGCTCCGTGGCCACCTCGAGCACCAGCAGTGGTTAGGCTGGGACCACATTTTCGTGAAAGGCAGTTCCATGGCTGACAGCTCAGTGAAGCGTGACGACACCTACCTCCCGCCGTCCGCGCCCCCGACCAACCACGGTCACACCACCGCGGCGTGGTTCACCACGATCGTCGTGGTGCTCGGCGCCGCGGTCGCCGGGGTCGCGATGTGCTTCGCGCTCGTCTGGCTCGTGATCGTCGGGGCGGTCATCGTCGTCGCCGGTCTCGTGGGCGGCAAGCTCCTCTCGGTCGCCGGGCACGGACAGCCGGCTGCTGCAGGTCGCGGCGCCTCGCGCTCCTGACCCTTCGGGACGGTCACCCGTCTCACATGCGTGACGCCGGTCGGTGGACCCGCACGGCGGCTCTACGATGGCTGTGCAGGTGCCTCGACGGCGCGGACGACCCGCGCCAGAGGTGTCCCTGCTCGGTGCGGGTCCATGCTGCTGGGGAGAAGAGACGTCATGACGGTGCTCGACGACATCATCGCCGGGGTGCGTGAAGACCTTGCCGTGCGCGAGGCGGCCACCCCGCTCGCTGTGCTCAAGGAGAAGGCCCAGCGCCAGACGAACGCCCTCGAGTGCGTCAGCCGCCTGAGCGGCGAGGACGCTGTCGCGGTCATCGCCGAGGTCAAGCGCTCGAGCCCGAGCAAGGGCTCGCTGGCCTCGATCGACGACCCTGCGGCGCTGGCCCGCGAGTACGAGAAGGGCGGCGCCTCGGTCATCTCCGTCCTCACGGAGGAACGGCGGTTCAAGGGCAGCCTGGCCGACCTGCGTGCTGTCCGCGCAGCCGTCGACATCCCCGTGCTCCGCAAGGACTTCGTGGTCACGCCCTACCAGGTGTGGGAGGCACGGGCCTACGGCGCCGACCTCGTCCTGCTCATCGTCGCCGCCCTCGAGCAGACTGTCCTCGAGTCGCTCCTCGACCGCGTGCACTCGCTCGGCATGACGGCGCTCGTCGAGGTCCACACCGTCGACGAGGTGACCCGCGCGGTCGACGCCGGCGCACGCCTCGTCGGCGTCAACGCCCGCAACCTCAAGACCCTCGAGGTCGACCGCACGACCTTCGCCAGGCTCGCACCTGCGATCCCCGAGGGTGTCGTCCGCATCGCCGAGTCGGGTGTCCGCGGACCGCACGACGTCATGGACTACGCCCGCTCGGGTGCGCACGCCGTGCTCGTCGGCGAGGCGCTCGTCACGGGGGAGTCGCCGCGCTCCTCGGTCGCCGACCTCGTCGCCGCAGGCTCCCACCCCTCGCTGCGCGCAGTCCGCCACTAGAACCTGCTCCGGTCCCGTCCGCGCCTCTGCGCGGGCGCAGGACCCCTCTCACCGACATCCGCCCCGTGCGCGGCGACGAGCCCTGCTCGCCGTGGCGCCGGGGCGCTCAGCATCCCTCAGGAGGCCATCTCGTGCCCGAGTCCCTGCAGAACCTTCAAGGCCCGTACTTCGGTGAGTTCGGCGGCCGCTACGTCCCCGAGGCTCTCGTCGCCGCCCTCGACGAGCTCGACGTCGCCTACCAGGCCGCCGTCGCCGACCCCGTCTTCCAGTCCCAGCTCGCCGAGCTGCACCGCTCCTACAGCGGCCGCCCGAGCATCATCACCGAGGTCCCGCGCTTCGCGGAGCACGCCGGTGGTGCCCGGGTCATCCTCAAGCGTGAAGACCTCAACCACACGGGCTCGCACAAGATCAACAACGTGCTCGGCCAGGCGCTGCTCACCAAGCGCATCGGCAAGAAGCGCGTCATCGCCGAGACCGGCGCCGGTCAGCACGGCGTGGCCACGGCGACCGCCGCGGCACTCTTCGACCTCGAGTGCGTCGTCTACATGGGCGAAGAAGACACCCAGCGCCAGGCGCTCAACGTCGCCCGGATGCGCCTGCTCGGCGCCGAGGTCATCCCGGTGACCACAGGCTCGCGCACCCTCAAGGACGCGATCAACGAGGCCATGCGCGACTGGGTCACCAACGTCGACACGACCAACTACGTCTTCGGCACGGCCGCGGGCCCCCACCCGTTCCCGGCCATGGTCCGCGACTTCCAGCGGATCATCGGCGTCGAGGCGCGCCAGCAGGTCCTCGACCTCGTCGGTCGCCTCCCTGACGTCGTGGCCGCGTGCGTCGGTGGCGGGTCCAACGCGATCGGCATCTTCGACGCCTTCCTGGACGACGAGTCCGTGCGTCTGGTCGGCCTCGAGGCCGGCGGCGACGGCGTCGAGACAGGTCGCCACGCGTCGAGCATCACCGGCGGCGCGACGGGTGTGCTCCACGGTGCGCGCTCCTACCTGCTGCAGGACGAGGACGGCCAGACGAAGGACAGCCACTCGATCTCGGCGGGCCTCGACTACCCGGGCGTCGGCCCGCAGCACTCCTTCCTGTCGAGCATCGGCCGGGCCGAGTACCAGCCCGTCACCGACACCGACGCCATGGAGGCGCTGCGTCTGCTGTGCCGCACCGAGGGCATCATCCCGGCCATCGAGTCGGCCCACGCCCTCGCCGGCGCGATCCGCCTCGGTAAGGAGGCTGCGGCCGCCGGCCGAACGGACGAGGTCATCCTCGTGAACCTCTCCGGACGTGGGGACAAGGACGTCGCGACAGCGGCACGCTGGTTCGAGCTGGTCGACGCGGACGCCGACCTCGGCGCAGAAGGAGCAGACGCGTGAGCGCCACCGAACGTCGTATCGACGAGCTCAAGGCCCAGGGGAGGGCCGCCCTCGTCGGCTACCTCCCCGTCGGCTTCCCGACGGTCGACCAGTCGATCGAGGCCGCCCGCGCCCTCGTCGAGGCCGGGGCCGACATCGTCGAGCTCGGCATCCCGTACAGCGACCCCGTGATGGACGGGGCGATCATCCAGCAGGCCGTCGACCAGGCGCTGGGCTCGGGCGCCCGCGTGCGCGACGTCTTCAGGGTCGTCGAGGCCGTCGCCGACCTGGGTGCGCCCGTGCTGGTCATGACGTACTTCAACCCTGTCCTGCGCTACGGCGTCGACGCCTTCGCGCGCGACCTCGCGGCAGCCGGTGGCAGCGGCCTGATCACCCCGGACCTCATCCCCGACGAGGGGGCGGAGTGGATCGAGGCCGCCGACTCCCGCGACCTCGACAAGGTCTTCCTCGTCGCCCCGAGCTCGACCCCGGAGCGCCTCGAGATGACCGCCAAGGCTTCGCGAGGCTTCGTCTACGCAGCCTCGACCATGGGTGTCACGGGGGAGCGGGCGACCGTCGGGACCCGCGCTGAAGAGCTCGTCGCCGCCACCCGCGCCGCAGGAGCGTCCCGCGTCTGCGTCGGCCTCGGGGTGTCTCGCCCCGAGCAGGCCGCCGAGGTCGGCCGCTACGCGGACGGCGTCATCGTCGGCTCCGCCTTCGTCAAGCCTCTGCTCGGCGACACCGCCTTCGCCGACAGGGTGGCGAGCATGCAGTCGGTCGTCTCCGGTCTCGCCGCCGGTGTGCGCTCGGCCCGCTCTGGTGCGGCCGCGTCATGACCGGCGTCCTCGCCCAGGGGGTCGTGCTCGCCTCGATCCCCAGCCCGAGCACCGGGGTCTGGCACCTCGGTCCGCTCCCGCTGCGCGCCTACGCCTTCGCGATCCTCGCCGGCATCTTCGTCGCCGCCTGGATGACCGGGAAGCGCTGGGAGGCCCGCGGCGGCTCGATCGACGACATGTACACGATCGTCTACTGGGCCGTCCCCTTCGGGATCATCGGTGGACGGATCTACCACGTCATCAGCTCGCCCGACGCGTACTTCGGCGAGGGCGGTGACCCGCTCAAGGCCTTCGCGATCTGGGAGGGCGGCCTCGGCATCTGGGGCGCGATCGCCTTCGGTGCCGTCGGCGCGTACATCGGGTGCCGCCGCACGGGTGTGCGGTTCAGCTCCTTCGCGGACGCCGTCGCCCCGGGCCTGCTCGTCGCGCAGGCGATCGGCCGCCTCGGCAACTGGTTCAACCAGGAGCTCTTCGGCGGTCCGACGACCCTGCCCTGGGGCCTCGAGATCAGCCCGGACCGTCTCCCCGCAGGCTACGAGGTCGGCACGCTCTTCCACCCCACCTTCCTCTACGAGCTGCTGTGGAACCTCGCCGCCGCGGCGCTGCTCGTGTTCCTGGACAGGCGGTTCAGGCTCGGTCACGGACGCGTATTCTGGTTGTACGTCGTCTTCTACACGGTCGGCCGACTCTGGATCGAGCTGCTGCGGATCGACCCCGCAGAGCAGGTCTTCGGCCTCCGCCTCAACGTCTGGACCTCGATCCTCGTGGGTCTGGCCGGTGTCGCGGCCTTCGTGGTGCAGGGACGCCGGCACGCCGGACGCGAAGACTCGGTCTTCGTGGACGGGGACCGTCAGGTCCCCGCGCCGGTCGGAGCAGGCGCGAGCGCAGCAGGAGACGAAGCCGTCGTGACCGACCACCCCACCGGTCACGACGACCCGACGGACACCGTCGAAGAAGGTCAAGACCAGCCCAAGTTGTGACCCAGGTCACAGAGGTTGGTAACGTCGTCGAAACACGAGCGACGTAGTGTCGTAATGTTTGGGCCGACGACGTCCCGCAACCCCCCAAGTCAAGTCAAGTCTGCGTCAAGCAGGCTCCCCGTGAGGACGGTGTCGATGACCACGCCGCTGCACAGCGCAACCAGCTCCGCGATGTCCGCGGCGCCCGCCGCCCAAGGCCTGTACGACCCCCGGGCCGAGCACGACGCGTGCGGTGTCGCCTTCGTCGCGACGCTGCGTGGTACCCCCGGCCGCGACATCGTCGACGCCGGTCTGACCGCACTGCTCAACCTCGACCACCGCGGCGCCGTCGGCGCCGAGGAGAACAGCGGAGACGGCGCAGGGATCCTCACCCAGATCCCCGACGCCTTCATCCGTGACGTCGTCGCCGTCGACCTGCCCCCTGTCGGCAGCTACGCGATCGGCATGGCCTTCCTCCCGCAGGACGCCGCCGAGGCGGCCGAGGTGGTCGGGGCCGTCGAGCTCATCGCAGCCCAGGAGCGCCTCGAGGTGCTCGCCTGGCGCGACGTCCCCGTGACGGCCGACCTCGTCGGCCCGAGCGCCCGGGCCTCGATGCCCACCTTCCGTCAGCTCGTGGTCGCCGACCCCGAGCGGAAGCTGTCCGGCATCGAGCTCGACCGCCGCACCTACAGGCTGCGCAAGCGCTCGGAGAACGAGCTCGGGCTCTTCTTCGCCTCGCTCTCCGCCCGCACCCTCACCTACAAGGGGATGCTCACGACGGCTCAGCTCGAGCCGTTCTTCCCCGACCTGTCAGACCCGCGCTACGCCTCCGAGCTCGCGCTCGTGCACTCGCGGTTCTCGACCAACACCTTCCCGTCCTGGCCGCTCGCGCAGCCGTTCCGGATGATCGCGCACAACGGTGAGATCAACACCGTCCGCGGCAACCGCAACTGGATGGCCGCACGTCAGGGCAAGCTCGCGAGCGAGCACCTCGGCGACCTCGCCCCGCTGCTGCCGGTGTGCTCCGACGGCGCGAGCGACTCGGCGTCCTTCGACGAGGTCCTCGAGCTGCTGCACCTCGGCGGACGCTCGCTGCCGCACGCCGTGCTCATGATGGTGCCCGAGGCGTGGGAGAACCACGCCGAGATGTCGCCCGAGCGCCGCGCGTTCTACGAGTTCCACGCCAACCTCATCGAGGCGTGGGACGGCCCGGCCTGCCTCAACTTCACCGACGGCACGCTGATCGGGGCGGTCCTGGACCGCAACGGTCTGCGCCCGGGTCGCTTCTGGGTGACCGAAGACGGCCTCGTCGTCCTCGCGAGCGAGGCCGGCGTCCTCGACATCGACCCCGCGACTGTCGTGCAGAAGGGGCGTCTCGAGCCCGGCCGCATGTTCCTCGTGGACACCGCCGCAGGCCGGATCGTCCCCGACGACGAGATCAAGTCCCAGCTCGCCGCACAGCGCCCGTACAAGCAGTGGGTCGAGGAGAACTCTGTGTTCCTCGACGCGCTGCCCGACCGCGAGCACGTGGTGCACAGCCCGGCCTCGGTCCAGCGTCGCCAGCGCGCCTTCGGGTACACCGAGGAAGAGGTCAAGATCCTCCTCACCCCGATGGCCAACACGGCCGCCGAGCCCCTCGGCGCCATGGGCACGGACACCCCGATCGCCGTGCTGTCCTCGCGCCCGCGCCTGCTCTTCGACTACTTCACGCAGATGTTCGCCCAGGTGACGAACCCGCCGCTCGACGCCATCCGTGAAGAGCTGGTCACGTCGATCGGCGGGGCGATCGGACCTGAGCCGAACCTGCTCTCCGACACCGCCGAGCACGCCCGCAAGGTCGTGCTCTCCTTCCCGGTCATCGACAACGACGACCTGGCGAAGATCATCAACATCCACAAGGCGCCCTCTCTCGGCGGCACCTTCGACGCGACGACCATCCGTGGTCTGTTCCGCGTCGACGGCGGCGGCGAGGGCCTGCGCGACAGGCTCGAGGAGATCTTCGACGAGGTCGACCTGGCAGTCGCCCAGGGCACGAGCTTCATCGTGCTCTCGGACCGCGACTCCTACCAGGACTACGCCCCGATCCCGTCGCTGCTGCTCGTCAGCGCCGTCCACCACCACCTCCTGCGCAAGCACACCCGCACCCAGGTGTCGCTCATCGTCGAGGCCGGGGACGTCCGCGAGGTGCACCACACCGCGCTGCTCATCGGCTACGGCGCGGCTGCGGTCAACCCGTACCTCGCGATGGAGACGGTCGAGGACCTCGCGAAGTCGGGCTACCTCGACGTCACGCCCGACAAGGCCGTGAAGAACCTCATCAAGGCGCTCGGCAAGGGCGTCCTCAAGGTGATGAGCAAGATGGGCATCTCGACGATGTCCTCCTACCGCGGTGCGCAGGTCTTCGAGGCGCTCGGTCTCTCGCACGAGCTCATCGGCGACTACTTCACGGGGACCACGAGCCGCCTCGGCGGCATCGGCCTCGACGTCATCGCGGCCGAGGTCGCGGCCCGCCACACTGAGGCGTACCCGTCGTCCGGCAACTTCCAGGCGCACCAGCGCCTGGCTGTCGGAGGCGAGTACCAGTGGCGCCGTGACGGCGAAGAGCACCTCTTCGACCCCGAGACCGTCTTCCGTCTGCAGCACTCGACGCGGACCCGTCAGTTCGACGTGTTCCGCGAGTACACGCAGCGGGTCGACGACCAGACGGCGCGCCTCATGACGCTGCGCGGTCTGCTCCAGTTCTCGGGCGACCGCACCCCCGTGCCCCTCGACGAGGTCGAGCCGGTCTCGGAGATCGTCAAGCGCTTCAACACCGGTGCGATGTCCTACGGGTCCATCTCGCAGGAGGCCCACGAGACCCTCGCGATCGCGATGAACCGTCTCGGTGCACGCTCCAACACGGGGGAGGGCGGCGAAGACTCCGAGCGCCTCCACGACCCCGAGCGCCGCAGCAAGGTCAAGCAGATCGCGTCGGGCCGCTTCGGTGTCACCTCCGAGTACCTGACCTTCGCCGACGACATCCAGATCAAGCTCGCCCAGGGTGCCAAGCCCGGCGAGGGCGGTCAGCTGCCCGGCCACAAGGTCTACCCGTGGGTCGCCAAGACGCGTCACTCGACACCCGGCGTCGGGCTCATCTCGCCGCCGCCGCACCACGACATCTACTCGATCGAAGACCTCGCGCAGCTGATCCACGACGCGAAGAACGCCAACCCCTCGGCCCGCATCCACGTGAAGCTGGTCTCGGAGTTCGGTGTCGGGACCGTCGCGACGGGTGTCTCCAAGGCGCACGCCGACGTGGTCCTCATCTCCGGCCACGACGGCGGGACGGGCGCGAGCCCGCTCACCTCGCTCAAGCACGCCGGGACCCCGTGGGAGATCGGCCTGGCCGAGACCCAGCAGACCCTCGTGCTCAACAACCTCCGCGACCGCATCGTCGTGCAGGTCGACGGCCAGATGAAGACAGGACGCGACGTGATCATCGGCGCGCTGCTCGGCGCCGAGGAGTTCGGTTTCGCGACGGCTCCGATGGTCGTGTCGGGGTGCATCATGATGCGCGTCTGCCACCTCGACACCTGCCCCGTCGGTGTCGCGACGCAGAACCCCGAGCTGCGCAAGCGCTTCACGGGGAGCCCGGAGTTCGTCGTGAACTTCTTCGAGTTCATCGCCGAGGAGGTCCGCGAGCACCTCGCAGCCCTCGGCTTCAGGACCCTCGAAGAGGCCGTCGGCCAGGTCCAGGCGCTCGACACCCGCAATGCCGTCGACCACTGGAAGGCGCAGGGCCTCGACCTCGCGCCCGTGCTCGCCGTGCCCCAGCCCATCGAGGGCTCGTCGCTGCGCAACACCACGACCCAGGACCACGGGCTCGCCCGGGCCCTGGACAACCAGCTCATCGCCTCGGCCGCTGCGGCCCTCGAAGACGGCACGCCGGTCTCGATCGACGTCCCGGTGCGCAACGTCAACCGGACTGTCGGCACCATGCTCGGCCACGAGGTGACCAAGCGCTACGGCGGCGACGGTCTGCCCGACGACACGATCGACGTGACCCTCACGGGGTCCGCGGGTCAGTCTCTCGGCGCCTTCCTGCCGCGCGGCATCACGCTGCGCCTCTTCGGAGACGCGAACGACTACGTCGGCA
>Ga0308165_1002712_pt1 | contig 20369 bp, 16 predicted proteins | sample PhyWR2_FD_201032 | JGI IMG/M metagenome (GOLD analysis project Ga0308165, IMG submission 201032) | Phyllosphere microbial communities from UC Gill Tract Community Farm, Albany, California, United States - DLSLW.R2 | ecosystem: Host-associated > Plants > Phyllosphere > Unclassified | place: USA...
CCGGTCGCGCAAATCTTGCCCATACGCTTGCCCTTTTCGCCACGACATGATCGATGACCTCCAAATCAGCCTTGGATTGACCTTGCCGCTCTCAGTTCCTTTGCTGGTTAAAACGAAACCGCTCTAAATGTGAAATACCGCATACGAATCTAGCGTCATATATTTGCCAACCACCTGAATTTTGAGGCCGTAGGGTTGAATATGCGCCTTTACTACATGACGACGCTAGATACGCTTGAGAAGTACATCCTGCCAGAGCAGCAAATTCGTATATCTACTTTCGATAAAGTAAACGACCCTTTTGAGCTTCTGGGCGCTATCCAGGGTGGAAAAATCAAACATCGAGATTTTGCATGGTTACGAGATCACTGGACTAAGACGGTTGGGTTTATCAGTTTCAGTGACAACTGGAAAAGTCCTTTGATGTGGGCACACTACGCTAGAAATCACACTGGCGTATGTTTGGGTATCGAGGTGACTGACAAAAAACCACTAAAAATGGAATATCAACCCGGCCGAATAGCACTTCAATTCGATTTCAAGCGTTTTGAAAATGCTGCGGATGCTGCCCTGATGGAAAAGCTCGTCATCACAAAATTTAAAGAGTGGGAATATGAGCATGAATGGCGCATCCTGTGTCCGCTCGAATATGACTTGAATTACCCCAGACCTGAGTATTTTTATGAGCAATTTACGCCTGAGTTTGAACTCAGAGAAGTTATTCTGGGTGCGCGCTGCGAGCAATCGTTAAAAGAAATTCAAAAGCAGATTTTTGGTGTGACAGCATTGGTACAAGTAAAGCGCGTAAGGCCAGCCTTTGGCAGTTTCAGTATGGTGCAGCAGAAACTCGAACATTCATTGACTGTTACTCCTTATTCTGATCTCACCCGAACCGAACTACGCTTGATAGCAGCGAAACGCAATGCGAAAGCAAGGAGGAAAAATAAAAAAAACATGCAAAAGAAAAGAGGAGCGATACGTTGATGCGTCTGAATGCTCCGAGTCCGAATCCTTGAAAGCATGACTACCCTTTGCTCTGCAGCCGCGCCACGCGCCTGCACGAGCGCAGCCGCTTCGTGCACGAAAGCGGGCGCTGGCTGTACGTCAATGGCGACCATTTTTAATCCCAAATACGCTTCTTGCGCACGTCCCGTATGCGCAGGCAGCTATCAAAAAAAGAGTAACTCGGGCAATTATGAAATTTGATTGCGCAATTTGCTTTTACCGAAGCCGCCCAATGTTCTCGTCGATCCGGCCCTGAATCACCCGCAGCGTGTTCTGTGTGATCTGGCCAGGAAACATGCTCTTGGCCGTGGCCGCAAATGTGCTGGCCACATCGCAAATCTGGTCAATGACGCTGGCGGCTTCACGCGCTGAAAGCTCTGCTTCGTGCGTTCCAAGCTGGAGCATGCTTTTACGGTCAATCTCCAAAGCCTGGCCCATCACGTCCATCTGGTGGTAGCCTCCCGGCCCCTCGCAGAAGGTCACGTCGAAAGCGGGCGCCAGCGTCCATTGGCCGGTTTTCGACATCAGGTAGGCGAAATTCTTGGGGTGGTCGTCGCGGTTGTTGAACGCGACATTGAAGACGGCGCGCGCGAACGCCACCGCTTTTTCCCGCACGTCGTTGGTGCACATCTGGGTGGCGCGCAAGAAATTGGCGTAGTCCAGGCTGCCCGGTGTCTGGAAATCCGCGCCGGTAAAGGCGGCGAGGCTTTGCATGGGCACGCGCAGCCCGTCCTGCCGGTCAAACCGTTGGGTGGCAAAAGCGGCCTGCCCGTTGGGAAGGCTGAAGTACGCCGTCTCCGGGGTCTTGATGCCGCACTGGCGCAGGCATTGCGCGTAAACGGCTTCGATGGCGCAAACTTCCGGGTGCTCTTGCCGGGCTGGAAACTTCACCAGCCATGCCTGCAGGCCGGGCGCGTCAGCCGTGCTGAAGCCGCCGCTTCCGGGTTCGCGGTAGAGCAAGGCCTTGGGCCGGGCGCCTTGCGGCGAGCCGCCCATCTGCAGCAGTTTCTGCAAGAACTCGCCGCCTTCACCATTGAGCACGTCCTGAACCTCTGCAGCCAGCTGGCCGAGCGCAATTTCTTCTGGCGGCGCCAGCAGCTCTGGCGCCACCGGCTCAAACGACAGGGCGCCCATCGCATGGGGGCCGATGTAGCTCAGCCGCTCCAGCGGACCGATGCGGGCCGGGTTGAGGCCACGGCGCTTGAACAGGCGCTCCATCAGCAGCATGCCCCAGCCATCAGGCAGCGCGTCATAGACCGGCCCCGGCAGTCCCATTTGATGGGCGGGGAAGTCCTTGCGCAGCTTGGGGCCGTTCAAGGCCAGCGTATAGGCCGACAGTTCCAGGCCCCTGCGCCTGGCCTCGTCGCTGTATTCAAACGCTGTCAAGGGGCGGCCGGTGATGGCGTTCGAGGAAACCAGCGTTCCCCAGCGCCAGTGCTCGCCCCAGCCTTCATAGTGAACGTGGACCTGGCTAGGCATGGCCGGCTTTCTTCTTGACGCGCTGGCGGCTGGCGCTGTTGTCGTAGCGAAGCATGTCTTCCAGGCTGTCCAGTTGCGGCTTGAACAGCGCTTCCAGCTCCTTGAGCCGCCCGAGCACGGTTGCCACGCGGACCACGGTCTCGAATCCCACGTTTCGGCCCGCCTCCAGATTGGAGACGGTGTTGACCCCGATGCCGGCGCGCGCGGCCACATCGGCCTGCGTCATCTGCCGGGACAGCCGTTCCTTGCGCAGGCGCGCGCAAAGCAGCTTGACAACCTCACCAGGTTTGCTGAAGACTAAATCCATCATGATGTGGGTTATATGAAAATTTATCACTTAAAACATAATATTTTAGAGTTAATGCTGGGCGGCTGCTTCAAGCTTCTATGACTGTCCAAGCGCAAACATTCCCGGTGGTTGCCTGGCCCAGCCTTGATTCTGCAAAAATCAGCGTCATGAACAATTCCCCGATGCGTCAAAACGGGCCAGCTCTGGCCGGTGGCACTGGACGCCTGAACGCATGACAAGCCCTTGCCCCTGCGGCCGCACCTCGGCCAATTCAGCCAAGCCCGCCAAACCCCAGCCTCTGCCTTTTTCCGCCTGCTGCGGCCCGTATTTGAACGAAAGTGTGCCCGCGCCCGACCCTGAAAGCCTGATGCGCTCGCGCTACAGCGCCTTCGTGCTGGCGCGGGCGGACTATTTGCTCGCCACCTGGCATCCGTCCACGCGCCCGGCCGCGCTGGACTTTGCGTCGGGCGCCAAGTGGCTGGGGCTGGAGGTGCGGGCGCACCGCGCCGTCGATGCCGACCACGCCGAGGTCGAGTTCGTCGCCCGCTGCCGCGAGGCGGGCCGCGCCACGCGGCTGCACGAGCGCAGCCGCTTCGTGCGCGAAGCCGGGCGCTGGCTGTACGTCGATGGCGAGCAGTTTTAATGCCAAACGGGCTGTTTGCGCAGGCACAGCCTGCGCGGGCAGCTATTAAAAAGTGAGCAATAAGTGAATGACAAGCGAATGAAAACGAGTGGCCATGAATTTTGAAGCCGTGCTGTTCGACTGCGATGGCGTGCTGGTGGACAGCGAGCCGATCACCAATGGCGTGCTGCGCGACCTGCTGGAGGAAAGCGGCTGGCGGCTCTCGCCCGCCGAATGCATGCGCTTTTTCATCGGCAAGGCGGTGCGCGACGAGCGCGCCGCCATCGAAGCCAACACTGGCCAGCCGCTGACCGAGGCCTGGATGGCCGAGTTCTACGCGCGGCGCAACCGCGAACTGGCCGCGCGGCTGCAGGCGATTGCCGGCGCGCACGAGGCGGTGGCGGCGGCGCACGCGCATGCCGGCCAGCGCATCGCCTGCGCCTCGGGCGCGGACCGCTTCAAGGTGGAGATGCAGCTGGCGCAGGTCGGGCTGATGGACTGGTTTGACGGCCGCGTCTTCAGCGGCCACGAGATGCCGCGCTCCAAGCCGGCGCCCGATGTGTACCTGGCCGCCGCCAGCCACCTAGGCGTGCCGGGCAGCCGCTGCCTGGTGATCGAGGACACGACCACCGGCACCGCGGCGGGCGTGGCCGCCGGCGCCACGGTCTGGGCCTATTGCCCCGAGCCCGACGGCGCGCACGCGCTGATGCAGGCCGGCGCCAGCCGCCTGTTTGGCCACATGGCCGATCTGCCCGGGCTGCTGGCGGCGGCCTGAGCCTGCTGGCAGCCGCCTGGGGCGGGCGACGGATACAAGTTATTCACTCTGCCTTATTTTTGGGCATCCTGTTGAAAGCCTTGCCAGGCAAGGGTTTCAAGGGTTTTCCCCGGAGTAATGCACAAGCTTATCCACAGAAGTTGTGAATGACTGTTGCGGCTGTTCACATCTGCGCCGCGCCGGGCGGCTGCGCCAGACGGCGGCACGGCGGATGCACCGATAATTTCGCCCAAAACGGCCATGTTGCCGCCGGCCTGAGCGCCTGCCGTCCGCGCAGCGCCTGCCGGCGCGCTGGCGTTGCAGTGCACAGCGAATCCAGCGAAACCGGCCAAGCCGGAAAGAAAGACTCTTCTCATGCCGCATCAACTTCGGCGCATCGTTGCCATCAACATCCGCAACCCCAAGGACGGGCTGCCGTCCGGGCGCGTGGCCGAGCTCGACCCGCGCGGCGGCGTGCTGGCCGTGGGCGACAACGGCGTGGGCAAGACCACCTTTTTGCGCCTGCTGCCGCTGTTCTACGGCGCCACGCCGCAGCAGATCCTGCGCGGCACCGGCCTGGCCTCGATGGTCGCGCACACGCTGCCCGACGCCAGCAGCGCCGTCGCGTTCGAGTACGAGCGCGAGACGCCCGGCGACCTGCGCTGCGCGGTGATGCACTGCCGCCCCGGCGAGGACGCGGCGCAGTTTCACTTCATCCATGGCGGCTACCGCGAGGAATTCTTTTACGACGCGCAGAACCAGTTCGTGCCGCGCGAGGAATTCAAGGCGCGCGTCGAGGCGCTGGGCGTGCAGGTCAGCCGCAAGCTGCTGCTCAACCAGTACCGCAGCGTCATCCTCAACGAGCGCCAGCTGACCAAGGAGGGCGCCGAGCTGCGCCGGCTGGCGGCGGTCTATTCGCTCGGGCCGGCGCCGCTGTACAACCTGGACCAGATCGCCGCGGCCATGGCCAACGAGAAAATCTCGTTTCGCGACCTGCAGAACATCGTCATCGAGCAGGTCTCGGACGCGCAGGGCGACGCGCACTCGGCCGCCGGCAGCCGCGAGCTGCGGCGCAACCGCGACGATGTCTCGCGCTGGCTGGACGACCGCAACCACCTGGCGCGCATCCTGGCCGAAAAGCCGCGCGTCGATAAAACCCTGGCGCGCATCGGCCGCGTCAACGGCCTGCACCTGGAGCTGTGCACGCTCAGCGTGGCGGTCAGCGCCGCGCTCGGGCAGGCCGAGCGCGAACTGGCCGAACTCGACGCGCGCCAGCACCGGCTGGCAACCGATGCCCAGGCGCGGCAGGCGGCCCTTGCCGAATCGATGGCTGCGGCCACCGGCGAGCAGCAGCAGGCCCTGCAGGCCTGGCATGCGCTGCGGGACGAGGTGCAGGCCGCCGATGCCCGGCTGGCGCATTTCCAGGCCATCGGCGCCGAGGCGCTGGCCGCCGAGCAGCAGTTCGAGGAATCGCTGAAGGCCGAAAAAAGCGCCCGGGAGGTCGAGGCCGACGCGCTGGCGGCGGCCAGCGGCGGCGTGGCCCGCAGCGCGCAGGCGCGCACGTCGGCCCTGCAGGCGGCGGCGCAGGGCGAGCTGGGCCGCATCGATGCGCGGCGGCTGGACGCGTCGCGCCAGAATGCGGCCCGCGCCGAGGCGCTGCGCGAGGACGAGGCGCAGGCGCTGCAGGCGCTGGTGCTGCCCGAGCGGCTGCAGGAGATTGGCGCCGAGCGCAACCAGCTGCTGTCGCGCCTGGGCGAGCTGAAGGTGCTCGTGGCCCATCCGCTGCCCGGCGGCGAGCTGGTCGAGAAAAGGCGCGCGGCCGCCGCCCATGTCGCCCGGCTGGATGAAGACAGCCGCAGGGCCGCCAAGGCGGTGACCACGGCCAGCGAGGAATTCGACAAGGCCCGGCGCACGGCCGACGCGTCGCTGGAGCATGTGCGGGCGGCCGAGCTGCGGCAGCGCCAGCACGCGCAGCGCATGGGCGCGGTGCAGGCGCAGCTGGCGCCGCCGGTGGGCACGCTGCTGGCTTTTTTGCGCGGGCGCGACACGGCGCTGTGGAGCGACGCGGCCAAGCTGATGGACCCGGCGCTCTTGGCGCGCACCCAGCTCAAGCCCGAGCTGATCGAGCGCCTGGACGAGGGCGCGATGCCGGCGACCGGGCGGCTGTGCATCGGCGCGCTGGCGCTGGACACGCGGCCGGTGGAGGTGCCGTCCTGGGTCGAAATGAAGGACGTGCGCGAGCAGGTCGCCCGGCTCAAGGTCGAGGCCGCCGCGCTGATGGCGGCGGTCAAGGAGGCGCAGGCGCGCGCGCTGGCCCTGCGCCACGAGATGAACCACGCGCAGGTCCGGCTGAGCAAGGCGATCGCCTCGGAGTCGCTGGCCGAGGCGGCGCTGGAAAACGCCCAGCAGACGCTGACCCGGCTGGACAGGGCCGTGGAGCAGGAGCGCGAGGAAGCCCGCCAGGGCGCCGTGGCCGAGAGCGCCGATACGCAGGCGCGCCTACAGGCGCTGCAGGCCGAGGAGCAAAGCCTGCAGCGCGGGCTGGGCAGCGACAGGGCGCGCATACAGGACGGCTTTCGGCAGCAGCGCCAGGCGCTGGCGGCCGAGCTGCAGGCCGCCGAAGCCCATCTGGCCTGGGAAAAAAGCGCCGTCCAGACGCGCCTGGCCGATGAACTGCGCCAGGTCGAGGACGATGCGGCGCGCGAGCTGGCCGGGCAGGGCGTGGACCCGGCGCGGCTGGCGGGGCTGACGCAGGACATCGCCAGGCTGGCGCTGCGGCTGGACGGCATTGCGCGCCAGCGGCATGAAGTGGCCGACTGGCAGCGCTTTCGCATCGAAACGCTGCCGCTGCTGGACGCGCGGCGCCAGGAGCGCGACCGGCGCGAGGCGCGCTGCGGCGAGATGGCCGCCCGCCTGGCCGGCCTGCGGGCCGAGCAGGAGGCGCTGGCGCAGCGCGCCCGCCACGAGGCCGGCGTGCTCGACGGCCAGCGCCTGCTGCGCCAGCGCGAGAAAGGCGAGCTGCAGGAGCTGCTGCGGCGCGGCCTGAAGGATTTTGACGACCATGCGCCCGAGCGGCTGGAGACCGACTGGAACGTGGCCGCGCTCAAGGGCCGGGTCGAGCGCGCCCGCACCGCGCTGGCGCAGCAGTCCGACGAGCTGGAAAAGGACAGCCGTTTTCTGCGCGGCATTCTGGTGCAGCGCAGCGGCCCGGTCGAGCACTGGCTGCAGCTGCGCGAAGCCGGCCTGCCGCTGGCCGGCACGCTGCCCGAGCACCAGCTGCGCTGCGCGCAGGCGCAGGCGGTGTGCGACTGGTTCGACCCGCTCGAACACGGGCCGTATGTCGATCAGCTGCACAAGGAAATGGCCGGCTTTCTGGCCGTCGCCAGCAACTTCGTGCGCGACCTGGAGCTGTTCGAGCGCCGCGTCGAAGGTTTCAACCGTGACTTGCAAAAAGCGCTGTCGGCGACCGAGCGCTTCGAGCGCTTTCGCGACCTGTCGGTGATGGTGCGCTCGGGCGTGGGCCAGTTCGGCCCGATGAAGCTCTTGCGCCAGATGCAGGAGCGCCACCAGGCGCAAGCGGGCGGGCTGGGCGCGCTGGGCGGCCAGGCGCACAGCCTGCCCGGCGACGACGAGGCCGCGCTGGTGCGCGACTTTCGCGACATGCTGCCGGCCGACGGCGTGCTGCGCGTGAACCTGAACGAGCAGGTGCGCCTCGAATGCTCGCTGGTCGAGAACGGCCGGCGCCGCAACATCAGCAACGAGGCCGATTTCCGCTCGGTTTCGTCCAACGGCAACACGGCGCTGATCACCGCCATGTTTTTAATGGGCTTCGTGCAGATGATTCGCGGCGCCGATTCGCCGGTGCGCCTGACCTGGGTGACCGACGAGATCGGCCGGTTCGACCCGAACAACCTGGGCGCCTTTTTGCACACGCTGGACATGCACCGCATCGACGTGATCAGCGCCTCGCCGAGCGTCGATCCGGCGCTGGCGCGCTTTTTCCCGAGGCTGTGCATCTTTGAGGAAACCGGGGCGATTGCCACCTGCGAAACCCCCGTGGAAGGAGAGCTTCATGTCAACGCTTGAATCGGCGCTCAAGCGCCTGGCCGAGGGCCGCTTTGTCTGCGAAATGCGCTACCCCGAGGAATATGCCGCGCTGCAGGAGGCCGAAGGCCGGCGCCGCGCCGAGGACTGGCTGGCGGCCATCGGCTACCGGCTGGCCCGCCTGGGCGACGAGGGCGCCTTTTTCATGGCTCATGCGGTCGTCACGCCCGCCCTGCGGCTGCGGCTGCGCGAGGAGCTGCGGGCGGTGCGCGGCAAGCTGGAGCCCATCGTCGGCTTCATGGAGACGCTGCGCCAGTCGCAGGGCCGCAGCCCGCACATCCACGCCGGCGACATGCTCTGGGAGTCCGAGGTGAGCGAGGCGGTGCGCGCCTCGCCGCTGCTGGAGCGGCGCCTGCTGGACATGCGCGAGATCGGCGGCGCGCGCGTGAGCGACTCGGCCATCGACCGGGTGCGGCGCATGCTGGCGCACCTGCAGGCCGAAGGCTACATCGTCGAGACCAATCCGACCAGCAAGGGCTACCAGGTCAGCGGCAAGATCGACTACCTCTACCAGCTCATCGGCTTCATCGCCGACAACAGCGCGCAGCTGTCGGACGAGGAGGTGGTGGACCGCATCGACCCGCAGGGCCGGCTGGACGGCGAGCCGGCGGCGCCGCCGCTGCGGCAAGCGCGGGACAGGCTGGACGAACAGGAAGCGCAGGACGGACCGGGCGAACCGCGCGAACCGGGCGCGCCGGCCAGCCAGTCCGCCTCGGTGAGGGACGGCGCGCCATGACCTCGCCGATCCGCGATGTGCTGCAAACCCTCAGCCGGCATGCGCAGACCGTTGAAAGCAGCCTGCTGGGCGTGGTGTCGCTGGAGGGCGGCGCGCCCGCCGCGTCGATTGCCGCGCTGCGCCAGGCCAGCGCGCTGCGCCCGGCCGGCGAGGACGGCTGGCGGCTGCACCCGAAGCTGCGCGACTACCTTCAGGACCACCTGAGCCTGTTCTCGGCCTTTCAGAGCCTGAGCGAGATCGGCCCGCGCATCACGCAGATCAACCTGCTCTGGACCGAGATTGAGCTGGTGCGCCTGGAGGCCGATGCCGACACGCTGGCCAGCCTGAGCACCAGCGTGCAGATGGCGGTGTTCGACATCGTGGACAGCATGGATGCCAATTTGCTGCTGCTGCACCTGTTGATGAGCACCCGCTTTGGCGACGTGCGCACGCTGCAGGCCAAGAAGAGCCAGAACCGCTACTACCAGCAGCAGACCGCGCTGCTGGCCGGCGACCTGGCCCGGCTGGCGCAGGCGGCCGAGCGTATCGAGCGCGAGGCCAGCGAGCGGGCGCTGGCCGAGCTGGCGCGCTTTCTGCGCCGCAACCTGCTGGCGCGCCTGACCGGCTGGCAGCAGGGCATCGCGGAAATGCAGACGCAGATCCGCAAGGAAATCTTCAGCATCCGCGCGGTGGAGCAGCAGCACAAGCGCCTGGCGCGCATGGACATGCTGCTGCGCCAGCAGCCGGCCTGGCGCGGCATCGAGGCCGACCTGAGCGGCGAGATTCCGGACTTTTTGCTCGCCGCCGCGCTGGCGCCGCTGCAGGCGCATGTCGAGCCGCTGGACAGCGACCGGGCAGTGCGGGACGAGCTGCAGGCGCTGGCGCGCGCCCTGCCGCCCAAGGCCGCCCGACCGCCAGAGGCCCGGCCGCCCACGCGCTACACGCGCATCATCGACCCGCCGCGCGCGCCCAGCGTCACGCCGGCCGCGCGGGCGCTGGAGCGGCTGGCCCGGCAGGTGCAGGACAGCCCCGGCGGCGTGGCGCTGGCTGCCTGGCGCCTGACGGATGACGATGCGCTGTCGATGGCCCCTGGCGTGTGGCTGGTGTTTGCCGCCATGGCGCTGCGCGGGCGCCGCCTGCATGTCGAGCTGGTGCGCAACGCGCCGGCCGATGGCGGCCATTTCGCGCACACCTTCAGCGACGCGGTGGCCTATCCCAAGGCGCCAGCGCCGTTGCCGGTACCGGTGCTGCAGGCGGCGTGATTCCGCGCGAAGTCGATTTTCTGCGCTGGCTGGTGGCGATCCGGCCTGCCGCGTTGCGCCATCAGGGCCTGGCCGCCCGCATGGCCGAACAGGCGGGGCTGGGCGCGTTGTGTGCGCGGGCACGACCACCTGTTGAAGGCGCGCATCCAGCAGGTCTGCTCCTGAATTCATAGCTGCCTGCGCAGACAGGGCGTGCGCTACAGGTCTTTTTGATGCCGAAAGCGCTGTGGCGTCAGCGTGCATCGGGCGCGGGGTGGCGCCGATGCGTCATGGGCTGACTGGCGGCCCGGCCGTCAGGCCGCCCTGGTGCTGGCGGAATTCGCCGGGCGACTGGCCGGTCCAGCCGCGAAAGGCGCGCATGAAGCTTTTTTCGTTCTGAAAGCCCGCCGCCTCGGCCACCTGCTTGATCGGCCGGCGGGTGCGCAGCAGCAGCTCCAGCGCCCGGGCGCGCCGCACCTCGTCCTTGAGCGCCTGCAGCGAGGCGCCTTCTTCTTTCAGCTGCCGGTGCAGCGTGCGCGGCGAGACATGCAGCAGCGCGGCCAGCGCCTGCGCGCCGTGCGTCTGCGCCGGCTGCGCGGCCAGCGCCTGGCGCACGCGCTGCACCAGCAGCCGGTCGCGCCGGTAGGGCAGCACCGTCAGCGCCAGCGCGCGCTGCAGCATCTGCTGCAGGGCGCGCTCGTCGCGGCGCAGCGGCAGGGCAAGGTAGCGCGCGTCGAAGTCGATGCCGGCTGGCCCGCTGCCGAACGCCGTGGGCCCGGAAAACAGCACCGCGTAGGCGCCCTGGTGCGCCGGCGCGTCGAACGGAAAGCGCGCGCCCAGCAGCGGAATGCGCGAGTCGATCAGCCAGCAGGCCACGCCCAGGATGTTGCGCAGCACCGAGACCAGGCAGAACTCGCGCAGCTCGCCCAGGCCCTGCCGCTCGGTGATGGACAGCGTGGCCGTCTCGCCGGCCACCGACAGCGCGAGCCCGATATCGCCTGCGATCAGCCCGTGGTGGCGGCACCAGCGCTTGAGCGCCACGCCCAGGCTGGGTGCGCTCAGCGAGGCGCGCGCCAGCATGCCGTAGCTGCCCCAGGGCAGGCGCCGGCCGAACCAGCCCAGCGCCTCGTCGTCCAGCTCGTGCATGGCCAGCCCGGAGATGCGCTCCATCTGCCAGGCGGTGATGCGCGCGGCGTCGTCCAGCAGCAGGGACGGCGCGATTTGTGCCTGCGCCAGCGCACCCGCCGGGTTCAGGCCGCGCCGCTCGTAGGCGCGCGCGATGGCCCGGACAAAGGCGATGGGCGTCGCGGCCGGCGCGGCGACCGCACGCGGATGGCCGGCAGCGCCGGGCATCTCGGACTTGTCGGAAACGGGCAGGGGCGGGCGCTGGGGCATGCTTGCCAGTGTGCCCACGCGTGGCACGATTTGCAACCATACTGACCTTTTTACCCTCTGCCATTTGGCCCTGGATGCGCCATACTGCGGCAAGACGCCCTTGCTGGCGCAGCCAAGGAGACACACCATGAGCCAGGAACCTTGCGGCCTTGCGCCGTCCATGCCGCCCTTCAGCCGCAGCTACGCGCGCGGCGCCACCGACCTGCCGCTGATCGAGCAGCCTATTGGCGCCTTCTTCGACGCCATGGCCGCGCGCCAGCCCGAGCGCGAGGCCCTCGTCAGCCGCCACCAGGGCCTGCGCTACAGCTACGGCCAGGTGCGCCGCGAGACCGACCGGCTCGCCAGCGCGCTGCTCGGCCTGGGCCTGGCGCCCGGCGAGCGCGTCGGCATCTGGTCGCACAACAACGCCGAGTGGGTGCTGCTGCAGCTGGCCACGGCCAAGGTCGGCCTGGTCCTGGTCAACATCAACCCGGCCTACCGCACGGCTGAAGTGGAGTACGCGCTGAACAAGGTCGGCTGCCGGGCGCTGGTGACCATGGCGCGCTTCAAGACCAGCGACTACCTGGCCATGCTGCGCGAACTGGCGCCCGAGTGGGCGCACGGTGAGCCCGGCCGGCTCGAATCGGCCCGGCTGCCGCACCTGCGCACTGTCGTCTGGATCGACGAAGCGGGGCAGGGCGATGAGCAGCCCGGCCTGCTGCGCTTTTCCGATCTGCTCGCCGGCGGCGACCCCGACGACGCGCGCCTGGCCGCCGTGGCCGCAACGCTCCAGGCCACCGACCCGATCAACATCCAGTTCACCAGCGGCACCACGGGGTTCCCGAAGGGCGCGACGCTGACCCACCGCAACATCCTGAACAACGGCCTGTTCATCGGCGAGTGCATGCGCTTGAGTCCCGAAGACCGGCTGTGCATCCCGGTGCCGCTCTACCACTGCTTCGGCATGGTGCTGGGCAACCTGGCGTGCCTGACGCACGGCGCGACCATCGTCTATCCGAACGACGGCTTTGAGCCGCTCTCGGTATTGCAGACGGTGCAGGACGAGCGCTGCACCGGCCTGCACGGCGTGCCGACCATGTTCATCGCCGAGCTTGACCACCCGCGCTTTGCCGAGTTCGACCTGTCCCTGCTCCGCACCGGCATCATGGCCGGCTCGCCGTGCCCGACCGAGGTGATGAAGCGCGTCGTGGCCGACATGCACCTGGACCAGATCACGATTGCCTACGGCATGACCGAAACCAGCCCGGTGAGCTGCCAGAGCTCGGTCGATACGCCGCTGGACAAGCGCGTGTCCACCGTCGGCCTCGTGCAGCCGCACCTGGAGATCAAGATCATCAGCCCCGAGAGCGGCGAGATCGTCGCCACCGGCGTGTCGGGCGAACTGTGCACGCGCGGCTACTCGGTGATGCACGGCTACTGGGACGACCCGGCGCGCACCGCCGAGGCGATTGATTCCGACGGCTGGATGCACACCGGCGACCTGGCGACGATGGACTTTGAGGGCTACGTCAACATCGTCGGCCGCATCAAGGACATGGTGATCCGCGGCGGCGAGAACATCTACCCGCGCGAGATCGAGGAATTCCTCTACCGCCACCCCAAGGTGCAGGACGTGCAGGTGGTCGGCCTGCCCGACAAGCGCTACGGCGAGGAACTGTGCGCCTGGATCGTGCCCCGCCCCGGCCAGACGCTGACCGAGGACGAGGTGCGCGACTTCTGCAAGGGCCAGATCGCGCACTACAAGGTGCCGCGCTACATCCGCTTCGTGCCGGGTTTCCCGATGACGGTGACCGGCAAGATCCAGAAATTCAAGATCCGCGACGAAATGAAAGAGCAGCTCGGGCTCGAAGAAGACAAGACCGCCTGAAGCGGCTGAATCGCCTGAAAAAACCGGCTTCACGGCCCCACGGTTTCACCAAAAAGCAAACATGACCACGCTAGACACCCAACTCAACGCCCGTTCCGCCGACTTCCAGGCCAACGCCAGCGCCATGCGCGCCCTCGTCGATGACCTGCATGTGCAGCTTGCCAAATCGGCGGCGGGCGGCGGCGAGGCGGCCCGGGCCAAGCACACCGCGCGCGGCAAGCTGCTGCCGCGCGAGCGGGTGCAGCGGCTGCTCGACCCCGGCACGCCGTTCCTCGAAGTCGCGCCGCTGGCCGCGCTGGGCATGTACAAGGGCGACGCGCCCGGCGCCGGCCTGATCGCCGGCATCGGCCGGGTGAGCGGCGTGGACTGCATGATCGTCTGCAACGACGCCACCGTAAAGGGCGGCACCTACTACCCGCTGACGGTGAAAAAGCACCTGCGCGCCCAGGAAATCGCCCAGCAGAACCACCTGCCGTGCATCTACCTGGTCGATTCGGGCGGCGCCAATTTGCCGAACCAGGACGAGGTGTTTCCCGACCGCGACCACTTCGGCCGCATCTTCTTCAACCAGGCGACCATGAGTTCGCTGGGCATTGCGCAGATCGCCGTCGTCATGGGCTCGTGCACCGCCGGCGGCGCCTACGTGCCGGCCATGAGCGACGAGTCCATCATCGTGAAGAACCAGGGCACCATCTTCCTGGGCGGCCCGCCGCTGGTGAAGGCCGCCACCGGCGAGGTCGTGACCGCAGAAGACCTGGGCGGCGGCGACGTGCACACGCGCCTGTCGGGCGTGGCCGACCACCTGGCGCAAAACGACCTGCATGCGCTGGCGCTGGCGCGCGCCTCGGTGAAGAATTTGAACCGAAACAAGGCGCCAGCGCAGGCGGGGCCTGCGCCTCTAGCTCCTAAATTCGGAGCAGAAGAGCTCTACGGCGTGATTCCGGTGGACACGCGCAAGCCCTTCGACGTGCGCGAGATCATCGCCCGCATCGTCGATGGCAGCGCGTTCGACGAGTTCAAGGCGCGCTACGGCACCACGCTGGTCTGCGGCTTCGCGCACATCGAAGGCATGGCCGTGGGCATCATCGCCAACAACGGCATCCTGTTCAGCGAGTCGGCGCTCAAGGCCACGCACTTCATCGAGCTGTGCTGCCAGCGCAAGATTCCGCTCGTGTTTTTGCAGAACATCACCGGCTTCATGGTCGGCCGCAAGTACGAAAACGAAGGCATCGCCCGCAACGGCGCCAAGATGGTCACGGCGGTGGCGACGGCGGCAGTGCCCAAATTCACCGTCATCATCGGCGGCAGCTTTGGCGCCGGCAACTACGGCATGTGCGGCCGGGCGTTTTCACCGCGCTTTTTGTGGATGTGGCCGAACGCGCGCATCAGCGTCATGGGCGGCGAGCAGGCCGCCGGCGTGCTGGCGACCGTCAAGCGCGACGGCATCGAGGGCAAGGGCGGCGCCTGGAGCGCTGAGGAGGAAGAAGCCTTCAAGGCGCCGATCCGCAGCCAGTACGAGCACCAGGGCCATCCGTATTTCGCCACCGCCCGCCTCTGGGACGACGGCGTGATCGACCCGGCCGACACCCGCCGCGTGCTGGCGCTGGGCCTGAGCGCGGCGCAGAACGCGCCGGTTCCCGAGACGAAGTTCGGCCTGTTCAGGATGTGACGCACTTCCATGAACCCCAACGCTTATTTCGCCACCCTGGCGCGCTACAACGTCTGGGCCACGGACCGGCTGCTGGAGGCGTTGGCCGGCCTGCCGCAAGCCGATTACCGGCGCGATGCGGGCCTGTTCTTTCGCAGCATTCACGGCACGCTGGCCCATCTGCTCGTTGCGGAGCACCAGCTGTGGTATCGGCGCTTTGCCGAAGGCGTTTCGCCCGTGGTGGCGCTGAATGCCGATCCGGTGCCCGAGCGGCCGGCGCTGGCCGCGCAACTGCTGCAGGGCGCGCGCCGCTGGGAGCCGCTGATCTCGACACTGCCGCCCGCGCGCTTCGATGGCCTGCTGAACTACACCACCATGCGCGGCCAGCCGGCCTCCTTGCCGTTTGCCGCCGCGCTGGGGCATGTCTTCAACCACGGCACGCACCACCGGGGCCAGGTCACGGCCGCGCTGACGGCGCTGGGCCAGCCTTGCCCGGAGCTCGATCTGGTCTATTTTTTACAGGCCCAGCCATTCCAGGATTCACCCGCATGACCACCGCGCTTCAAACCACCCAAGACGGCGCCGTGCTGACGATCACGCTCAGCCGGCCCGACATCCGCAACGCCTTCAACGATGAAGCCATCGCCGAGATCACCGCCGCCTTCCAGGACGCGGCCAGCCGCGCCGAGGTGCGCGCCGTGGTGCTCGCCGCCGAGGGCAAGGCGTTTTGCGCCGGCGCCGATTTGAACTGGATGCGCCGCATGGCCGACTACAGCCGCGAGGAGAACCTGGAGGACGCGGCGCAGCTGGCCGAGATGCTGCGCGTGATGTACGAATGCCCCAAGCCGACGATTGCCCGCATCCAGGGCGACGTGTACGCCGGCGGCATGGGGCTGGTGGCGGCCTGCGACATGGCAGTCAGCGTGGACACGGCGAACTTTTGCCTGAGCGAGGTCAAGCTCGGGCTGATTCCGGCGACCATCGGCCCGTACGTGGTCCGCGCCATGGGCGCGCGCGCGGCGCATCGCTACTTCCTGACCGCCGAGCGCTTCAGCGCGGCCGAGGCGCACCGCATCGGCTTCGTGCATGAGGTGGTGGGCGCCGACCAGCTCGACGCCAAGGTGGCCGAGCTGACAAACGCCCTGGTCAGCGCCAGCCCGAACGCCGTGCGCAGCGCCAAGGCGCTGGTGCAGGACGTGGCCGGCCAGCCCATCGAGGCGCCGCTCATCGGCCGCACGGTCGAGGGCATTGCCGACATCCGCAGCAGCCGCGAAGGCCGCGAAGGCGTGCAGTCCTTCCTGCAAAAGCGCAAGCCGTTCTGGCTGGCTTGAATCTCTTTTCGCCCTTTTTGCAAGGAACCGTGCCATGCAAGCCCTCGACACCGCGCAACTTGTCGCCCTGGCCGGCGCCGTCGGCTGGGCCAGCGGCATCCGCCTCTACCTGGTGCTGCTGCTGACCGGCCTGGCCGGCTACCTGGGCTGGATGGAACTGCCGCAGGGCCTGCACCTGCTGGCCAATCCGGTGGTGCTGGGCGCCAGCGGCTTCATGGTGTTCATCGAGTTTTTCGCCGACAAGATTCCGGGGCTCGATTCGCTCTGGGACGTGGTGCACACCGTCATCCGCATCCCGGCGGGCGCGGCGCTGGCGGCGGGCGTGTTCAGCGCCGACAGCGCCGCTATGAGTTTGGTAGCGGCACTCGTAGGCGGGACGCTGGCAGGCACCAGTTTTGCCGCAAAAGCGACGAGCCGGGCGGCGATCAACACTTCGCCCGAGCCGTTCAGCAACATCGGCACCTCGTTGGTCGAGGACAGCCTGGTGCCGGCCGGGCTGTGGCTGGCGGTGGCCCATCCGCTGGTCTTCATTCCCGTGCTGCTCCTGGTGCTGGCGCTCAGCGTCTGGCTGATCCGCGTGTGCTGGCGTTTCCTCAGGCAGCTGTTCACCCGCGTGGCGCGCATCTTCAGCGGCAGGCCCGACCCGGGCCAGGCCTCCGCCCTTTCCCTGAAGTCCCTTTTTTCAAAGAACGAAAACCATGTTTAAAAAAATCCTCATCGCCAACCGGGGCGAGATCGCCTGCCGCGTGGCCGCCACCGCCCGGCGCATGGCCGTGCAGACCGTCGCCGTGTACTCGGACGCCGACGCCGGCGCCAAGCACGTGGCAGCCTGCGACGAGTCCGTGCACATCGGCGCCAGCGCGCCCAAGGACAGCTATTTGCGCTGGGAACGCATCATCGAAGCGGCCAGGGCCACGGGCGCCGAGGCCATCCACCCCGGCTACGGCTTTTTGAGCGAGAACGAGGAATTCGCCCGCGCGTGCATTGAGGCCGGCCTGGTCTTCATCGGCCCGCCAGCGTCGGCCATCCAGGCCATGGGCCTGAAGGCCGAGTCCAAGCAGCTGATGGAAAAGGCCGGCGTGCCGCTGGTGCCCGGCTACCACGGCAGCGACCAGAACCCGGCGCTCCTGCAGCGCGAGGCCGACCGCATCGGCTATCCCGTCCTCATCAAGGCCAGCGCCGGCGGCGGCGGCAAGGGCATGCGGGCCGTCGAGAAATCCGAGGATTTCGCCGCTGCGCTGGCGTCCTGCCAGCGCGAGGCCATCAACAGCTTTGGCAACGACACCGTGCTGGTCGAAAAATACGCCCAGCGCCCGCGCCACATCGAGATCCAGGTGTTCGGCGACACGCACGGCAACTACGTCTACCTGTTCGAGCGCGACTGCTCGGTGCAGCGCCGGCACCAGAAGGTGCTGGAAGAGGCGCCCGCGCCCGGTTTGTCCGACGCCATGCGCCGGCAGATGGGTGAGGCGGCGGTGGCGGCGGCGCGGGCGGTGAACTACGTGGGCGCGGGCACGGTCGAATTCATCGTCGAGCAGCGCGAAGGCGGTGCGATGAACTTCTACTTCATGGAGATGAACACCCGGCTGCAGGTCGAGCACCCGGTGACCGAGGCCATCACCGGGCTGGACCTGGTCGAGTGGCAGCTGCGCGTGGCCTCGGGCGAGCCGCTGCCGCTGGCGCAGGAGCAATTGAAGATCAACGGCCACGCCATCGAGGCGCGTATCTGCGCCGAGAACCCGGACAACAACTTTCTGCCCACCACCGGCACGCTGCACGTGTACGACAAGCCGGCCTGCACCGCGTTCGAGCGCGGCACGGTGCGCATCGACGACGGCGTGCGCCAGGGCGACACCATTTCGCCGTTCTACGACTCGATGGTCGCCAAGCTGATCGTGCACGGCGCCACGCGCGAGGAGGCGCTGGCGCGGCTGGACGCGGCGCTGGCGCAAACGCGCATCGTCGGCCTGGGCACCAACGTGCAGTTTTTGCGCCATGTCGTGCGCAGCCCGTCGTTTGCCCAGGCCAACCTGGACACGGCCCTGATTCCGCGCGAGGCGGCGGTGCTCTTTCAGCAGGAGCCGGTCGGCTTGCCGCTGGCGGCGGCCAGCGCGATTGCGCAGACGTTGCTGAGCGAAAAAGCCGCTGAAGGGTGCGACCCGTTCAGCCGCCGCGACGGCTGGCAAAGCCACGGCGTGACCACGCGGCCGTTTGCCTTCGAGTTTCGCGGTGAGCCGGCCCAGGCCCTGCTCACCTACGGCCACGGCGGCGCGCTGCACCTGGCCGTCGGCGACGTGGCCGGCCCGCTGGCGTTTTCCCGCAATGGCCAGGGCATCGACCTGCAGTTTGCCGGCCAGCGCCTGAACGCCACGGTGTACGCGCAAGGCGAGGTGGACCATGTGTTCACCGCCCGGGGCGCGACGCAGATCACCGCCATCGACCTGCTGGCCCATGCGGGCGAAACCCATGCCGAGGGCGGGCGGCTGAGCGCGCCCATGCCGGGCAAGATCTTGTCGTTCGCCGTCAAGGCCGGCGACACCGTGGAAAAAGGCCAGCCGCTGGCGGTGATGGAGGCGATGAAAATGGAACACACGATTGCCGCGCCGGCTGCGGGCGTGGTCGAGGAAGTGCTTTACGCGCCGGGCGACCAGGTGGCCGAAGGCGCCGAGCTGCTCAAGATCGCGGCCTGACCCGTTGACCAAGAACGCCGAAGGAGGGCGCCCGATGCGCATCAGTTTTTGTTGCCTTGATACCAAGGCCGAGCCTTGGGTGGACGGCCTGCTCGCCGCCTTGCCCGGCGCCGAGGTCGCGGTCTGGGCCCCGGGCGCGCCGCCTGCCGACTACGCCGTGGTTTGGGCGCCGCCGCAGCGGTTCATCGACGAGCAGGCCGGGCTCAAGGCCCTCTTCAACATCGGCGCCGGCGTCGATGCGCTGCTCGGGCTGCGCCTGCCGCCCGGCCTTGCGGTCGTGCGGCTGGACGATGCCGGCATGTCGGTGCAGATGGCCGAGTACGTCTGCCACGCGGTGATCCGGCATTTTCGGGAATTCGACGGCTACGAGGCCGACATGGCCGCCGGCCGCTGGTCGTACCGCAAGCCGCGCCTGCGCGCGGAGTTTCCCGTCGGCGTGATGGGCCTGGGCGTGCTGGGCGAGCGCGTGGCGCGGGCGCTGGCGTCGTTCGAGTTCCCGGTCCAGGGCTGGAGCCGCTCGCCCAAGGCGATAGACGGCGTGCAGTGCTTTTCGGGCGACGCCGGTTTCAACGACTTCCTGGCCGCCAGCCGCGTGCTGGTGTGCCTGCTGCCGCTCACGCCCGAGACGGAAAACATCCTGTGCCGAGACACGCTGTCGCGCCTGCAGCCGGGCGCCTACGTCGTCAACGTGGCGCGCGGCCGGCACCTGGTCGATGACGACTTGATCGCGCTGATCGACAGCGGCCACCTGGCCGGCGCGACGCTGGACGTGTTTCGCACCGAACCGCTGCCGCCGGCGCATCCTTTCTGGAAACAGCCGAAAATCACCCTCACCCCGCACACCTCGGCGCGCACGCTGCGCGCCGAGAGCATCGCGCAGATCGCCGGCAAGATCCGTGCGCTGGAGGCCGGCACGCCGCCCGAGCGCCTGGCCGGCGTGGTGGATACCAACCAAGGATATTGAAAACCATGCAGCTCCCTTCACGTGTCAAGCTCGTCGATGTCGGCCCTAGAGACGGGCTGCAGAACGAAAAATCGCCCGTGCCCGCCAGCGTCAAGATCGAGCTGGTGCAGCGCCTGCAGGACGCCGGCCTCACCGAGGTCGAGGTCACCAGCTTCGTTTCGCCCAAGTGGGTGCCGCAGATGGCCGACAACGCCGAGGTCATGGCCGGCATCGCGCGCAAGCCCGGCGTGCGCTACTCGGTGCTCACGCCCAACCTGAAGGGGCT
>Ga0308165_1002713_pt1 | contig 20361 bp, 19 predicted proteins | sample PhyWR2_FD_201032 | JGI IMG/M metagenome (GOLD analysis project Ga0308165, IMG submission 201032) | Phyllosphere microbial communities from UC Gill Tract Community Farm, Albany, California, United States - DLSLW.R2 | ecosystem: Host-associated > Plants > Phyllosphere > Unclassified | place: USA...
CGCACGCCCTCGCGACGGGCGAGCAGCCGACGGGCTTCGTCAGGGCTGTCGTCGACCGCGTCATCCCGTCGATCGTCGGCATCACCTCCGCGAACGGCGGTGGCTTCGAGACTGTGTCGGCCGACGTTCTGCGCCGCGAGCACGTGCGCCACACGGTGTCGATGCTGCACTCCTACTCCGCAGGCCTGGCCAAGGCCGTCGAAGAAGGCCGCTGCGCGATCGTCGGTGTCGAGTACGACCTCGCCGACGGGCACGCCCGCCTCATCGAGGCCATCGGCGACATCGGCGACGCCGAGTTCGACGTCTGACACGGACCACGAGGTCGCACCTTCCCACTCGAGGTCGCACCCCCACCACCGAGGTCGTACGAACACGCCAACATCAGCTCTCCAGAGGTTGTTTCCGGCGTGTCCGTGCGACCTCGCGCGACGAGGTGCGACCTGGGGGACGACGGGGCGACCTGGGGAGCGACGGTGCGACCTCGCGCGACGAGGTGCGACCTGGGGATCGAGGGTGCGACCTCACGGGGACCACGGCGGGCCCGGCTCGTGCTGACCAGGGCGCGTGCGGCACGATGGTCCTATGACTACTGCACCTGACACCGACGTCACCGGCGAGTTCCGCATCGAGCACGACACGATGGGCGAGGTCCGCGTCCCCGCGGCCGCCCTCTACCGTGCGCAGACCCAGCGTGCCGTCGAGAACTTCCCGATCTCCGGGACCCCCCTCGAGCGCAGCCACATCGAGGCCCTCGCCCGCGTCAAGAAGGCCGCCGCGCAGGCCAACGCCGAGCTCGGCGTCCTCGAGGCGGACCTCGCCCAGGCCATCGTCGACGCCGCTGAGGCCGTCGCCCAGGGCGGGTACGACGAGCACTTCCCCCTCGACGTCTTCCAGACCGGCTCCGGCACGTCGTCGAACATGAACACCAACGAGGTCATCGCCGAGCTCGCGACCCGTGCCCTGGGCCGCGAGGTGCACCCGAACGACCACGTCAACGCGTCGCAGTCCTCCAACGACGTGTTCCCGACCTCGGTCCACGTCGCCGCGACAGCCGGCGTCGTCCGCACGCTCATCCCCGCGCTCGACCACCTCGCGACGTCCCTCGAGGCCAAGGCCACCGAGTTCGCGACGGTCGTGAAGTCGGGTCGCACGCACCTCATGGACGCGACGCCCGTCACGCTCGGCCAGGAGTTCGGCGGGTACGCCGCCGCCGTCCGCTACGGCATCGAGCGTCTCGAGTCCGCGCTCCCCCGCGCCGCCGAGGTCCCCCTCGGCGGGACCGCCGTCGGGACCGGGATCAACACCCCGGCCGGGTTCCCGCAGCGGGTCATCGCGCTCCTCGTCGAAGACACCGGCCTGCCGCTCACCGAGGCACGCGACCACTTCGAGGCGCAGTCGGGCCGCGACGGCCTCGTCGAGCTCTCGGGCGCGCTGCGCAGCATCGCCGTGAGCATCACGAAGATCTGCAACGACCTGCGCTGGATGGGCTCGGGTCCCAACACGGGCCTCGGCGAGATCGCGATCCCCGACCTCCAGCCCGGCTCGTCGATCATGCCGGGCAAGGTCAACCCGGTGATCCCGGAGGCCGTGCTCATGGTCGCAGCCCGCGTGATCGGCAACGACGCGACCGTCGCCTGGGCCGGTGCGAGCGGCTCCTTCGAGCTCAACGTGCAGATCCCGGTGATCGCGCTCGGTGTGCTCGAGTCGATCCGCCTGCTGTCGAACGCCTCGGTGCTGCTCGCCGACAAGACCGTCGACGGCATCACCGCGAACGTCGAGCGGGCCCGTGCCCTCGCCGAGTCGTCGCCGTCGATCGTCACCCCGCTCAACCGGGTGATCGGCTACGAGGCTGCTGCGAAGGTGGCCAAGCACTCCGTGAAGAACGGTCTGACGGTGCGCGAGGCCGTGATCGACCTCGGTTTTGTCGAGCGTGGAGAGGTCACCGAGGCCCAGCTCGACTCGGCCCTCGACGTGCTCGCCATGACGCGCCCGCCGCAGGCCTGACTCCCACGGCTGCACAGCTGGCCTCGCAGCGCCGAGTCCCTCCCGGGTCTCGGCGCTGCGTCGTCTGCGCTCCGCGCACCGAGGACCCCGCCCTCGCCTACCCTGGAGCAGGACCGTCCGAAGGAGCTGACCGACCATGACCGAGCCGGGTGCACGCGCACGGGTAGACACGTGGGTGTGGTGCGTCCGCCTGTTCCGTACCCGCACGCTCGCCGCGGCGGCGTGCCGCGCGGGGCACGTGCGCGTCAACGGTGACCGGGCAAAACCTGCGACCCCCGTCGGTCCGGGCGACGAGGTACGGGTCCGGGTCGAGGGTCTCGAGCGGATCGTCGTCGTGACCAGGCCGATCACCCGGCGGGTGGGCGCCGCCGTGGTCCCCGACTGCCTGGTCGACCACTCTCCGCCGCCCCCGACGAAGCTCGACACCCCTGCCGTCCCGGTCCGCGACCGTGGCGCCGGACGCCCGACCAAGCGCGAGCGCCGGGAGATCGACGCCCTGCGCGGGCGCGCTCTCGACTGACGGCAGCGGCCCGTCCGGCGGTAGTGTCGCGCGGGTGACCGTGCTCATCGACGCCCCGCTGTGGCCCGCCCACGGCACCCTGTGGTCTCACCTCGTCTCGGACCTCTCCCTCGACGAGCTGCACGACTTCGCGGCCCGAGCGGGGATCGCCCGGCGGGCCTTCGACCTCGACCACTACGACGTGCCCGAGGCCAGGTTCGCCGAGCTCGTCGCCCTCGGGGCCGTCCCCACAGACCGCCGCGAGCTGGTGCGCAGGCTCACGGCGGCAGGGCTGCGGGTCGCCGGCCACGCGCGGGGTGCCGCGAAGCGGGCTGCTCTCCAGGCGCGCTGGGACGCACTGCTTCCCGGGACACCGACGGTCGGGTCTGAGCTCCTCGACCGCTGGTACGAGCCCCACCGCACCTATCACGGGCCCGCGCACCTGACCCACGTGCTCGACTCCCTCGTGGTCCTCGACCCGGACCAGACAGCGCCGCGGGCTGTCGCCCTCGCGCTGTGGTTCCACGACGCCGTGCACGACGGCGCGGCGGGCGCTGACGAGGCAGCGTCAGCCGCCCTCGTGGGCGAGATGCTCGGAGGCCTGGGAGCCAGGAGCACCGCGGTCGGCACCGTGGAGGCCCATGGCACCGTGGAGGCCCAGGGCATCGAGGCAGCCGAGGTCGTGGCCTGGGTCGAGAGCACCGAGATCGCCGAGGTGCAGCGTCTCGTCCTGCTCACCACGCACCACGACCCGGCCCTCGACGACCACGCGGGCGCGCTCGTGTGCGACGCAGACCTGGCGATCCTCGCCAGCGCGCCGGACCGCTACACCCGCTACACCGAGCAGGTCCGCCGGGAGTACGCGCGCGTGCCCGACGAGGTCTTCGCCCCGGCGCGCGCGGAGATCTTGGAGCGGCTGCTCGACGCCGGACCGTTCTTCAGGACGGCTGTGGGGTCAGAGCGCTGGGAGGCGGCGGCGCGGCGCAACGTCTCCGACGAGATCGTGCGGCTGCGGGGCCACGGCGCGGGTCGCTGACGTCGCGCAGGCGTGGCGTGTCCCGCCGCCCTGCACCATTCAGCGGCAGACCGTCCCCCTGCTGAACCTGCGGCGGGTGGAGGCGGGAGCGCGCGGCACCGTGCACAGCGGGCGAGGTGACTGCTCGTGGAGGTCACAGTCCCGCGGCTCAGGTCTGCCTCGGTACCGCGCTCAGAGCGCCGGGGCCTCGACCGTGCGGAGCATCCGGGCGAGCAGGCCTTCGAGCACCGCGATCTCGTCGGCGTCGAGCCCGGCGAGCACCCCGGCGTCTCGCTCGAGCTGGCGGGGGAAGAGCCTGTCGACGGCCTCGACGCCCAGCCCTGTCAGGGTGACCAGCACCACGCGTCGGTCCCGCTCGGTCCCTGTGCGCTCCACGAGCCCCTCGTCGGCGAGACGGTCCAGGCGCTTCGTGATCGCTGCCGCAGAAGCGCGGGTGACCGTCGTGATCTCACTCGGGCGCAGCGCCCGACCAGCCCGCCGCAGAGCTGTGAGCAGGTCGAACTCCCCGCGGGTGAGCCCTTCGGGGGCGAGATTGGTGTCGCTCGCGGTGGTCAGCGCTGCGGCGATCCGCATGACCCGTCCGACGACGAGCACGGGTGAGACATCGAGGTCTGGTCGCTGCTCGGCCCACTGCGCGACGACCTGCTCCGTGAAGTCCATCTCAGCCCCCAACTATTTTCCCAGTAAAATACTTGTGAAACACTGCTCGTGAGACTACAGCTTCCCCCCTGAGAGGACACCACTCCCCCGTGCCCACCACGACGACCCCGCCCGGACCACCTGCGACGCGACGCGCTGCGGCGCGCGGGCTGCTCTCGACGAGCCACCTCACCGCCGCGCTCACCATGCAGCCGGCCGACGCGACGGTGGCCGCCGCGCTGCGTGCCGGGTTCGCCGTCGGGGCCGCGCTCGTCCTCGGGCACCTGTCCGGGCTCCCGGGTGCTGCTGGTTTTGCCGCACTGGGCGCCCTCGCGTCGGTCTACGTGCGGTGGGCTCCCTACAGGCGCCGGGCCGAGCTCGTCGGGATCGCCGGGCTGATGATCACCGGGGCCGTCGCCGTCGCGTCGCTCACCGCCCTCGCCGGGTGGCCCGCACCTGTCGAGATGTTCGTCGTCGCGCTCGTCGCCGCGGGGACCAGCCTGCTCACCCTCGCCGTCCGGACAGGTCCGCCCGGACCGGTCATGGCGATCTTCGCCGCCGGGGCGGCCGTCGCCGGAGACCCGAGCCTCACGGACGTCGGCGTCCGGACCGGGGCGACGCTCGGGGGTGCTGTGCTCGCGTGGCTCGTCTGCCTCTCCGGGTACGTCCTGCGCCCGAGCGAGCCCGCCGGACTCGCCGTGCGGCGCGCGCTGCGCACCGAGCCGCTCGACCCGACCCGTCTCGCCCAGGCACGCGAGGTCCTCGCCGACGACCTCAGCCACCGTCGCACCGCTCCGGCGGCCCGCGACCTCGCGCTGCTGCTCGTCGAGGTAGAAGACGGCGAGAGCGCCTCGGTCACCGTCGACTCCGACCTGCGGGTCCCCGAGCGCCGTTCCCTGCTCCAGGTAGCGCGGGAGACCGTGCACTCGGGCGAGGTGACGGTCCCCGTCCTGCGGATCGGCATCGGCGCGCTCGTCGCCTCGCTCGCCGCACTGGCCCTCGGCTGGGGTCACCCGGCCTGGGCCGCGGTCGGTGCGGCGGCGGCGCTCCAGGGCCGGCACATCCACACCAACACCCCGCGCGCCCTCCAGCGTGCAGTCGGCACAGCGGTCGGCGCACTCCTCGCCTGGCCGCTGCTCGAGGCGCACCTCGGGTTCTGGGTGGTCGTCGCGGTGGTCGTCGTGATGCAGGTCGTCACCGAGCTGCTCGTGCTGCGCAACTACGCCGTCGCGATGCTCGTCATCACGCCGATGGCGCTGATGATGACGTCTCTCGGAGCGCCGGCTGACGGGTCGCTGGCTCTCGACCGGGCGCTGACGACAGTGCTGGGTGCGGCGGTCGGGGTGCTCATGACTGTCGTGGTCCACGACAGGTGGGAGCAGACAGCAGGGCGATAGCTCGGGCGGGGCGCTCGGGCAAGGAGAAGACGGTTCGCCGCCTCGAGCTGCGGCGGTGCGTCTAGCGACGCTCCCCGCGGAGGAGGTCGAGCTGCTGCTGGGCGATCGTCCGCACGCCGACCAGGACCAGCCCGGCGAGCAGGAACCCTACCCCGACGCCGAAGATCACCAGACCCACGACGGCCTGGTTCTGGGCGTTGTCGAAGTACCCGCGAGGACCGGTGGCCATGAAGTGGACGCCACCGAAGAAGAGGAACACCGGGGAGATCACCAAGAGGGCCGTCGCGACGCCGGGGAGCCGCACCCGGGGAGAGGCCTCACCGGCGGCCTCGGCAGCTGATGGCGTGTGATCGTCGGGGGCAGCAGATGGGATCGTCATGCCCGGAGCGTAGCCACTCCCGCCCGGCCCCGCGTATGGGGACTGGTTCCCCACTGGCCACGCACATCGCAGGTGCGACGACGGCGTCGACCCGGGGGTCGACGCCGTCAGCCTCTCGTCGTCAGGCCACGCGCTTCTGCCAGAGCGCGACGACGCCGGTCGGGGCGAAGCCGAGCGCCTCGTTGATCGAGAGCATGTGCCGGTTCTCCTCGGCGTTCCACGTGTGCAGGCGCTCGAGCTCAGGGCGCAGGGTGCGCAGTGCCACGAGGTTCTGCGCCTTGAGGAGCATGCCCAGGCGGTGCCCGCGGTGCGCGGGTGCGACGAGGGTGTCGTCCTGGAAGGCGAGGAAGCCGTAGGAGGACGGCATCTGGATCTCGCTGTAGCCGACGAGCTCACCGGACGGGCGGTGGCGGACCGCCGTCGTCATGACGTCGTTCCCCGAGTCCCGCGCGGTCTGCTCCGTCTGCCGGACCTCCTCGACGCTCACCACGTGCTCGACGAGGTCGAGACCGGCGACCGGCACCGCAGTCGACATGAGGGTCGAGAGCGCCGCGTACTGCTCGACCAGCTCGTCAGGGCAGCGGTCGTACCACGTCACGGCCTCGTAGTCCGGGCCTGCCGCGGCCAGGGACTCGGCGAGGAACCTGTCGACGACCCCGTCGTCGGCCAGCGGGAAGTGCAGCACGCTGTACCGCTCGCCCTGCTCGAGCACGTACCCGCGACCGCGGGCGAAGGCCACACCGGGTGCGTCCCCGGCGATGCGCCCGGCACCTGTCGGCGGGGTCACGACGTCCTCGGCGTCCGCCGGAGGCTCGCCGGCGTGCCCGACGTCGAGGACCAGGGTCGTGCGGCCGCGCTCGGTGGCGATCGCCTCGACGGCGTCGGCCAGCACCGTGCCCACGCCCGAGCGCAGAGCGTCGGGCCGGACGTTGACGTCGAAGGTCGCCAGGTGCGTGTTGCCGGTCAGCTCCATCGCGAGGAACGCCGCACCGACGACGTCCTCTCGCGTCGGCTCGCCCTCGATGTCGGCACGGGTCGCCACGAGAGCCAGACGCTCGGTCGTGCTCGCGTCGCGCATGATCGCCAGACGCATCTCGGGGGGCAGGTACAGGTCGCCGTGACCCCAGGTCGCGGTCTCGACAGCGTGCTGGACGTCGCAGGCGCCGAGGAAGGGCTCGGCACCCGGGCTCTCGAGGGACTCGGGGAGGGCGACGACGGACACGGTCCATCGGTCGCTCGGGGTGGGCAAGGTGCGGTCGGGGTTCGTCCCCTGGGTGGTGCTCATGCCTCCCATGCTCATCCGCGCAGGTCAGAGGGTCAACGGAATTAACCACTGTCGGCAGCAGACGCCTGCTCCCGCGCCGTCGCCGGCCGGACGCCTACGGCGCAGCCCGGGTCAGGCTCCCAGACAGCGCGGGCTCCCCACCCTCCGCCCGTCCCGGAGTCCCGAGCGGTGCTGCGAAGAACGCGAGCTCGTGCCCTGCGCACACCCTGAAGATCTCCCCCATCGCGGCGCGGGTGCTCTCGTCTGCTGCGGCGGCTGCCGTGCCGACGATCTGGACGGCCTGCGCGGTTGAGAGGGCGAAGGACTCGTCCGCATACGTCTCCAGCCACGAGCTGTACGGGTGCCCCGGGTGGGAGAGCCGCTCCAGCCGTTGCCCGACGTCGTGGTAGATCCAGAAGCACGGCAGGAGCGCCGCGACCAGCACCGCGTAGTCGCCGCGCGCACCAGCAGCGAGGAGCGTGTCGAGGTAGGCCGAGGTCGTGGGGCTGGGAGTGGCCCGACCGATGGTCTCCGGCGGGACCCAGCTCTCGTGGAGCTGCATCTCCCCGAGGATCGCCCCCTGCGCGCTGGCCGCCCAGAATGCCTGCTCTGCGGCGGTCGGCGCGAGGAGGCTGGCCTGAGCCAGCACCCGCGAGTAGTCCCGCAGGTACAGCGCGTCCTGCGTGAGGTACCAGACGAAGGCGTCACGATCGAGGGTGCCGTCCCCCAGCCCGCGGACGAAGGGGAGCTCGTCGATCTCGGCTCGGACGTCGCTGACGTCGGACCACCAGCCGGCCGTGACCTCCTGCGGGCTCGGGCGGGTCGCCGTGCCACCTCGAGACCACATCCCGCCGAAGTGGTGGATCGGCCCGTGACCCGTCCCGACGTCGAGGGAGTCGGCGTGCTGCAGGCTCTCGACCAGCCACGCCTTCGACTCCCGCAGCGCACGCTCCCAGTCTCGGGACACGGCGAACCTGGTCGCGAGGGCCGAGGAGAGCGAGCAGCCTGTGCCGTGGGTGCTGGTCGTGTCGACCCTCACGCCAGGGATCTCGATGACGGTGCGGGTCTCCCCCGCGGCGTCGACGAGGGCGTCGGGGAGGTCCGCTCCGCGCAGGTGCCCTCCCTTGGCGAGCACCAGGACGCCGTAGCGAGCCGAGACCCGTGCTGCCTGCTCGAGGACTGCGTCCCAGCTCGTCGCGACAGGCGCGCCCGCGAGGATCGCGAGCTCGGGGACGTTCGGGGTGACGAGGTCGACGCGCCGCACGAGGTCGCCCAGCGCCTGCTCGGCTTCCGCGTCGAGCAGGCGGTCACCGCTCGTGGCGACCATGACAGGGTCGAGGACCACGACCGGCGGTCTGACCCTGGCCAGCCACCGGTCGACGGCGATCGTCACGTCGGCCGTGGCGAGCATGCCGATCTTCACGGCGTCGATCCCGACGTCGTCGCTCACCGCGTCGAGCTGATCGCGCAGGAACGAGACCGGCGGCACGTGGACCGACCGCACCCCGACCGTGTTCTGGGCGACCAGTGCCGAGACCACTGCCATGCCGTACCCACCGTTGGCCGCGATGCTCTTGAGGTCTGCCTGGATGCCGGCACCGCCTGTCGGGTCGGTCCCGGCGATGCTCAGGACTCTCGGGATCGAGGTGCTCACGACCGCTCCTCCCACGCCGCGCGCAGGTCTCGGGCGGCCGCGGCGGGGTCTGCGGCTGAGCAGAGCCCCGAGACGACAGCGGCACCCGCCGCACCGGCACGGCGCAGCGCCGGGAGGTCGGCCGGTCCGACTCCCCCGATCGCGACGGCTGGCAGCTGAGTCGTCCGGAGCAGCTGCGCGAAGCCCCAGTGGCCGAGGGCGGGTGGCGCGTCGGACTTCGTCCGGGTCGGGTGGAGCGCCCCGATCCCGACGTAGTCGACCCGCGCAGAGGACGCGGCTGCGCTGAGCAGCTGTTCCGCGCTCGACGCGCTCACGCCGACCAGCGCACCAGGACCGACGAGGCTCCGGACCGCCTCGACAGGCAGGTCCGACTGGCCGACGTGCACCCCGGTCACGCGCGCACCAGCGCTGCGGGCGGCGAGGAAGACGTCGACGCGGTCGTTGACGATCAGCGCGACGTCCTCCGGGAGCACCTCGGAGATGCGCAGCACGGTCTCGAGGAACGTCGCCGCCGTCGCGTCCTTCTCCCGGACCTGCACAGCGCTCACGCCGGCGCGCGCCACCTCCCCCACCAGGCTCACGAGGTCGTGGCCCGCCGCGGACGCCGATGCGGAGTCCGTGACGAGGTACACCGACAGGTCCGCGGTCACGAGACCACCGCCCGTCGAGCGAGGTCGTCGGGCCCGATCGCCGCGAGCGCATCGAGGAAGAGTGCTGGGAAGCTGCCCGGACCAGGTGCGGACCCGGCCGCCATCTCGGCCGCGACCGTATAGACGAGGCAGGCGGCCACGGTGGTCGCCCACCTGTCCTCGTCGACCGAGGCGAAGGCCGCCATGACGGCACCCAGCGCACACCCACCACCGGTGACCCTCGTCAGGAGCGGGGTCCCGCTCGAGATCCGCACCGTCCGCCGGCCGTCGGTGACGGCGTCGACCGGACCGGAGACGGCGACCACCCCGCCGGTCCGCAGCGCCAGCTCGGCGGCTGGCACCAGTGCCGCCTCGACGTCGGCGACCGAGTCCACGCCACGCCCGCCGACACCGGCACCCGCCGCGACGAGCACCTCGGAGGCGTTGCCGCGGACGACGTCGGGGCCCAGGTCGCACAGCTCCCGGCTCAGCGCGGTCCGGATCGGCAGCGAGCCGATGGCCACCGGGTCGAGCACCCACGGTGTCCCTGCCCGTCGAGCCTCTGCGGCGGCTTCGAGCATCGCCGGACGCTGTTCTCGGGTCGGGGTGCCGAGGTTGACCAGCACCCCGGAGGCAGCGCTCGCGAACTGTCCAGCCTCCCCGGGGAGGTCCACCATCGCCGGCGCCGCGCCGAGTGCGAGCAGGACGTTGGCGGTGAACCCTGTCACGACGGAGTTGGTCAGGCACTGGACGAGCGGCGTCTGGGCGCGGAGCTCGTCGAGCGCAGAGCAGGTGAGGTCGATCAGGTGTGCAGGCGTGCGCGTCATGCGCGACATCCCTTCGCTAGTACGAACTAGATCAGGTTCGACGGGTGTGATCTCAGCCCTCGCGGGCACCCCGTGTCACGTGCTTGTACGGCCACCCTACTGGGCACCGGCACGAGCCTCCCGTCCGCCCGCTGGGTACGGGGGACGTCGCGCGGCCATCCTGGGAGCTGACGCAGAGGAGCTCGCCGTCCCTCGCGACGTCATCACCATGGCCTCTCCCGACGTGGCCCCCGGGCTCGACGACCGGGTGCGCAGCGCGGAGCGCTGGTTGCCGCGCGACAGTCGCCTCAACCAGGTCGCACGTGGGACCAGTGGTCCTTGAGGGCGCGCGGTTCGTGCGTCTGCGCCGTGGAAGGATGGTCTGATGGCGATCGAGGTAGTCGAGTACTCCGAACAGTGGCCCCTCCAGTTCGAGACTGTGTCAGAAGCTCTGCAGGCTGCGCTAGCAGACGTCCCTGTCCGGGCGATCGAGCACGTGGGGTCCACCTCCGTCCCTGGCCTCGCTGCGAAGCCGGTCCTGGACATCGACGTGATCGTGTCTGAAGAGCACGTCGCGGAGGCCATCGAGGCACTCGGGACGGCAGGGTACGTCCACCGGGGCGACCTCGGGGTCGCAGGCCGCGAGGCATTCCGTGCACCCGACGCGTCGCCGACCCGGCACGTCTACGTATGCACGGAAGGGACGCTCCACCTTCGCAACCACCTCGCGGTCCGCAGCGTGCTCCGCGACCGCGCAGACCTCAGAGACCGCTACGCGGCAGTCAAGATCGAGCTCTCGGCTGATCCCGGCATGGACAGTGCCACCTACATCGCGGGCAAGTCCGCGATCTTGCAGGAAGTCCTGTCGCTCTCCGACCTCACCAGCCTGGAGCGGGCCGAGATCCTCCAGCTGGCCACCGGACACTGAGCCCACCTGACGTCTCCGGCACGGCCTGCAAGCATCTCTTCAGGGCTCCGGAGGCCGCGTCCGCGAGCACACCCCCGCGCGCTCGCTCGCGCGTCCACGGCCTTCGGCTGGCCCGTGCCGCCAGCGTGCAGCTGGAGCTTCTGACCGCGAGGGGACCCTGACCGAGCACTGGCAGCACGTGCCCTCGCTGTCACGACGGCGTCTCCTCGTCTGGCAAGATCTGTCCCCATGACCAGCAGAGACGACGTGCGCACCTACTACGCCGGCTACGGGCAGAACGAGCTCGCTCGCCTGACGACCCCGGCCGGCCGGCTCGAGATGGCCCTCACGACCGCCCTGCTCGCACCCCACCTCCCGTCGACCGGGACAGCGCTCGACATCGGCGGTGGCCCCGGACGGTACACGCAGTGGCTCGTCGAGCAGGGACTGCGCCCGACGCTGGCCGACCTCTCCCCCGAGCTCTTGGCCATCGCGCGCGACCACCTCGACACAGCAGCGGTCGAGGAGATCGTCGAGGCCGACGCCTGCGACCTGAGCCGCTGGGCCGACCACAGCTTCGACGTGTCGCTCTCGCTCGGACCCTTCTACCACCTGCCACGCCTCGACGACAGGCAGCAGGCTGTCCGCGAGCTGGTCCGCGTCACCCGGCCCGGCGGGCTCGTCGCCGTCGCGATGATGCCCACCTACGGGTACCTGCGGCGGACCCTGACGATGCCCGACGAGCGCCACCGCATGGCCGACACCACGATGGTCCGCGACGTCGTCGAGCGAGGACACTTCGTCAACGACACCCCCGGACGCTTCACCGAGGGCTTCGGCGTCGACCCTCGAGACCCCCAGCGGCTCTTCGAGGACGAGGGGATCGAGACGGTCCTGGTCGCCTCGACCCACGGCTTCGCCACGGGCCTCGAAGACCAGGTCGACACCCTGCGCGAGAGCGACCCGGACGCGTACGCCGCGACGCTCGACGTGCTCGTCGACACCGCGACCGACCCCGCACTCTTCGGCACCGCGGGCCACCTCCTGCTCATCGGGCGCACACCCCGCTGAGCGGGCGGCCGGGCCCGCGGCACCCCCACCCTCGTTCACGACACCGCTCCCGCTTCTCCGTCTGCCAGGCCTCCTCGACGGCAGCCGGTTGCGACCAGCATCGTCATCGTCAGACATCGGAGGACAATGAGCACGATGAACCGTTTCTCCGTCATCCCTGCGTCCTATGTGTTCCTGCGCCACGACCACTCCGTACTGCTGCAGCTGCGGCAGAACACCGGGTACATGGACGGCTGCTGGACGGCGGGGGCCGCCGGTCACATCGAGCTCGGCGAGACGGCGCAGGCCGCCGCAGTCCGCGAAGCGAGAGAAGAGCTTGGCGTCGACCTGGCCCCTGAGGCGGTGTCGGCCATCACGGTGATGCAGCGCACCGATGGCACGGCAAAGCCGACGGAACAGCGCGTCGACTGGTTCTTCGCCTGCGACGCGTGGGAAGGCAACCCGCAGATCCTCGAGCCTGCCAAGTGTGCCGAGCTGTCATGGTTCCATCTCGACGACCTGCCGGACCAGGTCCCTGCGTACGAGCGGCTCGCACTGGATGCCCTACGCAAAGGCCAGACGTCAGCTCTCCTTGCGTTCGGATTCTGACCAGGCGAGAACGGCACGTGACATGGCGTTCGCCGCCGCCACCGCCACCGGGCAAGTCAGCGGCTCACACCTACCGGCTCATTGGTCTCGCCCCGGCGCACCTGATCCTGGCTAGGCTCCGGTGACTCTCGATCCGAGGAAGTCGCGGATGAGGTCGGCGACCTCGTGGACAGCGCTCTCGAGCAGGAAGTGCCCGCCCGGGACGAGGTGGACCTCGGCGTCAGGCAGGTCTCGGCTGAAGGCGCGAGCGCCGTCGGGTCCGAAGATCTCGTCGTTCTCGCCCCAGACGGCCAGCAGCGGCACCTGGCTGGTGCGGAAGTACTCGTGGACCTGGGGGTACAGGGCCACGTTGGTGGCGTAGTCGCGGAAGAGCGCGAGCTGGACGAGGTCGTTGCCGGGGCGCGAGACCAGGGCGTGGTCGTGGACCCATGCCTCCGGGTCAACGAGCGTGGTGTCGGTAACTCCGTGCACGTACTGCCAGCGGATCGCGTCGAGGCTCAGTGCCCCGCGGATCGCCGCCTCCGTCGTCGCGTCCTGCGAGCGCTGGTACGCGAGCACGGGCTCCCAGAAGTCCTCGACGAAGCCCTCGTCGTAGGCGTTGCCGCTCTGGGTGATGATCGCCGTGATCGCCTCGGGCCTCCGCAGCGCGAGCCGCCAGCCGACGGGTGCACCGTAGTCCTGGACGTAGATCGCGTAACGGTCCACCCCGAGGTCGGCGAGGAGTCCCTCGGTGATCTCGGCCAACAGGTCGAAGCTGTAGTCGACCTCGCTCGTGCTCGGTGCGTCAGAGAGCCCGAAGCCGAGGTGGTCGGGAGCCACGACGTGGAAGCTGTCGGCGAGCAGCGGGATCAGGTGGCGGAACATGAACGAGCTCGTCGGGTACCCGTGCAGGAGCACGAGGGTCGGGGCGGCCGGGTCGCCCGCCTCGCGGTAGAAGATCTGGTGCCCGTCGACGCTGCGCTGACGGTGGTGGACCTGGACCATGCCTAACTCCTTCAATCGGCTTGTGTGGTTAGACACAACGTAGGTGGCGATCTCTAACCTGTCAATCGGCGACCATGGGGTTAGACTGAGCTCATGGCTGACGTCTCCTCGAACGAAGTCCTCCTGCTCGACCTGCTCAACTCCACCCCGGTGGAGGGCGAGAGGATCGTCGACGCCCTGAGCGACGACGCGACCGCCGCCGCCTGGACGTTGGAGCGTGGCGGCACCGGGACACCCCACGAGCTGGAGCTGGTGCGCGAGGTCCGCGAGGTGCTGCAAAGGGTGGTCCGCGGAGACGCCGAACCCCAGTCGCTCGCCCCGTTCCTCCGAGACGTCACCCAGGTCCCGACGATCAGCTCCGCCACCCTGCAGTGGCAGCTGCACGCACCCGACGACGGCCTCCTGGCCGCCCGCGCCGTCATCGCGTGGAGCGAGCTCGAGCAGGCCCGACCGGGCAGGCTCCGCTCGTGCGGCAACCCCGACTGCCGTCTGTTCCTCATCGACCGCAGCCACGGCAACCGCGCACAGTGGTGCTCGATGGCCGTCTGCGGGAACCGCATGAAAGCCCGTCGCCACTACGACCGGAAGCGAGGAGCCACCGGCGTCGCGCCGGCGGCCTCTACGTAACCGGAGAGGGTGACGGGGCCGGGGCGGCGTCCTGCGTCAGGCCACCTTGCTCCTGCCGCAGCGTCATGTGGTCTGCTCGAAGCACGTCCAGTCCCGCTCCGAGAGGTCGACCATGCCCCTGTTCCCGCCCCCGCCCCGTGAGGTCCTGATCGGTGACGCCGCGGCGTTCGTCGGCATCACTCCCCGGACGATCCGCCACTACCACCAGGTCGGACTGCTCCCGGAGCGCGAGCGGGGCAGCGACGGCCGCCGCCGGTACGGCTACGAGGAGATCATCCGCCTGCTCTGGGTCCGACGCATGGCCGACGCCGGGATCGCCCTCGAAGACATCCGCGACGCCTTCGCCGGCGCTGCGCCGGACGGCCCCGGCGCCAACGCCGGCGAGGGCGACGTCGACTGTGTCCTGGCACGGCTCGAGGACACCCTCGCCGCGCAGGAGGCTGAGCTGCAGCGCAGGCGCGCCACTGTGCAGCGGATGCGGGCCCTCGGCAGCCGGCAGGGGCTGCTCGACGACCTCGTCTCGGGTCGCCTCGCGGCTGCGCCCGAGGGCTCGCTGCGCCAGGAGGACCTCGACACCCTGCTGGTCACCGAACGAGTATTCGGTCCGCTCGGTGCCGTCATGCAGGCGGGCCGCTTCCTCGCCCTGGCCCTCGATCCAGAGTTGCGCGCCGAGGCCGACCGCGTCGACGCCGCCGAAGAGGCGCTCGACGACACCGTCGCCGTCGACGACCCCCGGGTGGCGCAGGTGGCGGCCGAGCGGGCCGCCTTCGAGACCGAGCTGATGCGCGTCATCGAGGAGTCCGGTCAGCTGGCGGAGGACGACGCGATCTTCGAGGCATGGGACGAGCTGCACCCGCCCGAGGACGCCGACACGATGCCCGACCCGGCAGATGGCTCCCGCGCCAAGAGCGCGGCCGACATCATCTGGAGCATGCCGTACGACTTCTCTCCGGCCCGCGTGCGCTGCATGGAGCTGGCGATACACCTCGGGGCGTCGGCGCCCTAGGTGGCACCAGACGCCCTTGGCGTCGTCCCGGCGCAGGTGCGCGACGGTCAGCCCTCGAGGACCTCTCTCAGCGCGTCGTAGGCGGGAGTCGGCTCTCCGCCGTCGAACAGGAGGTCGTGGCCCTGCCGGAGCGCTCCGTCGTCGTCGACCCACCAGTCGAAGGCGTCGTCCACGCCCCATGTCGTGTACGAGACGCAGGCGGTCGACGCGAAGCATGCCGCGAGCACCGTGGCGTACTGCTCCGCCTGGGCGGCCTGCCCCTCGCTGTCCGTCACGTCGTTCTCGGAGATCCGGGCGAGCAGCCCGGCGTCCTCGACGCTGGCGAAGGTCGTCGCGAGATCGGCGGCCGAGAGGGCGTCGGTGTCGAGGTCGTACACATGCGCCTGGAGGCCGACGCCGTCGATGTGCCCGCCCTGCGCGTTCGTGTCGAGGGCGAGCTGGAGCAGGGCGTCCTGACGTGGACCCGGCACGTCGGCACCGTTCTCGTTGATGAACTGCCTGACGTCCGGGTCTGCGTCGTGCACCGCCTGCGAGACGACGACCGGGTAGGTCGGCCCGAAGACACGGAGCCAGACGTTCTCCTGCAGGCTGGTCCCTTGCTCGAGGTCGAAGGGTTCGTTGACGACGTCGAGCGAGTCGAGACGCCCCCGGAAGTGCGTGACGACGGTGGTGACGTAGTCGAGCAGGACCTCGGCGCTCTCCTGGCGCTCCTGCTCGGTGCCCGTGGGGAGCTCGCGCATCCACCGCGGCATCGCCTCGGTGAAGGCGATGGTGTGGCCGTGCACGGCCATCCCCGCGCTCGCCGCGACGTCGAGGAGGGCGTCAGCCTCCTCGAAGGTGTACTCACCCTGCCGTGGGGAGAGCGCCTGCGGCTTCATCGCGTTCTCCGGTGTGAGGGCGCCGAAGCTGCCCACCACGTCGCTCGCGTACTGCGCGTCCGAGACGAGCGGGCCGAGGGCCACCGCCGCGCCGACGAGGAAGTCCGGGCGGGAGCCGGCGGCCAGAGCCTGAAGACCGTCCGGAGACGGTTCAGCGTCGGCGACCGCGGGACCGGCAGCGGCCAGGTGAGCACCGCCCGGCGCAGCGGCAGCGAGCGAGCTGACCGTGAAGGCTCCCTCGTCGCTCGACAACCCCAGCCAGAGCTCGCCGGAGCCGAAGACGTCACCGAGGGGCAGGGAGGACAGCGTCTCACCGTCGCTCGCGATCTCGAGCCGATCACCAGAACGGCGCACCGAGAGCTCCGCCGCGGGGTCGAGGAGCGTGACGTGCTCGTCGTGCGCCGGCTGAGGGTCGGTCACGTCCTGCGGGTGCGAGCCGTCGAAGACAGCGATCCGGAGGTCGTCGCCGTGGAGCGTCAGCTGGACACCCGCGGGCTCGATCCGGAACTCGTCGGCGATCACCGGCGGGCTGTCGTAGACGGCCAGGGTGGGGTCGGCTGTCACGTCCGTGAACGTCGCCCGGAGCGTGAAGTCTTCTGGGGCCACCAGGTGCGTCCCCGCGAGGTTGACGGGCGGGTCAGGTTGGCCTCCCCCGCCGTCCTGCTCGACGATGCTCCGCCCGGTCGCCGTCACCCGCAGACCTGCGCCGTCCACGACGACCCCGGGTACGTGCCCCCAGTCCTGCTGCAGCAGGTCCACGACGGTGCCCTGCTCGGACGGGGAGGCCGTCGAGCCGCAGCCGGTCAGGACGCAGAGGAAACCGGCGACCACCACGCTCACCACGCGCCGACGACAGACATTCAGGGCTGCCATCAGCGACCGTCGTCCACGGGACCGAGCCGGTCGTCGTGGTCGGCGGTGAGCACCCGCACGAACATCGAGAGTGCGACCATGAGATGAAGGTAGCAAGACCGGTCGGGACGGTCTCGGGCGTCAGGTTGGCGCCGACGACCGTCCTCTGCGACTCCGTCACCCCCGGTACCGTCGAGACGTGACCGAGACGACCGCCGCCTACACCGCCCGAGCAGCCGAGTACACGGCCCTCTTGGGTTCTATGTCCACGGTGCATCCCTCGGACCGCCAGCTCGTCGAGTCGTGGGCTGGACGCGTGAGCGGCCCCGTCCTCGACGCAGGCTGCGGTCCCGGTCACTGGACGAACCATCTGGCGGAGCTCGGGCTCGACGCTCGCGGGATTGACGTGGTGCCCGAGTTCGTCGGGCACGCCCGGTCGACCTATCCCGGCATCCGCTTCGACCTCGAGAGCATCGACGGGACCGGCGTCCCCGACGCCTCCCTGGGTGGCGTCCTGTCCTGGTTCTCCACGATCCACCACGACCCGTCGACCATCAGCACGCCGATCGCCGAGTTCGCCCGGATCCTGCGGACCGGCGGCGAGCTCGTCCTCGGCTATTTCGACGGCGCCTCGTGCGAAGCCTTCGAGCACGCTGTCCTGCGTGCCTACAGGTGGCCGGCCGGCGACCTGCACAGGCTGCTCGACGCAGCGGGCTTCGACGTGGTCGAGACCCACCGCAGGGCCACCCGCGGGCAGCGACCCGTGGGGACGATCGTGTGCGAACGGCGTGCCGCAGCCCGATGACGTGCCGTCGGGCGTGGACCGGCGCGTCCGACGACGCGACCTAGACGGCCCACGCCCGCACCCTCACACCTCGATGCGCTCCATCATGTCCGTGACCAGCGCCGCCACGGCAGACCGCTCGGACCGGGTCAGCGTCACGTGCGCGAAGAGCGGGTGCCCCTTGAGCGCCTCGATCACCGCCGCGACGCCGTCGTGGCGCCCGACGAGCAGGTTGTCGCGCTGGGCGACGTCGTGGGTGAGCACCACTCGCGACGACTGCCCGATCCGCGAGAGCACCGTGAGCAGCACGTTGCGCTCGAGGGACTGGGCCTCGTCGACGATCACGAAGGCGTCGTGGAGGGACCGTCCGCGGATGTGGGTCAGCGGCAGGACCTCGAGGATCTCGCGGTCGATGACCTCGTCGATCACGTCTTTGCTGACGAGCGCACCGAGGGTGTCGAAGACGGCCTGGGCCCACGGGCTCATCTTCTCGGCCTCGGAGCCCGGCAGATAGCCGAGCTCTTGCCCGCCGACGGCGTACAACGGGCGGAACACCATGATCTTGCGGTGCTGGCGTCGTTCGAGCACGGCCTCGAGGCCCGCGCAGAGCGCGAGGGCGGACTTCCCGGTCCCGGCGCGGCCACCGAGGGAGACGATGCCGACCGAGTCGTCGAGCAGCAGGTCGATCGCGATGCGCTGCTCGGCCGAGCGACCCCGGACCCCGAAGACCTCGCGGTCGCCGCGGATCAGCTGGAGGTGCTTGTCGGGCGTGACCCGGGCGAGGGCCGACCCGCGGGTCGAGTGCAGCACGAGACCCTTGTGGCAGAGAAGCGGCTCTGCGGCGGTCACCGACGCCGCGTCGACGGCGGCGAGCTCCATCGACTCGTGCTCCCACAGCTCGGCCATCTGGTCTTCGGCGAGGTCGAGCTCGCCCATGCCGGTCCAGCCGGAGTCGACCGCGAGCTCGGCGCGGTACTCGTCGGCGCTCAGCCCGACGGCCGACGCCTTGACGCGCATCGGGAGGTCTTTGGAGACCACGGTGACGTCGGCGCCCTCAGCCGCGAGGTTCGCTGCGACCGCGAGGATGCGGGTGTCGTTGTCGCCGAGCCGGAACCCGTCAGGCAGCGCGGAGGGGTCGGTGTGGTTGAGCTCGACGCGCAGCGACCCGCCGTCGCCGACGGGGATCGGGTGGTCGAGCCCGCCGTGCTTGACGCGGAGGTCGTCGAGCATGCGCAGGGCGCTCCGGGCGAAGTACCCGAGCTCGGGGTGGTGGCGCTTGGCCTCGAGCTCGGTGATGACGACGATCGGCAGGACCACGTCGTGCTCGGCGAACCTCACGAGCGCCTTCGGGTCGGAGAGCAGGACCGACGTGTCGAGCACGAAGGTCTTGCGGCCTTCCGCCGCAGCCGCACCAGCAGCCTCAGGCGTCTCGGTCCTCGCGGACCTCCCAGCAGTCTTCCCAGCTACCACGGTCTTCTCAGCAACCACGACGAGCTCCCTCCGGCGCACGCTGTGCGCCTGCCGCCCGGGCGGTGCGTGCGGGGCACGTCACCGTCGGGCGAGTGGGTCTGGCGGTCCGCCGGTCCACGCAGGGGCGTGGCCGCGGACGGCCGTCCTGCTCGGAGCTGATGCTCCATGGGCTGGCCTCCCGGAGGACGACGGGTGTCGTCCGTCTCCTGCAAACTACGCCCGTGTGATTCAGAGCACATCCCTCGTGGGACAGATGTCGCGAGATGTCACCCAGAGTTCACACGGGCGACGGCGGGGGCGTGCCCGTCAGACGTGCCCGGACTCGCGGCGCATCAGCACCCCCGAGACCAGCCCGACGACAAGGACCCCCGCGACCAGGAGCATCGTGTCCCCGGCAGCCTGGGCGAACCCCGTCCCGAAGGCCGCAGACCCCGCGGCGGAGATCGCGTCGGCCACCCCGGCCGGCACACCGTCGGGCACCGGGACGGACCCGCCGGCCCCGCTGAACGATCCACCCATCGACGCGAACCCGTCGACAAAAGACTGCCGGTACTGCTCGGGCAACGACTGGGCGGCATCCTGCGCGGCTGCGGGCAGCGTCACGGCGAGGCGGGTCTGGAGCATCGCGATGATCGCCGCCGAGCCGATGACCCCACCGACCTGACGCGTCGTGTTGAAGGCCCCGGCCCCGGCGCCGGCGGTCGACTGGTCGAGCCCTGCCGTCGCCAGGCTCGCCATGGGCGAGAACACACAGCCCGTTCCGAGCCCGAAGAACAGCATCGGCACGACGATCGTCCACGCCGAGATCCCGGGGGCGATGACGAGGTCGAGCCACACCGTCGCGACGGCGAGCGACGCGAAGCCGGTGACCATCACCCACTTGGCCG
>Ga0308165_1002714_pt1 | contig 20358 bp, 16 predicted proteins | sample PhyWR2_FD_201032 | JGI IMG/M metagenome (GOLD analysis project Ga0308165, IMG submission 201032) | Phyllosphere microbial communities from UC Gill Tract Community Farm, Albany, California, United States - DLSLW.R2 | ecosystem: Host-associated > Plants > Phyllosphere > Unclassified | place: USA...
GATCATCAACCAGATTGCAAAGGCAGCAACTGTCAAAAGCAGAATTATGCCGGCTGCGATCCAGTATTTTGCCATTTCACTCCGCCTTAAAAACTTTTACTTCCGCTTATTTCCCAGTCGCCACTCCAGGCAGATGAGCATTTGAACTCGACGTCAAAGCGCCTGTAAAAAACGCGAGATTGGCTGCGGCGATGAGAGATGCCGCATGGGCATCGGTTTGCGCCAGCTTTGCATCCAACAAGGAGTTGTTCGTCTCGTTCACCACCGTAACTGTACCCAATCCATTTTTATAGGATTCAAGTGCAGCGTCAAAAGCTGTTCCAGAGGTTTGAACCAGAACATTTGCAGCTTTGTTCGCCGCCAAAGCGGTTTTCAAACTATTGGATGCAAGAACGATTTCTGCAACCGCATCAAGCTGCACCCGACGAAAGGTTTCAGTTGCTGCATTATGCATGGATTGGGCATTTTTGAGCTGTGCCGCACGCAGTCCGCTATCATAAAGCGGCATTGTAGCGCCCACCAGAATACCCATGCCCGATGATTGCGTCCCGATTGTCGGCAAGCTTCCGGCATTGAAACTGTTTGATGTGGAAGCGAGCGCACCCGCGACAAAGACCTTTGGCATAAATTCAGCCTGAGCAACCTTGATATTGGACTTGCTGGCCTGCAGCGCCGCATAACTCGCAATCAAATCGGGACGCCGCGACAGAGCTGTTTCGACAACCGATTGGGTCACGCCTTCAAATTTTGCTGGCAATGGCCTGTTCATCGAACTTTCGACATTGATGTTGAGCATGGCATTGACGCCCATTGAAGCCAGAAGCGCCTGATAAAGCGTCTGCTGCTGACCTTCTGCTTTCACCAGTCGCAATTCAGATTGCGCGACCTGCTGTTTAGCCAGTGCAAGCTCAACCGTCGTTGCGCGTCCTTCATTCAGCTTTGCCTGAACAGCCGTCAGAACCGCCTTGCTGTTGCGCAAAGTCTGTTGCGCAATGCGATGACCGGCAACGGAAGCACTATACTCATAATAAGTGCGGGTGACATCGAAGATCACCTTCTGATGCATTGCATTGAACGTGACATTGGCCGCAAACGAGACCTGTTTTGCGGCTTCCGCCAATGCTGTCCGCTGTCCAAAGTCGAACACCAGCCATTGAAGCGCAATAGAGGGCGAAACGCCTTTCAGTGTCGTATTAACGTCACGCTCACCGATAAGCGGCACATCAACCGGCGTGGAGGTCTTTTGCACGCCGCCAATGACATTTGCAGAGATGATCGGCAGCATTGTTGCCTCGACCATACCCACAGCAAGTGCCGCCTGCCGCGCCTTTTCCCACGCATTGCGCGTGGCCGGATTGCTGCGCTGCGCCAGATCAATCAACTGCGCCAGATCATAAGAAGGCCGTGTATCGACGGCAACGGGACTTGAAATCAAAGCCAGTTCAGGATTGGACGGAACACTGAAATCTTTTGTCTGCGACGTGCTGCTGGCTGACGCATCTTTACTCTGGTCTGGCTTCCACGGCTGATCAGATGCTGTAGGCGCAAGTTTCAGCGCATCTGTGGCACAGCCACTCAGCACCAAAGCGAAAATCGAAATCAGCGCAAAGGAGGTATGCGTCGAAGGCTGTTTCATGCCTTGCCGCCTGCCAAAAGTGCTTCCATATGCGCAAGATGCTTACCGATTTTATCCGCCCCCTCATTTTCTGCTTCTTCAGCAGAGCACGCCTTTTCTTCCAATCCAATACCGCTTTGCGCATCGTCCGACTTTATATGCAATGAGAGCGCATTCAATCTTTCAACAGCATCAGGCATCACCTGAGCGGAAAAGTAGACTTCCTTGTTGAGTGAAGCAAGCTGATCGGCAAGGCCATCAAAGGTTTTTTCAAGTTTTGCAGATGGACGGAGAGCTGTTGGCTCAAAGGGCAGAAGATAAAAACAATAACGCACTTCATCCAGAAGACGCTCAGTTTCAGCGGCAGTGTTGATCATCTCTGGCCGTTGATCCGGCGCGGCGGACGCAATTTCAGCTATTTTGCGCGCGGCATCTGAAAGACGCTGGCGAATAACCGTGACGACAGGCGCTGGCCAAATCAGTGTCGAAACAAGATAGACCGCGAAATTGCCCACCAGAATACCGATAATACGATCGCGCGCCGTATCCATATCAGTCGTTGGGCCAAAGCCCTGCAATACTGTCAAAGTGAATGCCAGACCAATCTGAACGCCGCCATAAGACACTTTTTCACTGCCCGCCGATACCCATGCCGCAAGAAGTGCCACCGCAAAGACCAGAATCATGAGGCTGCCTACGGATTCCAACTGCGGCATAAGAAATATTAGCGACGCAATGCCAATCGCCGCCCCAATAAGGCATCCGGTGATACGCAAAGTGAGCTTATGAATTGTATCGCCAGCTGTGCCGAGCGATGCGACATAGCAAGTCACCATGGCAGTATGAATGCCCTGCCAGTTGATCGCCGCATAAAACACATAGCAGAGGATCGCAGCTAAAGTCGTTTTCAGGGCAAACCGCTGATAAACAGGATTGGTAAAAGCGTCTGCGGCAAAGAAACTATCGCCCGAGCCTTTTTTATAATCGGTCTTTTCACTCCCCGCGATATTTCTGAGCGCCTGTAAAATTCCCGCCTCCTGCCTTGGAGCGGCAGCTTCTGTTAAGGTTTCAGGGGCGGGAAGCGATGCGCCTTTATTCAGCGCATCAACCATTTTATCGATCTGACCGGCATAATGCTGGCGGTTCTCATTCGGCGTATCGGCAGGAAGAGAGGCTGCTGCAAAAAGCAACTGATAAGAGGCAGTAATATCGCTTTGAATGCGCGAAAGTCTGTTTTTGGTAGTCTGATGCAATATTTTAACGAGCATCGAACGCTTGTTTTCGTCTTCGTTGGCCGCCCCAAGCTTTTCCCGCAACAATGGGTCCGTCACGGGGGATAAATTTAACAGCGCATGGCGCGCCACCAGCAGGCGTTCACGCAATTCCTCACGCAATAGCGCCAGACTCCAGCGTCCGAAAAACAAGCTGAACCCTGCAATGACAAACATCGGCAAGATGGCCATTTCCCATGCATATCGCAGAGCAACAGAAATCACACCATTGATCGGAACTTCATTCACAAGGCTGAGAATGAAGGCGATGATCAATGCGACGATGCTGCCACCTTCGCCAAGCTTGCTGGCCGCTCCAAGGAAAATGAAAATAAATGATACGATGATCATAACCAGAATGCGCAGCAATGCGGATTCAACCGTCCATGCGAGCACCGGGACCATCAGGGCCACAAGCAATGTAATTGCGATGATGGCAGCCGTCGCTACCACGGTATTTTCCGCACCATCAGCTTTCATCAGGAAAATAACGAGGTAGCAACTGATCGCCGATTCCGGGATGTGGAACATCATGGCTATGCCCGCAACAAGCGCGCAGACGGCTGCAACGCGCCATGCTGTGGCCATTCGCCCAGGAAAAGGTGCCAGATCCGCTAGGGTTTCGCGGATTGCGTCCCAGAGCCTGTAATTAGCACTCGTTGCCATTATGCACTGTCACAACGGCTGATGCCCCGGAGCGTGTCAGCTCGGCTGGCGGATTAATCAGTTTTACACGCACCGGAAAGCGTTGCGCTATTCTCACCCAGTTCAGGTTTTTCGGCACATAGGGCAGATTGCGTGGGATATTGATCAGATCTTCAGACGAAACACCCCATCCGATCCCCTCGACGCGACCTTTGACGACAATGGAACTGTCAGCCAAAATTCTGACATGCGCACAACTCCCGACTTTTATACCGCCAAGCTCGGTTTCGGGAAAAGTCGCAGATGCATACCAGCTAGACGTGTCGATCAATGTGAAAAGAGACTGCCCTGGCGCGACGATCTGCCCCGTGCCATTCAAAACGCCCACAACCCTGCCGTCATGCGGTGCCGTAACGACAGCATTATCCAGATTATGCTGTGCCAGCGCGAGCGCGGCCTGCCTTGCACGCACCAAAGCCTGCGCGCTATCAACCGTTCCCACTATCGTGGTTGCTGCCTCAGCTTGCTTGATGGCCTGCGCCAGACTGATCTGCGCATCATTGCGCAAGGTCTTTGCATCATCGACCTGCTGGCGCGTGACATAGCCTTTGGGGCTAAGCGCCTCAAGCCGCTTGAGCGTTGCTTCCGCAAGATCGAGATTCGTCCGTGCACGCACCACTTGCTGGTCAGCTATTTGTGCATTTTGGGATTCCGCATTGACTGCACGCCTTTGCGAATCGAGCGCCGCTTCTGCCATTACAAGATCAGCGGACGTCTGTTCTACGAGCAGCTTCAGCGGCACAGGATCAATCGAAAAAAGCATATCGCCTTTTTTGACGGCCTGATTTTCCTGAACATTGATGGAGATAATTTTTCCGGGAACCGTCGCGGCAATATTCACAATATTAGCACCAATGACGGCATCGTTTGAGAGTGGGTTTTGATGAGCTTCGCGCAGATAAAGCCACGCCATCACAAAGGCCACGATGATTAAAATACCGGTGAGCAGAACGCCGACTGTGCTGAATTCTCTTTTGCTATAAGCATTATTTTCCATGCTATCGACCATACACAAAAAGCGCGAGGCCGCAGGCGATCGCGATAACGATTGCAGTATAGGCGGTCAGGCGAAACGGTAGAATATCATCAAGCCCAATGCGGATCATTATAACCCGCACTAAAATAGTGATCACTATTGCGATGAAAAGACACAGCATCCACGATGGAAAATATGCCCCCAACAAAGAAAATGACGGACCTGACACCGATTATAGGTCTCCGCTAAATATGCTGAACACGCCTGAGCGTTACAGATTCTTATTTCTATTCCATAGTTACGGTAAGCCTATAACGGCTGCAAGAAGCAATTCGATTTTTACTGATTCATATTCAGATTATCATGACAATATGCATATGAAGCCCCTACTTAACAGAGGAATAAAGTGTCGACCTGCATATTTTCGATTGCCTTAAAAAGCTTTCACAAAATTATTCTAGAGAGAAAATTTACTTGATCATGATTATTTGACTGGCAAAGAATTATATTGGAATGGCGGGCTGACAATGATGCGTTTTGATCGGAACAAGCTGAACTTCGGCGCAAAATACGAACACTTACACAATGGTGTGCCGTGTCAGTGTCATAGTCCGGAAGCACGCAGCATTAATCATCGCCTGACGACCGCTATGTCTCGCCGCTCTTTCATAACCGGCGCGGGTGCGATCCTGGCTGCTGCAGGCTCTGGCTTTGCAACTCCCGCTCTCGCGCAGTCGCCCGATAAGCCATTATTACTCAAGAATATTTCTATTTTCGACGGAATGCTCGATAAGCTGATCGTTGGTAAAAGCATCCTGATCCGAGACGGGAAAATTGAGGCATTTGTGGATGACGGAGAAACCATCACTGATGCAACCGTAATTGATGGTGCAGGCATGACAGCCATGCCGGGTCTTATTGACGTTCATTGGCACTCCATGCTTGCAGCCATGCCAATGAACGTCGCAATGACCGCAGATATTGGGTATCTCTACCTAATCGCTGCACAGGAAGCGGAAAAGACATTGATGCGCGGCTTCACTACTGTTCGCGATGTCGGCGGCCCGTCATTCGCGCTCAAGCGTGCAATAGATGAAGAACGCTTTATGGGACCACGCATTTATCCCGCCGGCGCGATGATTTCGCAGACCTCGGGGCATGGCGATTTCCGCATGCGCACCGATATTCCGCGAACAGGTCAGTCCGATTTGAGTGCTGCTGAAAAAGCAGGCATATCGGTGATCGCGGACGGCAGCGACGAAGTTTTACGCCGCACGCGCGAACAACTTATGCTGGGCGCTAGCCAGATCAAGATCATGGTTGGAGGCGGCGTATCGTCTTTCTATGATCCGCTCGATTCCATCCAGTTCACCAGTGCCGAAATTCAGGCATCAGTAAACGCAGCCTCTGATTGGGGAACTTACGTTTGCGCCCATGTTTACACATCCGCTGGCATTAAACGTGCGCTCGATAACGGCGTACAGTGTATCGAACATGGCCAGCTTGCTGACGACGACACTATTCGCCGTATAGCGGATGAAGGTGTGTGGTGGAGCATTCAGCCGTTTCTAGCGGATTCAGATTCCAATCCGCAAAGCGTCCCCGAAGCGCGTGCGCAGCAAATCCGTATTGCAGAAGGAACAATACGTTGCTTCGAACTTGGTCAAAAATACAATGCAAAGTTAGCCTGGGGAACCGATATACTTTTCAATCCAAAAGGAACGCAATCACAAACACGCCAACTGGCAAAGACTGCGCAGTGGTTCGGCAATTTCGGCGTTTTGAAAATGGCGACGTCTACAAATGCAGAACTGCTCAGAATGAGCGGCGATCGCAATCCATACAAAGCAGCACTCGGCGTTCTGGAGCCAAAGGCCTATGCGGATATTCTGCTGGTCGATGGCAATCCATTGGATGATATTTCGCTGATCGCCGACCCGGAGAAAAATTTCCGGTTGATCATGAAAAACGGCATTGTGTGTAAAAATACTTTAAGTTCATAACACAATGCCTAGTATTCGGAGCGATCCGTGCTGAGCCGATTTTGCTCATATCGGTGCTTGACCGGAAATGGCGGCAACCACGCATCGCGACGGGTGGTCCAGAGTTCATAGGTCGGGATCAATTGATCTGTTTCATCAAGAGATCCAAGGTTGATTTCTATTTCATCATCCGACTTTGAAAAGACGGACGAGCCGCAACGCGGACAGAAGGCACGCCCTTCGTAACTATGCGTTTGCCCCTCAATTGTGACTGCTGTTTGGGGAAATATTGCAGAGGCATGGAACAAGGCACCATGATGCTTGCGGCAATCGATGCAATGGCAGATGCCCACACGATATGGACGCCCCGAGGCGACAAGCCGAACAGCACCGCACAGACAACCACCCGTGAAACGATCCATCTTGGTCTCCTGCGTTAAGGCCGAGCACTTCTCATACTAAAAGATAATAAACGGATCAAACGATTCAGTTCATCATGCTCGTGTGAGAAAGTGTGCGGAAGTTGGAGGAGAACGACCGCATACGTCAGCAAAAATGCTGTTGGGAGGACTCTTAATGTCAATTTCATCGGGTGCCAAAGCAGGCACATCAAAAATGACGCGCGAAGAAAAGAAGGTCATTTTCGCTTCTTCGCTCGGTACAGTTTTTGAATGGTATGATTTTTATCTTTACGGAACACTGGCCGCCTTTATCGGTGCCGCGTTCTTCAATGAATATCCGGAAACAACCCGAAATATCTTCGTTCTGCTCGCCTTTGCAGCAGGCTTCCTTGTGCGCCCTTTCGGCGCGTTGGTTTTTGGACGCATCGGTGATCTCGTCGGTCGTAAGTATACGTTTCTTGTCACCATCGTCATCATGGGCGCATCAACCTTTCTGGTCGGTATTCTGCCCGGATCGGCTACGATTGGTATTATCGCACCAGCGATCCTGATCATCCTGCGAATGTTGCAGGGTCTGGCGCTGGGCGGGGAATATGGTGGCGCTGCAACCTATGTTGCCGAACATGCGCCGAATGGCCGTCGTGGGTTCTATACGTCATGGATTCAGACGACTGCAACATTGGGCTTGTTCCTTTCGCTCATGGTCATTCTGGGCATTCAGAATGTCATGACAACGGAATCCTTCGCTGCGTGGGGCTGGCGTATTCCTTTCCTCGTTTCAATCGTTCTTTTGGGTATCTCGGTCTGGATTCGCTTGCAGATGAGTGAATCCCCTGCCTTCAAGAAAATGAAGGAAGAAGGAAAAACCTCCAAAGCACCTTTGACTGAAGCATTCGGTCAGTGGAAAAATGCGAAGATCGCTCTTATCGCTCTGTTTGGCCTGACAATGGGACAAGCTGTTGTCTGGTATAGCGGGCAATTCTACGCGCTGTTCTTCCTTCAGAACGTGCTCAAAGTTGAAAACCAATCGGCGAATATCATGGTCGCCACGGCACTTGTGCTTGGCACCGGTTTCTTCGTCGTGTTTGGCTGGCTTTCAGATAAAATTGGTCGCAAGCCAATTATCATGGCGGGTCTGGCTCTTGCGGCCGTAACCTATTTCCCGCTGTTCAAAGCATTGACCCAAGCTGCCAATCCAGCCTTGGCACATGCTGAACAGACAATCCGTGCAACGGTCACGGCAGCACCTGGCGATTGTAATTTCCAGTTCAATGCGACCGGAACGGCCAAGTTCACAAGCTCCTGCGACATTGCAACAAGCTTCCTGTCGCGTAGTGCGGTGCCATATGATGTCGTGACCGGCCCTGCCGGACAGCCTGCAACCGTCAAAATCGGCGATTCAACTGTCACTTCATTCGATGCGAACGCAACCGGTGTAGATGCAAAAGCCAGCCAGGCCAAGCTCACACATGACATTAATCTCGCTCTGCAAAAAGCAGGTTGGCCATTGGTACGTAGCCCGGCAAAGGTTGCAGACTCTAAGCTTGAGGCTTTCGTTGCAGCTAATCCGGAACTGGCACTCAATGCTGGAGCCGTTCGTGCGGGTGAAAGTGCCACAATGACCAATGCGGAATTGGTCAAGGCTAACATCGTTACGCAAATCGAAGCAGATGCCGCCGGTGAGCCAAGTCAGGCTGTTTACACCATCCCGAATGCTGGTGCGTTCAAGATGGTGGCCGATCCGGCACAGATCAACTGGACAATGACAATCTTAATCCTCACCGTTCTCGTGATCTATGTCACGATGGTGTACGGCCCGATTGCCGCTATCCTCGTTGAAATGTTCCCGACCCGCATTCGCTACACCGGCATGTCGCTGCCATATCATATTGGTAACGGCTGGTTCGGTGGTCTTCTGCCAGCAACCGTCTTCGCGATGAGTGCTGCAAAGGGCGATATTTACTATGGTCTCTGGTATCCGATCATTATCGCAACGATCACGCTCGTTATCGGTGTGCTCTTTGTGAAGGAAACCAAGGACGTCGACCTCAATAAAGTAGAATAGTCCGAGGCTCCTGAAACGGAAACGCCGCCTCATTGAGGCGGCGTTTTCATTTGTACAACACTATTACCAATACTGCGCTTCGATTTCGATCAGTTTCTGTTTGCGCCAAAGACCCCCGCCATAGCCGGTCAGTGATCCATCTGCGCCAATCACACGATGGCAAGGAATGATGATCGCAATCTGATTGGCACCATTAGCTCGCGCAACCGCTCGCACAGCAAGCGGCTTTTCGACAGCCCTTGCAATCTCGCTATAGCTTCGGGTTTCGCCCGCGCGGATAGTCTGCAATTCACGCCAGACATCACGGGTAAATACGCTTCCATGCAACACGAGCGGCATATCGAAACCGGCAGATTTTCCGCCAAAAAATGCTTCAAGCTGTGCTTCAAGCACCTCATGGGTCGAAAAACGTCCGATACCGATTGCACCATGACAGGCTTTGTGCAGCTTTTTAAGCTCCTGCGGCAAGGCTCTACGATCAGCAAATTCCAGAAGGTGTAAAGCCGAAGCATCACACACCGCAATCATGGTACCGAGCGGGGTTTTGATCCAATCGGCACGCAGCATACCGCCTTTTGGCAACTTCGCGGGTGGCAATCCAAGAATACGAGCAAAAGCGGTTCGAAAAGCATCGGGCGATTCAAAACCTGCATCCACTTGTGCATCAATAACCCGATCGCCTTGGGCCAAGGCCTGAAACCCTTGCCGCAAACGCTCCTGTCTTGCCATTTCCAGAAATGTAATCCCAAAATGTCGCCTGAAACTGCGCCGCACGGTGGAGGGATCAAAGCCCATTCCCGCCACGTCATCCTCGCTCCAGCGCCGTTGAGGTTGTGCATCAAGCGCATTCAGCAAACGCTTTACAGAGGCATCTGCCTCAGCTGCTGGCTGCAATGGATGGCATCGCTTGCACGGCCGGAAACCATCCGCAATACATTCGGGAATAGAAGCAAAGAACCTGCAATTTTCTTTCAGCGGCTTTCTCGCCGGACAAGTCAATCGGCAAAAAATGCCCGTTGAAAGTACACCAACATAGGCTTTGCCCTCATAAGCGGTGTCGCGAGCAAGCAATGCGTCATACAAGACGTTCATATCAGGGAGTGTGTTCAACATACTTACCATTCTTAAGCGATTAGCATGAAAATACAGCCGGAAATCGGGCGTCTATTTTCCATCGCATCTTTGTCTGAAAAGTGACAAAACAGCTTTACCATATAAAACAATGCTATTCATTTTGGCGGAACATCGCGCTATTCATTCAAAATATTAAAATTTATTGTGTGCCCGTGACAACCCAACGATCAGGTGAAATTTGGCTTCCGGTATAGATACAGCCATCAGCGCGGCTGATGCTTTTTCTCACATGAGAATTATCAACGGCATGGGCATCAGCTTATGCCTGTCGCGATTGCTTATCTTCGCTTCAAAATTCGTACAACACCCCGATAAGCATAAAGTTTCCTATATGCATATCGGATGGATAACCGTCGTACTGCTTTGGATAATTCAGTTCTGGTGGGATTATCTTTTCGAAAGCGGATCCAAGACATATAACGTCTACACATATGTTTTAGACTTACTCTATGTCTTCGGACTTTTCTTTGTATGCGTAACTCTGACGCCCGATGACATCAAAGAATATGGAGACTACGAAAATTATTTCATATCTCGAAAGATATGGCTTTTCTCGCTGTTCATATTCCTTAATCTCGTGCAGTTTTTGAGTGACGCTGGCCCAAGTTTTGTTATCAACGATCATGTTTCTTATGTCGTTGACTTCATTTTCTTTGCCATCCAAACCATCGCAATACTTTTTGCCATGCGTATAAAGCGCAAAGGGTTTCAATACTTGTTTATCGCTCTGCTAATTGGTGCCATCTTTGCAGACTTCACAATTCAAATTGATTAAAAAAGCCGCCGTATGAATTTCACACGGCGGCTTTTTACAAAGATATGCTCAAAATTAGGCAGAGAGCGCCTTGAACTTTGCAAGGATCGCATCGCCCATTTCCACCGTGCCGATCTTGGTTGTGCCTTCCGACCAGATGTCGGCAGTACGCAGACCATCATCAAGAACACCAGCAATCGCAGCTTCCAGACGATCAGCTTCATCAATCAGATTGAACGAGTAGCGCAGGCACATGGCAAGCGATGCAATCATTGCAATTGGATTGGCAATGCCCTTGCCTGCAATGTCAGGTGCCGAACCATGCACAGGTTCATAAAGCGCCTTGCGCTTACCGGTCACACCGTCAGCAGCACCGAGCGACGCCGACGGCAACATGCCAAGCGATCCGGTCAGCATGGCGGCAACGTCGGAAAGCATATCGCCAAACAGATTGTCGGTGACGATCACGTCAAACTGCTTTGGCCAGCGCACAAGCTGCATACCGCCAGCATCGGCCAGCATATGTTCAAGCTCTACGTCAGAATGCTTTTCCTTATGGCGAGCGGTGACGACCTGATTCCACAAGACGCCCGACTTCATCACATTGCGCTTTTCCATCGACGTGACTTTGTTGCGGCGGGTGCGCGCAAGTTCAAAAGCCACATCGGTGATGCGTTCGATTTCATAGGTATCATAAACCTGCGTATCAATACCGCGCTTCTGGCCATTGCCGAGATCAATGATTTCCTTCGGCTCACCGAAATAGACACCGCCCGTCAGTTCGCGCAGGATCAGAATGTCGAGGCCTTCGATCACTTCTGGCTTCAGCGACGATGAATGTGCAAGCGCCGGGTAGCAGATGGCCGGACGCAAGTTGGCATAAAGTGCCAAATCCTTGCGAAGACGCAGAAGGCCTGCTTCCGGGCGCACTTCATAAGGAACGCTATCCCACTTAGGCCCACCGACCGCACCAAAGAGCACGGCATCGGCAGCAAGCGCCTTTTCCATGTCCGCATCGGAAATCGCCTGACCGTGCGCATCATATGCCGAACCACCAACAAGTCCTTCGTCGGTTTCAAAACCGAGATTCAGACCCGAATTGAGGAAATCGATTATCTTGCGGACCTCAGCCATTGCTTCAGGACCGATACCGTCACCGGGCAGGAGAAGGAGTTTTCTGGATGCCATAATGCCAAGCCTCTGTTTTTTCTCAGATAATAGCGGCAAGGAAATGAGTTTCCGCTACTTCATCTTAAAGCGCATTTCGATCGGATTTTAGCAGATCGTTGCGTCTCAACCATTTGTTTAAAAACACATGTTGTCTGAAAACTGCTTCACAGTTTTCGGGATGTGCTTTGAAGTTCCGGGGGGGTTATAGAACCCCCTCGCCCGGCAAGCAATAATGACGTCACGAAATTTATGAAAAAGAACTGATGATATGTAGAAATTATATAACAGGCAAAATCCACATGCTTAGAAGGGCTAAGCCTCCTATTCCAATGCGCGCGCTTCCGATGGGAGCATAATTGGAATGCCGCCCCGAACAGGGTAAGCAAGCTTGGCTTTTTCAGAAATAAGCTCGCTGTGTTCCGCATCATACAGAAGCGATCCCTTGGTCAGCGGACATACAAGCAATTCAAGCAGCTTCACGTCGAGATTGCCGGTATTTTCGTTCTCAGCCATTGGTCTATCCTCAATATTTATTGCAATCGCGAGCCATAATCATCCTTGATCTTGGCAAGCACCATTTCAGTGATTGCGATCAGGGTTGCGGCGCGTGTTTTCAAATCAGGCGCCTCCAGAAGCGCTTGTTTTTCGGCAGGTCCAAAAGGCGACATCATCGATAACGCGTTGACCAGCGTATCATTTCCGGCACGCGAAATACTTTCCCAATCAGCTTCCAGATTATGCACTTCAAGATAGTCCTTGAATGCAGCCAGAAGCGCATCACGGTCAATCTCGCCGAGATCACGCGGGTCTTCCAGATCAGCTAAAAAAGGTGCGATGCGGCATTGGCGATAAGGCCTGCGGCTATGGACCTCTTCCAGAACGCGAAATCTGCAAATACCCTGAAGTGTAATAAGCACTCGCCCGTCGCCGGTTTCAGAGTATGTGGTAATACGTCCGAGGCATCCAACCTGGCTCAATGGTGGGCGTAGAGTTTCATCGAACTTTTCGTTGTCGTCCTCATCGCTATCGTCAATTTGCGGTTGGATCATCGCGATAATGCGCTTTCCGGCCAGCGCATCTTCCACCATTTCCAGATAACGCGGCTCGAAAATATTGAGCGGCAACTGTCCACCAGGTAAAAGCAGCGCACCCGTTAACGGAAACACCGGCACAAGCTCTGGTATATCAGCGCCCGTCCGATAACGGGCATTGCCCACTTGCATCACACTCTCCCTATATTGATGGCTTCCCGATTCAGAGCGGTTCCCGTTTAAATGGAATCGTAAGAACCGCTCTATCTATTTGTTTTATCGCGCTATCCTACACAAAACCGCTTCGCTTTGTTGCTAGACGTGCTCTAGGAAAACAGGAGCGATGAAAGCTTGCGACGCGCGCCGAGCGTTGCCGGATCCATATTGCCCCAAGCTTCAAAAAATTGCAGAAGCTGCATGCGCGCACCGTCTTCGTTCCAGCTACGATCCGCTTTCATGATTGCCAGCAATTCATCGGCCGCATCTTCACGGCGTCCTTGCGCATTGCGCACCTGCGCAAGTTCAAACCGCGCCTGATAGTCCTTCGGATCGGCCAGTACCCGCCGCTCCAGCTCGACCGGATCGCCAATAAGCTTCACCTGATCCGCAAGTGCAAGGCGTGCTTCGATTGCGCGCACAGCGGGCGCATCCTGCTTGTCTTCCGGCAGGCTTGCAAGAACCTCACGCGCTTGATCCACATCACCCGATTCAAGCACACAAGTCGCAAGACCAACAACGGCATCCACATTGTCGGGAGCAACTTGCAATATCGATGAGAATATCTGTGCTGCCTGCGCGAAATCACCGGCTTCAACAAGCTCTTTGGCTGCGTTGACCGCTTCGGTGATCGCCGCTTCCTGATCATTTGGACCGCTGATCTTGGCGATGAATTCCTTGACCTTCGAGTCCGGCAAAGCACCCATGAAGCCATCGGCAGGCTGACCATTCACGAAGGCAATGACTGCCGGGATGGACTGAATGCCAAGCTGTCCGGCGATTGACGGGTGATCGTCAATATTCATCTTCACCAGCTTCACCGCACCGCCCGCTTCGCGAACAGCATTTTCAATAATTGGCGTCAGTTGCTTGCATGGCCCGCACCACGGCGCCCAGAAATCGACAAGAACCGGCTGATTACGCGATTCCGCCAGAACATCCGCCTGAAAACCGGCAGTGGTCGTGTCTTTGATAAGATCATTACCGCCTGCGGATGCCGTTGTGGATCCAAAGGACACATTACCAGTCATTTGACCGCTTGCATTTGAATAAGGATTGTTCTGGCTCGTCATTGGATATTCCTTATGTCTTCCCGCTTACATATAGGGCAGCAGCAAGCGGGTTTCGATGTTTCAGTTCGTATTGGCGCTAACCAATTTCAAGCAGCAGTCGCCGAAAAACCAATAAGCAGTCTATACCGAAGATGCGGCCTTGGCATCCTCCGAAACAGCAAGAATGCGCGGCTCATGCCCCGTCGCTACAAGAAAACGGATCAGATCATCGCGCTTGATGGATGTCGTCGCCTCATTGGTCAGAGGATGGCCATTAATGATGTCATTTTGCATCAAAGCAGCGTCCAGAATGATTTGAACATTGTGGTCTGTGTCATTCACCGCACCAAACACGGTGACACCGCCTGGAACCACACCAAGATATTCCATCAGCTTCTCAGCCTTGCCGAACGACACACGGCTGGAAGCGCCGATGATCTGATGGATCGATTTAAGATCGACCAGTGCATCTTCATCAACGCTCACCAGGAAGAAATTATCTTTCTTGTCTTTGAGAAACAGGTTTTTGGTGTGACCACCTGCGATTTCACCCCGCAGACTTTGAGAATCGGCAACGGTAAACAATGGCGGATGCTCGACCGTCTTAACCTCAATATCGAGGTTCTTCAGATAGTCATGAAGTTCATGCGATGTCAGAGGCATGCTTATCCCTATTCCCAAAATGAGCAGACAGTCTCAAGGTGTTTTATCCGAGCTTTTCTATACTCTTAGAGCATAATCCGCGCGGAGTGAAAGCCGAAGATTCGTCTCCAGTTGCAAATGAATCGCTTCATGCAGGCATTTTCTGCCCGCAGAAGTGGCAACCCACAGGATACAGATGCAAAAGCTGCATATCTTGCGTGGTCATTGCCTCGATCAACAGTCGGGACAATAGAATTTAATCGAATTATTTCAATAATTTAAAAGAAATACCACCTTATCTTTCATCGAAAGCGCATTTTCCTTGAATTTCCCTGTTGCAATCTCAAATGCGTTGGTCCATATAGCGCCTGCCTGACGGAAATGACTGGCGCGAGCGGGTGTAGCTCAGGGGTAGAGCACAACCTTGCCAAGGTTGGGGTCGAGGGTTCGAATCCCTTCGCCCGCTCCAGTTTTCCGTTAAGTATAGGCAACAAAATCCCGGCTTCGTCCGGGATTTTTGCTTTTCTGATCCTCAATCATCATACAGAATCGCCAACCTTTACGGATAGTTACCGTTACGCGACAAGGGTAGCTTTGCTCCAGCAATATGCCGCGCAGTCAATGCACGTTCCTCAACGATCGAATATCGGAAGCGGAATAATTTGGCGGGGCGACCGCCAGTTTCACTGTCGCTATCGCCTGTTTCTTCAACGAGATCCTGTTGTTCGATAAGGCGACGGAAATTCTGCTTGTGAAGACGCAACCCTGCCAAAGCCTCGACAGTTCGCTGAAGCTGCAAAAGCGTAAAATTATCGGGCATCAATTCAAAGACAACAGGACGGTATTTGATCTTGGCACGCAGCCGCGCAATAGCCGTCGCTAGGATACGGCGATGGTCGGCAAACATGTGCTGTCCGTTTTCAGCATTGCCTTGGCTTGCTTCGTTCACAAGACCAGCTTCATAAAGCAGCTCATAGCGCTGAAGCACAAAATCTTCGTTCCAGCGTTCGCCATCAAGACCAAACGAAAAAGCGATACGTCTGAGACGTTGCGCCACCAGTTCCACAGAGTTGGCTTCATGTGCCCAACGGTCGAGGCTGTCACTAAGATGCAGCACTATCTCCGGCACACCCTGTCTGTGATCCTCCCAAGGCAAATATTCATACCAGCCGCGCCAGCTCGCCTGATCGGAAGCTACATCATCTTCGCGCACAAGGCCGAGATAGCTGATCGAAATTGTACGCTCCCCCTGCTTATGGCGATCACGATCAGCAAACGTGTAAAGCTGCTCAAGATAGCCGACAGGATGCGCAGTTTCAGCCTGTATCCACGCACGCAATCCTGCTTGCAGCGACCGATGTTCCATCTCGAATGGGCCAGAGGGCAAAGCGTGTCCCTGTCGCACAGTCATGACACGCGGTTGCTCGACTGTGACGGCGGTCAAAACAGCAATCAGCTCAGTATGGGCAATATCATCAGTCAATGCGTCGGCTTCTTTCCCTAGAACGCATCCCGAAAACTGTGAAACGGTTTTTGGATAAGATGCGCGCTAAAACAAATGATTAGAGCGCCGATCAGATCCAATCAGATCGAAACGCGCTCGAAATATACACAAAGGTTGTGCGTGGAATAATGTTCAAAAGCAAATGAATAGAGCGCGGATGAAAATATGCCGCCATAAGAGCGCGTTGCGATCCTCATTTAGCGAAGGTCGGATTATGCTCAAAAAAAGCCGCGCTGGTAAAACCAGCGCGGCTTTTAGTTATTTGTGGACAGATAATCAGAAATCCCAATCGTCGTCTTCAGTTGCGACGGCCTTGCCAATCACATAGGACGAGCCAGAACCCGAAAAGAAGTCGTGGTTTTCGTCGGCATTTGGCGAAAGGGCCGAAAGGATTGCCGGATTGACTTTGCAGGCTTCCGGCGGAAACAGCGCTTCATATCCGAGGTTCATCAGCGCCTTGTTTGCATTATAATGCAGGAACTTTTTTACGTCTTCGGTGAGGCCAACGCCGTCATAAAGCGCTTCCGTATAGCGGACTTCATTGTCGTAAAGCTCAAGCAGCAGATCAAAGGCAAAATCCTTGATTTCCTGCTTTTTGGCTTCATCGAGTTTCTCAAGCGCGCGCTGATATTTATAGCCGATATAATAGCCGTGGACGGCTTCATCGCGGATAATCAGGCGAATAAGATCGGCCGTGTTGGTAAGCTTGGCACGGCTCGACCAGTACATTGGCAGATAGAAGCCCGAATAAAACAAAAAGCTTTCCAGAAATACGCTGGCAATCTTTTTCTTTAACGGATCGTCAGAGCGGTAATTATCAAGAATGAGCTGCGACTTTTTCTGCAGGAACTCATTTTCTTCCGACCAGCGATAGGCATCGTCGACATCTGGTGTGAGACACAATGTCGAGAAAATCGACGAATAGGAGCGCGCATGAACCGCTTCCATAAAGGAAATGTTCGAAAGAACAGCCTCTTCATGCGGGGTCGATGCATCATCCATCAAGGTCACAGCACCAACCGCATTCTGGATCGTATCCAGAAGTGTCAGGCCCGTGAACACACGGATGGTCAGCTGCTTTTCTTCGGCTTTAAGCGTTTCCCACGACTGAATATCATTGGACAGAGGTACTTTTTCAGGCAGCCAGAAGTTTCCGGTTAGACGGTTCCAGACTTCGAGATCCTTGTCATCGTCAATGCGGTTCCAGTTGATCGCACGCACCAGACCGGGCTTTTTCGCATTATTGTTTTTAAACTGCATATTCATTGGTTTCACCTTGGTCATAGGGCGCAGGAAACGCAGCCTTCAACCTGCGTCCCTTCAAGCGCCATCTGGCGCAGGCGGATGTAGTAAATGGTCTTGATGCCCTTCTTCCACGCATAGATCTGTGCGCGGTTGATGTCGCGTGTCGTCGCGGTATCACGGAAGAACAGCGTCAGCGACAAGCCCTGATCGACGTGCTGCGTTGCAGCCGCGTAGGTGTCGATGATCTTTTCCGGGCCAATCTCGTAAGCATCCTGATAATATTCGAGATTATCATTCGTCATAAAGGCAGCCGGGTAATAAACGCGGCCAATCTTGCCCTCTTTACGGATTTCGATCTTGGAAACAATCGGATGGATCGAAGAGGTCGAGTGATTGATATAGGAAATCGAGCCTGTTGGCGGCACGGCCTGCAGGTTCTGATTATAAAGCCCGCCTTCCATGACGGCCTTTTTCAACGCCTGCCAATCTTCCCGTGTCGGGATCGCAATACCAGCGGTCTCAAACATCTCACGAACGCGGTCTGTTGCAGGCTCCCAAGTCTGATCAGTATATTTGTCAAAATATTCGCCGGTCGCATATTTCGACTTCTCAAACCCCTTGAACGAACTGCCCTGCTCTACTGCCAAAAGATTGGAAGCACGCACGGCATGATAAGCAACCGTGTAGAAGTAGATATTGGTGAAATCGACGCCTTCTTCTGAACCATAATAGATGCGCTCACGAGCGAGATATCCGTGCAGGTTCATCTGGCCGAGGCCGATGGCGTGGCTTTCATCATTGCCCCGCGCAACCGAAGGAACCGAGCCGATATGGCTCATGTTGGCAACCGCCGTCAGTGCACGGATCGAGGTTTCAATTGTCTTGCCGAAATCCGGGCTATCCATCGCGGCTGCAATATTAAGCGAGCCGAGATTGCAGGAAATATCCTTGCCGAGATACTCATAAGACAGATCTTCATTGAAGATGCTGGCTTCACTGACCTGAAGAATTTCCGAGCAGAGATTACTCATAGTGATACGGCCATCGATTGGATTGGCGCGGTTCACCGTGTCTTCAAACATGATGTAAGGATAGCCGGACTCAAACTGGATTTCCGCCAGAACCTGGAAGAAGTCGCGCGCATTGATCTTCTTCTTGCGGATACGGCCATCATCGACCATTTCGCGGTATTTTTCGGTCACCGAGATCTCAGTCAGCGGCACGCCATAAACGCGCTCCACATCATATGGCGAGAAGAGATACATATCTTCATCGTTCTTGGCGAGTTCAAACGTGATGTCGGGGATCACCACGCCAAGCGACAAGGTCTTGATGCGGATTTTTTCATCAGCATTTTCGCGCTTGGTATCGAGAAAGCGCATAATGTCCGGGTGATGGGCATGGAGATAAACTGCACCCGCACCCTGACGCGCACCAAGCTGGTTGGCGTATGAGAATGAATCTTCCAAAAGCTTCATCACCGGAATGATACCGGAAGACTGGTTCTGGATCTGCTTGATCGGTGCGCCGGCTTCACGAATATTGGTGAGGCTCAGCGCAACACCGCCACCGCGCTTGGAAAGCTGTAGGGCAGAGTTGATCGAGCGGCCAATAGATTCCATATTGTCTTCAACGCGCAACAGGAAGCAGGAAACAAGTTCTCCGCGCTGTTTTTTGCCTGCATTGAGGAAGGTTGGCGTTGCCGGCTGATAACGGCCCGAAATAATCTCATCGACCATTTCGCGCGCATGCTGCTCGTTACCGCGCGCGAGCGCCAAGCCCACCATGCAAACACGGTCTTCATAGCGCTCAAGATAGCGCTGACCGTCGAAGGTTTTCAGCGTATAGCTGGTGTAATATTTGAACGCGCCGAGGAAGGTCGGAAAGCGGAATTTCTTGTCGTAGGCATGATCAAAAAGATCACGCACAAAATTGAAGGAATACTGGTCGAGCACTTCGCGCTCGTAATAGCCTTCCGTCACCAGATAATCGAGCTTCTCACGCAGATTGTGGAAGAACACCGTGTTCTGATTGACGTGCTGAAGGAAATATTGCTGCGCCGCCTGTCGATCACGTTCAAGCTGAATTTTGCCCTCATCGTCATAGAGGTTCAGCATGGCATTAAGCGCATGATAATCCAGCGACGTTTCAGCGAGCTTTGATGGCTTGCTTCCTGATCCAGCGCTCGTTGCGGTGCTGGTCGCTGAGGATGACGCATGCTTTTCCGAAGCAGCGACCGTCTCGCGCTCACGGGTCAAGGTTGTGTCTGCCGTGTCCAAAATCGTTCCATCCCGTCTTTAACATTGCCAAGGTCTTCGTCCGTTCCCAAAAGCTCAAAGCGATAGAGGTATGGAACCTGACATTTTTCCGAAATTATTTTGCCTGCAAGGCCAAAGCCTTCGCCGAAATTGCTGTTCCCAGCGGCGATAACACCGCGAATGAGGGATCGGTTATCTGCATCGTTAAGAAAGCGGATGACCGGCTTGGGAACAGCGCCTTTCGCGCCACCGCCGCCATAGGTTGGGGTCACGAGCACATAAGGCTCGTTCACCCGCAACAGATCAGCATCGTCTTCATGGCTTTCCAGCGGAATAC
>Ga0308165_1002716_pt1 | contig 20352 bp, 15 predicted proteins | sample PhyWR2_FD_201032 | JGI IMG/M metagenome (GOLD analysis project Ga0308165, IMG submission 201032) | Phyllosphere microbial communities from UC Gill Tract Community Farm, Albany, California, United States - DLSLW.R2 | ecosystem: Host-associated > Plants > Phyllosphere > Unclassified | place: USA...
TAAGAAAAGCCGCGCCCGCCAGCGGACCGGCCAGCGGGGCCAGCAGGGCGACGTTGGCCATCAGCGCCATCATCTTGATGCTGAGCGATTCTGTAAACGCCTCCTGTACCGCCGCGTAGCCTACCGCGCCAATAAAACAGAGGCTGACGCCCTGCAAAAAACGCAGCAGGACGAACTGCTCAATGCTTTGTACCCAGTGTGTCGTCACACACGAGAGCATAAAAAAGGCCACGCCGCTGAGCAGCACCGGACGCCGCCCGATGCGGTCAGAGAGGGGGCCAAGCAGCCATTGCAGCATAATGCCACCGGCCAGATAGGCGGTGAGCGAAGTAGAAACCCACTCCGGCCCGACCTTAAATTCCTGAGTCACCAGCAGCATGCCGGGCTGGATCATGTCGTGAGCGATATAGGTGGCGAACTCAAACAACACCAGCGACAGCGGAAAGATCAGATGTCGTCGGGTCAGTTGCGCGACCGGTTCGAAAAAAGCCATGACGGATACCTGCGATAAAGCCATTAAAAAAGCGGCCACCAGGGTGGTCGCATAATTTCAGCGTGACGGTGTAACGCTTATTGCCAGCGGGCGATCGGGTTGATCAGCGTTCCGGCGAATTTGAGGTTCTCAGCGGGATCGGCGAGGTTTATCATCTGTTGGTTATTCGCCAGCTGCAGGCGGTTCAGGCAGGAGCGGGTAAACTCCGGCGCGAACATGTCATAGCGCGCGAATTTAGTGGTATGCTCCGGGTACGCCTGCTGGTAATCCTTCACGCACTGCGCCACCGCCTGCCAGAACTCTTCCTCCGGCAGCGTTCCTGACTGATGCAGGATCGCGCTGATAAAGCGGAAGATGCAGTCAAACACATCGGTGAAGATTGAGAGCAGCTTCAGGTTCTCCGGCACATCCACGGCCAGACGCTGCACGCCTTCCGGCAGCACCGCATCCGGGTTCATCACGGCGATCTCTTCGCCGATATCCTTCATGTATGCACTGACCGGCACGTTGTTCTCCAGCAGCATGATGAGGTTTTCACCGTGCGGCATAAACACCAGGTCATGCTGATAGAAGCAGTGCAGCAGCGGGCTGAGATAGCAGGTCAGGTAGCGTTCTATCCACTGCTTCGCGGGCAAACCAGAATCCGCTATCAGCGCAGGCAGCAATGCCTGCTGATGGTGATCGATATGCAGGAAAGAGGCCATGGTCATCAGACGCTGACCGGGTTGCAGGCTGGCCGCAGGATTATCCCGCCACAGCGCAGCGAACATCTTTTTATAGGCGGAGTCGCCTTTGATCGCCTGCTCATAGTAACGGTTGTGATAGCCGACCGCCGCGACTTCGCGCAGGATGCGGAAATCACAGCGATTCAGCCACGCATCGCCAGCAACCAATTGTTCCAGCCAGCCGTTTATCGCGGGCGTTGTCGCCATATAGTAGGGCGAAAGACCGCGCATAAAGCCCATGTTCAGCACCGACAGGGCGGTTTTCACGTAGCGCTTCGCGGGCTGGCTGCGGTTAAAGAAGGTGCGGATCGACTGCTGCGCCTGGTAAGCATCGTCTCCGGTGCCGAGATAAACAATATCGTGACTGGCGATGTCCGCCGCAAACACGGTCAGCAGCTTGTTCTGCCACTGCCACGGATGCACCGGCATCAGGATATACTCTTCAACCGCCAGCCCTTTATTCACCAGCTGCGCAGTAAACTGCTCCAGGGTGGTGTCGCCCAGTTCATCACGCATCAACTGCTCATAGCTCAGCTCGCTGAGGCTGGAGAAATGGGCGTTGCGGCGATGAACCGCGACCCAGATGAGGTGAACGGGCGCGGCGGCCTCGGGCGCATACGCCAGATAATCATGGGCATCAAAGCCAATACGCCCGTTGTTGGCAACAAAGCAGGGATGGCCTTCGGTCATCGCCGCTTCCACCGTCTGGAAATCGGCTGAGACCAGCGCCTGGCTATCAGGATTATTTTTCTGCAGCTTATAGACGCTGCTGCACAGCGTGCTGCTGATCTCTTCCATGTAGGTCGCCAGCAGTGCCTGTGTAATACCGATCTCGCCGTTAAACTCCACGATAAACTTCAACGCATCCAGCGGCAGATCACGACCGTTCTCCTGCTTACGCAGTGAGCCGGCGTCGATTTCCCAGTGATCCAGCGCCAGCCGCGACGCCCGGAAATGGTAGCTCGCTTCACCGCCCGGCACCGCAAGCTGATAGCTGCCGTCACCCGACCCCTGTGGCGTAATGATTTTTTCATGCGCGAACTCGGCAATCGCTTTACGGATCAGCATGCGGTTTGCCTGCGCCCAGTGGTCGCCTGTCAGATGTGTACCGTTCATCAGCGAAGAGGGGGTGTTCATAGTCTGCGACTCCTGCAGTAACGCGTGTTGATAATCTTCCCGCTGGCAAAAGGCCAGCCAGGCGGTTTTATGACCCATGTCGATGGTGTGCTGATAGCAGAACCCGGCACGCTTATTCAGCGCGTGAATCTTCTTATTGCGTACATCCGGCTCTACCACCACGCGGCTCACCTCGGGGCGGCTGAACATGTAGTCCATCACCAGCGTGAAGACCTGCCAGCTGAAGGCTCTGATCGGCTGGCTGGCGGGGGCAATCAGGATATGCATGCCGTAATCACCGGGTGCGGCAGGATAAAATTTGCCGACCTCATCGTCGCAGGCGCGATAGCACTCAATCAGGCAGACCGGCTGGTCGTTGCAGCAGCCAATCAGCGCAGCATGGGGAGCGGCTGCGGTCAGTGTCTGATAGAACTCAGCGACCTGATTCAGGCTCTGCTGCTGCATGCCCCAGAAGCGGGCGTAATCGCGGGTGACCCAGCTGTGAATCAGCGGCGCATCGCTGGCGAGCATGGGCCTCAGGGTGAACTGGCCTGCAGGGCGGGCGGCGCTAAACAGTGTTTGTGAACTCATCTCAGTGCTCCGATTTAGCCGGGAAGGTCTGGAAGGCAATCTGACGCTCGATCGGGTAAACCTCGCGTCCGGTCAGTTCGCGCAGTAGCACCGAGTTGCGGTAGCAGGCCATGCCGAGATCCGGTGTCACAAAACCGTGGGTGTGCAGTTCGGCGTTCTGCACAAAGATCTGATTGTGATAATCGATGCTGTAGTTGCGCTGCACGTCGTAGCGGCCTTTGTCATCCCAGCGCAGGCGTGCGCTGATACCCTCTAAAAACATCGGTGGCTGGTAGTGATAGCCGGTCGCCATCACCAGTCCTTCGGTGCGACGGGTGAAGGTGCAATCCTGCTCCTCCTGATGCAGCGTCAGCTCGAACTCTCCCTGCGGCAGCCAGCGCATAGCGGTCAGCGCCGAGTGAGTAAACAGGTTAACGTTCAGATCGCCGTCGAGCTGTTTGACATACATCAGGTCATAAATGTCGTTAATCAGGCTGCTGTTGATGCCTTTGTAGAGATTCTTGTGGCGCGCATTCAGTTCGTCGCGGGTGCTGGCGGGCAGGGCGTGGAAATAGTCGACCCACTCAGGCGAGGTCATCTCCAGCGTGAGCTTGGTGTACTCCAGCGGATAGAAGCGCGGCGCGCGGGTGATCCAGTTGAGCTGATAGCCAAAGCGGTCGATATCGGTCAGCAGGTCGTAGTAGATTTCTGCCGCGCTCTGGCCGCTGCCCAGCACGGTGATGGAACGCTTCTGCTGCAGTTCCGCTTTGTTGACCAGATAGTGGCTTGAGTGCGTCAGGCGCTGGCGGTGCGGCTGGCTGCACTCCGGCATCCAGGCTTTAGGCCCGGTGCCGAGGATCAGATGTCGTGCCAGATAGCTCTGTTTCTGACCATTTCGGGTGTCGGTGATCTGGAGTTGATAGACGCCAGCTGCCTCATCGTAGCTGACATACTCAACGTGGCTGTTCCAGCGCAGATTAGAGAGCCGTGAACTGGCCCACTGGCAGTACTGATTATACTCTTTGCGCATCAGGAAGAAGTCTTCGCGGATATAAAAAGAGTATAATTTCCCCTTTTCCTTCATATAGTTAAGCAGGCTGTAAGGGCTGGTCGGATCGGCGAGCGTCACCAGATCGGCCATAAACGGCGTTTGCAGATGGGCATTTTCCAGCATCATGCCGGTGTGCCAGTCAAAGCCCGGATTCTCATCCAGGAAAAGACCGTTAAGCCCCTCAACTGGCTCACTCAGACAGGCCAGACTCAGGTTGAAAGGGCCGATGCCGATACCAATAAAATCGTAAACGGAATTATTCATTTCAGAGCTCTCACTGTTTCGCCGCGTTCAGCGCAGACGCACGTACCTGCTCGCGGCCATAGTGCGCGATCAGGCCCAGCACATCTTCGATGTCGGCGATGGTCGTGGTGGGATTTAACAGGGTGAATTTCAGGAACTGACGCCCATCGACTTTGGTTCCGGCAATCACGGCGTTGCCGGAGCGGAATAGCGCTTTACGGATAGCGGCATTAATTTCGTCGATCTGTGCGTCGCTGGCGTTTTTGCCGGGCATGTAGCGGAAAATCTGGGTAGTCAGCTCAGGCGCATGCAGCACTTCGATAGCAGGATGCGCAGTTAACCGCTCATGAGCCGCCTGTGTCAGCGCTATCAGCGTATCGAAAGCATCACCCAGCGCCGCCGGACCCATCACGCGCAGGGTCAGCCACATTTTCAGCGCATCAAATCGGCGGGTTGTCTGAATGCTTTTGTTGACCAGATTTGGTGTGCCTTCCTGCTGGGCGCTGAGCGGATTCAGGTAATCCGCATGGTGCGTGACATGCTTCAGGTTGTGGCTGTCCCGCACAAAGAATGCACCGCAGCTGACGGTCTGGAAGAAAGATTTGTGATAATCGACGGTGACGGAATCAGCCCGTTCAATGCCATTCAGGCGTGAGCGATGATTCTCTGAGACCAGCAGCCCACAGCCGTAGGCGGCGTCAACGTGCATCCATAAACCATAATCGTCACAGAGACGGGCAATCTCCGGCAGCGGATCGATGCTGCCAAAGTCCGTGGTGCCGCTGGTGGCAACCACAGCAATCGGGATCAGTCCTTCACTGCGACATTTTTCGATCTCCTCAGCCAGACACGCTGCGTCCATACGGTAGTGGGCGTCGTAATCAACGGCAATAACTGCGTCATAGCCCAGCCCTAAAATCGCCATTGATTTCTGGATGCTGAAGTGGCTGAGTTTAGAGGTAAACACCCGCCATTTCGACGCGGTCTCAGGCAGGCCGCGATGCTTAATCAGATGCCCCGGATGATGCGCTGCGCACCAGCTGTCACGCGCCAGCAGCATTGCCATCAGGTTGGATTGGGTGCCGCCGCTGGTGAAGATCCCATCAGATCCGGCAGGCAGACCGATGCGGCCAAGCGTCCAGTCGATCACCTTTTGCTCAATCAGCGTACCGCCTGCGCTCTGATCCCAGGTATCGACCGAGCTATTCACCGCCGCCATAATCTGCTCAGCCATCAGAGAGGGCAGCACGACCGGGCAGTTCAGGTGCGCCAGGTATTTAGGGTGGTGAAACCAGACGGCGTCACGTAGATAGAGCTGACTCAGCTCTGTCAGGGCGTCATCGTTATTACCCAGCGGACGATCGAGATCGACCTCACTGAATTCCGTCGCCAGTTCATGGGGCAGGATACCGCTGAAAGGCTTCTCAACGCCGGTAACGGTACGGGTCATCAGCGCCAGCACCTCCTGAGTCTGCTGCGACCAGGCCGCCAGTTGCCGATCGTTAAAAATAGCCGTTTCGGCACCGCTGGCGTTGGATGCTGGCGTGAGATCCTGCGCCGCCTGAGTGGATGAGCGTAAAAGCATGTTCAGTTCCTGTGCGTTAATACCAGTGACCCTGCTGACGTAAGGTCAGCAGCGTTTGATGTCCGCTCAACAACTCCAGTAAACATAAAGCTAACTAACCAGATAAAAACCCTGACCATTAAGTGGGTTAGTGTTTTCACCTTAAAAAGAGTAAATACCGCATATTATTTGTGGATTAGGCAGCGTTATACGCTTTGTTATATGCGGATGAGAGTGTAAATGTTAATCATTATCATTCAATTGTTTTATTGTTAAATTTTATTTATTAGTATGTCTAATGTTGAAAATGTGATTTTGATCACCTTTCCGGATCGGAATAGTCTTTTTTTGAGTTCATCAGAATGGGTCTATAAGGGATTTGGGTAGAGCCAGGATTAAACAGTAAGATAGATGGATTTAGCCAACTGGACAGAGCCTCTGTCCCTGGCGGGGAGAGCCTTAATATCGCCAACCTTTTAAAGGCAGGTTTAAAAACTCTGCATGTATGGACCAGGGCGTGAAATTGTCCTTTAGCACCCCCGATAAAGGTCCTTAAAAATGTCACCTCCCGCTTTCGCGATAGATTGGCCAGTTCACCGACCTGTCAGAGATTGCACTTTACGCAACATGAAAAGTAGCCGCATTGATGTACTTTTTTATCAGGATGATAGCAGCCTGCGGAGCTTAACGGATACCCGGACATCATTATCCTTTCGGTTGCAGCACAACTCTTCAGCACGATCAGCTCAGCTTCGGATGTTACTTGTGGTTCAGCTGTAGTGGTTCCCTCTCCGCCTTAAGGTGAACTGTTGGTATCTGACTCCCCATTCTGTCCCTGATTATCAGTAAGGGAGTATCAATAAAGCGTCAGTCAGATGAGGATATACAGTACCGTGTTTGCGTTAACTCAAACAGTAATCTATCTGCTTCAATAATGATGTCTTTTATCAGGCACTGGAAAAGTCACATAAGGATTCATTCCGCAACGTTTCGTCATGCAGAAATTTTTTTTGGTTGCACAATTGGATAGTAAAAACGTTGAGGTTTGAATGCTTTTACTCTTAAGCAGGCTTACCAATGCTGGATTCAGGTTAAATTTAACCTGAATCAATAGATAAAATAAGGAGAAATATATCCGTAAAATAGCTATATAATTTCCTGTATCTTCTGAAAATCATTATCATAAAACAATCACTGTTAACGGAGAAGAGAGTGCCGGAAAGAAAAGGTGTTAATTATAAAAGCGAAATGACTGTATAAGCCCGCAATGTTTTTTTATAATGCCAAATGAGTATGGATGTTCATAGCTTCCTAAAGCCAATGGGTGTGAGAATTAACTGTATATAAAATTCCATATATGCATCCCAGAAGATCCAATAAAGTTAACGATAAAATCGAAAAGTTATCTGGTTACCTACCACCCTTCATCAATTAAACTAAAAACCTTTTTAAAGTCGTGCTGATAGTGAATGAGTGGACTTAAACGACAAAAATCTTATTTTTTAATGGGCTGGATTCACTATGCAATAAGTAACAAGTTTCAAGACAATGCCAGGTGGGCGATATTACGTTTAAATAAAATTTATTTAAACGTAAGGTAAACACTCCTGAATAATAAGCGGCATAAAATATAAATTTCTATAAATGCATTATAGATCACGGTTTTGTCGAGCGGTGGATTGCATTATCAAAATGCAGAGACCCGAAAGAGGAGTGCATATGTATATTTGATTTTAATAGCTATCGGTCAGTGGGAGGATTTAATCAGCGCGTTCGTTTTATGATAATGCATTATTCAGCAATTGATTTTATCGGGTCCGTAAGGGCATTAACCGGCCCTTCCGCCAGCATCCATTATCTTATACTGGATCCTGCAGACAAAACCTATATTGAAGCGGGATTCAATGATATATGCGTCTTCGACTTATTGACGAAAAAGAACGAGTATGGCATGCCGGAGTGAGTGCCTGGGCTGGAAGAACCAATCTAATATTCGATACAACAGGAGTTAACTATGAAGTCATTAAAAGTAGTCGACAAAAAAAATGAAAATACCATAATCAAACTAAAAAAATCTGAAGCAATACTTGCTATAAGGTTCAGAGCAGAACACAGGAACCTTTCTGACAAAGCGGCCAGCGATTTCTTTCAACATCATGGTGTTGAAATCCTTTACCATTTTAGCGGATCAGGATCATTTCTTGTCAAAGCGGTAAAGGAAAATAAGGCCAAAGAATTAAAAGACGTGCTCAGAAAAAAAGAGTGCATTGAGTATGTAGGTAATGCCTATCTAATGGATGGATACCCGGTCGTCTATACTGGTAATATTATTGTCATGTTTCATGATAGCGAAAGTGAGGAGCAGTGCCTGACTGTCCTTAGTGAAAAAGGATTTATTGTTAAAAATAAGATGGGCGATTTAGGTAATGTCTGGCTCGTTGAACACAGTGAGAAACGTGGTGATGAGATATTCGAGTTAAGTAATAATTTAGGTCAATGCCCTGAAGTTGAGTTCTGCTACCCTGAAGTTATTCAGAGAAATGAGAGTAAAATTATTCACCGTAATCAGTGGCACCTCAAACCTACAGTTGTATCTTACTCAGCGTATATCAATGCCAGCGCAAACGTTGCCAGCGCACATGAATTAACCCGAGGTGCCGGTGTTAAAATCGCCATTATCGACCAAGGCATTGATATCACTCATCCTGAGTTTTCCGGTGAAAATAAAATCACTGCACCAGCAAATTTTGAAGCAAAAAAATTCGATAATAATCCCATGCCAGGTAATTCTGACGAAAGTCATGGTACTGCATGTGCGGGTGTTGCACTGGCATCGGGTCGTTTTGGCGCATCGGGTGTCGCGCCTGATGCTGTGTTAATACCGATTCGCCTCCATGCAGCACTCGGCTCTTTTAACGAAGCTCAGACGTTTATCTGGGCGGCGCAAAATGGTGCCGATATTATTTCATGCAGTTGGGGGCCAGTAGATGGAGACCCGTTGCAGCCAGACGATCCTTATCATTTCAAAAAAACACCACTTTTCCCACTGACAAAACGCGCTATTGATTTTGCGGTAAAACATGGCCGAAATGGAAAAGGATGCGCCATATTTTTTGCTGCTGGAAACGGCAATGAAAGTGTTGATAATGACGGATATGCGAGTTATATAAACGTAATGGCTGTCGCCGCCTGTAACGATAAAAGTCGACGTAGCTACTATAGCGATCAGGGTAAGGCTATTTTTTGTTGCTTCCCAAGCAGCGATCTCCTCTCCAGTCAGACTCGCGGTATATGGACCACTGATGTAACCGGACAATGGGGATATAACCCCACTCATTTTAACTATGGAGATGAGTATGGTAATTTTACCAATAGCTTTGGCGGCACATCCAGCGCGTGCCCTGGTGCCGCAGGTGTTGCAGCTTTAGTCTTGTCCGTGAATGATTCTTTAACATTAAATGAACTTAAAAAAATATTAAAATCGAGCTGTGAGAAGATCGATCCTGAAAAAGGAAATTACAATAAAAAAGGACACAGTAAACTGTACGGATATGGCAGGCTGGATGCGGAAAAAGCGGTGAAATTAGCCATCGAATACAAAAATATTCAGAGCGAGTTATCGCATAATGTTACGCTATTTCAACCAGTAAAGTAGCCGGACTAAGGCGTTGTTTTGAAATAACCTGAAAAAGAGACTGGCAGATGTGACTATACTCATGCCCTGGGGTTTGTCCTTTGAGGAAAAAGGCTTTCTTAAACTTATTTATCGCTGCTTATAACTCATGACATGTTGCTGACCCCATTATTAAACATGATATTGCATCTGCCTTTTACAATAGAAAGATTGCATTAAGGGCAATAGGCTATTCAGTCGTTAATTAAGTATAGGCATGAAAGATGCTTTACTGATTCCTGACGTGCTCATTCGTGAAAATAATCATTACGCCGGATCCTACATTCAATCCGGCGTGCTTTTAAGGGCTTGCGGGTTCAATGTTAAAAATTGCCGCTTCTTCCTTATTACGTTTTAAGGCGAAAAAAGACCAGGCGGGCATGAGGTTATTTAGTTCATCAGGCATTTTGATGCGTTGTCCATCACGTTTATGGACTGCAAATGGCTGTTAGTTATGTTCAGTGTTACTAACCAGCCAGTAAGTGTGTAATCTTAAGCTTTTTTTTAATTCTTTTCTGATTTACTGCCTTTTATCACTTAGACACAAGTGCTCCAATACACTTGAAATAGTTCCTGGAGTAATTGATTTGTAAAAGAATAAACCGAGGCACACATTGACCCTCCCTTATATGAATTAATCAACAAAGCATAAAACAATATGATGTTTTACCAATAGCCCAACGCGCAGCACACTGGTCTGCAACCGGAATGAACAAGGACCAGGTGAATGGCATATCGATTAAGTCTGTTAGATAAAGCGCCCGTGCTGCAGGGTGAAACACCCACCGCGGCGCTGCAGCGCACGCTGCAGATGGCGCAGCGGGCAGAGGAGTGGGGTTATCACCGCTTCTGGCTGGCGGAACATCACAACACCGCGCAGCTGGCCAGTCCTTCACCTGAAGTGTTGATTGCCTGGATCATTGCCCAGACCCGGCATATTCGCGTCGGATCGGGCGGGGTGATGTTGCAGCACTACAGCCCTTATAAAGTGGCAGAGAACTTTAATCTGCTCGCTTCGCTGGCGCCGGGCCGCATTGACCTCGGCGTGGGCAAAGCACCAGGCGGACTTCCACTCTCCACCCATGCACTGCAACAGGGCATTGATGCCGCTAAAAAAGGGAGCTTTGACGAACAGCTTCAGCTGCTGGATAGCTGGCTCAAGCCCGGTCAGGCTGATCCTGACGGTGAGGGTTTAGCCGCCACGCCACTGCCGCCACGTCCGGCAAACCGTTTTCTGCTGGGTGCCAGTGAAGAGAGCGCCGGGCTGGCCGCCAGTCTGGGTTGGCAGTTTGTCTTTGCCGCTCACCTCAATGGCGATCGCCAGTTGCTGGAGGATGCGCTGAGTACCTACTCCCGCCTCAGCCAGGGTCAGCGCGCACTGGTGGCCGTGCAGGTGGTGGTGGCCGACTCACCCGCCGGGGCTGACCTGCTGGTAGCCAATATTCGTCACTACCATGTCGCGGTGAAAGATGGTCCGAGCGTCAACGTCGCCAGTCTGGAGCAGGCGGAGCGCTATGTGCGTCAGGGCGGATACCGCGATTATCAGATTGAGCCGCGCACGCCGTCACTTCTGAAAGGCACGGCGGCGCAGGTTCATGCCCAGCTGGACGCGCTGCATCATAATTTTGACATTGATGAGTTTGTTATCGACACGCCGATAACCGAGCCGGTTGCGCGTCTGCAGTCACTTGAACTGCTGGCTACGCATCATCTGGTCGCAGCCTGAATCCCTGTCAGTGGAGAGTCATCATGAATCCTGAGTCACAACTGATTGAATGGCGACGTGAACTGCACACCTGGCCGGAGCTGTCGGGTCAGGAGTTTGCCACCACCGCGCGACTGCGGGGCTGGTTGCAGGCGGCGGGCATCCGGCTCCTTGACTATCCACTGAAAACCGGTGCGGTGGCAGAAATTGGCAGCGGAGAGACGGTGATCGCGCTGCGCGCCGACATCGATGCGCTGCCGATCCATGAGGCGAGCGGGGTGCGTTTTCATTCCCGCCATCCTGGCGTGATGCACGCCTGCGGTCATGACCTGCATAGCGCAGTGATGCTGGGCGCGGCGTTAAAGCTCAACGCACAGGCCGATCGGCTAGCTGGCCGGGTGCGCATTCTGTTCCAGCCCGCTGAAGAGATAGCGCGCGGTGCGCGTCAGTTTATTGAGGCAGGCGTACTGGATGAGGTGCAGGCTATTTTCGGAATGCACAACGAGCCTTCGCTGCCCGTTGGCACCTTTGCCACCCGCAGCGGGGCGTTCTACGCCAATGCTGACAAATTTATTATTCGCGTCACCGGCAAAGGCGCACATGCCGCGTATCCGGAGCAGGGTGTCGACAGCATTGTCACCGCCAGCCAGATTATCCAGGCGTTACAGGGGCTCACCAGCCGCAGTTTCAATGCCCTGGACAGTCTGGTACTGAGCATTACCCGCATCGACGGCGGCAAAAGCTGGAATGTATTACCCGGCGGCGTTGAGTTTGGCGGCACGGCCCGAACCCACGATTTACAGGTGCGCGCCGAACTTGAACAGCGGGTGCGCACGCTGGTTGAGCATTTCGCCGCAGCCAATGGCGCGCAGGCAACCCTGAGCTGGCATCCTGGCCCGCCAGTGCTGATCAACGATGCGCACTGGGCGACCTTCAGCAGCGAAGTGGCGCAGCAGGCGGGCTACCGGGTGCAGACCGCCGATCTCCATCTGCTGGGTGAAGATTTTGCCTTTTATCTGCAACAGGTGCCCGGGGCGTTTGTCAGCATCGGCAGCGCCAGCGACTTTGGTCTGCACCATGCCAGCTTTACCCCGGATGAAGCGCTGATTGCGCCCGCCGCCGACTACTTCGCCCGACTGGCCCGCCAGGCGCTGCAACATCTTAATGCGCGATGTCGGGAAGCCATTCTGAACTGAATTCATCTGCAACCCGCTAAATCACGACGGTTCTGACCACCGTCGTCGGGCATCGCTACGACAAAAAAAGAGAGAGCATCATGACCACAAGACAACTTCGGCTGGGCACTATTCTGCATGGCGCATCGGGAAATATGTCCGCCTGGCGACATCCGGCGGCACAGGCCGATGCCAGTATTAATCTGGATTACGCCAAAAAAATCGCCCGCAAGGCGGAGCAGGGCAAACTCGATTTTCTGTTTGTCGCCGACGGGTTGTTTATTAACGAAAAGTCGATCCCGCACTTTCTGAATCGCTTTGAGCCGCTGACGCTGCTTTCGGCGCTGGCGGGCGTCACTGAACATCTGGGGCTGGTTGGCACGGTATCGACCTCTTACAGCGAGCCGTTCACCGTGGCGCGTCAGTTTGCCAGCCTTGATCATCTCAGCGGCGGGCGTGCAGGCTGGAATGTGGTGACGTCACCGCTGGAAGGCTCGGCCAAAAATTTTTCACGCCAGCAGCACCCGGAGCACGCATTGCGTTACCGCATTGCCGATGAGTATCTGCAGGTGGTGAAAGGATTGTGGGATTCGTGGGAGCAGGATGCTTTTGTACGTGATAAGGCGAGCGGACAATTTTTCGATCCGGCGAAGCTGCACACGCTCGATCATCACGGTGATTTCTTCCAGGTGCAGGGGCCGCTGAACATCGCCCGCACGCCGCAGGGTCGTCCGATTATCTTCCAGGCGGGCGCGTCCGACGACGGTAAAAAACTGGCGGCGCGTCATGCTGACGCCATCTTCACCCATCAGCCGACGCGTGAAGAGGCGCAGGCATTTTACCAGGATGTGAAACAGCAACTGGTGGCGAATGGCCGTCAGCCAGACGATTTGCACATCTTCCAGGGTGTCAGCGTGATTGTTGGCGATGATGCCGAGGACGTGGAGCGCCAGTATCAGACCACGGCGGCGCTGGTGTCGATTACCGATGCGCTTAATTACCTCGGGCGTTTCTTCGACCATCACGACTTCTCTCAGTATTCGCTGGATCAGCCGTTCCCGGATATCGGTAACATCGGCCAGAACAGCTTCCGCAGCACCACCGATGAGATCAAACGCAAAGCACAGCAGCATGGGCATACCCTGCGTCAGGCCGCGCTGGAAGCGGCAACGCCACGCCCGCTGTTTCACGGCACGCCGGAAGAGGTGGCGGATGGCCTGCAGCTCTGGTTTGAAACCCGGGCCGCTGACGGCTTCATCATTAACGGCGGCACGCCGGATACCTTTGAACGTTTTGTCGACCGCGTGGTGCCGATTCTGCAGGCTCGCGGCCTGACGCGCCGCGACTATCCGGGCAGTACGCTTCGCGACAGCTTCGCTCTGAAACAACCCGTTAATCAGTTCACCTCACAATAAGAGCACAAGCCATGAACAAAACATCGCATCTTATCGCCCTGCTTATTCTGGCGGCCAGTAGCCATGCGCTGGCTGAAGATACCAGCGTCTCCTATAACGGCCAGCACGTAAGCCTTGAAGCTAACAAAGCGCCGATCAATACCGTGAAGAATCCGGAGGCGATCGCGCAGCTGCCTGCGGGGCACCATTTTGTGGTGCCGGGTTCCTTTACCGTGGCGGTCGCAGCGCTAAACTCCCCGCCATTGACGGTGTTTTCCGATGACAATAAAACCCTGCTTGGCAGTGAAGTGGATATTGCCCGGCTGGTGGCTGACAGCCTGGGATTAAAACTCAACGTGGTGCCAGCGTCCTGGGAAGACTGGCCGCTGGGCGTGGCCTCGGGCAAGTATGACGCGGCGATCTCCAACATTACCGTGACCAAAGATCGTAAAGAGAAGTTCGACTTCGCCACTTACCGCAAAGATTCACTGGGCTTTTATGTCAAAACCAGCAGCCCGATAAAGTCACTGACCAAAGCAGAAGACATTGCCGGGTTAAGGATCATTGTGGGATCCGGCACCAATCAGGAGGCGATTCTGCTGGCGTGGGATAAAGAGAATCAGGCTAAAGGCCTGAAAGCCTTTACGCCGATCTATGCCAAAGATGATGCTGCACAGACGCTGGCGCTGCAGGCAGGCCGGGCCGATGCCTTCTTTGGTCCCAATGTGATTGGTGCCTGGAAAGCGGCACTGACCGGCAAAACCCGTCTGGTCGGCAGCGTCGATGGCGGCTGGCCAAAAGCGGCGCACATTGCCGTTACCGTGAAGAAAGGCAGCGGTCTGGCGGAACCGATCAGCACCGCGCTGAACGGCGTGATCGGCAACGGTGACTATCAGAAGGTGCTGAATCGCTGGGGTGAAGGTGTTGAGAAGATCGACCGTTCTGAAATCAATCCCGCCGGGCTGGGCGACTAAGGAGCTGACCATGAGTGAATCCACTTTTCGCGAAGTTTCGCCCGACGCGCCGGAGTTGCAACCGATCCTGGGCGGCCTGTTTGGCGAATATTCCGCACGCTATGGCGACTATTTTTCCCGTCGTAACGAGCTGGAAAAGGAGCTGACCGAATGGTATCTGCCGCCGCAGGGGCTGTTTATCGTGCTGGAGCGTGACGGCGAGATCATCGCGATGGGCGCTTACAAACCCTATGACCCGCAGACCGCCGAGCTGAAACGCATCTGGACCCGCAGCGATCTGCGTCGTCAGGGGCTTGCACTGGTGGTGTTACAGGAGCTGGAGCGTCGCGCCTTACAGGCGGGCTATCAGCGGCTGTTCCTTACCACCGGCTTCCGTCAGCCGGAGGCGGTGCGGCTCTATACCGGTCACGGTTATCAGCCACAGTTTGATCTCAGCGGCGATCTGGAGCGTTACGGCCAGCCGCCGCACGATGGGCGACTGCGTTTTATCAAAGTGATCGGCGTCTATAACGTCGCCGCGGCGAGTTAAGGAGTGACCATGAGCAAACATCAACATCTGCAGGTGGTGCCGGCACGCTACCCGGCCCGCACCGCAGGCGCTATCGTTGCGCTGTTTATTCTGGCAGGCGTGGTGCAGTCAGTGGCCTTTAATCCGCGCTGGGAATGGCGCGTATTTGCCCGCTGGTTCTTTGATCCGGTGATCCTCCACGGTCTGGGCCAGACGCTGCTGCTGACGCTGCTGGGTACGATATTCAGTCTGTTTCTGGGGGGGCTGCTGGCCCTGGCACGTCTCTCCTCATCGTGGCTGCTAAGCACGTTGGCATGGGGTTATATCTGGCTGTTCAGGTCACTGCCGCTGATTGTGGTGCTGATCATTCTTTATAACTTCTCCTATCTCTACGACACTCTGTCTGTCGGCATTCCGTTTACCGGCCTCTCCTGGGGGGCGTATCAGACGATTAACGTGCTGGGGCAGTTTCAGGCAGCCGTTATCGGTCTGACACTGGTGCAGGCGGCCTACAGCGCGGAAATTATTCGCGGCGGGATCCTCGGCGTCGATCACGGTCAGGTGGAAGCCGCGTCCGCGCTGGGTCTCTCCGCCACACGCCGCACCTTCCGCATCATTCTGCCACAGGCGCTGCGCGCCATTATTCCCACCGCGTTCAATGAGATCATCAGTCTGGCAAAAGGCACATCCGTGGTTTATGTGCTGGCAATGCCGGAGCTGTTCTACACCATCCAGATGATCTACAACCGCAATCAGGAAGTGATCCCGCTGCTGATGGTCGGTGCCGCCTGGTATCTGATTATCACCACCGTGTTGTCCGTGATTCAGTATAACGCCGAACGCTGGATGGCCCGCAGCGTTACCCGTGAACCGCAACCGTCGCGCTGGCGACAATGGCGCAACCGCGTCACGCCACTTCATCCGACCGAGGAGATCAGCCATGTCCGAAGCCATTGATTACCGCACCTCACACACTACCGGTGCCATCAGCATCACCGGCGTCAGTAAACGATTTGGTAAACATAAAGCGCTGGATGATGTATCGCTGTCACTGGCACCGGGGTCCGTCACGGTGATCCTCGGGCCGTCCGGCTCCGGTAAATCCACGCTGCTGCGCACCATCAATCATCTGGAACGGGTCGACGAAGGATTTATTCAGATTGATGGCGACTACATCGGCTATCAGCAGCGCGGCAATAAGCTGTATGAACTGAAAGAGAAGGCGATTCTGCGCCAGCGCATCAACGTCGGCTACGTGTTCCAGAACTTCAATCTGTTCCCACACCTCAGCGTGCTGGATAACCTGATTGAAGCGCCGATTGCCCATCGTCAGTTAACGAAACCGGAAGCGATACAGCGTGCGGGCGAACTGCTGGATATTGTAGGCCTGCGGCATAAAGCCGATGCGTGGCCGCGTCACCTGTCGGGCGGGCAGCAACAGCGCATCGCGATTGCGCGTGCGCTGATGCTCAATCCACGGGTCATGTTGTTCGATGAGCCGACCTCGGCGCTGGATCCTGAACTGGTGGGCGAAGTGCTGGATGTGATTAAAAAGCTGGCGCGTTCCGGCACCACGCTGGTGATTGTGACGCATGAGATCGGCTTTGCCCGGGAAGTGGCGGATAACGTGGTCTTTATGGTGGATGGACGGATTGTGGAGCAGGGCAGCACCACCCAGGTGCTCAATAATCCGCGTCATGAGCGCACCCGCCGTTTTCTGGCGCGCGTGTTATGAGGGCATTAACGTTAACGGTTCTGACGCTGCTTCCGGCGCTGGCCTGTTCCGCGGCTGAAAAGCTCGATGTCCTGCAAAACGAAACGCCGATTCATGCACCGGCCAATCCGCAGGCTATCGGTAAAATTCCGGCCAATTACCGCTTTATCGAACCGGGCACCCTGACGGTCGCAACCTCGGCGACTAACTCGCCACCGCTGTCGCTGCTGGCGTCTGATAACGTCACGCGGATCGGCAGCGATCCGGATATCGCCCGACTCCTTGCTGATAGTCTGGGGCTGAAACTCAGGCTGGTTACGGCCTCCTGGGAGGACTGGCCACTGGGCATCAGCGCCGGACGTTATGATGTCGCGATGTTCAATATTGCCGTGACCGAAGAGCGCAAGAAGAAGTTCGATTTTGCGACATATCGCGCCGACAACCACGCTTTTGCGGTGAAAAGCGACAGTCATATCAGCAAGATTAATAGTCCGGCGGATATTGCCGGTAAGCGGATTATCGTCGCCTCGGGCACCAATCAGGAGCGTATTTTACTGAGCTGGGATCAGCAGAATCGGGCGAAAGGTCTGCCTGCGGTAACGCCGATTTACCTTACCGATGATGCCTCCGCGACGCTGACGCTGCTGTCGGGACGGGCAGATGCGATATTTGGCCCTCACTCTATGGCGGCCTGGAAAGTGGCGTCACGCGGACAGACAAAGCTGGTTGGCAGCGGCCCGTTTCGCGCCTGGGTCGCCGTGACTACCAAAAAGGGCAATGGTCTGGCACCCGCGCTTCAGGCTGCGCTGGATGGCACCATCGCAGGCGGGCAGTATCAGCAGGTGCTGGCACGCTGGGGCGAACAGGATGAAGCCATCACTCAATCTACGGTGAATCCACCCGGCATTGTTTACTGAGTGCGCAGAACCGGCTCGCCTGCTGCGACCGGTTCTGCGCATTTCAACCTGATAAGCACAGAATTGAACTACACTCTCCAGCGTTAGTGATTTATCCTGCCCGCGTGTTTTCATAAAATCCTCGCTGCGTGGCGGAGTAATTGACCTGGAAGCCCCATGAAAATCAGATTCCTTTCTGCCAATGAGCAAAAGCTGGCGGAGGTGCGCAAAATACTCGAACCTGTCGGGGTCGAAGTTCTGCCCATCGCCCGTCGCATCGAAGAAATTCAGACTGAAAACGAACTCGACCTGGTGCGCGACAAACTGACCAAAGCCTTTTCGCTGATTGGGCGACCGCTGTTTGTAGAGCATACCGGCCTCTATCTGGATGGCCTCAATGGCCTGCCCGCCGGTCTGACCCGCATCTTCTGGAACCGCCTGGACGCTGAGCGCTTTACCGCGCTGGTGCAGGGGCTCGACAGCCAGGCCGTAACGGCCAAGACCGTGCTTGGCTACTGCGATGGCCGCAAAATGTACCAGTTTTCGGGCGAACTGCGCGGCACCATCGCCGCGAAACCTGCCGGAACGCGCGGCTTTCAGTGGGACTGCGTCTTTATTCCCGAAGGCTATGAGCAGACGTTTGCTGAAATGGGCGAGCTCAAGAATGAGATCTCGATGCGGCGCATCGCGCTGGATCGCTTCGCCACCTTTTTAAAAACCTCGCGGGGCATGGCATGAAACCTGAACTCAAACGCGCCTACGATTCCGGCAAACTGATTCTGTTTGCCGGTGCCGGTATTTCGCGTAATTTTGGCCTACCCGAGTGGCATGAACTGATTGCGCATCTTGCTAATGAACTGGGTTACGATCCAAAAATCTTTAATACTTATGGCACGCACCTGTCGCTGGCGGAGTATTACAAACAGAAAAAAGGCTCGCTTGGCCCGCTGCGCAGTTGGATGGATCGCGAATGGCATCGCCCCGATATTGATGTCCGCTCTTCTGAAATTCATACCATGATTACGCAGGGTAACTTCTCGCGTATCTATACCACCAATTACGATCGCTGGCTGGAAGCGGCGCATGAAGCGCACGGCGTACCCTATTACAAAGTGGCCAACGCCGCGGACCTGGTCTCTCTCACCGAAGATAAACGTCACATCATCAAGCTGCACGGTGATTTTGATGATGACACCTCAATCGTGCTCGATGAGAGCAGCTATTTTGAACGGCTCTATTTTGATTCGCCGCTCGATATCAAACTGACTCACGACGTGATGGGCAACTCAGTGCTGTTTGTTGGCTACAGCATCAGTGATTTCAATATTCGGCTGCTGTTTTACCGTCTGACCAAGATGTGGGGCCGTACCGGACTGGCAACCGCCCGGCCAAAATCGTACCTGTTCACTAACCGGAACAATCCGGTGGCTAAAGAGGTGCTGGGGCAGTGGGGGATCGAGGTGATCGTCTCGGAAGAGGACGATCCCCGTAAGGCGCTGGCGATGTTTCTCGAAGAGCTGCTGGTGTAGTCGCCCGAACTCGCGGCAGAGAATGCGGCAGGAAAAATGAAAAAAGCCTGTTCCAGGTTAAGGTTAGCCCGCGCACAACCGATAAACTCTATTCTCTGCTGGCAAAGCACGATCGGCATGATATACTGTATGTATACACAGTACCTGAGGGCGAAAAGATGGCTGTTGAAACAAAATTTGTAGTAGTCAGAAAGGGTGAAGAGAAGATGACGTTTGCCAATAAGAAAGAGGCCGATGCCTACGACAAAATGCTCGACATGGCAGAAGCCTTCACCGACTGGCTGTTACAGCATCAACCTGCAATGGAAGAATCTCAGGCGGAAACGCTGGGCCTGCTGATTGCAGAGCAGAAAGATGCCGTTCAGCATATTCTGCGCACCAGCAAACTGCCAGAATCGGCAGCAGCAGCCGTCTCTCAGTCAGAAGCTGGGTCAGATGAGCCGCAGGAAGAGCCCGCTGCAAAGAAAGTGCGCGCCGTTAAAGCCGCGTAATCGCCTCAACGCCGGAAGTGAACCTTCCGGCGTTGCTGTTTCTGAATAGCGGTTTGATCTGCTCTCCTGCTAATCAGGCTATAGATCGTTTTTCTTGCCGGCATTTTATTCTGCATAACTGCCTGCGATTTTTTCCAGCATGTCATTATGACCCTGAGGTTTTAACCCTCCTGTTCTGCATCAATATTAACCTCTCTGACAATCATCTCGCAGGTCGTCATAGAATAACCTGGAAGAAATAAGCTAATTATACTGCCTGCGCTTATCTCTCTGACCGGAAGTTGAAGGCAATAATATTCAACTCATGCCAGTTAGCTCTGAGGCGTCACTGTCTCTGATATTATCATTTCCTTTTTTGACACTGCCCAATGTTTTCATTAAATACGTTAGTGAGAAAGCGTATGTGACTTTCAGTTATTAATGCTATTGCTCGTGGTGAAGCGATGATTACTTTGAAGGGCAGGGAACCACCCTCACCATTAAGCGTTAATTAGCTCACACTTTATGAAAATATAAATTTCAACACTACTC
>Ga0308165_1002717_pt1 | contig 20344 bp, 23 predicted proteins | sample PhyWR2_FD_201032 | JGI IMG/M metagenome (GOLD analysis project Ga0308165, IMG submission 201032) | Phyllosphere microbial communities from UC Gill Tract Community Farm, Albany, California, United States - DLSLW.R2 | ecosystem: Host-associated > Plants > Phyllosphere > Unclassified | place: USA...
TTTGAGAATGATTTGAATCTCGAATTGCCAGCATCGATCAAAAAGGAAAATAAAAATGACAACAGTGTCACTCTTTGTCTTTCGAAAAGTAATAATAACGACATTATTCTTGGGGCTGATTTAGAGATAAGCTCCGACATAAATAAGGGTTGGGGTGCTTTGTCAGCAACTCAATTGGCACCGAAAAATTCAGCATCAATTTTCAAAATAGCTCACCACGGCTCGCAAAATGGTTTTTGTCCTATGGCGTGGGAAAAGTTAGTAGTTCAGCACAAAAAACCGATTGGAATATTGACTCCTTATAACTCGAGTAGTTTACCTCGATTTGCGCAAGTAAAGAGGTTGCAGGAGGTTACTTCTGCTCTATATAGCACGTCGCCGGTAAAAGAATATCCAATAGCTGCAGACACGCAGAAAATTCTTTCGATGAAAGGCGTAAAGTCTATTACTCAAGTTAATCCTAATTTTGGGTACATTGAACTGACCGAATCACAAAGCGGCGATACTTATTGGTATGACGTCAACACTGCTGGTGCTGCAGTTAAGTTAGCTTAATGGTAGTGGTTTTTAAATGCATTGTTACTGCATTTTTTTGCGTTAGATCTTGAGAGTTAAAATAATGACGGCAGGCCTCTACTCATCAGGGTTAGTTTGCCTCATGCAACTGCATTAAAACCGATCCATGAAGCGGGCAGGCGTGGCGGGGATAGCATTGCGCGCAGGCACGTATTTAATTATCAGAATTGACGGCGTCAGCGCGTCGTGATGGCGTCGGGGTTCTTTGTTTTGATTCGCGAGTGAGGGTGTGCGTGCTCGTCGTGGTGGGCGTCTGGGGCGCTTACAGGCAGGTACGAAAAAGCCGCCAATCAGGCGGCCGGTTTATCATTCGTCGTCGTTTTCGAGGGTGTATTTTTTAAAGCGGATGACCTCCTCGCCGATCCAATCATTCACCTCAGTGATGCGCTGTTGTAGCGGTGTCAGCTCGTTGCGCACAAACACCCGCGCAGCTTTCTCCACGTCACCCACTGAGCCGACGTTTTCCGGTTTGCCCCCCATCAGTTGATAGGGGATGCGATGGGCGTCCAGTAGGTCGGCGGCGCTGACCTTTTTAATGTTAAAGAAATCGTCCTTCGTCGCCACCTCGCTGAGCGGCACAATCTTGATACCGTCAGGTTTTCCGTTCGGCGCGTAGAAAAACAGGTTTTTAAAATTCCCCATGCCTTTCGAGTCGCTCATCGCATCGCGCAGCGCTTCCACGTCGGTATTGTTCTGCGCAGCGTCCGTCACGTACATGATATAGCCCGCGTGTGCGCCGTTTTGGTAATACTTGCGGCGGAACAGGGTAGCGGACTCATTCAGCCAGGCTGAATTGAGCGCCGACAGATATTCCGGCATTCCATACAGCTCTTGGTTGATATCCGGCTCCAACAGATGGAAAACGCTGTTAGCGGCGAACGGGTGCGGCTCAACGAAGGATTGCACAAACCAATAAACGCCGGGTTCAACACCGCGCCGGGTATATTTGGCCGGGGAGGTTTCCAGCTTCAACAGCTTGCCGCTGACGCTCTGCCGCTTTTCCAAAAAGGCGTTGCCGAACACCAAATAATCCAGCACAAACCGGCTGAAATCCTGCTGTGAAAGTAGGGGGTGCGTGATGTAGGTACTCGCTAAAATGTTGCGCTTAACATAAATCGGCGAGCTATGGTGAACGGCGGCGCGCAGGCTTTTCGCCAGCCCGGAGAAGCTGATAGGCGGTTCAATCCATTTGCCGTTACCCACGCACTCGGTGTAGTCCAGAATTTCGCGCCGATCCAGAACGGCCGACGGCTCGCCAAAGGTAAACGCCTGCATTTTCTGGTCAGGTTCTTTGACGGCCAGATTCTCTTTTGCCTTGTTGCGGTTGCGTTTGCTCATCGGTTGAAGTCCAGAATAGATTTAGATGGCTGGCCGTTGGCGGCGGTCAGAGGTTCATTTAACAAGGCGTGCATCGTGGCCCATGCGACGTCGGCGTGACTGGCTTCCTCGCTGCGGCTTGCCTCGTAGGTCATGCCTCGGCCGCTGGCAGTCATGGTTTTACGGATGGCCATAAACGATTTGGTGACGTCGGTGTAGGCAGTGTCGTATTCCAGCCGGCCGCTGCCGATAGTGTCTTTTGCCTTGAGCACCATGGCGGTTTTTACCTCGGCGCTGTAGCGGATTTCGCGAGCGGCCGGATAGAAGGTGCGCACCAACTGGAAAACGCCTTGCCCGATGCCGGTGGCGTCGATGCCGATATATTCCACGTTGTATTTCGCGGTCAGTTTGCGGATGGATTCGGCCTGTGTAGCGAAGTCCATGCCTTTCCACTGGTGGCGCTCCAGTATGCGGAATTTGCCGCCAGTCACCATTGGCGGAGCCAGTACCACGCAACCGGCGCTGTCACCGGAGTGCGCCGGGTCATAACCAATCCACACCGGCCGGTCACCGAATGGCCGGTCAGCGTAGGGGTTGACGTCCGTCCACTCAACCAGACTGTCGACCATGCAGCCCTGCAATTCCTCGAATGGGAACACTGACGAGCTATCGTCGACAAATTCACACATGAACAGGTTGCGGAAATCCTCAGCGCTGTTCTCGCGTTTCAGCACGTCGAGGTCAAACAGGTTACAGCCACCGCGCAGGGCATCTTCAATGGTGACGATTTGCCGCCACTGGCCGTCATCGCACAGCTTACCGGCCGCTAACGCGCTGTGGCTGATATCGATCTCCACATGCTCGCTGGCGTTTTTGCGGCCCTTGTTGAACAGCTCGCCAGACCAGAACGGAAACGCGCCATGCCCCAGCGTTGACGGGGTGGAAAAGTAGGTCGACCGCAGGTGCTTTTGTGAGGCCATGCCGGAGGCGACTTTGCGTAGTTTCTGGAAGTTGGGGATCCAGAAAATCTCATCGACCAGCAGGTCGCCGTTATGGCTTTGTGCGGTGTTGGAATTGGTGCCGAGAAAAATCAGTTTCGCGCCGTTGTTGCCGAGCACAATCGGGTCACCGGTCAGTTCAACGTCAACCCGCCGGGCAAACTGAATAATGTACTCGCGGAATACATACGCCTGCGTTTTGCTTGCTGACAGGAATATCTGGTTATGGCCGGTTTTAAGCGCGTGCAGCAGTGACTCGCGGGAAAAATAGAAGGTCGCCCCAATCTGGCGCGATTTCAGAATATCGCGGATGCGGTGGGCCAGTCCGGCCTTGTGCCAGCCGAGCTGATAATCGAAAGACTCGTCATAAAAAATCTCTTCCAGCTTCGCAATAGCCTCGTCACTGAAATAGTTCTTTGTCGGCTTTTTTCGCTCGCCTTTGTTGCGGTTGGCGACGTTGGGATTAAGGTCGGCCTCATTGCCGGAATTCATGTAGCGGCTGACGCGCGCGAGGCGCTCAATCTGGCGGCCTAACAGGTCAATTTCTTTGTAGTCGCTGCCCTCTTTTTTTGTCTTGAGAACGAGCTGCACCATTCGTGCCTCGATGCTGGATTCAACACGCGAAATCGGCGCGATATCGTCCCATTTTTCCCGCTGTTTCCAGCTCTGCACCGTGGGTGCTTTCTGCTTCAACATTTCGGCGATTTGCTTCACGGAGAAACCTTGCCAGTAAAGCAACGCAGCCTGTCGGCGCGGGTCGCTGAGTAACGAGGTGTCGGTCTGGATTTGCATGATATGCCCTCATGTGGATGACGAGGGCAAGGCTACGCAAGCCACGGCGGCCGCGCGCTAAGGTGCTGTTGTCTGGGGGATAGTCCATCGCGAGTCGCTGGTCGTGAGGGTGGTCAGTCGGGAAACTAGCCCCGACCCTAACCACTCAGGACGATGACACATGGCAAAGAAAGTTTCGAAATGGTTCCGCATCGGTGTCGAGGGTGACACCTGTGACGGCCGCGTGATTGACGGTAACGATATTCAGGAAATGGCGGGTGCTTTCGACCCCCGCGTCTACGGCTGTCGCATCAATCTGGAACACATCAAAGGGCTGTTTCCCAACGGGGATTTTAAACGTCTCGGCGACGTGGTCGAGCTGAAAGCCGAGACGATTGATGACGATTCCATCCTCAATGGTAAGTGGGCGCTGTTCGCCAAAATGACCCCGACAGACGAGCTGGTCGGCATGGTCAAGGCCAGCCAGAAAGTTTACACCTCCATGGAAATCCGCCCGAACTTTGCCAATACCGGCAAATGCTACCTCGTCGGTCTGGCGGTCACTGATGACCCTGCCAGCCTCGGCACTGAATACCTCGAATTCTGTTCCCTCGCCAAAACTAACCCGCTGGCCGGTAAAAAAGCCGAGCCGGGTGATGTGTTCTCGGTGGCGACTGAGGTGCTACTGGAGTTTGAGGAGCTGCCTGACAGCCTGCTGACCAATCTGACCGACCGTGTGAAAGGCATGTTCAGCCGCAAACAAGTCAGCGATGACGCGCGATTCAGTGATGTGCATGACGCGGTCACCGTCATCGCCGAGCAGGTGCAAACCAACGGCGACAGCGCCGAAACGCGCTTTGCCCAGCTTGAGCGGGAAATCGCGGGGTTGAAAGGGGATGTAACGGCCGGTCAGGAGCAACTTTCCGAGCTACAAACCACCCTCGACACCACCGAGAACCTGAGTCAGCAGCGCCGCCCGAAAGCCTCCGGCGGCAATGGTGAAGACAGCCTGTTGACCAACTGCTGATAACAGCCAGAGCGGGGCGCGCGGCGCGCCGCTGTGAAGTAACCCGAATTCATCGAATCAGGAAAATGCAATGAAGACAAAGACCCGCTTTCAATTTAACGCCTATCTGAAACAGGTTGCCAAGCTAAACGGCATCACGGATGTTGCCGACGTCGGCAAAAAATTCAGCGTAGAGCCGTCAGTGACGCAATCGCTGATGAATATTGTACAGGAGTCCTCCGAGTTCCTGACCCGCATCAATATGACCCCGGTTGCCGAGCTGAAGGGCGAGAAGGTCGGCGTGGGTGTTAACGGTTCGATTGCCAGCACCACCGACACCGACGGCGGCAAAGAGCGTCAGACCGCTGATTTCACCTCGCTGGAGTCCAATAAATACGAGTGCCAGCAGGTGAACTTTGATTTCCATCTGCGCTATAACCAGCTCGATTTATGGGCGCGTTATCAGGATTTCCAGTTGCGCATTCGCAACGCCATCGCCAAGCGTCAGGCGCTGGATTTCATCATGGCGGGGTTCAATGGCACCAGCCGCGCGGCGACCTCTGACCGTGCCAAAAACCCGATGTTGCAGGATGTGGCGGTAGGCTGGTTGCAGAAATACCGCAACGAAGCTCCATCGCGCGTGATGAGCAATATCACCGGCGAAGATGGTGCGGTAATTTCGACGGTCATTCGCATTGGCAAGGGCGGCGATTATGCCAACCTCGACGCGGTGGTGATGGACGCGACCAACAACCTGATTGCGCCATGGCATCAGGAGTCGCCTGACCTAGTGGTGATTTGTGGCCGTAAACTGCTGGCCGACAAATACTTCCCGTTGGTTAACCAAGCTCAACCCAACACTGAGGCACTGGCCGCCGACGTGATTGTCAGTCAAAAGCGTATCGGTAACCTGCCTGCGGTGCGCGTGCCGTTCTTCCCGGCTAACGCCATCTTTATCACCACGCTCGCCAATCTGTCGATTTACATCATGGATGACAGTCACCGTCGTCACATTGAAGAGAACGCCAAGCGTGACCGCGTCGAGAACTACGAGTCGATGAAAATTGACTATGTGGTCGAAGACTATCCGGCCGGTTGCCTGATTGAGAACATCGAGCTGCTGCCCGCACCGACGGAAAAATCGTCCGAGCGGGTATCGAATGTGATCCAGCAATCATCCGGCGCGGATATCACTGCATTGGCTGACGCTATCGTGTTGGCGGTCAGCAAGGGAGCGGCCGCGCAACCTGCGCCAGCCGATGACGAAACTACAGAAACCAAAGGCGAAGAGTAACCATGACGAGTCCCGCACAGCGTCACATGATGCGGGTCTCGGCCGTGGAGGCTGCGCAGCGGGTGGATAACCCGCTGCGTCATGCCACCGCCTACGAGCAAATGCTCGTCAAGCTGGCCGCAGACCGCACCAAGCTGAAACTTATCCATTCTGTCGAGAGAAAGGCCGACCACAAGCGCGCCATGTTGCCGTTATACGCGCCATGGGTGGCCGGTGTATTGGCCGAAGGTCGGGGCGCGCAGGATGACATTCTGATGACGGTCATGCAGTGGAAACTCGACGCCGATGATATTCCCGGCGCGCTGGACATTGCGCCCTATGCCCTGAAATACCGCCTCAAAGTGCCGAACAACAAACGCCCGGTCGCGTATTTGTTTGCCGAAGAGGTGGCACTGTCGGCAGAACGCAGCCGTAAGGCAGGTAACCCGGCCAGCATTGATGACCTGCGTATCGCCATTGAGATGACCGCCGCCGAGGATATGCCTGACATGGTCAAGGCCAAGCTCTACAAGGTGGCCGGTCTTATGTTGAGCGACAGCGGTGACCCAGCGCAGGCGCTGGAGTACCTCGTCCGCGCAATGCAGCTCGACAGCAATGCCGGGGTAAAAAAAGAGATCCAGAAATGCGAGAGCGCCCTCAAACCGAAGACCGCGCCCGCCGCCAAAAGAACAACCACGCGCACGCGTAAGGCCGCCGCCACTCCGGCCAAGCGCGGACGCCCACGCAAGCCGGTTAAAAAAACCGGCGGTTAACAGAACGCACCCCGTGCCGGGCGGCACGATGGCCGCGAGTGTCTTTTGACTTATCAACGCCATCGTCCACCGCCCACCTATTTGAGGTTGTCATGACGACAGTGATTATGCGTAACCCGGTCGATCCGCCGGACGAGCCAACGGCCATTATCCCGCAACCGGATACGCCAGAGCCGGTGATTAAAAACACGTTCTTTTTCCCGGACGTTGACCCGAAGCGCATCCGCGAATTGATGCGGCTGGAGTACACGGTCACGTCTGAGCGCCTGCGCTTTGCCATTCGCAGCGGTATCGCGGAGGCGAATGCGGAGCTGTATCTCTATCGCGAGAAGCAAATCGCGGCCGGGTTCAAGACGCTGGCCGACGTTCCTGCCGATGAAATCGACGGCGAAAGCGAGAAGTGTTTTCACTACCTAAGCGCAGTCTGTGCCATGACCACGGCAACGTTGTACGAACGTTATCGGGGCGCGGATGCCAGCGCCAAGGGCGACAAAAAAGCCGACAGCGTCGAGGTGTCCATTGATGAGCACTGGCGGGATATGCGCTGGTCAATCGCCCGGTTGCAGGGCAAGCCGCGCTGTATTGTCGGGCAAATCTGATGAACGTCATTGCGCTTCAAGGGGACACGCTAGACGCGCTGTGTTATCGCGCCTACGGCCGCACCGAGGGCGTGGTCGAGGCGGTGTTGCGGGCTAATCCGGGGCTGGCTGAGTTGGGTGTCACCTTGCCACATGGCTCGGTGGTCACGCTGCCAGTGATTGACACTGCTCCGGCATCCGAAACCGTTCAGCTATGGGATTAACCATGGAGAAAGTGACCTCGTTTATTGCCTACGCCGTCGCGGTGCTGCTGGCGTGGGCTGGGAAGTATTCCGCGCAGGATATCGCGCTGATTGTCGGCACGGTGGTCGGCGTCGGTACTTTTTTTACTAACTGGTATTACCGCCGAAAAAGCTATTTGCTGCTGAAAAATGTCGGCATCCCCCGGGAGGTTTTCGATGAAATCAATCGTTAAACGCTGCAGCGTCGCCGTCGTGCTGGCACTGGCGGCTCTGCTGCCGGACTTTACCCGGCTGCATACGTCGATGGCGGGCCTTGAGCTGATAGCCAATCTGGAAGGGTGTCGTCTGAGCCCGTACCAGTGCAGTGCGGGCGTCTGGACAAGTGGCATTGGTCACACGGCCGGGGTTAACCCAGGGCGACCTATTACCGAGCGGGAGGCGGCGGTCAATCTGGTGGCCGACGTCATGCAGGTTGAGAAGCGGCTCGCGCAGTGTATTCCGGTAACCATGCCGCAACCGGTCTATGACGCCGTGGTCAGCTTTGCGTTTAACGTCGGTACCGGCGCGGCCTGTTCGTCGACGCTGGCGCATTTCATCAATAAAAAACAGTGGTCGGCCGCGTGTAATCAGTTGCCCCGCTGGGTGTTTGTCAACGGCGTCAGGTCTGCCGGACTGGAGAACCGCCGGGGGCGTGAGTTGGTGTTATGCATGACGGGGGCAGAATGAAGACATTGGCCGCTTTCCTTGCGTTGGCGATGGCCGTGGCGGGCTGGGTGAAATGGGACAACCTCCGGTTGACCCGTTCGCTGAATATGGCTAATCAGACCATCAGCACACAAAAAAATGACCTTGCCGGGGTGCGATTTCAATTGAGTGAGGCGCAGGCCAGCGCCCGACGCAATGAGCGAGAGCAGGTCATTCTACGTCAGCGCATCGCTGCCGCTGACCAGTTGGCAAGTCGCCGAAACCACACCATTACGAGGCTGCTCAATGAAAGCGACACCCTGCGCCGTTGGTATCAGTCTGCTTTGCCTGATGATGTTATCGGGCTGCACACCCGCCCCGACTTTGCCACCCCCGACGATTATTTACGCTGGCTGTCCGAGGGTCAGCAGTTGCCCGCTGCCCGGCAGTAACCCGAAAACCAACGGTGATTTAAGCGCGGATATTTTCAATCTTGAGCGTGCGCTGGTGAGCTGCGCGCTACAGGTGGAGACCGTGAAAAAATGTCAGGAGGAACACGATGTTAAAGCCGAAAAGTCTGCGCAAGGCGCTCTATGATGCAGTGCCGAAACTCAAGGCGAACCCGGATATGCTGCGCATTTTTATCGATAGCGGTGTCATCGGTGCAACGCTGGCCGCGTCCCTGTCCTTTGAAAATCGTTACACGCTCAACGTCATGGTTACCGATTACCCGGATGACATTGATTTTCTGCTGGTGCCCATCGGAGCATGGTTGCGGGAGAATCAGCCCGATATCATGACCACGGACGAGGGTAAGAAAAAGGGCTTTACCTACGAGGTCGATATTAACAGCGACGACAGCATTGATGTCAGTTTCTACCTGAAACTGACCGAGCGTACGCTGGTGAAAGAAGTTGACCGGGCGCTGCACGTCTCACACGCGCCGGAGCCACCCTTGCCGATACCGGTGGAAAGGCCGACGCAGCTTTATGTTAACGGTGAGTTGGTGAGTGAATGGGATGAATGAATTAAAACCCTTTGATGACAAGCTCGCCGGGCTGATTGCCGCTTTGTCTGCCTCCAGCCGTCGCCAGATGGCCACTGAGATTGCGAAGCGTCTGCGCACCAGTCAGCAGGGCCGGATTAAACGCCAACAGGCACCGGACGGCGCGCCCTATGCCGACCGGAAACGACAGCCGATCCGCAGCAAAAAAGGGCGGGTTAAGCGGCAGATGTTTGCCAAGCTGCGCACCAATCGCTATATGAAAGCCAAAGGGTCGGCTGATGAAGCGCTGGTCGAGTTTGCGGGCCGCGTGCAGCGTATCGCGCGCGTGCATCAGGAGGGGTTACGTGACCGCCCGAACCGCCATAGCCGGGACGTGCAATATGATGCGCGGCCGTTATTGGGATTTGAACCCGAAGCCAGGGAAATTATTCGAAAGGTCATGTGTTCGTATATTGTGAAATGATTTAATATAAACATATTACGGTATTCCTTAATGGGGGTGCCGATTAATAAGATCGACAATTAGTGGTGCTAGGATTGATGAGCAAAATTTAATTGTCATTTCTTCTTTGTTGTTTGGTACTATTCTAAATGCATGATCTAATTGATCGCCGTGTAATGATTTGTTCCTTAGGTAATACATGTAGTGCTTGGTTAATGTTGCCACGACATCTATGTTTTCAAAATTCACTCCTGATGCTAAATTATTGTTTATTGTAAGTAGTGTTTGGTTATATAGGGCTGTGTTAGTCCAAAAGTTATTTTTAAAGTTTATGGTGCTTTGAGCTATTTCTGCTAGTCTTGAGTCGGATTTTGCAACTAAAAAATCGGCAAAACATTGCTCTGAGTTTGCTTTGTTACTTCCAAACTTAGTCTCTAGCATTTTATACCATTGTGTTTTACTCAGTATGTCCGCCGCAGAATAGTTAGAAACTGCTAGTTTTGATAACGGAAATTCTGCTGGGTTGTTTGACATTAAATTTTCCATATCATCTAAACACTGACGATCCGTCCTGCCTTGGCTTTCAATTCGGTATGTTGCGTTGTATGCTTTCCATAATTTTTCAAATGAATCATATTCATTGTCAGTGCAAAATGATCTTATTAAATTACTTATGGCATAGAAATATTTCGTGCCTGCTGTCTTGCTGCTGAAAATCAACTCAATTTTAGATGTTGACACTTTCGAAAGTAATGACGTTTCTTTTGTGGGGGTGAGGTTATTTAACTCTTCTTTTCTAAGTAACTTTGAGCGACTCCCATCCTTGTCAAAACATTCAATTTTATTTATGGCTATAATTTCACCGTAAGTTATAAAGGCGTAAGTAAGTGACTTTATTATTTGATAAAATACTTCACTGTTGGTATTGGTGAGTATTTCATCAAAGTTTGGTTTTTTAGAGCGAGAACCCTGTATAGTTAACACATTTTTTGAAATGATTAGTGTATCTGTGTGCTTTTGTGAAAACTTATAACTTAACTGATGTGAACTAAACTTTGACTCGGTACTTGTGGTTTGCTTTAGAGTTATTACAATCTTAAATTCATTTCTTTTAGTTGGCGTAATCATTTTTTTTCTCGATATATTGGGGGTTGTTCGTTTTTTATTAATCTAATGTCGTTTCTCTTTTAATTGCTTTTATTTTTGTGGGTGACGATTTTTCTCCGAACTCTGTTTTTGTGTGTTTTGTCATTTTGCATATAAAGATAAGTGTAAGTGTGCATACTAATATCTCAATTATTGTAATTGTTAACTCTTTTTTTGATGTCGTGCTGGCTAATAGGTGTAAGGAGTGGGCTGCTTTTACTATCAAAGGTAGCGAGGTAAGTGCTAACCAAATGATAATTACGAACATTGCAATCCATTGGTTTATTTTTGAAACGGAAAATGCCTCGGAGGAGGTTATTTTATTGTAGTCTTTTTTTATTTTAAGAACTGTTTTATATAGAGGGCCGGTAATTTCATTTTCAAGCATGTCTAGATGGCACTCCCAATTCTCTTGCCAGAACTTACTGCCCTTGGCTGCTAGGAACCATGCGTAGGAAAACACCAAGCCAATGGAGGATATTATCATTAAATATAGTTCTTTGTGGGGTAATTTATTTTCTTCCGTAGTTAAAAGTAGGAAATACCCAGCGAAGATGGCCGCAATTAATGTCCAGAAGTAAGCTGTTCTTTTCCAATAAAGCTCTATTTCGAACTTTCTAATTTCATGAGCCTTCTCAAATGCGTTATAAAGTTTGTCGTCTTTCTTTTGTTTATGTTTTTGATATCCCTCTCCATTTTTTTGTGAGCTGTCTGTGTGGAAAATCTCTTTGTAATCATTATCTGTCATTTCTGTATATCCTTATGCTTAGGTAATAAAAGCCATTTATTATACTTTAAGAGTGTTGTTGTGTCTTCTCCCAGAAAATATGACTGTGTTGTAACCTGAGCCCTTGAAGATCATCCTTTCCCCCATGAACACACTCGAATCGATCTCAGAACTAACTCGCGCTTTACGCGACCTAATCCGCATTGGCGTCATCGTAGATGTTGACACCGTGCAAGCGCGTTGTCGCGTTCAATTGGGCGGCAATACGTCGGACTGGCTGCAATGGCTGACTTGTCGGGCCGGTGGTGCACGCACATGGTGGGCACCGTCCATTGGGGAACAGGTCTTGCTGTTGGCGTTGGGCGGCGAACTCGATACCGCTTTTGTGCTGCCGGGTATTTATTCCGATGACTTTCCGGCCCCATCGGCGTCGGCCGAAGCCTATCACGTCAGCTTCCACGACGGCGCGGTCATTGAGTACGAGCCGGAAACCGGCGCGTTGGCCGTCAGTGGCATTGTTACCGCCGACGTAAGCGCATCGACGTCCGTCAATGTGACGGCCCCAACGGTGACCGTTAACGCCAGCAAAAAAATCAATCTCAATGCCCCCGTCGTGGAATGCAGTAATCAGTTAGTGACCGGCTCCATTCAGATTAAAGAAGGGGGCGAGATGACCGGAGACCTGAGTCACTCCGGCGGCAGCATCACGTCTAATGGCGTTGTCGTGCATACCCACACGCACGGTGGCGTTCAGACCGGCGGCGGACAAACGGATAAGCCCTTATGACAGTGCGCTATACCGGCATGAGCCGGGAAACGGGGCAGACCCTGACGGACAGCGAACACATCAGCCAGAGTGTGCGCGATATCCTCATCACACCTGTCGGCTCGCGGGTGATGCGTCGTGAGTATGGTTCGCTGCTGTCGGCCCTGATTGACCAGCCACAAAGCCCGGCCGTGAATGGGCAAGTGATGGCCGCCTGCTACATGGCCATTCTCAAATGGGATCCGCGCGTCAGGCTGACGTCTATCACCTTTGAGAAAACCTTCAACGGTCAGATGTTCGTTGATATTACCGGCGTGCGCCAAGACACCACCGGCGGCACATTTTCGTTAACCGTTCCACTGAGCTGACATCATGGCAACTATCGATTTAAGCCAGCTACCCGCGCCGAATGTCGTTGAACCGCTGGACTTTGAAACTGTGCTTGCTGAGCGCAAGGCGACACTAATTTCTCTTTATCCGGCAGACCAGCGGGAAGCCATTGCTCGCACCTTGGCGCTTGAGTCCGAGCCTATCGTCAAGTTGCTGCAGGAGAATGCGTATCGAGAGGTGCTACTACGCCAGCGGGTTAATGAGGCGGCGCAGACGGTCATGCTGGGGTATGCCGCAGGCAATGACCTTGACCAGCTCGGCGGCAATTATAACGTTGTCCGACTGGTGATTACCCCGGCCGACGACAGCGCATTGCCCCCTGTGGCCGCCGTCATGGAAAGTGACAGCGATTTCCGTGTGCGTATCCAACAGGCCTTTGAGGGGCTGAGCGTGGCCGGGTCGGTTGGCGCGTATCAATTCCACGGTCGCAGTGCTGACGGCCGCGTCGCCGACGTGTCTGTCACCAGCCCAACACCGGCGAGTGTCACTGTGTCGGTGTTGTCCCGCGAAGGTGACGGTACGGCCAGCCCGGAGCTGATTGCGATTGTTGCGGCGGCGCTCAATGCCGAGGACGTGCGGCCGGTGGCTGACCGGGTGGCCGTACAGTCGGCGGCGATTGTTCCCTATGTAATTGAGGCGGTGCTCTACCTGTTTCCGGGGCCGGAGGCCGAGCCTGTTCGGCAAGCATCAGAACAAAAGCTCAAAGCCTATATCAGCACGCAGCACCGCCTCGGTCGGGATATCCGTCTGTCGGCCATCTATGCCGCGCTGCATGTGGAAGGGGTGCAGCGGGTGGAGCTGAAAAGCCCGGCGGCCGACATCGTTTTAGACGAGACGCAGGCATCAAGCTGTTCACGCTACCAACTGACCATAGGGGGATCCGATGAGTGATAGCCGACTGCTGCCGGTCGGGTCGTCACCGCTAGAAGTGGCGGCAGCCACGGCCTGCGCTGAGTTTGCACGGGTGCCGGTACCGCTGCGACAGCTCTGGAACCCGCAAACCTGCCCGTTAAACCTGCTGCCGTATCTGGCGTGGGCATTTTCTGTCGACCGATGGGATGAGCGTTGGCCGGAGGCGACAAAACGCAGCGTTGTCGAAAGTGCGCATTTTGTTCACCGGCATAAAGGCACCATCAGTGCACTGCGTCGCGTCGTTGAGCCATTGGGTTATCTGATTGAGGTGCGTGAGTGGTGGCAGCTCAACGAGACCCCCGGCACGTTTCGGTTGGTTGTCGGCGTACTGGAAACAGGCATCACCGATGAAATGTATCGGGAGCTAGAGCGCATGATAGCCGACGCTAAACCAGCGAGTCGCCACCTTATCGGCCTTGCGATTAGCCTCTCCAGCGCTGGCGCTGGCTATGTGGGGGCAGCCAGTTACAGCGGCGATGCCTTGACCGTTTACCCCTATTTACCCGAAACCATTTCTGTCGGCGGCACCGGTTACACCGGCGCGGCAATTCATCTTATCGATAACCTGAGAGTAAACGCATGACAGCAAAATTCTTTGCCATTCTGACCAATCAGGGCGCAGCGAAACTGGCGAATGCGACCGCACTCGGCACCCGAGTTGATTTGACGCATATCGCCGTCGGTGACGGTGGCGGCGTCCTGCCGACGCCTGACCCGGCGCAAACGGCCCTTAAGGGGGAAAAGCGTCGCGCGGCCATCAATCTGTTGACCATTGACCCCGGCAACGACAACCAGATTATCGCCGAGCAAATCATCCCGGAAAATGAGGGCGGTTGGTGGATCCGAGAGATTGGTCTGTTTTCTGCTGACGGCACGCTGATTGCGGTCGCCAATTGCCCGGAGACCTACAAGCCGCAGTTGCAGGAGGGCAGCGGCCGCACGCAAACCATTCGCATGGTGCTGATTGTCTCCAGCACCGAAGCGGTAACGCTCAAGATTGACCCGGCTGTTGTGTTGGCAACGCGGCAATATGTTGATGAACAAATCGGCCAGCACGCGAAATCACGTAATCACCCCGACGCCTCACTGGCAGAAAAGGGCTTTGTGCAACTCAATAGCGCCACTGACAGCAGCAGTGAGACACGCGCGGCAACCCCTAAGGCAGTGAAGGCGGCAAATGATAATGCGAACACCCGATTATCAACGGCCAATAACCTGAGTGAGATCCGCGTCGCCGGGCGCAATGCACAGTTGGCCGCACAGGAAAATATCGGGCTTGCTGAATACGGTATTTCCCCGGCCGCCAAGGCGACAATGGGGACGGATTTAAATACGCTTTTGACGTGGAGTGATTGCGTTGTGACGGCTCCGGTTAATGGGCCCATTAGTGGCGATACCGGGACTTTTTTCTTACGTGTCAGGACATGGCAATCGGGAACCGGCACAGCAGGTTACCGAGTAGCACAAGAACTCGTAGGTTATGGGCAAGGCGGTACTACGGGTAACAGAGTATGGCGACGAACTTGGAATGGGACCGTTTGGAGCAGTTGGATTGAGTTTTATTCTGAATCGCGTAAGCCCACCGCTGATGATGTTGGGGCGCTTAGCCGTAAGGATTTCCCGGCCGGTATTCCGCAACCCTGGCCGCTTAGCACTGCGCCGACAGGCTGGCTGAAATGCAATGGTGCAACCTTTGATAAAACCAAATATCCGCTGCTGGCAGTGGCTTACCCCTCAGGCAAACTTCCCGACTTGCGTGGTGAGTTTATTCGCGGCTGGGATGATGGGCGGGGTGTTGACGGTGGGCGGGTGTTGCTGGGGGGGCAAGCTGATAGTTTTCGGTCGCATACCCATAAAATCACCGCTTGGGATGCCTGGGACGCCAGTGTTATGACACCGAATGACCGAGAAGGGGACTTATTGTTGTCGACCGACAATGCCGTTTCATCTGGTGGTTCCATTAATGGTAAATACAACGATAAGTACGAAACTGTTAGCAATGGTGGAAATGAAACTCGCCCCCGCAATATTGCATTTAACTACATCGTGAGAGCAGCATAATGAGCAAATACAGCACAAATTTACCCACTGCAACCTTGAATGATGCCGGTTTGGCCGTGACGGCCGGTTGGCTGACGGTTTACAGCATTGAGCCGGTACAGCGTGAGTATCAGCAAGCCGTATTGGAATATCTGCCGGAGGGTGTTGGCCTGCCTGCGTTGAGTTTCGTGGATAAGCCGGTATTGCCGAGTAAAGCCGGATTGGCGCTGGTGCGCAGCGTGGACGGGAAGACGTGGGAGACACTACCCGATTACCGTGGGCAGACAGCTTACAGCACGGTTACCGGCGAGCCGCAGACTATGGCTGTCATCGGTGATTTACCGCAAGAGGTTACGCTGCAAGTGCCATCAACGCCGTTTGATAAGTGGAACGGAAAAAAATGGGTAACGGATACTAATGAGCAGCATCAATCGGCAGTTGATGCCGCGCAGCAAGAGTTGATGTTACGCCAGCAAAAGGCGGAGAGCGCAATCGCGCCACTGCAGACGGCCATCAGACTGAAAATGGCAACGGAAGCAGAAAAAGCGGCGCTTACCGCGTGGGAAACCTACAGTGTACTGTTGAATCGTGTTGATACGACAACTGCGCCCGATGTCGCGTGGCCGCAATCGCCTGACGCCTAAAAAATAGCCCGTAACGCATGTTACGGGCTGTTCTCTGTTGCGCGGTCTTTCCCTGATGTTGCCGCGTCTTGTCCAGTGACAGTAACCCACCTGATTAAAATCCGTCCAATTGGTTGTGTAGATCAATGCGTCAAGATTGATCGGCAAAATCGATCGTAGTGTCTTATCGCCCCCTCAAATTTCTTCACTCCGTTGTCTGGTGGGTCATCCACCGGCCATTGCGTGCGCCTGCGCAAGCCCGGCGGCAAGCTAGGCATACCACCAACAACCGGAGTCACAATATGGGTGATTATCACCACGGCGTGCGTGTCGTCGAAATCAACGAAGGTACGCGCGTTATTTCCACCGTATCGACAGCCATCGTCGGTATGGTCTGCACCGGCAAAGATGCCGACCCGAAGGTTTTCCCCCTCAACACCCCGGTATTGATTACCGATGTGATTGCCGCTGCCGGTAAGGCGGGGAAATCCGGCACGCTGGCGAATGCCTTGGCTGCCATTGGCGACCAGTGCAAACCGGTGACGATTGTCGTACGCGTTGAAGAGGGTAAGGACGCCGCCGAGACCGCGTCGAACATCATCGGCGGTGCGGATGAAAATGGCCGCTATACCGGCATGAAAGCCTTGCTCACCGCGCAGGCGGTCACCGGCGTGAAACCGCGCATTCTGGGCGTGCCGGGACTGGATACGCAGGAGGTGGCGACGGCACTGGCCGGTATCTGTCAGCAGTTGCGCGCGTTCGGTTATATCAGCGCATACGGCTGCAAAACCATTTCCGAGGCCATTGCCTACTGTGACAATTTCAGCCAGCGTGAGCTGATGCTCATCTGGCCGGATTTCCTCGCATGGGATACCACCGGCAACGTGAGCGCCACGGCTTATGCCACCGCCCGCGCGTTGGGCCTGCGCGCCAAAATCGACGCGGAGGCCGGCTGGCATAAAACCCTGTCTAACGTTGGCGTCAACGGCGTGACCGGCATTTCTGCCAGCGTGTTTTGGGACTTGCAAGCGCCCGGCACCGATGCCGACCTGCTCAATGAGGCCGGAGTCACAACGCTGGTGCGTAAAGACGGTTTCCGCTTCTGGGGTAACCGCACCTGTTCAGATGACCCGCTGTTCTTGTTCGAGAACTACACCCGCACCGCGCAAGTGCTGGCTGACACCATGGCCGAAGCGCACATGTGGGCGGTGGATAAGCCGGTCACTGCCACGCTGATCCGCGACATTGTCGAAGGCATCAAGGCCAAATTCCGCGAGCTGAAATCTAATGGCTACATCATCGACGCCGATTGCTGGTGCGACGAATCGGCCAACGACAAAGAAACCCTGAAAGCCGGGAAGCTGTATATCGATTACGACTATACCCCGGTTCCCCCACTGGAAGACCTGACCCTGCGCCAGCGTATCACCGATAAATATCTGGTTAATCTGGCCGCAGGCGTCAACAGCTAAGAGGACGCGTTAAACCATGGCACTACCGCGCAAACTGAAGTATCTCAACCTGTTTAACGACGGCCTGAGCTATATGGGCGTTGTCAGCTCTGTGACCCTGCCGAAACTGACCCGCAAGCTGGAGAACTATCGCGGCGGTGGTATGAACGGTGCGGCCCCGGTGGATATGGGGCTGGACGATGATGCATTGAGCATGGAGTGGACTGTCGGCGGCTTCCCGGATGACCAGCTCTGGGCGCAGTACGCCGCAGCCAGCGCGGCATCGGTACCGCTGCGCTTTTGTGGCTCTTACCAGCGTGATGACACCGGCGACATGGTGGCCGTGGAGATCGTGCTGCGTGGCCGTCACAAAGAGTTTGATTTTGGCGACCAGAAACAGGGCGAGGATACCGAGACCAAAATCTCGACCCAATGCACCTATTTCAAACTGACCGTCGACGGCAAAGAGCGCATCGAGGTCGACACCGTCAACATGATTGAGCGCGTGAACGGCGTCGACATGCTGGAACAGCACCGCCGCAACATCGGGCTGTAATTACCGGGCGGTCAGCGACGCTGGCCGCCATTCCTCCTGACTCATTTAATTTGAGATCACACCATGAAAAACGAAAACACCATCACCGCTACCGAAAACCCGAACGTCGTGAAACTGGATACCCCGGTCAAACGCGGTGAAACCTTTATCGATACGGTCACCCTGACTAAACCGAATGCGGGCACCCTGCGCGGTGTGGGGTTGGCCTCGCTGGCAAACTCTGACGTTGATGCGCTGATTAAGGTACTGCCGCGCATGACGTATCCGGCGCTGACCGAGAGCGAAGTCACCGCGCTGGAGTTGCCTGACCTTGTGGCATTGGCCGGGAAGGTTATCGGTTTTTTGGCACCGAGTTCGGCACTCTAGATTTCCCGGCTGGCTTGTCGGTTGATGACCTGATGGCGGATATCGCGACGATTTTCCACTGGCCGCCGTCAGAGCTTTACCCAATGACCCCGCAAGAACTCCTCAACTGGCGCGACAAAGCGCTCCAACGAAGCGGACAAACGAATGAGTAACAACGTCAAGTTGCAGGTGCTACTCAAAGCCGTTGACCAAGCGACCCGCCCGTTTAAAAGCATCCAGACAGCGAGTAAATCGCTGTCTGCGAAAATCCGCGATACCCGGCAGAACCTGAAAGAGCTGAACGCGCAGGCCGGGCGCATCGAAGGATTCCGCAAATCGAGCGCGCAGCTTGCGGTCACCGGCCAGTCACTGGCAAAGGCCAAGCAGGAAGCCGCCGCGCTGGCGGTGCAGTTTAAAAATACCGAGAAGCCGACCCGCGCACAGGCGCAATTGATGGACGCGGCCAAGCGCTCGGCTGCCGGGCTGCAACTCAAATACAACGGATTGCGCCAGTCGGTGCAGCGCCAGCGCCAAGAACTGGCGCAGGCCGGGATAAATACCCGCACCCTGGCCGCCGACGAGCGCCGCCTTAAATCGTCCCTAAGTGAAACCACTAACCAGCTTAACCGGCAGCGTGAGGCGCTTTCCCGCGTCAGCCAACAGCAGGCCAAACTCAGCGCCGTGAACAAGCGCTATCAGGGTGGGAAGCAACTGGCGGGCAGTGTGGCCGGAGCGGGGGCGGCAGGTGTTGGCGCGGCGACAGTCGGCGGTTTTGCAGCAAAAAAACTCCTGACGCCGGGGTATGATTTTGCGCAAAAAAACTCTGAGTTGCAGGCCGTGCTCGGCGTTGCAAAAGACTCAGCTGATATGGTGGCGCTCCGCACGCAGGCGCGACAGCTTGGTGATAACACGGCCGCATCCGCAGATGACGCCGCCGGGGCGCAAATCATCATTGCCAAAGCGGGCGGCGACAAAGACGCGATTACTGCAGCGACGCCGGTCACGCTCAATATGGCGCTGGCGAACCGTAAAACCATGGAGGAAAACGCCACCCTGCTGATGGGGGTAAAGTCGGCCTTTGGGCTGACAAACGACAAGGTCGCGCACATTGGTGACGTGATTTCTCAAACCATGAACAAGAGCGCCGCAAACTTTGAAGGCCTCAGCGATACCCTGACCTATGCCGCGCCAGTGGCGAAAAATGCCGATATCAGCGTCGAGGAGACAGCCGCCATTGCCGGTGCGTTGGCCGATGCCAAAATCACGGGTTCCATGGCCGGTACGGGAAGCCGGGCGGTGATTACCCGGTTACAGGCTCCAATGGGGAAAGCCAAGGATGCACTGGGGGAACTGGGCGTTAAGACCGCTGACCGCAAAGGCAATATGCGGCCGCTGTTCAGCATCCTGAAAGAAATGCAAAACAGCTTCGACAAAAACAAGCTCGGTACTGCTCAGCGCGCGGAGTACATGAAGGTCATCTTCGGGGAAGAGGCATCGTCGGCCGCCGCCGTGCTGATGGGTGACGCTGCATCCGGCAAACTTGACCGCCTGACCAAATTGCTACAGGAGTCTGACGGCAAGACTGCCGAGCTGGTCAAAATCATGCAGGACAATCTCGGTGGGGACTTGAAAGAGCTTCAATCCGCCTATGAGGCTATCGGGATTGACCTGTATGACCAACTGGAAACGCCATTCCGTGCGCTGACAAATCGGGCGACAAAGTTCCTGCTGAAAATCGACCTTTGGATCAAGAACAACAAA
>Ga0308165_1002719_pt1 | contig 20320 bp, 19 predicted proteins | sample PhyWR2_FD_201032 | JGI IMG/M metagenome (GOLD analysis project Ga0308165, IMG submission 201032) | Phyllosphere microbial communities from UC Gill Tract Community Farm, Albany, California, United States - DLSLW.R2 | ecosystem: Host-associated > Plants > Phyllosphere > Unclassified | place: USA...
CGACTTGCAGATGCGTTGGCGTCCTCGCTTACCCCAGTCACTTACTTCAGTAAGCTCCTGGGGATGCGCTGCGGGGCCGCCTTCCTGCCAGCCGAACTATTTAGAGTTTTACCTTCGGATTCAATGAATTCTTAGAGGAATGACACATGACAGTAATCAACCACACTCTCGGTTTCCCTCGCGTTGGCTTGCGCCGTGAACTGAAAAAAGCACAAGAAAGTTACTGGGCGGGTCACTCCACCCGCGAAGAGTTGCTGGCCGTTGGCCGCGAGCTGCGCGCTCGCCACTGGGATCAGCAAAAACAGGCGGGGATTGATCTGCTGCCGGTGGGCGATTTCGCCTGGTACGACCATGTTCTGACCACCAGCCTGCTGCTTGGCAACGTGCCGGCTCGTCATCAGAACAAAGATGGATCGGTGGATATCGACACCCTGTTCCGCCTGGGCCGTGGCCGTGCACCAACCGGTGAGCCAGCGGCGGCGGCAGAAATGACCAAATGGTTTAACACCAACTATCACTATATGGTTCCAGAGTTCGTGAAGGGTCAGCAGTTCAAACTGACCTGGACGCAGCTTCTGGATGAAGTCGACGAAGCGCTGGCGCTGGGCCATAACATCAAACCGGTTCTGCTCGGCCCGGTCACGTATCTCTGGCTGGGCAAAGTGAAGGGCGAGCAGTTTGACCGCCTGAGCCTGCTGAACGACATCTTGCCGGTATACCAACAGGTGCTGGCTGAACTGGCAAAACGCGGCGTCGAGTGGGTACAAATCGACGAACCCGCGCTGGTGCTGGAGTTGCCGCAGGAATGGCTGGATGCATTTAAACCGGCTTACGACGCACTAACGGGCCAGAGTAAACTGCTGCTGACCACCTATTTCGAAGGCGTCACGCCAAACCTCGACGTCATCGCCGCGCTGCCCGTGCAGGGTCTGCACGTTGATCTGGTTCACGGCAAAGATGAGGTGGCTGAACTCAACAAACGCCTGCCGTCCGACTGGCTGCTGTCTGCGGGTCTGGTGAACGGGCGTAACGTCTGGCGCGCCGATCTGACCGAGAAATACGCGCAGATTAAAGACATCGTCGGCAAACGTGACCTGTGGGTTGCCTCTTCGTGCTCTCTGCTGCACAGCCCGATCGATCTAAGCGTAGAAACGCGACTGGATGCGGAAGTCAAAAGCTGGTTCGCCTTCGCCCTGCAAAAATGTGAAGAGCTGGCCCTGCTGCGCGATGCGTTGAACAGCGGCGATACCGCCAAACTGGTCGAGTGGAGCGCTCCGATTCAGGCGCGTCGTCATTCGACTCGCGTGCATAACGCGGCGGTGGAAAAGCGTCTGGCGGCGATCACCGCCAAAGACAGCCAGCGTGAAAGCGCCTATGAAGTGCGTGCCGAAGCGCAGCGCGCGCGCTTCAATCTGCCCGCGTGGCCGACCACCACGATCGGTTCATTCCCGCAGACCACTGAAATTCGCGGCCTGCGTCTGGACTTCAAAAAGGGCAATCTTGACGCCAACAACTATCGCACCGGCATCGCTGAGCACATCAAGCAGGCGATTGTTGAGCAGGAACGTTTAGGACTGGACGTGCTGGTGCACGGCGAAGCCGAGCGTAATGACATGGTGGAATACTTCGGTGAGCATTTGGACGGATTTGTGTTCACCCAAAACGGCTGGGTACAAAGCTACGGCTCCCGCTGCGTGAAGCCGCCGGTGGTGATTGGCGACGTCAGCCGTCCGGAAGCGATTACCGTCGAGTGGGCGAAGTACGCGCAGTCCCTGACCGACAAACCGGTGAAAGGCATGTTGACCGGCCCGGTGACGATTCTTTGCTGGTCATTCCCGCGTGAGGACGTGACGCGTGAAACCATCGCTAAGCAGATAGCACTGGCGCTGCGTGACGAAGTGGCGGATCTCGAAGCCGCAGGCATCGGCATTATCCAGATTGACGAACCGGCCCTGCGCGAAGGCCTGCCGCTGCGCCGTAGCGACTGGGACGCTTACCTGCAATGGGGCGTGGAGGCTTTCCGTATCAATGCCGCTGTGGCAAAGAACGACACCCAGATTCATACCCATATGTGTTATTGCGAATTTAACGACATCATGGATTCCATCGCGGCGCTGGACGCCGACGTGATCACCATTGAAACCTCGCGTTCCGATATGGAACTGCTGGAGTCGTTTGAGGAGTTCGACTATCCGAACGAAATCGGTCCGGGCGTATATGACATTCACTCCCCGAATGTGCCGAGCGTGGAATGGATCGAAGCGCTGCTGGCGAAGGCCGCTCAGCGTATTCCGGCGGAGCGTCTGTGGGTGAACCCGGACTGCGGCCTGAAAACACGCGGCTGGCCGGAAACCCGCGCCGCGCTCGCGAATATGGTGAAAGCCGCGCAGAACCTGCGTCAGGGTTAAGGGGAAATAAAAACGATAAATGGGGCTGAGAGCCCCATTTATCGATCACTTGTATAGCCACTTCCCAGCCTGTGCTGATTTTGCAAACATTCTTACTGTGAGTGGTAAACGAGTTGCTTCCACCTTTTCTCGATTGGCTTTAAACCATCTGGTAAAACGTGGCAAGTTCTCCCACGGGAAGTAGTTAGACCATTCGACCTGTGATAAATCCACATTAAAATCCTTCTCGTAACGGTTTAACGCGCTGTGAAGGTCATCCCCTGGGGCGTGGAATAAATCAGAATCGAGTTCCAACAGAATATCCTTCCCGTTACGATCTATCTCCGTTGAGATTTCCTCTCTAAACATTTCGAGTACGTCATTTTCAATAAGCATCACTCCACCTTAGAAAGATGTAAACGCTATACGGTCTTTAGGCCGCGCTATCAGATTATATTTATTTTGCGTCTTACGAGAGACCTGATGAATAGAATTAATCAAGGCCATCCACCCAATCCAGGGAGCATAACGCGCGATGACTGCCGCAAGGCTGGTTGTCTTACGCATATTAAAGCCCACAGGCGTCTTTACTCGGATTCCGAAAGGTGTTTTTGTATTCTTCAAAATAATTCGCGCATACTTTGAGATAATACTCGTACCTTTCAATGCATCACCTGGTTTTTGCCTGGTATGTAACCACGGTTGCCCGCCTAAGATAGCGGCACCAGCAGTTATCGAAACGCCTAATTCTTCGCAAAAATGTTCCAGGAATATCACATCAAATAGTTCACCCGCAGTTAAATTAGTTTGTCCATGATAAAAGTATGTTCCATTTAGTTCTTCAGTAGTATCCATTCAATCACCCCTGCTCAAGCTGATTGGCGTTCATTCCATGCGTCAGAGAATATGATATTACCGTCGCAATGTTTCCACGTTATTTTTTCATAACGTAGTTCAACGGTTTCAAGGTGATTATTATTTTTGTCCTCTGGTGAAGCCATGCACGGAGACACAGAGACTATCCGAACGCCTTCGAGGAGCATGTTGAAATATTCTTCTTCCAGCCCTGCATTGTTAATCTTATACCATTTTATTTCAGCAGACTTTAACGCTTGTCCAGTTGCAACGGCTTTATAAAGATAGGGGGATGAGTCATCAAATTCTTTGACAATCATCATTGGAGAATGCTGGCGGGTGCCCGTTGGCTTGCCAGTGGCATTATCGGTAGGGATAGAGAGATTGTGGTGGAATCCTTTAAACTCAATACTAAATTCACGTTTATCAACGTCACATCCACCTTTAATTAATGCACCGCCGTCATCGTAGAGCCACATATTTCCGGGGATAGCCATAAAGTTGCATTTCCTTGTTTATTGCATGGGTATGCTCACTATAGCGTTATGCGATGGGCAATACAGCCCAGAATATAATGAATTATTATAATAAGCTCTTGTTGTTAATAATGTTTAAGTTGTCATCAGTTAGTTGTTTATTGTAAATAAAATTTTGTTCATTGATGTGTTCGAGTGATTTATATAGATGGTGAATGCAAAAATGTTGGGTTTATATATCTGGAACTCTCTTTATACAGGTTTGCGATAATACTTAAAGCTTAACTAAAAAATTGGGGATTATTTTTTATTATAAATAGGGCGTTTATTTGATATGTGGTAGCCAACCTAGTTATCGGCCGTAGTCACGCGGATCGGCTTAAAATACCGGTCATCCAAATATGATAGGGCACAGGAAATACCCCGGACAGTATATCGCTTAGCCAGCCCTACGCCTGTCCTTCCATCAATCGGCTAATATGAATGCTTAGCCAGGTCAGTTCATCTTTTGGCAGCGTGAGCTGATATTTTTCCTGCACATAATCGCGAATCACCCACGCCACGGTCATGGCATCCGGGCGATGCCGCATTAATTCCTGATAAAAATCCTCGGTCTCGCTGACCACTATTTTCCCGGTCAACACCCGCTCGGCAAAGTAGCGCAGATGGGTAATAAACCGCATGTAATTGACCGACTGCGTATCAATGGCTTTGCTCAGTTTATAGCGCACGATCTCGGCGATGCGATTGACCAGCTCAACCTGCTGATGCGCCGAACTGTCGTCGGTCTGACCGCTGGCGTTAATCAGGTGAAAGGCAATGTTCACCGCTTCGTCTTCCGGCAGGTCAACGCCAAACTGCGCGTTCACGTTTGCCCGCGCCTGCATCCCGACGCTGTGCTCCTGGGGGTAATAGCGCTTCACTTCCCAGCTCAGCTTATTGAGAATCACCTGCCCGCTGCGGCTGCGTTCTACCGCAAAGTGCAGATGTTCGGCAAGAGTGAAAAGCAGCACCGAGTTGAGTTTGTCGCCGCAAACGCTGCGGGCGAGCGTCAAAATCTCGTGGCTAATCTCGAAAAAGGCCGCAGGAATGGTGTCCGTGAGCGATAAAAAGTGACGGGATTTGAGATCGCTCAGCGGCAGGAAAACTTTCTCCACCTGCGTCAGGTCGATTTGGCTCCCCGCTTTCGCGCCAAAGCCAATCCCTTTGCCAAACAAAATCATCTCTCGCCGATCGTTGTCGACCAACAGCATGCTGTTATTTAGCGATTTTTTTATCGTAATCACGGTTATTCCTGCGGCCTGGCCGTTTAGCTCATGTCAGCGCCATTGCTGGCGATCACTTTCTGATACCACCCGAAAGAATCTTTTTTCAGGCGCTTTAACGTGCCGTTGCCTTCGTCATCCTGATCGACATAGATAAAGCCGTAGCGCTTGGACATCTGCGACGTGCCTGCGCTAATAATGTCGATGCATCCCCAGGTGGTGAATCCCATCACATCCACCCCTTCATTGATAGCCGCCAAAGTTTGCTCGAAATGGGCGCGGAAATAGTCGATACGATAGCTGTCGTGAATCTTTCCATTCTCGACGCTGTCTTTTGCACCCAGCCCGTTCTCCACGATAAACAGCGGCTTTTGGTAACGGTCGTACAATTCGAGCAGGGAAATTTTTAGCCCGACCGGATCGATTTGCCAGCCCCATTCAGAGGCAGGCAGATATGGGTTTTTCACCCCAAGAATGGTATTGCCCGGGATACGTTCAACGTCCGGCTGCGTCGATTCGGTCAGCGACATGTAGTAGCTGAACGAGACGAAATCGACGGTATGATCTTTTAAAATGAGCTGATCGTCGGCCTGCATGTCAATTTGAATGTCGCGGCTCGCCAGATCGCGCAGGATCAGCGGCGGATATTCCCCAAAAACCTGAACATCCGCATAGAAATAGTTTTCGAGATTCTTTTTCAGCGTCGCTTCAACGTCTTCCGGACGGCAGCTGTGCGGATAGGTGGTGAGTTTGGTCAACATGCACCCGACCTGGCTGCCAGGGATTTTGGCGTGGCAGTCACGCGTCACCAGCGCCGAGGCGACAAACTGATGATGCAGCCCCTGATAAATGTCCTGTTGCGCTTTGCCCGGCGCACTTTTCTCTTCGCGGATACCTGCGGTGGTAAACGGATGGCGGTGGATGCTGTCGATTTCGTTAAACGTGAGCCAGTAGCGCACCAGATCTTTGTAGCGGTCAAAACAGACATTACTAAAGCGCACGAAGGCGTCCACCACGTTGCGGTGCACCCAGCCGTTATATCGCTCACTCAGCGCCAGCGGCATTTCGTAGTGAGAAAGCGTCACCAGCGGCTCGATGTTATGGCGACGCAGTTCGCGGAACATCTCTTCGTAAAATTGCAGGCCCGCTTCATTCGGCGCCGCGTCTTCACCGTCCGGGAAAATACGCGACCAGGCAATGGACACGCGCAGCACTTTAAAGCCCATCTCGGCAAACAGCGCGATATCGTCTTTATAGTGGTGATAGAAATCGATGCCGCGACGCTTCGGGTAAAGCGTGTCGTTTTTGCCTTCGAACGCATCCTGAATATTTTCATCCGTCAGCGCCATGTGGCCGTCATAATCTTTCAGCGATAGATTGGGTTTCCAGGTGATGGCATCAGCCACCGATGGGCCTTTGCCATCAACGTTCCAGGCCCCTTCGGCCTGATTAGCGGCAATTGCGCCGCCCCATAAAAAACCTTGCGGGAACGGGAGGGATTTATCCATTACACGGACTCCTTTAGCGTCATGATGATGTGAGGATTTGGATTGGTGTCGTCGTGGCTGTGTGGCGTGAGCGAGAAACGTTCGCCGTTAGTGACCACCATGATCACCACCGGATCGAGACCTGCTGCGGTGAGGGTATCAAGAGAGAATTCAATCAGCGTTTCGCCGCTTTTGACGTGTTGCCCTTCCTGAACCTTCGGGGAAAACCCTTCGCCCTGCAGCTTGATGGTGTCGATCCCGATATGGAAAATCAGTTCCACGCCCGCGTCGGTGAGAAGGCTCAGCGCGTGACCGCTTTCAAAGACGTTAACGACGGTGCCGTCCGCCGGGGCGCGTAACACACCCTGAGAAGGGACAATCGCGATACCGTCACCCATGATTTTGCGTGAGAAAACGTCATCATTCACGTTTTCCAGCGGAATGATTTGCCCTTCAATCGGACGGGTGAACGTCAATTCTTCGGTTTGCTCAGTGACTTTATCGCGCCACAACAGCAGGGCGCTGATAAAGGCGATGGCGAATGACAGACCCGCGCCGGCGAACGCCCAGAGAATGTTCAGCGGGTTATCCGGCGACACAAACATGGAGATGCTGGCGAGGCCTGGCCCCACAAGTGCAAAGGCTTCAACCGCCATCCAGCCGATAAAAGCACCGCCCACGATGCTGCCGAGGATCACGCTGTAGAGCGCTTTTTTATTCAGCAGCGTGACGCCGTAAAGCGCGGGTTCCGTAATGCCAAACAGCGCGGAAATGCCCGCCGAAAACGCGGTCGATTTCAGCACTTTGTTTTTACTTTTCAGCGCAATCGCCAGGCACGCGCCGGATTCCGCAATGTTGTGCGCCAGCGACGCGGGCAGATACAGTAATTCGCGGCCAAACTGGCTCATGGATGCTACGGCGTAGGGCAGCATCGGTTTGTGCATGCCGGCCGCGACCATAAACGGCAGGGCGGCGGCGAGCAATCCGGTCGCGACAAAGCCTAACTTTCCGTAGAGCCACAGAATCACCGTTGCCAGCCCCGCGCCCAGTTCATACCCCAGCGGCCCTAAAATCAGCAGCGTGACGGGAACCGTCACCAGCAACGACAGCATTGGCGAGAGAAAAATACGCAGCGCGCCGGGTGAATAGCGGTTGAAAAACTTTTCTGTCTGAGCGTAAAACAGCACGCACAGGATGGCCGGGAAGACCTGCGAGGCGTAGGCCACGTTGCGCAGATCTAACGACATAAACTCTGCGCCATCAGCCAACTGTTTGGTCATCGCCGGTAACACCATGACCGCAACGGCTGAGACGGCAACCAGCACGTTGACCTTGAGCTTCGTCGCGGTCGTGATAGCGACCAGGATCGGCAGGAAATAGAGTGGGGCAGAGCCGATATTATCCAGCACTTTGTACGTGGAACTGTCCCGGCTGAGCCAGCCCAGGACATCCAGCAACAGCAGCAGCGATTTCAGCACGCCGCCGCCGGCAATCGCCGGAACTAAAGGCTGGAAAACGCTGATCACAAAATCGACGATTTGCGCCCAGCGGTTGGGTTTATTCGCGTGTGGCTGGGCACTGCCCTGTGTCGTGCCGACCAGAGAACGCACCGCCTCAAAAACCTGAACCACTTCATGCCCGATAATCACCTGGCACTGCACGTTGACGCGCACGCCCAGCACGCCGTCAATTTTCGCCAGCGCGGTTTCATTCACTTTGCTGTTGTCATACAGGCTCAACCGCAAGCGCGTAGAGCAATGCTCGATATGTTCGATATTCTCCGCGCCACCCACATGGGCGATGACGTCCAGTGCTGTTTGCAAATGATTCATGTCTGGCCCCTGTCCCCAGAGCAAAAAAAAAGACCTGAAGCCCATTTCCCCCGGAGAGGAGAAATGGGCTTCAGGTCTTGCCTACGGAACGTAGTAACACGCCTGTGCTTTTTATATCGGCCAAAAGCGGTTTGAAAGTCAAACCGCCATTGTGCTTCGTGCGCTAAATTGTGAGCGGCTTAACCCTTTTTCGCGCCGTACTGCCGGAACCATGCCAGCATTCGCTGCCAGCCGTCTTTGGCGGATTCTTCGTGATAGCTTGGGCGATAATCGGCATTAAATGCATGTCCAGCATCGGGATAAACCACAATGTCTGCTTTGGCATTTGCGGCACGCAGCGCTTGTCGCATGGTCTCCACGCTCTCCAGCGAAATCCCCGTATCTTCGCCGCCGTAGAGGCCGAGAACGGGTGCATTGAGATCGACCGCGATATCCACCGGATGCTTGGGTGAATTCAGCGTTTTTTCGCCAACCAGCTTACCGTACCAGGCCACGGCCGCTTTCAACTGCGGATTGTGTGCGGCATACAGCCAGGTGATGCGCCCGCCCCAGCAGAAGCCTGTGACCAGCAGACGATGCGCATCGCCGCCGTGACGTGCCGCCCAACTGGCGACATGATCGAGATCGGCCAGCACCTGCGCATCGGGCACTTTACTGACCAGATTGCTGAACAGCGTGGGGATATCGCTGTATTCATTGGGGTCGCCCTGACGGAAGTAAAGCTCCGGCGCGACGGCCAGATAACCTTCCAGCGCCAGACGGCGGCAGACGTCACGGATATGTTCGTGAACGCCAAAAATCTCCTGAACCACAATCACGATCGGCAACGGACCGTCTGCATCCTTTGGGCGAGCGTGATAAGCGGGCATGTTTTCACCCTGCGAAGGGATCGAGGTTTCGCCTGCCGTGACGGCGTCTTCAGACGTTGAAACGAGGGTTGACGCGAGAGGGGCGGCGGCAGGTGCAAAATTCGTTTTTTGAGTCATGGTATTCTCCGTACCCGTTGGTGCAAATAAATATAGACCTCAAGTTAACAATTCACAGTGCCCGAAACGGGCTATCTTTTGTGCAGTAGTAAACGATATAACTTGTTAGTGTGATAAGTGTCACTATTTTATGGTAATTAACTGCAATCATTTTCATTCGTGGTGAGGTCTGTCACGAAAATGTGCCCGGTGCTTCTGTAAAGTACCGTTTTACTTCTTCTGACAACCCGACCCACAGAGGAGTCACCTATGTCTAAGTCTGATGTTTTTCATCTCGGCCTCACTAAAAACGATTTACAAGGGGCTACGCTGGCTATCGTCCCTGGCGATCCTGAGCGTGTGGAAAAGATCGCCGCGCTGATGGATAAGCCGGTCAAGCTGGCTGCGCATCGCGAATTCACCACCTGGCGTGCAGAGCTGGATGGCAAAGCGGTTATCGTGTGTTCGACCGGTATCGGCGGCCCGTCTACCTCTATCGCTGTTGAAGAGCTGGCACAGCTGGGCATTCGTACTTTCCTGCGTATCGGGACGACTGGCGCTATTCAGCCGCATATCAACGTCGGCGACGTGCTGGTGACCACGGCGTCGGTGCGTCTGGACGGTGCAAGCCTGCACTTTGCGCCAATGGAATATCCAGCCGTGGCGGACTTTGAATGTACCACTGCGCTGGTTGAAGCCGCGAAATCCGTAGGCGCAACGACTCACATCGGCGTGACTGCCTCTTCTGACACCTTCTACCCAGGCCAGGAGCGTTACGACACCTTCTCGGGTCGCGTAGTGAACCGCTTCAAGGGTTCGATGGAAGAGTGGCAGTCCATGGGCGTGATGAACTACGAAATGGAATCTGCCACGCTGCTGACCATGTGCGCAAGCCAGGGTCTGCGTGCCGGTATGGTGGCGGGTGTTATCGTGAACCGCACCCAGCAAGAAATTCCAAACGCAGAAACCATGAAGAAAACCGAAAGTCACGCGGTGAAAATCGTGGTTGAAGCGGCTCGCCGCCTCATCTAGTTTCCCCTTTCAGATAAAAGGCCGACGCGTTCGGCCTTTTCTTTTTGCGTAGCGCCTCGCAGGAAACCCCTTTCAAACTGGACGTTTATACAGCACAATTCTATTTTGTGCGGGTAATGGTTTGATGCAGGAGGCGTGGTGGATATCTCAATCCTAATTTATGCAGTGATTGCGCTGGTGGGCGCGGGTGTGGGCTGGCTGATGTCCAGCTATCAGCATGCGCAACACAAAGCCGATCAGCTGGCCGATCGCGAAGAGATGGTGGCTGAGCTAAGCGCTGCAAAACAACAGCTTACCCAAAGCGCACACTGGCGTGACGAGTGCGAATTGCTCAACAACGAACTGCGTAATCTGCGTGATATCAATACCTCTTTAGAAGCCGATCTGCGTGAAGTCACCACCCGTCTGGAATCCACCCAACTGCATGCCGAAGACAAAATCCGTCAGATGATCAACAGCGAGCAGCGCCTGAGCGAGCAGTTTGAAAATCTGGCTAACCGTATCTTTGAGCAAAGTAACCGCCGCGTCGATGAGCAAAATCGCCAGAGCCTGAATGGCTTGCTGACGCCACTGCGTGAACAGCTGGATGGTTTTCGTCGTCAGGTTCAGGACAGCTTTGGTCAGGAGTCTCGCGAACGTCACACGCTGGCGCATGAAATCCGTAATCTCCAGCAGTTGAATGCACAGATGGCGCAAGAGGCGGTCAACCTGACGCGTGCGCTTAAGGGTGACAATAAAACGCAGGGCAACTGGGGCGAAGTGGTGCTCACCCGCGTGCTGGAGGCTTCAGGCCTGCGTGAAAGTTATGAATACGAAACGCAGGTCAGCATCGAAACCGACACCCGATCGCGGATGCAGCCGGATGTGATTGTGCGTCTGCCGCAGGGCAAAGATGTGGTCATTGACGCCAAAATGACGCTGGTTGCTTATGAGCGTTACTTCAATGCCGAAGATGACTTCACCCGTGAATCCGCGCTCCAGGAGCACATCGCCTCCGTGCGAAATCACATTCGTCTGCTGGGTCGAAAAGATTATCAGCAGTTGCCAGGGCTGCGCTCGCTGGATTATGTGCTGATGTTTATTCCGGTCGAACCGGCCTTTTTGCTGGCTCTCGACAGACAACCAGAACTTATCACCGAAGCACTGAAGAACAACATTATGCTGGTCAGCCCCACCACGCTGCTGGTGGCGCTGCGCACTATCGCGAACCTGTGGCGGTACGAGCATCAAAGCCGTAATGCGCAGCAAATTGCCGATCGCGCCAGCAAGCTCTATGACAAAATGCGCCTGTTTGTTGACGACATGTCATCCGTTGGGCAAAGCCTGGACAGGGCACAGGATAACTACCGCCAGGCGATGAAAAAGCTTTCCTCCGGGCGTGGAAACCTGCTTTCACAAGCCGAAGCGTTTCGCAGTTTGGGCGTTGAAGTAAAACGCGAGATTAATCCGGAATTGGCCGAGCAGGCTACGGCTCAGGACGAAGAATATCGCCTGCGCGACGGTGCGGCTGAACAAAATACAGGCAATCAAGACAACGATTTAGCCGCGCAAGACGCGTCAGAAACGCAGGCGGACCGATTCTTTCGGGGTGGTTGAATCGTAGGGCAAACGCCCCCAATCTGTTACACTTCACGAACATTTGACGGATTAGCAGGCACTGAGATGGTTGAAGATTCACAAGATACTACGCACTTTGGCTTTCAGACTGTCGCCAAAGCGCAGAAAGCTGACATGGTGGCCCACGTATTCCATTCCGTGGCGGCAAAGTATGATGTCATGAATGATCTGATGTCATTCGGAATTCATCGCTTGTGGAAGCGCTTCACTATCGACTGTAGCGGCGTTCGTCGTGGTCAAACCGTGCTGGATCTGGCGGGTGGTACGGGGGATTTAACCGCGAAATTCTCCCGGATGGTTGGCGAAACTGGCCGCGTAGTGCTGGCAGATATCAACGATTCCATGCTGAAAATGGGGCGTGAAAAGCTGCGTAACATTGGCGTTGTCGGCAACGTTGAATATGTTCAGGCGAATGCCGAAGCCCTGCCATTCCCGGACAACACGTTTGACTGTATCACCATCTCTTTTGGTCTGCGTAACGTCACCGATAAAGAAAAAGCGCTGCGCTCTATGTATCGCGTGCTTAAGCCGGGTGGGCGTTTGTTGGTGCTCGAATTCTCCAAACCGATTATTGAACCGCTGAGCAAAGCCTACGATGCCTATTCGTTCCACATTTTGCCGCGTATCGGTGAAATGGTGGCAAACGACGGCGAAAGCTACCGCTATCTGGCGGAATCTATTCGTATGCACCCGGACCAGGACACCTTAAAAGCGATGATGCAGGATGCAGGGCTTGAGAACGTAGAGTATTTCAACCTGACGGCCGGCGTTGTGGCGCTGCATCGCGGCTACAAGTTCTGAGTGGAAGCGGCCTATGCCTATTAAACCCTTAGTCACCGCAGGCATTGAAAATGTCCTGAATACTTTTCTGTATCGCTCGGCGGCGTTAAAAACCGCTCGCCAGCGCCTGACCGGAAAAGTGCTGCGTATCGTATTGAAAGAGTTTTCGACTCCGCTGGTGCTGGTCTTCAGTGAACGTCAGCTTGATGTGGTGGGTGAGTGGGAAGGCGAGGCCGACTGCTCTGTTATTACCCACATGAGCGTTCTACCAAAGCTGCGCGACAGACAGCAATTAACCGCGCTGATCCGTAGCGGCGAGCTGGAAGTGGAAGGCGATTTGCAGGTCGTGCAAAACTTTGTCGCGCTTGCTGATTTGGCCGAGTTTGATCCGGCTGAATTGCTGGCGCCCTACATTGGCGACATTGCGGCTGAAAGCATTAGCAAAGTATTGCGTGGCGGCTCGTCATTTCTGCGTAAAGGGTTACAGCGTCAGCAACGCTATGTTGCTGAGGTGATTACCGAAGAGTGGCGTATGGCGCCAGGCACGCTGGAATTAGCATGGTTTGCGGAAGAAACGTCTGCCGTTGAACGTGCAGTCGACGCGCTATCCAAACGGCTGGAAAAACTGGAGGGCAAATGACGCCTGGTGAAATTCGGCGCCTCTATTTTATCGTTCGCACCTTTCTAAGTTACGGACTCGACGAACTCATTCCCAAAATGCGTATCACTCTGCCGCTGCGAATCTGGCGGCGGATGCTGTTCTGGATGCCTAATCGTCATCAAGACAAGCTGCTGGGCGAGCGGCTACGGCTGGCGCTGCAGGAACTTGGGCCGGTATGGATTAAGTTTGGGCAGATGCTCTCCACTCGTCGCGACCTGTTCCCGCCGCAAATTGCGGATCAGCTTGCCTTGCTGCAGGACCGCGTCGCGCCTTTTGACGGTGTACGGGCTAAACAGCAGATTGAAGAGGCGATGGGCAATATTCCTGTCGAAACCTGGTTCGATGATTTTGATATTAATCCTTTGGCGTCCGCTTCTATTGCGCAGGTGCATACCGCGCGTCTGAAAGAGAACGGCAAAGAGATTGTTATTAAAGTGATTCGCCCGGATATCCTGCCGGTTATCAGAGCGGACATGAAGCTGATTTATCGCCTGGCGCGCTGGGTTCCACGTTTGCTGCCGGATGGCCGTCGACTGCGCCCGATGGAAGTGGTGCGTGAGTATGAAAAAACGCTCATCGACGAGCTGAATTTGCTGCGCGAATCTGCCAACGCCATCCAGCTACGTCGTAACTTTGAAAACAGTCCCATGCTGTACGTGCCGGAAGTTTACTCTGACTATTGCAGCCAGAATATGATGGTGATGGAGCGTATTTACGGCATTCCCGTGTCGGATATCGCGGCGCTTGAAAATCAGGGAACGAACATGAAACTGCTGGCCGAACGCGGTGTGCAGGTCTTTTTCACCCAGGTTTTCCGCGACAGTTTTTTCCATGCCGACATGCATCCGGGGAATATCTTTGTTAGCTACGAGCACCCGGAAGATCCGAAATATATCGGCATTGATTGCGGTATCGTCGGCTCGTTGAACAAAGAAGATAAGCGCTACCTGGCGGAGAACTTTATCGCGTTTTTCAATCGCGATTATCGCAAGGTGGCTGAGCTGCACGTCGATTCTGGTTGGGTTCCGCCTGACACTAACGTTGAAGAGTTTGAATTTGCGATTCGTACCGTATGTGAGCCGATTTTTGAGAAACCGCTTTCCGAAATCTCATTTGGTCATGTTTTGTTGAATCTCTTTAACACGGCACGACGTTTCAATATGGAAGTGCAGCCACAGTTAGTTTTACTCCAGAAAACATTACTTTACGTCGAAGGCGTAGGCCGACAGCTCTATCCTCAGTTAGACTTATGGAAAACAGCGAAACCTTTCCTTGAGTCGTGGATTAAGGATCAGGTTGGGCTTCCTGCGCTGGTGCGTTCTTTCAAAGAGAAAGCACCGTTCTGGATCGAAAAAATGCCGGAGATTCCTGAGCTGATCTATGACAGTTTGCGTCACAGCAAGAATCTTCAGCACAGTATGGATAAAATCACTCGCGAACTTCAGTCAAGTCGCGTGCGGCAGGGGCAATCGCGCTATCTCTTTGGGATCGGGGCAACCTTACTGCTGAGCGGAACGTTGCTGCTGATTAATCGACCGGACTGGCAAATGATGCCAGCCTGGTTGATGGCCGGCGGCCTTGTTGTCTGGCTAATTGGGTGGCGAAAAACGCGCTGAATTTGCGTCGCTATCACCGGGTTGCATACGTATAATGTGACCTGATTAATTAATCATCTATCGAGGATGTTGTATGGGTGGTATCAGTATCTGGCAATTGTTGATCATTGCCGTCATCGTCGTTCTGCTGTTTGGTACCAAAAAGCTCGGTTCTATCGGTTCCGATCTTGGCGCGTCCATCAAGGGCTTTAAGAAAGCCATTAGTGATGATGAAGATAAGCAGGATAAATCCAACCAGGATGCGGATTTCACGGCCAAGTCTATCGCTGATAAACAAGACGAAGCCAAAAAGGAAGACGCTAAACGCCACGATAAAGAGCAGGTGTAATTCGTGTTCGACATTGGCTTTGGTGAACTGGTACTGGTATTCGTGATCGGCCTGATCGTTTTAGGTCCGCAGCGTTTACCGGTAGCGGTAAAAACGGTTGCAGGCTGGGTGCGCGCGCTGCGTTCGCTGGCGACGACGGTTCAAAATGAACTGGCGCAGGAACTCAAAATGCAGGAGTTTCAGGACAGCCTGAAAAAGGTTGAAAAAGCGAGCATGAGCAATTTATCGCCGGAGCTAAAAGCGTCGATGGATGAGTTGCGCGAGGCTGCTGAATCCATGAAGCGTTCCTACAGCGCGAACGACCCTGAAAAAGCGAGCGATGAAGCCAACACCATTCGTAATCCGCTGGTGAAGGATAATGAAGCGCAGCACGAAGGCGTTACGCCTGCGGGTGCAGAGCATCAGGCCAGCGCACCTTCGCAAGCGCCTGAAGCGCAAGAACCCTTGCCTACGGCAGAATCCGTTGCGAAAGTGTCACCCGCAGAAGTGAAAGCCGCCGCACCCGCTTCCGAATCATCCCCCTCGTCGAGTGATAAAGCGTAAACATGGCTGTAGATGATACTCAACCACTCATTGCGCATCTGATTGAGCTGCGTAAGCGTTTGTTAAACTGCATCATTGCAGTTTTGCTGATTTTCCTGTGCCTGGTTTATTTCGCGAATGACATCTATCAGATTGTCTCCGCGCCGTTGATTAAGCAAATGCCGCTGGGCGCAACGATGATTGCGACAGACGTGGCTTCGCCATTCTTCACGCCAATCAAGCTGACATTCTGGGTCTCGCTGATCGCCTCCGCACCCGTGATTCTTTACCAGGTGTGGGCATTCGTGGCGCCCGCGCTGTATAAGCATGAACGCAAGCTGGTGATCCCGCTGTTAGTCTCCAGCTCGCTGCTGTTTTATATCGGCATGGCCTTTGCCTACTTTGTGGTCTTCCCGCTGGCTTTTGGCTTCCTGACGCATACCGCGCCAGAAGGCGTACAAGTCTCGACCGACATCGCCAGCTATCTCAGCTTCGTTATGGCGCTGTTCATGGCGTTCGGAGTGGCGTTCGAAGTGCCCGTCGCTATCGTTCTCTTGTGCTGGATGGGCGTGACCACGCCTGATGATTTGCGCAAGAAACGCCCTTATATGCTGGTCGGTGCATTTGTTGTCGGCATGCTGCTGACGCCACCGGATGTTTTCTCGCAAACGCTGCTGGCCATACCGATGTACTGTCTGTTTGAAGTCGGCGTTTTCTTCTCGCGCTTCTATGTGGGCAAACGACGTCCGCAAGAAGACGAAGAAGACGAGCCAGAAAAAACGACAGAAGAATAAAACCAGCCGCCCGAAAGGGCGGTTGTCATATGGGAGACCGCATGTTTGATATCGGATTGAATCTGACCAGTCCTCAATTTGCCAACGATCGTGATGACGTCGTGGCGCGCGCGTTTGCCGCAGGGGTAAAAGGACTGCTGCTAACGGGAACGAATCTTCACGAAAGTGAACATGCGCAACAGTTGGCTCAAGGCTATGAACGCTGCTGGTCAACGGCGGGAGTCCATCCGCATGACAGCAGCCAGTGGACTGACGAAAGTGCCGAAACGCTCTATAAGCTGGCGAAGAAAGAAGAAGTCGTGGCTATTGGTGAGTGCGGTCTTGATTTCAATCGTAATTTTTCCACGCCCGCTGAGCAGGAAGCCGCGTTTACCGCTCAGCTCGCCATCGCAGCAGAATTGGAAATGCCTGTGTTTATGCATTGCCGCGATGCGCATGAGCGCTTTCTGACCTTGCTGGAACCATGGCTGGATAAACTGCCTGGCGCAGTGTTGCACTGCTTTACCGGCTCGCGACAGGAGGCCGTCGACTGCCTGAATCGGGGCCTGTATTTAGGGATTACCGGCTGGGTGTGTGACGAACGACGCGGTCTCGAATTGCGCGAGCTATTACCGGTAATTCCTGCCGATCGACTGTTGGTTGAAACGGATGCGCCGTATTTGCTTCCACGCGACATGAAGCCGAAGCCCGCGTCGCGACGCAATGAACCGGCTTATCTCGGGCATATTGTTGAGCGGATTGCGCACTGGCGTGGAGAAGAACAGCAGTGGCTCGATGCACAGACGGATGAAAGCGTGCGCCGCCTGTTCGGGATAACATTTTAAACTTTGCGGAAGGCGGTGTTTTTAACGCTCTGAAGTACTTGTTTGTTCAGCAAGTTGAGCAGCAGCATCGAGCGAGCTTCACCGTCTGGCTCAGAAAATATCGCCTGCAATCCTTCGAATGCGCCTTCGGTGATCACCACGTCGTCGCCGGCAAAAGGCGTCTCGGGATCGGTAATATCATCCGGCTGTTTATAGATAGAAAGCTGATGAATGACCGTTGAAGGAACCGTGGCCGGTTGTGCACCAAAGCGAACGAAGTGGCTGACGCCACGCGTGGCGTTGATGGTTGTGGTGTGAATCACTTCCGGGTCGAACTCAACGAAGAGATAGTTCGGGAAAAGAGGTTCACTGACCATAGTGCGTTTACCGCGCTGGATTTTTTCAAGCGTGATAACAGGGGTCAGACAATTAACGGCCTGACGCTCAAGATGTTCCTGCGCACGCTGGAGCTGCCCACGTTTGCAATACAGTAAATACCACGCTTGCATAATCACTCTTTCCCTTTGTTTGCGGCGCAAGCATATCAAAACCCTGGCGGGATCGCTAAGTTGATTATAATGGCCGAAAGGGGATGATGACGTGGAAGTTCACGCTAATTTAACAAAATTACAGCGTACTGGTGACGAACGCCGTATAATGAAGCGCTTACAGAGAGGCCATGACTAACTGCATGAAATACCACGATCTACGCGACTTCCTGGCGCTGCTGGAAAAGCAGGGCGAACTCAAACGCATCACGCTTCCTGTTGATCCCTATCTGGAAATGACAGAAATCGCTGACCGCACACTGCGTGCCGGTGGCCCTGCGCTGCTGTTTGAAAATCCGAAAGGCTATTCCATGCCGGTGCTCTGCAACCTGTTCGGCACACCTAAACGTGTGGCGATGGGAATGGGGCAGGAAGACGTGTCGGCGCTGCGTGAAGTTGGCAAATTGCTCGCCTTTTTGAAAGAGCCGGAACCGCCAAAAGGCTTCCGCGATCTGTTCGATAAGCTGCCACAGTTCAAGCAAGTGCTGAACATGCCGACCAAACGTCTGCGCGGTGCGCCGTGTCAGCAGAAAATCCTTGAAGGCGATGCGGTCGACTTGACCCGTATCCCGATTATGCAGTGCTGGCCAGAAGACGCCGCGCCGCTGATCACCTGGGGGTTGACCGTCACGCGCGGCCCGCACAAAGAACGCCAAAATCTGGGTATTTATCGTCAGCAGTTAATCGGTAAAAATAAGCTGATTATGCGCTGGCTGTCGCATCGCGGCGGCGCGCTTGATTTCCAGGAGTGGTGCGCGGCACATCCGGGCGAACGCTTCCCGGTTTCAGTCGCGTTGGGTGCCGACCCCGCGACCATTCTCGGTGCGGTCACGCCGGTTCCTGACACCCTTTCGGAATATGCTTTTGCAGGTCTGCTGCGCGGCACGAAAACCGAAGTGGTAAAGTGTATTTCCAACGACCTGGAAGTACCGGCCAGCGCCGAAATCGTACTGGAAGGGTATATCGAACAGGGTGATATGGCACCGGAAGGGCCATATGGCGATCACACGGGATACTACAATGAAATTGATAACTTCCCGGTGTTTACCGTCACGCACATTACTCAGCGTGACGATGCCATTTATCACTCAACTTACACAGGCCGTCCGCCGGATGAGCCCGCCGTGCTGGGTGTAGCGCTGAACGAAGTGTTTGTACCGATTCTGCAAAAGCAGTTTCCGGAAATTGTCGATTTCTATTTGCCGCCGGAAGGTTGTTCCTATCGCCTGGCCGTCGTGACCATTAAGAAGCAATATGCGGGTCACGCCAAACGCGTCATGATGGGAGTGTGGTCTTTCCTGCGTCAGTTTATGTACACCAAATTTGTTATTGTTTGCGATGATGACGTTAACGCCCGTGACTGGAATGATGTTATCTGGGCGATCACGACGCGCATGGACCCGGCGCGTGACACGGTGTTAGTTGAAAACACGCCAATTGATTATCTGGATTTTGCCTCGCCGGTTTCCGGCCTTGGCTCAAAAATGGGACTGGATGCCACCAATAAATGGCCCGGCGAAACCTCGCGCGAATGGGGTCGTCCGATTCAAAAAGACCCTGAAGTAACGGCGCGAATTGACGCGATATGGGACGAGCTAGCCATATTGAATGACGGTAAGCCTGAGTCTGACCGTTAAGCCCTTTTGACTTCCCGACAGAGAGAGCGAATGACAACCTTAAGCTGTAAAGTGACCTCGGTAGATGCTATTACCGACACCGTATATCGCGTCCGTTTGGTTCCTGAGGCGGCATTTTCTTTCCGCGCGGGCCAGTATTTAATGGTTGTGATGGATGAGCGTGATAAGCGTCCTTTCTCTATGGCGTCTACGCCAGCGGAGCAGGAGTTTATTGAGTTACACATAGGTGCGTCAGAGCTTAATCTTTATGCCATGGCTGTCATGGATCGCATCCTGAAAGAGCATGAAATTCAGGTCGACATTCCACACGGCGAAGCGTGGCTGCGTGAAGACGAAGACCGTCCGTTGATTCTGATTGCGGGCGGTACCGGTTTTTCCTATGTACGTTCCATTCTGCTCACCGCGTTGGCGCAGAATCCCGAGCGCGATATCACCATCTACTGGGGCGGTCGTGAAGAAAAACACCTGTACGATCTGTCTGAGCTGGAAGCGCTGAGCGTAACGCACCAAAATCTGCGCATCGAAGCGGTGGTCGAGCAGCCAGAAGAAGGTTGGCGTGGGCGTAGTGGTACGGTGCTGACGGCGGTATTGCAGGATCACGGCACGCTGGCCGGACACGATATCTATATTGCAGGCCGTTTTGAGATGGCAAAAATTGCCCGCGATCTGTTCTGCAATGAACGTGATGCGCGTGAAGACCGCCTGTTTGGCGATG
>Ga0308165_1002721_pt1 | contig 20318 bp, 16 predicted proteins | sample PhyWR2_FD_201032 | JGI IMG/M metagenome (GOLD analysis project Ga0308165, IMG submission 201032) | Phyllosphere microbial communities from UC Gill Tract Community Farm, Albany, California, United States - DLSLW.R2 | ecosystem: Host-associated > Plants > Phyllosphere > Unclassified | place: USA...
CGAATGAAACTTCATCCGCCTCGTTGCGCTCCAGATAGGTGGGTTGACTCCGCTAGCGGCTGACAATGTACGGGAGAAAATCCCCGGGTTGCGGCGCTCACGTCTGACCCGGGCTACTGGCGCGCAATTGGCCGTGAATCCGTAGCCCGGTGCAGCGCAGCGCCAGCCGGGGCTTTTCTTACAGCGTAGGCCCGGTACGGGCGATGAACTCGTCTCCGGGTTGCGGCGCTCACGTCTGACCCGGGCTACTGGCGCGCAAATGGCCGTGAATCCGTAGCCCGGCGCAGCGCAGCGCCAGCCGGGGCTTTTACTTACAGCGTATGCTCGGTACGGGCGATGATATCGTCCTGGGCATCCGGCGACAGGGCGGTAAAGAACGCCGAGTATCCCGCCACGCGGACCACTAAATCACGATACTGGTCAGGGTGCTTCTTCGCTTCCAGCAGCGTCTCCCGCGACACGATGTTGTACTGAATATGCCAGCCTTTATGCACTTCGAAGAAGGTACGCAGCAGCACCATCAGTTTCTGCTTATCGGACTCGTTCTCCAGCGTCGCCGGGTTCAGCTTCTGGTTTAGCAGCACGCCTCCGAGAATCGAACCGGTCGGCAGTTTGCCGACGGAGCTGATGACCGCCGTTGGCCCCAGATGGTCAGTCCCGGAAGCCGGGCTGGCACCTTCCGCCAGCGGTGAGTGCGCTTTACGTCCGTCCGGCGTGGCCATGGTCTGGGCGCCAAACGGCACGTTAGCAGAGATGGACGAGGTACCGGCGTAGTAGTTACCGCCGATTGGACCGCGGCCGTAGCGCGGGTTGTGGTACTGCTTCAGCTCATCGATATAGGTCTGGTACGCGCGCGCCAGCAGGGTATCCACGCTGTCATCATCGTTACCATACTTCGGTGCGCCGTTGATTAAACGCTGACGCAGCTGCTCGTGGGTCAGGCCTTCAAAGTCTTCCGCCAGCGCTTTCGCCAGCTGCTGCTGACCGATTGCCCCCTGCTCAAACACCAGCTTTTTCACGGCGACCAGGCTGTTGCCGAGGTTGGCGATCCCGACCTGCAGTCCGGATACCCAATCGTATTTGGCGCCGCCTTGTTTAATGCTCTTCGCCCGCTCGATGCAGTCATCCACCAGCGCCGAGCACAGAATGTCATGGACGTTCTCTTCCAGCATGGTATCGACGACGTACTCAATCTCGATCGATTTACGCGTGTAGTAGCGAATCTGGGTATCCCAGTCTTCCAGCACCTGCTCGAAGCGGGTGAAGTTGCCTTTCGACAGCGCGTGTTCCTGCGGCAGGAACACCTGACCGCTGGTAGCATCGCGGCCACCTTCCAGGGTGGCGAGCATTACGCGGGCGAAGTTGATAAAGCTCATCCCGGTACAGCGATAGCCCCACTTGCCGCCGACGGCGGTTTCGATGCAGCCGATGGCCGCGTAGTCGTAGGCATCCTGCGGTTCGATGCCGAGTTTGATGAATTCCGGAATAACGATTTCGTCGTTATTAAACGCCGGCATCCCGAAGCCGCAGCGAATGACCTGTACGCAGGCGTCAAGGAAGTCATTACTCATACCGGCGTGGTAGCGCACGCTGAGGTTCGGCTGGGTGGAGCGCAGACGGCCGCAGGATTCGAGAATCGCATAGGAGAGCGGATTCACCGCATCCTGCGCGTTGCCGTCCACCAGGTTCTGGCCGCCGATCGTCACGTTCTGGTATAGCGGGCTGCCTGCGGAGGCTTTCGAGTGCGAGCCGGAGCGGATTTTGTTCACTTCCAGCAGCTTCAGCCAGCAGCTATGCAGCAGTTCAATCGCTTGTTCACGCGCCAGCGATTGCTGCAGCTCGACGTCGCGACGGTAGTATGGATAGAGGTACTGGTCCATACGGCCGAAGGAAACCGAGTGGCCGTTGGATTCAATTTGCAAAATCAACTGGATGAAGTAGCACAGCTGCAGCGCCTGCCAGAACGTTTTTGGCGGTTCATGGGCGATGAGGTCGCAGTTTTCGGCGATGGCCAGCAGCTCGTCCCGGCGCGTTTCGCGTGTCTCGGCGGCAGCCATGGTACGGGCCAGTTCGGCAAAGCGTTGGCAGTGTTCGCTCACCGCTTCCAGCACGATATCAATGGCTTTGAGGAACTGCTCACCGTGCAAATCTTCCAGCACCGTAAGGTTGATGCGTGAACGGCGCTCGGCTACTTTGGCGCGCATGCCGTCGAGGCCTTTTTCCAGCAGCAGCGGATAGTTGACCGCCAGGTGGGCGTCGCCGGAGGTCATATTGCCTTCCGCTTTAATAATGCCGGTGGCCAGCAGCGCTTTTTGTTCATCGGTAAACATCCCGTAGCAGCGATCCTGAACGGTCTGTCCACGCCACCACGGGCAGATCTCATGCAGCACCCGCTTGTTCTCTTCGCTGACGGCGAAACCGGCTCCCGGACGATCGGCCAGATCATCGATCTCTTTTTCAATCCAGCTGACGGTATATTCCGGGAAGATCGGCGCGGCGCGGACTTCGCTTGCCTGGTTGCCGACGATCAGCTCGTCGTGTTTGATCCAGATAGTCCGCTCCGCCAGGTGATGGGCCAGCGCCAGCGCGCGACGTACCGGGATCGGCTTATCCAGATGCTGTTGATAAGCGGCGGTGTAATGCTGCGCGCGCTCGGTGCATACCGGCGGCTTAACGATATGAACCAGCGCCATTTTATGCGCCTGAATGCGAGCGCTCAGCGTATCCAGTTTCAGGGTAGTCATGAGTTTATCCTCGTAAAGTAGCCGTTAAACCTTTGCTCTGAGCATAGTGCTGCGCGAAGGCGAGCAGCTCGGGTGCAGCAAGCGGTTTGTCCGGAGCGGTATAGGGCTGACTGAGTAACTGATATTTGTTCATTCCCAGCGTGTGGTACGGCAGGAAGTGAATCTCCTCGACCTTCAGACGGTCGGCGGCAAAATCGGTGATGGCGGTAATGGCGGCTTCATCGGCATTAAATCCCTGAATCAGCGGGACGCGGATGATAATTTTTTTCCCGGCCTGCGCAACGCGTTGCAGGTTATCCAGCACCCGGCGAGCGCTGCCGTCCGTCCATTGGTTGAAAATCGCTTCGTTCACGTGCTTAAGGTCGGCGAGAAACAGATCTACCCACGGCAGCGAAGGCGCAACATATTTCCACGGCACGTGCAGACAGGTTTCGACGGCGGTGTGAATACCGGCTTCATGACTGGCCTGAAACAGCTGCTGCGCCAGCTCAGGATTCATAAACGGCTCACCGCCTGAGAGGGTAACTCCGCCGCCGCTGCGATCGTAGAATGGTTTATCCCGCAGTACCGTGGCCATAATCTCCTCCACAGGCTTCTCTTCGCCGCAGACGGTGAGTGCGGTGGTCGGGCAGCATTCGCGCAGCCGCGCATAGTGGTCGTCGGTGAGCTTTTCACGATGGATAATCAGGCCATCCAGCTTGCGGGTTATCACCTCCGGCGCCGCCTGCTGGCACAAATCGCAGCCGTCGAGACACAGACGAGCGTCATACAGCAGATCCGCGGTGCGGGAACGACTTTCCGGATTCTGACACCAGCGGCAACCCAGCGAGCAGCCTTTAAGGAATACGACGGTGCGAATCCCCGGGCCGTCGTGGGTTGAATAGCGCTGAATGTTGAAGATCATGTTGAGCCCTCTCTTTGCATATGAAGATTAAATTACTTTCGAATGAAAGTTACATTGATGCAAATCAACAAGCAGAACGGATACGATCGGGGAGAAGAGGGAAAGGTGTAGCGGGTCACAGATTATCCGGCGACGGTCGCCGCCGGTGGGGGGTTAGTGGCTTGCGCATACCTCGCACTGCGGATTACGCGGCAGCTTCATTTCACGAAACTGACAGGTCATTGCGTCATACATGACGATTTTGCCTGCCGCCGGCGTGCCGTAGCGGCTGAGCACTTTAATCGCTTCCATCGCCTGTAACGCGCCGATGACACCCACCAGCGGCGCCATCACGCCCGCCTCAACGCAGGTGAGGGCGTTGTCGCCGAAAAGACGGCTCAGACAGCGATAGCACGGCTCACCCTCCTGCCAGGTAAAAACGCTGATCTGACCTTCCATGCGAATCGCCGCGCCGGAAACCAGCGGCGTTTTGTGCCGGAAACAGCCCACGTTAAGCTGGTTGCGGATAGCGACGTTATCGGTACAGTCGAGCACCAGATCGTGGGCGGCGATCTGCGCCCGCAAGGCTTCCTCTTCCAGCACCGCATTCAGCGTCGTGAGCTGAACGTGCGGGTTGATGCGTGCCAGCGCGTCGCGCGCGGAGTCGACCTTCGGTTGGCCGAGGGTCGCATCGCTGTGCAGCGTCTGACGCTGCAGATTGGAGAGCGACACGGTGTCGAAATCCAGCAGCGTGAGCTGACCGATGCCCGCCGCCGCCAGATACTGCGCGGCCGCGCAGCCGAGCCCGCCCAGGCCAACCACCAGCACCCGGGAGGCTTTCAACTGCTCCTGACCGTCAAAGTCGAAACCGCGCAGGATGATTTGACGGTTGTAGCGCAGCATCTCCTCATCGCTCAGTTCAACCGCCATTACAGCCCCCCGAACAGATGGTTAAAGGGCTCGACTTCAACCCACTCACCCGCTTCAACGGCGCCGCGCTCGCGTTCGAGAACGATAAAACAGTTGCCGAGACTGAAAGAGCTGAAGATGTGCGACCCCTGATGACCGGTCGATTCAACCACCAGCTCACCGTCCGGATTGCGTCGCAGCACGCCGCGCTGGAAGTCGAGACGGCCCGGTGATTTCTTTAGCCGCGTAGCGGCGCGAACGCGCAGGCGCATCGGCTGCGCCTGGCCGCCGTTGCCCCCCAGTTTTGCCAGCAGCGGCTGCACCAGCTGATAGAAGGTGAGGGTGGCGGAAACCGGATTACCCGGCAGGCCGCAGAACCAGCTGTTATTCAGTTTTCCGAAGGCAAAAGGTTTACCCGGCTTGATGGCCAGCTTCCAGAAGCCGATTTCACCCAGCTCTTCGAGTATCTCTTTGGTGTAGTCCGCTTCCCCGACGGAGACGCCGCCGGAGCTGATGACTACGTCGGCCTGCCGGTCGGCCTCGATAAACGCCTCGCGCAGTCGATCCGGATCGTCGGGAATAATGCCAAGGTTAATCACCTCGCAGCCCAGCTGCTCAAGCATCAGGTGAACGGCGAGGCGGTTGGTATCGTAAATTTGCCCGTCGCCCAGCGGCTGGCCCGGCAGCTGCAGTTCATCCCCGGTCGAGAAGACCGCGACGCGCACTTTGCGCACCACCGCAACTTGCGCAATCCCCAGCGAAGCGAGCACCGGCAGTTCGGCGACGGTAAGCGGGGTTCCTGCCGGGAAGACTACGGCGCCATCGGCGATATCTTCCCCACGGCGGCGAATGTTCTGCCCGGCTTTGACCGGTGCGATGAAGCGGATGCCCTCTTCGGTCTGCTCCGTCTCTTCCTGCATCACCACCGCGTCGCAGCCTGGCGGGACGGGTGCGCCGGTCATGATGCGAATACAGCTTCCGGCAGGCCAGGCATCGTGGAACGGCTGTCCGGCGAACGCTTTACCTGCCACCGGCAGCGCCGCGCCGTCGGCGAGGTCGGCCAGACGCACGGCATAACCGTCCATCGCCGAGTTATCAAAACCCGGGACGTCCAGCGGTGAAATGAGATCATGGGCGGTTACGCGCGAAAAGGCCTGCAACAGCGGGACGGTTTCCACCGCGCTGAGCGGTGTAATTCGATTGAGCATCTGAGTCAGGGCTGTGTCGAGCGGCATCAGTCCGGCGGTAAAATCCATGGGGGTCTCCTGCGGGCAAAACATCGAAAACACCTATTATGACAGAAAAGCGCTGGCGGCTATATGCCACCACGGTACAGGGTTTACACCGCACTCCGCGCTTTCTATATTCAAAAATTGTATAGGACAGTCAGCACGATAATGATATTTATACACAAAATCATCCTGAATACAGCGGGGCAGCAGGGGAATACACCTGGAAAAGAGCGGGTTATCCGTCGCCTGTCAGGAGCGGTTTGCAGGATGTATCAAGACACTTTATCGGTAAAGGATCGCTGAATGGGCAAGGCGGTGATAGCAATTCATGGCGGGGCGGGGGCGATTACGCGCTCCGCCCTGACGCCGGAACGTGAACGACAATACGTGGCGGCGCTTTCAGCGATCGTCGATAGCGGGCAAAAAATGCTGGCGGCAGGTGCCAGCGCGCTGGATACGGTGACGGAAGCGGTGCGGCTGCTTGAGGAGTGTCCGCTGTTTAACGCGGGTATCGGATCGGTCTTTACCCGCGATGCAACCCATGAACTGGATGCCTGCCTCATGGACGGCAACCGGCTGCTGGCCGGGGCGGTTGCCGGAGTAAAACATTTGCGTAATCCGGTGTTGGCCGCGCGTCTGGTGCTGGAACAAAGCCCGCACGTGCTGCTGATTGGTGAAGGGGCGGAAGCCTTTGCCGTTTCTCATGGCATGGAACGGGTCGAGAACCATCTGTTTTCGACCACCGAGCGTTTACTCCAGCTACAACAGGCCCAGGCCGACGATGAAATCGTGCTCGATCATCGCCCCGCGCCGCTCGATGAGCGCCATAAGATGGGGACCGTCGGGGCGGTAGCGCGGGATTTGGCCGGTAATCTGGCGGCGGCGACCTCGACCGGCGGCATGACCAATAAGCTCCCCGGGCGCGTCGGTGACAGCCCGTTACCGGGGGCCGGCTGCTATGCCAATAACGCCAGCGTCGCGGTCTCCTGCACCGGAACCGGCGAAGTGTTTATGCGCACGCTCGCGGCCTACGATATTGCGGCGTTGATGGAGTATGGCAATCTCAGCCTGTATGAGGCCTGTGAGCGGGTGGTGATGGAAAAACTGCCGGCGCTCGGCGGCAGCGGCGGCCTGATTGCCATCGACAGAGAAGGCAACGTGGTTCTGCCGTTTAACAGCGAAGGCATGTATCGGGCCTGGTGCTATGCCGGGGATACGCCGACGATTGGTATTTATCGGGAATAAGGGGAAGCAGGTTGCCGCATAGTCAAGAAATCGACGCCGATGATGTTCTGGTGGTACGCGATCTGAACGTGGCGTTTCGCCAGCACCAGGAGACGTTTTCCGCGGTGCGTCAGCTGTCGTTTACCCTGCGGCGGGGCGAAACGTTAGCCATTGTCGGCGAATCGGGTTCAGGAAAATCCGTGACCGCGCTGGCGCTGATGCGCCTGCTCGATCGGGCGGTAAGCGAGGTCAGCAGCGAAGCGCTGTGGCTGCGCCGTCGCAACCGTCAGGTCGTCTCCCTGAGCGAGCAGTCCGCCGCGGGGATGCGCAGCGTGCGCGGGGCGGACATGGCGATGATTTTCCAGGAGCCGATGACCTCGCTAAACCCGGTATTTACTATCGGAGAGCAGATTGCCGAGTCTATTCGTTTGCACCAGGGGCTGGGGCATGATGCGGCGCTGCGCGAAGCGAAGAAAATGCTCGATCAGGTCAGGATCCCCGAGGCGGAAACGGTGCTCTCGCGCTATCCCCATCAGCTTTCCGGTGGGATGCGTCAGCGGGTGATGATCGCGATGGCGCTCTCCTGTCGTCCTGCGGTTCTGATTGCCGATGAGCCCACCACGGCGCTGGATGTGACAATTCAGGCACAGATTCTTCAGCTCATTGCCGTGCTGCAAAAAGAGATGGCGATGGGGGTGATCTTTATTACTCACGATATGGGGGTGGTCGCCGATATCGCCGATCGGGTACTGGTGATGTACCGCGGAGAAGCGGTGGAGAGCGGCACGGTGGAGGAGATCTTCCGCGCGCCGCAGCACCCCTACACCCGGGCGCTGCTGGCCGCGGTCCCGCGGCTCGGGTCGATGCGCGGTAGCGATCTGCCGCGTCATTTTCCGTTATTACAGCAAGCTGCGCCTGACGAGGGCGAGCAGAATACCGTCGTCGCCGGCGAGCCGATTCTTAAAGTGCGCGATCTGGTGGCGCGCTTCCCGCTGCGCAGCGGCATTCTGAATCGCGTCACCCGCGAAGTTCATGCGGTGGAGAAGGTGAGTTTTGACCTGTGGCCAGGAGAGACCCTCTCTTTGGTCGGCGAGTCCGGCTGCGGGAAGTCAACGACCGGCCGGGCTCTGCTCCGGCTGGTGGCGACGCAGGGCGGCACCATCGTCTTTAACGGCGAGCGGATTGATACGCTGGCAAACAGCAAACTTCAGGCGCTGCGCCGCGATATCCAGTTTATTTTCCAGGATCCGTTTGCGTCGCTCGACCCGCGACAAACCGTGGGTTATTCGATCATGGAGCCGCTGCGCGTACACGGCATGCTGGAGGGGGACGCGGCCCGCGCGCGCGTCGCCTGGCTGCTGGAGCGAGTCGGTTTGCAGCCGGAACATGCCTGGCGCTATCCGCACGAGTTTTCCGGCGGCCAGCGCCAGCGTATTTGCATCGCCCGCGCGCTGGCGCTCAATCCGAAAGTGGTGATTGCCGACGAGGCCGTGTCAGCGCTGGATGTTTCCATCCGCGCGCAGATTATTAATCTGATGCTCGATTTACAGCGCGAAATGGGCATCGCATTCCTGTTTATTTCACACGATATGGCGGTGGTTGAACGCATCAGTCATCGCGTGGCGGTGATGTATCGTGGGCGAATTGTCGAGATAGGCCCGCGGCGCGCCGTGTTTGAAAACCCGCAGCACCCTTATACCCGTAAATTGATGGCCGCCGTACCGGTTGCCGACCCGACGCATCGTCATCCGCAGCGCGTACTGCTCTCTGACGAACTGCCGGGCAATATCTATAAGCGGGGCACCGAGGTTAGCAGCATGCCGTTACAACAGGTGGGGCCGGGCCATTTTGTCGCCAGGGAACCCGTCGCCGACGTGCTGGGAAGATAACAACGACACCAACAGTACAGCCTTTCAGGAGAACAACATGACACAACGTGTATTACGCAAAGGGTTGCTGGCGCTGGTCGTCACGTCAGCGCTGGCGGCAGGCCCGGCTTTTGCCGCGAAAGATGTGGTCGTCGCGGTCGGCTCTAACTTCACGACCCTCGACCCGTATGATGCCAATGACACCCTGTCCCAGGCCGTCGCCAAATCGTTCTATCAAGGGCTGTTTGGTCTGGATAAAGAGATGAAGCTGCAAAATGTGCTGGCGGAGAGTTACACCATCTCGCCGGACGGACTGGTTTACACCATCAAACTCCATTCCGGGGTGAAGTTCCAGGATGGCACCGACTTTAATGCCGAGGCGGTGAAGGCCAACCTCGATCGCGCCAGCAATCCTGATAATCATCTCAAGCGCTACAACCTGTATAAAAATATCGCCAGTACTGAAGCGCTCGATCCGACGACGGTAAAAATTACCCTGAAGCAGCCGTTCTCCGCGTTCATCAATATCCTGGCCCACCCGGCCACGGCGATGATCTCTCCGGCGGCGCTGAAAAAGTACGGCAAAGAGATCGGCTTCCATCCGGTGGGAACCGGGCCGTATAAGCTGGACACCTGGAATCAGACCGATTTCGTGAAGGTGACGAAGTTTACCGGCTACTGGCAGCCAGGCTTGCCGAAGCTCGACTCGATCACCTGGCGTCCGGTGGTGGATAACAACACTCGTGCGGCGATGCTGCAAACCGGCGAAGCGCAGTTCGCATTCCCCATCCCTTATGAACAGGCACCGCTGCTGGAAAAAAACAGCAAGCTGGAGCAGGTGGCCAGCCCGTCGATCATGCAGCGTTACATCAGCATGAACGTGACGCAAAAACCGTTCGATAACCCGAAAGTACGTGAAGCGATCAACTACGCCATCAACCGCCAGGCGCTGGTCAAAGTGGCGTTCGCCGGCTATGCGACACCGGCCACCGGCGTCGTACCGCCGTCTATTGCCTATGCCGAAAGCTTTAAGCCGTGGCCGTACGATCCGGCGAAAGCCCGCGAGCTGCTGAAAGAGGCCGGTTTCCCTAACGGTTTCAGCACCACGCTGTGGTCATCGCATAACCACAGTACCGCGCAGAAAGTGCTGCAGTTCACCCAGCAGCAGCTGGCGCAGGTGGGCATTAAGGCCCAGCTGACGGCGATGGATGCCGGCCAGCGTGCGGCGGAAGTCGAGGGTAAAGGGCAGAAAGAGAGCGGAGTACGCATGTTCTACACCGGCTGGTCGGCTTCAACCGGCGAAGCTGACTGGGCGCTGTCGCCGCTGTTTGCTTCGCAAAACTGGCCGCCGACCCTGTTCAACACCGCGTTTTATGGCAATCCGCAGGTGGATAAAGATCTGACGGATGCGCTGAAAACCACCGATGTGAAGGAAAAAACGCGGCTCTATAAAGAGGCGCAGGAGACTATCTGGAAAGAGTCCCCGTGGGTGCCGCTGGTGGTGGAAAAACTGGTCTCAGCGCACAGCAAAAATCTGACCGGTTTCTATATCCAGCCGGATACCGGGTTCAGCTTCGAGCAGGCGGATTTAAGCCAGTGATGGAAGGGACTTTGACCCTCTCCCGCAGCGGGAGAGGAAGGTGGCGCGAGGGGCTCCGCTCTTCATTCGCGCCCGAGGGCGACAGGGATACCAGCAAGGGGGGACGATGCTCAATTATGTGATTAAGCGTCTGCTGGGGCTGATTCCCACGCTGCTGATTGTGGCGGTGCTGGTATTCCTGTTCGTGCATATGTTGCCTGGCGATCCGGCGCGGCTGATTGCCGGACCTGAGGCCGACGCGCAGGTGGTGGCGATGGTGCGCCAGCAGCTGGGGCTCGACCAGCCGCTGCATGTCCAGTTCTGGCACTATATCACCAGCGTATTGCAGGGCGATTTCGGCACCTCGATGGCGTCACGCCGTCCGGTCAGCAGCGAAATAGCCAGCCGCTTTATGCCGACGTTGTGGCTGACTCTGGCCAGCATGAGCTGGGCGGTGATCTTCGGCATGGCGGCGGGCATTGTGGCGGCCGTGTGGCGCAATCGCTGGCCTGACCGCCTGGGGATGGCGCTGGCGGTGACCGGTATTTCGTTTCCGGCTTTTGCGCTCGGTATGCTGCTGATGCAGGTCTTCTCGGTGGAGCTGGGCTGGCTGCCGACGGTGGGCGCCGACAGCTGGCGGCACTATATTTTGCCTTCCCTGACGCTGGGGGCGGCGGTCGCGGCGGTGATGGCGCGTTTTACCCGCGCCTCTTTTGTCGATGTTCTGCATGAAGATTACATGCGCACGGCGCGCGCCAAAGGGGTCAGTGAGACCCGGGTGGTGCTGAAACACGGTCTGCGCAACGCCATGATCCCGGTGGTGACCATGATGGGACTACAGTTCGGTTTTTTGCTCGGTGGGTCGATCGTGGTCGAGAAGGTCTTTAACTGGCCAGGTCTTGGACGGCTGCTGGTGGATTCGGTGGAGATGCGCGACTATCCGGTCATTCAGGCGGAAGTCCTCCTCTTTTCGCTGGAATTTATTCTTATCAATTTAGTGGTGGATGTTCTGTACGCCGCCATTAACCCGGCTATCAGGTACAAGTAAGGTGCGATTGCTCAACTGGAGAAGACAGGCGGCTATTAACGCCATGCCGGGAGTTAAGCCCGGACAAATACGCACGCCGTGGCGTGAGTTCTGGCGGCGATTTCGTCGTCAGCCGGTGGCGATGGGCGCCGGTGTATTTGTCCTGCTGCTGATTGCAGTTGCTCTCGCGGCGCCGTGGATAGCGCCGTTCGATGCGGAAAACTATTTTGATTACGACCGGCTCAACGACGGTCCGTCGATGATGCACTGGTTCGGGGTGGATTCGCTCGGGCGCGATATCTTTAGCCGGGTGTTGGTGGGGGCGCAGATTTCGCTGGCCGCCGGCGTGCTGGCGGTGCTGATTGGCGCGGCGATCGGTACCGTGCTCGGTCTGCTGGCCGGGTATTATGAAGGCTGGTGGGATCGCATCATCATGCGCATCTGCGACGTGCTGTTCGCCTTCCCGGGGATCCTGCTGGCGATTGCCGTGGTAGCGGTGATGGGCAGCGGGATGTCGAACGTGATCATTGCAGTGGCGATCTTTTCGATCCCGGCATTTGCCCGCCTGGTGCGCGGTAACACCCTGGTGCTCAAGCAGCAGACCTTTATTGAATCGGCGCGCAGCATCGGCGCCAGCGATACGACGATTCTGTTCAGCCATATTCTGCCCGGAACGGTCTCGTCGATCGTGGTCTATTTCACCATGCGTATCGGGGTATCGATTATCTCCGCTGCCAGCCTCTCTTTCCTGGGACTCGGGGCGCAGCCCCCGACCCCGGAATGGGGGGCAATGCTCAATGAAGCGCGGGCGGATATGGTGATGGCGCCGCACGTGGCGCTGTTCCCGGCGATTGCGATTTTCCTGACGGTGCTGGCGTTTAACCTGCTGGGGGACGGCCTGCGCGACGCGCTGGATCCGAAGATAAAGGGGTAGGGGCTATTCCCCGGTGGCGCTGTCGCTAACCGGGGCTACGGATGGGTGCGGATGAGTGCAGTTTTGTAGCCCGGATCAGGCGCGTTAGCGCCGCAATCCGGGGATAAGAGGCGCAGGATTAAACCCGGCTGCCCCACAGGTCGTATTCGTCGGCATGTTCGACTTTCACACGGACGACGTCGCCAGGTTTGACCTTCGTTTCGCCGTTCAGGTAGACCGCACCGTCAATTTCCGGGGCATCGGCCATACTGCGGCCAATGGCGCCTTCTTCGTCCACTTCATCGATCAGCACCATGATCTCGCGGCCGACCTTCTCCTGCAGACGTTCGGCGGAGATCTGCTGCTGCAGCTGCATAAAGCGGTTCCAGCGCTCTTCTTTTACCTCTTCAGGCACCTGATCCGCCAGCTCATTAGCGGTCGCGCCTTCAACCGGGCTGTACTTAAAGCAGCCGACGCGGTCCAGGCGAGCCTCTTTCAGGAAGTCGAGCAGCATCTGGAAATCTTCTTCCGTTTCACCCGGGAAGCCGACGATGAAGGTCGAACGCAGGGTCAGGTCAGGGCAGATTTCACGCCACTGCTTAATGCGTGCCAGCTGACGGTCGGCAGAACCCGGACGTTTCATCAGTTTCAGAATGCGCGGGCTGGCATGCTGCAGCGGGATATCCAGATACGGCAGAATTTTACCTTCCGCCATCAGCGGAATCACGTCATCGACGTGCGGGTACGGGTAGACGTAGTGCAGACGGACCCAGATACCCAGTTTCGCCAGCTCTTCGCACAGGCTGACCATGCTGGTTTTTACCGGCGCGCCGTCGTGGAAGCCGGTGCGATGCTTCACATCGACGCCGTAGGCGGAGGTATCCTGAGAGATAACCAGCAGCTCTTTGACGCCGGCATCGGCCAGGCGTTTGGCTTCGGACAGCACTTCACCAATCGGACGGCTGACAAGGTCGCCGCGCATCGACGGGATAATGCAGAAGGTGCAGCGATGGTTACAGCCTTCGGAAATTTTCAGGTAGGCGTAATGACGTGGCGTGAGCTTCACGCCCTGTTCCGGCACCAGGCTCAGGAACGGGTTGTGTTTCGGCTTCGGCGTATAGTGATGGACATGCTCCAGAACCTGTTCATAGCTGTGCGGCCCGGTTATCTCCAGCACTTTCGGATGCACTTCGCGAATCTGGTCTTCTTTCGCGCCCAGGCAGCCGGTCACAATAACTTTGCCATTTTCTTTTAACGCTTCGCCAATGGCTTCCAGAGACTCCTGAACGGCGCTGTCGATAAAGCCGCAGGTGTTGACGATAACCATATCGGCATTGTCGTAGGTGGGGACCACGTCATAACCTTCGGTACGCAGTTCGGTCAGGATGCGTTCTGAGTCCACGAGGTTTTTCGGGCAGCCCAGAGAGACAAAGCCGATCTTCGGCTGATGCGTTACATTGCTCATAGTTTAAAAAGTGTTCGATTATTGGAATGGTCAGGGCAGGAATTTTACAGATCTTTATGAAAAAGAGTATAGCCACGGTGTGACAGATGATGAAAAAGCCCGGGAGATCCCCCCGGGCGGATGGTTCGTTATGGCTGCGCGACGCCTCCTGCCGGTGCTGAACCTGGGGCGGTGGGTTCTCGCTTATCGCGTAGGGTGAAAATCGATATCAGGGTGAAGAGCCCGGCGATGCTGCCGAGAATATAATATGTATGCGCGAAGCCGATGGTGTCATACAGATAGCCGGCCAGCGGCGAGTAAATCGCCGTGGCGATGGAGGCCACAAACAGCACCAGCAAATAGACCGTTGATGACAACTTATGGTCGAAGTTGGCGGCGATGAATTTAAATACTGATACCAGGATCAGTGGTTTTTCCAGCGCGTGCATCATTTTCACCGCGCCAATCCACACCGGACCAAGCGGGATGGCGGAACCCACGATACGTACCGACATAATCAATCCGGCAATAATCAGCGCCCACTTGGCCCCGGTGCGGTTAACAAACCACGGCATCAGGCAGAGAAAGAGCGTTTCACCGCAGACCTGGATGGAGGCCAGAATTCCGTACCAGCGGTTGCCTTCTTCCGGGGTCGGGAACTGCAATGAGAAGTACTGCGCAAACTGCTGATCGTAGGTGTCATAAATTTGCGTAACGAATAAGGTAAAGATCAGCAGCATCCAGAACTGCCCGTTTTTCGCCAGCTCCAGCGCATGGGAGACCTTCAGCGCGCTGGTTTTTTCCATCTCGGCTTCGGTGAGTTCGATTTTAGTCAGCATGAAGCAGATGGCGGCAATCACAATGGCAATACTGGCCAGCCAGAAGGCCAGATTGGGGTTGCTGTCGATATATTTTCCCACGATCCACGCGGCGGCGGCCCAACCTAACGAGCCCCACATCCGCACCCGGCCATACTCAAAGCGATAGCGCCGAGAAATTTTGTCGATATACGAATCAATCACTCCGCAGCCGGAGTTAAAAATTATCCCCAGGTAGATACCGCCCAGTAAGGCGCCCAGCCAGAAGCTGTGGACCAGCAGCGGGGCATAGAGATAAATAAAGAACGGGCCGACCGGCAGCAGCATGGCCAGCAGGATCCAGATAAGCCGTTTTTTCAGACCAAATTTATCGGCAATAAAGCCAAAAAAAGGCTGCATCAACAGAGCAATGAAGGCGTTGACGGAGTACAGCAGGCCGGTTTTGGTGGCGCTGATGCCGAGATGCTGAGTTGTCCAGATGACAAAGAACGCCATGGTGGATGACCAGGCGAATAGATAGAGGAAATCGAAAAGACTCAACAAGATATAGTTTCTTTTGCCGGGCGTAATCATTTCAGTTCCTTCAGGCGGATCGGAGTTAATGCTGCGGGCAATGGCCGCAGATTGTGTTTTTTATTAAATGTTATACGTATTACATTAATGGCGTTGATATGACACCCGCTGGAAATTTTGATCAATTGAAATGATGGTTATTTGTGATCTTAGCGGCAAAAAAGAGTTATTTATTGATATTCACACCTTCATTACGATGGGGTTTTTTATGAGAGCGTATAACATTGATTGTGATTTTTTTCATGGGAGCCTGAAAGAGAGGGCGAGCGGATCGCAATTTTGAACATAAATGTAACATTGTAAATGATGTTAATTAACCAGGAATTATTGACCTCGCGCATCATTTTGTACGAAAAATAGCCATATTCTGATAATGGTAATGGATGACAGAGGAGGAACCCTGATGAACGTTGACAGACTGTATCGTAACCTTCTGAATAAGCTGATTAATGCCAATATTGATCTCGACGCTTATTTGCAGCTACGCAAAGCGAAGGGCTATATGTCAGTCAGCGAAAATGAGCATCTGCGTGATAACTTGTTCGAACTGTGTGGTGAAATGCGTAAGAACGGGCTGCAGTTGCAGCACGTTCTTGCACCGGAAGAAAAGGACGCTCTCCGTCTTGCAGGTGGAGCCATCGCGTCTGCGGCGGTTTGCCTGATGAGCGGGCATCATGATTGCCCGTCGTATATTGCGGTTAACGTAGAGACGCTAGAACGCTGTCTGGCAGAGCTGACGATGAATATTCGTAAACTGAATAAACAGGCGCCAGTGACCCACGTCTGAATTCAGGGGGAGGTCAGCTCCCCCTGCTTAATGTTATGTAAAAATCCCCTCCTGATGTTCCCCGCTGGCTACCCTTAGCGCATTGCCGAAAATATTGCCGATGAAAGGAAAATGCCATGCGCCAGGTCGCCATTTCGCTGATGCTCGCCACCCTGCTGTTTCCCGTCGTGACTCTCGCCGGGAAGGTGCGTGTTGAGGTTTTGCAAAATCAGCTCGCCCATCCGTGGGCGCTGGCCTTTCTCCCCGATGATCGGGGAATACTGATAACCCTGCGTTCCGGCGAACTGAAGCGCTGGCGGCAGGGGGAAGGTCTTTCGCCCGCGATAACCGGCGTCCCACCGGTCTGGGCCAGCGGCCAGGGAGGATTGCTTGATGTGGCGCTGGCTCCGGATTTCGCCCACTCCCGCCGGGTCTGGCTGAGTTTTGCTGAAGTCGGCGATGACGGCAAAGCCGGTACCGCCGTAGGCTATGGCCGCCTGAGCGACAACCTTCAGCATCTGGAGCATTTTCAGGTTGTCTTCCGCCAGCAGCCGAAGCTCTCCACCGGCAACCATTTCGGTGGGCGCCTGGTGTTTGATGGGAAAGGGTATTTATTCATCGGCCTGGGCGAAAATAACCAACGCCCCACGGCCCAGGATCTGGATAAACTGCAGGGAAAAGTGGTGCGTCTGACCCAGGACGGCGAAGTGCCTGCCGATAATCCTTTTGTTCATCGCGCGGGGGCGAGACCGGAAATCTGGTCTTATGGCATCCGCAATCCGCAGGGAATGGCGATGAATCCCTGGAGCGATACGCTGTGGCTCAACGAACACGGGCCGCGCGGCGGTGACGAGATCAATATTCCGCAGAAGGGTAAGAACTACGGCTGGCCGCTGGCGACGCATGGCGTCAACTACAGCGGACTGGCGATCCCCGAAGCGCAGGGCACGGCGGTCGCCGGAACGGAAGCGCCGCTTTTCGTCTGGAAGCACTCTCCGGCGGTAAGCGGGATGGCTTTCTACGCAGTGTCGACCTTCCCACAGTGGCAGCATAAGCTGTTTATCGGGGCGCTGAAGGACCAGTCGCTGATTGTTCTGAAGGTGGATGGCGATAAGGTGCGCGAAGAGGCGCGTATTCTGGGCGAGCGCGGCAAGCGGATCCGCGATGTGCGCGTCGGACCCGACGGCTATCTGTATGTATTAACCGACGAGTCCAACGGTGAACTGCTGAAGGTCAGTCCGGCCGACTAGCATCAGGTGACCGGAATCATCACCACATCGCGCCACGCCTGGCGTTGGTTAAGCTGCTGGTACCAACGCTGCAGGTGCGGGCGCGGCTGCCAGCTTTCAACAATCGTCATCAGGTTATAAACGAACGGCGCCACGGCGATGTCGCCAAGGCCAAAGGCCTCTCCGGATAGCCAGGCGGAGGTCGCCAGCTCATCATCAAGCATCGCGAAAAGCGCCTCACAGGCGGCAATACCGGCGGCGATAGCCGCCGGGTCGCGCTTATCCGCCGGCGTTCTGACCAGCCCCATTAACACCGGACGATGGGCGGGAGAAAGCGAACCGTTTGCCCAGTCCATCCATTTGTCGCTCTGGGCGCGCTTGCGCGGCGCAGTGACCCATAAACGGTCCTGTCCATACTCGGCGGCCAGATAGCGAATAATGGCATTCGATTCCCAAAGGACGAGATCATTGGCATCATCTTTCAGCAGCGGCACCAGGCCATTCGGGTTCATCGCCAGATACTCCGGGTCATGATTTAAGCCAAACTCCAGCCCTGCCATAATATGCTGATATGGAAGGCCCAGCTCCGCCAGCACCCAGCGTACTTTCTTCACATTCGTCGAGTTATTTCTGCCCCATAGCGTAATCATATCGGTTCCTGCCTGTTATTGAGCCGTCGTTGCAGCATGGTGAGCAATCATGTTGGAATAAAGATAATATTTAGGCAATCATGATCAAAAAAATTGCTCTGTTTTCAGCAGGGAGCGAGGTTATTGCGTAAACTTTAAAAACTTTACCAACTCGCTGTTTCTTTAAGGTCATTTGTACGCTTTACTCACCGGCTGCTGCTGCGCCGATAGAGTGTTGCGGCATATTTTGTTTGGAAAGGATACTTGGGTGGCTCTTATGACGCATGACGCTTTTTCTCTTCGCGGCCTCGTGGCAGGCTGCGCGCTTCTCGTTCTTGTCGCACCTGCGGTGCAGGCTGCGGAACAACTCCCCGATGCCCCATCGATCGATGCCCGAGCCTGGATCCTGATGGATTACGCCAGCGGTAAAGTGCTGAGCGAGGGCAACGCCGATGAAAAACTCGACCCGGCAAGTCTGACCAAGATCATGACCAGCTATGTCGTCGGACAGGCGCTGAAGGCGGGCAAGATTAAGTCCACCGATATGGTCACCGTCGGTCGCGATGCCTGGGCTACCGGTAACCCGGCGCTGCGCGGGTCATCGGTGATGTTCCTTAAGCCGGGGATGCAGGTTTCAGTCGAAGACCTGAATAAAGGCGTGATTATCCAGTCCGGCAACGATGCCAGCATCGCGATCGCCGACTACGTGGCGGGGAGCCAGGATGCATTCGTCAGCCTGATGAACGGCTATGCGCAAAAAATGGGGCTGACCAATACCACCTTTATGACCGTGCACGGCCTGGATGCGCCGGGCCAGTTTAGTACCGCGCGCGACATGGCGCTGCTGACCAAAGCGATGATTCATGACGTGCCTGAAGAGTACGCCATTCATAAAGAGAAAGAGTTTACCTTCAATAAGATTCGTCAGCCGAACCGCAACCGTCTGCTGTGGAGCTCAAACCTGAACGCGGATGGCGTCAAAACAGGGACCACCGCCGGCGCTGGCTACAACCTGGTCTCCTCGGCTACCCAGGGAGACATGCGTCTGATTGCCGTGGTGCTCGGCACCAAGACCGACCGTATTCGTTTTAATGAATCCGAAAAGCTGCTGACCTGGGGCTTCCGTTTCTACGAGACCGTGACGCCGATTAAACCGGATGCCACCTTTATCACCCAGCGCGTCTGGTTTGGCGACAGCAACGAAGCCAAACTCGGGGCGGGCGAAGCCGGTTCGATCACCCTGCCGCGCGGGCAGCTGAAAAACCTGAAAGCCAGCTATACCCTGACGGATACGCAGCTGACGGCGCCGCTTAGCAAAGGGCAGGTGGTCGGGACCATCGACTTTAAGCTCAATGATAAAACCATCGAGCAGCGCCCGCTGATCGTCATGGAAGCGGTCAATGAAGGCGGTTTCTTTAGCCGGATGATGGACTTCGTGCTGATGAAACTGCACGGCTGGTTCGGTAGCTGGTTCTCATAACCGACAGGCCGCGCCCTGCGGGGCGCGGTCAGTAGAGTAGTGAAATCTGCTTTTCTTTCGCCAGCGCGAGCAGATCCTCATCCGGACAGACATCGCTGGCAATCACATCAAAACGCGATAAATCGCCCATCCGCGCCGGTCTGACTTTGCCAAATTTACTGTGATCGACAACCAGTACGTGATAGCGCGAGCTGCTCATCGCCCAGTGTTTAACCGGCAGCTCTTCGAGGTTATAGCAGGTGGCGCCCTGCGCGCAGTCGATTCCGGCCGCGGAATAAAAGGCGATGTCCGGGCACAGATGGCTGAGCGTATCCTGCAGGCTGAGTGGTTTAAAAATGGCATTGCTGGCATGGAACTCGCCGCCGCAGAGAATGGCCCGACACTGGGGTTTTTCCTGCAGCGCCAGAAAGGTGTTCAGCGAATAGCAGACGCCGGTAAAGGGCAGGGCGTTATCGATCGCGTCAATGATCCAGGGCGTGGTGGTCCCACAGTCGAAAAAGGCCATTTGATGGGCTTCAAGCAGCGCGGCAGCGTGACGGGCGGCACGGCGTTTTTCCTCCACCAGGCGGGTTTTCTGGTCGCTGAGCAGGTAATGGGTTGCGCTGCGCGGTTCGAGAACGATATAACCGCCTAACAACACCACCGGGCCATTATGGCCGTTCAGGTCGCGACGAATGGTCATTTCTGATACGCCAAGCAGCGCGGCGGCCTCTTTTAAATGAAGCTTATCGCTGCGCTTGAGCGCCTGAATGAGCTGGCTGATACGTTCATCACGACGTGTTTCCATATTCCCTCTACGCTGAAATCGCCCTGCATCGGCAGGGCGTCAGTGGGCAATTTTACCTGCCGAAAGAGGGTTAGTCACGCACCCAGCCTTTACGAATCGGCAGGGAGAAGCAAACCCGATACAGCTGCTGCAGGTATTGATACAGCGGTTGACCGCCGGCCTGCCACAGTAATCCGGCGGCCAGGCAACCGCACATCCCGGTCAGCAGGCCGC
>Ga0308165_1002722_pt1 | contig 20316 bp, 16 predicted proteins | sample PhyWR2_FD_201032 | JGI IMG/M metagenome (GOLD analysis project Ga0308165, IMG submission 201032) | Phyllosphere microbial communities from UC Gill Tract Community Farm, Albany, California, United States - DLSLW.R2 | ecosystem: Host-associated > Plants > Phyllosphere > Unclassified | place: USA...
GTTCGAATGCCGTGAGGTTACTCATTGCCGATATTAGTAAACAGGACGGAAAATATAAATACAAGAAAAACACCTTAATCCGTGTGCCGCTACGATTGGGCGATGATGCATTTTTAGATCAGTATATTTCAGAGAAAAAATCGGCTGATCTGGTAAAAACCATGACCGCATTTAAAAACCTCATGGATGTTTACCACGTTTCTGAATATTTGGCCTGCGCAACATCTGCCATGCGCGAAGCAAGTAACGGCCAGGATATTGTGAAATTGATTAAAGAGCAAACAGATGTTACTTTAGAGATTATTGAAGGACAGCGTGAGGCAAATATTATTTACGCCAATCATATCGAAGAGGAATTAGATGAAAACAAAACCTATTTATATATTGATGTGGGTGGGGGTAGTACCGAATTGTCTGTTTTTGTAAAAGGCTCTCCTGAAGTTTCACGATCTTTTAATATTGGCACGATTAGAATGCTGGATAACCAGGATAAGGAAGAAACTTGGGATGAGATGAAAGAGTGGGTAAAGGAGCATACTAAGGCCTACAAGCATTTAGCGGGTATTGGTACAGGTGGAAACATCAATAAATTATTCCGCATGTCTGACGAGAAAGAAAATGCGCCTTTATCTTTGCAGAAATTAAATTCGATGTATAATAAGTTAACTAGTTATTCATTGAAAGAGCGGATCAATACCTTGGGCCTAAATCCCGACCGTGCAGATGTAATAATTCCAGCCTGCGAGATTTATTTAACTTTAATGAAGTGGACGGGTATTAAGCAAATTTACGTACCAAAAGTAGGTATGGCCGATGGGATTATTAAACTGTTGATTGAAGAGAAATTGGATTAAATTTAAGTACTCTTGTTTCTCGTGGTGTCAGATGTTAACATCTGACACTGATATTAATCTACTTTAAACATGTCGGATGGCAACATCCTACAGCGCTCCAGATTTCTCCGTTCGCTGCCGATGAAGAATCGGTAAGCTTTAGTCGAAAGACGAATTTAGTGGATGGTTTCTCGTGGTGTCAGATGTTACCATTTGACACTGATATTAATTTTTTTTTAATTGTCGGATGGTAACATCCGACACCACAAACACAGCACGCAAAATAATCCCCGAAAATCGTCCTCCTGCACTTGTTTCAGGATCCTTTGAGACTGGAAATTATCGAAAATGCATTATAGACCCTGAAATAAACCATATATCTATCGGATCAAGTCGACGTGTTTCCTTGCATTGCCATACTCAAAAAGCCTTTTACTTCATCATTAATGTCTTCCTTAAAGAAAATTCTTAAATGGTGGTTAAACTGATCTGTTCCTGGTACTTGAGCAATCTTGGTAAAGCATAGGTTATCTTCATGAGCCTGGTTAAAGGGAATAACTACATGAATGAAATTTTTGCCCAATTGCGTGATGTAAGCAAAACTGGTTTTTGATTCAATGGCAATCATGGATTTAGTTGTACGAAGTGTAACCTCGCCAATTTCAGCCAATTGATCTATAAAAAAACGGAATAACCCCAAGGTATATTCCGTTTTTCCGTTTAAAAAGTCTGATAGCTGTTTCTCGTCAGACATTATTTTTTAATCTTCTAATAATTTAGTAGCAGCCTCATCGGTAAACCAGGTTAATTTTCCATCAATCGGATCAATTAACTGAGAAGGATAGGTGTCTACATTTTTTTGTTCATCGCCAATAACATGTTTCAAAGCCTCGGCTTTATTCTCTCCAAAAACCAAGAACGCAACGTTATCGGCTTTATTGATTAAAGGTGCAGTAAAACTGATACGGTAAGTATCTAATTTTTCTACATAAACCGACGCGATATTTACTTCTTCATCTTTAACCAAAGTGGTATGTGGGAAAATAGAAGCCGTGTGTGCATCATCACCCATACCCAAAAGAATCAGGTCGAAAACTAAATCTTCCCCATTAAAATGCCCATCAATTGCTTTTTTATATTCAATTGCGGCTTTTTCTGGAGCTAAAGTGGTATCTACATAAAAAATATGGTCTTCTTTAATGCCTAATGGATCTAAAATCGCTTTCTTGGCCATTAACCCGTTATAGTTATCATCGTTGGCCGGAACATTACGTTCGTCGCCAAAGAAGAAATATACTTTTTCCCAATCAATTCGATGTTGGCCTTCTGTAGCCAGCAAATGGTAAAGTGCTTTAGGAGAACTGCCACCGGTTAATACGAAATTAAAGCGGTCGTTTTCTTCAATAGACATTTCTGCAATTTTAATTACATAATCTGCCAGATCCTGGTTCAGTTCTTCTAATGTTTTATATATGAGTAGATTCATGTTGTAATGGTTCATAGTTAATGGTTCATGGCTATAAGACTATACGGCCATGAACGATCAACTGTTTTATTCTTTATTCTTCAATGGCAAGTTAAACCAATGGAAACCATCTCTTGCAATAAGGGCTTCTGCTTCTTCTGGTCCCCAGCTATCGGCGGGGTAGTTAGGGAAGTTGATTGATTTTTTGCTTTCCCAGGTATTTAAAATTGGCATAACCAGTTCCCATGCAGCTTCTACCTGATCTCCACGCATAAACAAGGTTTGATCGCCCATCATGGCATCCAATAACAAGGTTTCGTAAGCCTCAGGAGTATCGCCTTCATAAGTTCCTTTATAGTCGAAAACCATATCAACAGGATTTAATACCATATCTAAACCAGGTCTTTTGGCCTGAACCTGCATACGGATACTCATTTCTGGTTGTATACTGATTACCAATCTATTTTGTTGCCAGTTTTCGGTTACGCCTGACGAGAAAATCTGATGCGGCACATCTCTAAACTGGATGGTAATCAAAGATGAAGTCTGGTTTAAACGTTTTCCCGTTCTCAAATAAAAAGGAATGCCTTGCCATCTCCAGTTATCGATATGAAATTTAACTGCAGCAAAAGTTTCGGTATTGGAATGAGGATCTACCCCTTTTTCCTGACGGTAACCTGGAACTTCCTTACCTTCAACCCAGCCTTTGCTGTATTGACCACGAACGGTATGGAAACGGATATCTTCTGCAGAGAAAGGACGCATCGCTTTCAACACCTCCACTTTACGGTTTCTGATTTCGTCGGCATCAAAATTAATTGGGGCTTCCATTCCAATTAAACAAAGCAATTGCAAAAGGTGATTCTGAATCATATCTCTTAGTGCACCAGAACCTTCGTAATAACCACCACGATCACCTACGCCCAATTGTTCTGTTACCGAAATCTGAACGTGATCGATGTACGATCTGTTCCATAAAGGCTCGAATAAGGCATTGGCAAAGCGGAAAGCCATCATATTTTGAACAGTTTCCTTACCTAAATAATGATCGATACGGTAAATCTGTTTTTCGGTAAAAATGGTAGCCAATAAAGTATTGAGTTCTTTTGCAGATTCTAAATCATGTCCGAAAGGCTTTTCAATAACGATACGGCTGTTATCTTCATCTTGCGTGAGTTTATATTTCTGTAAACATTCTGCAATGATAGGGAAGAAGTTAGGGGCAACAGCCAGATAGAAAATTACCTGTGTACCTGGTCCATATTCCTTTTGATATTTTTCTACTGCTGCCTTTAGATTTTCGAAAGTTTTTGGCTGGGCAAAATCAGTAGGGCAATAGTGCATGGTTTTTGCAAAATCGTCCCATTTATCTTTTTTTACTTTTCCGCTCCGCGAAAATTGATTTACGGCATCTTCTAAAGCAGCTTTATAACTATCGTCGGTAAATTCAGTTCTACCTGTACCAATAACGGCAAACTTATTTGGCATGTAACCCTCTATAAAAAGATTATATAGGGCAGGTGCTAATTTTCTTTTGTTTAAATCACCTGTTCCACCAAATATTACAAAAATGGTAGGGTTTAATGCGGTTTTGCTTTTCATTTTATGTTGTTGTTCGTGAATCTAATAATTTAGGACAATTTATTCCAATCGGCATGGAAAACACCATCTTTATCAATACGCTCAAAAGTATGCGCGCCAAAGAAATCTCTTTGTGCCTGGATTAGATTAGAAGGCATTCTTGCTGTAGTAATGGTATCGAAATAGGTTAGGGTTGATGCAAATGCAGGGATGCCTAAACCAGCGTTGATACAAGCGCTAATTGTTTTGCGTGTACCCGCTAAAGTACCTTTAATGATGTTCTGGATACCAGCATCACCGAATAGATGTTCTAATGAATTGTTTTTATCGTAAGCCTGGTAAATATCTTCTAAGAATTTAGCCCTGATGATACAGCCACCACGCCAGATTTTTGCAATTTCCTGTAACTGTAAATCGTATTGGTATTCTTTTGAAGCTTGAACCAATAAGTGCATGCCTTGTGCATAAGCACTGATCATTGAGAAATAAAATGCATCCTCCAGCTCTACTATGGTAACGGCTATTTTGGTGTCTTTTTTGCCAAAAGCTTCTTCTAAAGAAACCCTTAATTTTTTAAATTTAGATAAATCGCGGTTAGAAACAGCCTCATTAATGGTTGGGATTGGTAATTGAAGCTCCATTGAAACCTCTGATGTCCATTTTCCGGTACCTTTTGAGCGTGCCTCATCTTTAATCTGATCTAAAAGATCATTTTGTGTTTCAGTATCTTTAAATAGGAAGATTTCTGCGGTAATCTCTAATAAGAAAGATTGCAATCTACCTTCATTCCATTTTTTGAATACTTTATATATTTGATCGTTGCTGTAACCTAAGCCATTTTTAAGGATTCCGTAAACCTCGGCAATCAGTTCCATAATGGCATATTCAATTCCATTGTGCACCATTTTAACAAAGTGACCAGAAGCACCTGGACCAATATAAGTTACACAAGGATCGGTTCCAACTTTCGCAGCTACAGCATCAAAAACATCTTTTACTACGTTGTAGGCTTGTTTATCGCCACCCGGCATCATACTCGGACCAAAACGTGCACCTTCTTCGCCTCCAGAAATACCCATTCCGAAGAAATGTAAACCATCTTTCTCCAATTCATCAACACGACGGTTGGTATCGGTGAAATGCGAGTTACCGCTATCGATAATAATATCGCCTTTGCTTAACAATGGTTTTAATTCTGCAATAACGCTATCTACAATTGGTCCGGCCGGCACCAACAAAATCAGAGTTCGTGGCGTTTGTAAACTTGCAATAAAAGCTTCAATATCATCAAACCCCTCTAGATGATGCGTTTTGCCTTCCTCTTCAAGTTTCGAGATCATTTTTCTGTCTTTATCGTAACCCGTTACAGAGAAGCCTTTATCAGCCATGTTAAGCAATAGGTTTCGGCCCATTGTGCCTAAACCGATCATTCCCAATTTATATTTTTTTGAATCGTTATTTGCCATTTTTTATTTTTTTGGTTGCACCCAAAATTAGGGTTTACAAATTAATATTGCAGATATTGTTGTTAAAAGATTGTAATAAAGATCAATTATTTTTTAGGTTCAACAGTAAAGATGTTGTACTTATCGGCCAGTTTCCAAAGCTTGGCACCGCCTTTAATCCCATCTCTGTTGGTTACGATTTTAATGTTGCTCTCTAATTTAAAATCTATCTGTTTCGAATTACCGCCACCAATATATAAGGTATCGTAATTAAAAACTGTTTTGTAGATTTCGATTACTTTTTTAAGCCTTTTATTCCAACGTTCTGTTCCTATTTTTTCAAAGGCTTTATTGCCTATATAATCATCATAATCTTCTTCTTTGTTGATCGGGAAGTGCGCCAGTTCTAAATGTGGGAGTAATTCTCCATCAAACAATAATGCAGTACCAAAACCAGTACCCACTGTAAACACAATTTCGAAACCTTTGCCTTCTACCACACCTAAACCTTGCTGATCGGCATCGTTTACCAAGCGCACAGATTTACCCAATTCGTTGGCCACACGCTGTGCAAGGTCGACATCCGCCCATTTGTTTTTAGCAAGATTGGGAGCGGTTTTAACAATTCCGTTTTTAACATAACCAGGAAATCCAATTGAAACGCGGTTATAAGTATCTGGGAAGGGTTTAATCAGTTCAACAATACCAGAAACAATGTCTTTTGGTGTAGCTTCGGATGGAGTTTTGCTCTTTAAATATTCGGTAAGCATATTTCCGCTTTCATCTAAAAGAACCGTTTTTATACTTGTGCCGCCAATATCGATAGATAATATATTGTTATTTTCAGCTTTTTTCTTTACAGCCATAGTAATGTATTTATAGTTTCGAAGTTCTACAAATAAATTAAAACGACAAACATTAAATCACGATAGCGGTAATTTATGTGTAATAATATATTCTATAAAATCTATGTATTTAATAGAATATATTTAAGTTTGTTCCGTTAAACTTAAAAAAGACCAAAGTTGTTATGACGGTAAACTACCTTGCATTTGCTATTCCAGCATTTTTTATTTTTGTATTTATAGAGTTTAAGATTGCTCAACATCAAAAAAAGGCAAAGGTATTTAAATATGAAAGTACGGTAGCAAATTTTAGCGTAGGCATTGCCGAGCGGTTATTGAATTTGTTTATTGCGGCAAGTTTTTACCAGGTATACCATTGGGTTTATGCCAATTATGCAATTTTCGATATTTCAACAAAATGGTATGTATGGATATTGCTGTTGCTTTCAACAGATTTAGTATGGTATTGGTACCATAGGTTAGGGCACGAAATCAATTTTTTATGGGCGGCACATATTGTTCATCACCAAAGTGAGGAATTTAATTTGTCTGCAGCGGCAAGAATAACCACTATTCAGGCGGTTTTCCGTAATGTGTTTTGGTGTATACTCCCTTTGATCGGTTTTCATCCAAATATGATTATTACTATACTTTTGGCTCATGGTGCCTATTCCTTTTTTACACATACGCAATTAGTTGGCAAATTAGGCTGGCTGGAAAATATACTAATTACCCCTTCTTTACACGGGGTTCACCATGCTTCTGATGAAAAATACCTGGATAAGAACTATGGCGATGTTTTTGTATTCTGGGATAAGCTATTTGGCACTTTCCAGAAGGAAGAAGAGGCGCCGAAATATGGTTTAACGCATCCCATTAAAAGCTATAGCTTTCTTTGGCAGCATTTTCATTATTACCTAGAAATTGCAGAGGCTTACAGACGGGCCAATGGATTTAAAGCGAAATTGAATTCCGTTTTTGGTAGTCCGGCGTTAATGGATCAAAACATCCGGCCAATTTTAGAAGAACGTTATTATCAGAACAAAAAACGGGAGCTAGCCAAACCCAAGTTTAAAATTTACTTAAATGTTCAGTTGTTTGCTATAGTAGCAATGCTTACAGCCACAACTTTGTTTTATGGTTTTTTAACGCCAATAAATAAGATCGCCATCCTCATTTTTATTTTGGTTACCTTAATTAATATAGGTGCTCTTTTAGAACAAAGAAAGTGGATTTATTACCTGGAATGCTTCAGGTTAATCTTAATTTTTGGTTTCTTTTTTTACACATATAACCTGCTTGGGTTTTTAATATTCCCTGTAATCATCTTAATTGTACTGGAAAGGGCATTCTCTTTACGTAAACTTTACATGAAACATGTTTTTGAGTATGTAAAGGTTCGTTAACGGTATTTCTTTACCTTTCGGTTTAAATAGATATATAAATGTTACAAGATACTGTTTCGTTTTGTTACTGTCTATTTTTGTGTATTTATTTAACATGTAATAAAATTATTACATCTTGATTTTTTACTCGTGTTAAATGATAAACATAAAACTTTTTTATTGCTTCAAATGAGTTTAATTAATGTATATGCATTCGGAAAAGGTAAACTGGTTGTTTCGTTATTTTGTCCAATCCTTCATAATACTGTCTTTTTAATCATTCGGTTAATGAATGTTTGTTGTCTGTAAATTTAATTGTTTTTAGTTTCGATTTGTTTTTATAATTTTATATAACGAAACTTATGGTAAGTTAAATCAAACTAAACGTAACATTTAAGGGCTGTCTTTAATACGTTAATGTTAGCTTAACATAGTTTTAACATAAACAGACTTACTTTGCCCGAAAATCCGGACGAAATAAATCGAAATTATGAACCCTATTACTAACCGGATATACTAAATAATTATGATTAAAAATTTTACTCAACAGATTTCGTGGTATCAGTGCGTTCTGCATGTAAAGAAAAGCAACCCCGACAATCACAAAGAAAGTAAACCTTTTTTTAGAGTTAAGCTAAAACGCTTTAGCTTTCTGGTGTTCGCAGCCGTAATGCAACTCGTTTGCATTAATTACAGTTTTGCACAAACGGCAGTACAGACCGTTGTCATCAAGGGAACTATTTTAGATGACGAGGATGGACAAGTATTGGTTGGTACCACAATAACCGATAATAACAAGAAGTTTTTGGCAGTAACAAACGAGAAAGGAAATTATTCTATCAGTATTGCTAAAGGAACGACCATTTTGTATAATATGGTAGGCTATAAAACCCTTTCTAAGGTTTTTAATACCAATGATAATAATGCTATAGTGAGGTTACAATCTTCCACAAGTTCATTAAATGATGTTGTTGTAACGGCTTTGGGCATTAAACGTGAAGAAAAGGCCTTAGGCTATGCAACAACCAAGATTGATAGTAACGAATTTACAAATGCAGTAGCCAGTAACTGGACGGACGCCTTATCAGGAAAAGTAGCAGGCTTAAATTTGATAAGAAACAGTGGACCTGCGGCTTCAAATAAAATTATTCTTCGTGGCGAAAATAATCTTACTGGTGATAACGAAGCGCTAATTGTGATAGACGGAGTTGTAGCAAGTAGTTCTGCAAGAAGAACTGCAGCTTCATCCGGAGGTGTTTATGGAACATCGGGAGACATTATGCCACCCGATTTTGGTTCTGCATTAAACGATTTAAATCCCGATGATATTGAAAGTGTTACCGTACTGAAAGGACCAGGTGCATCAGCACTTTATGGTCAGCGCGGTGCGAATGGTGCAATCATCATTACCACCAAATCAGGTAATAAATCAAGAAAAAAACTATCAATCACTTTTACATCTAATAGTACCTGGGAGCAAGTGAATAAAAGTCCTGAAATTCAAAGTGAATTCGGGCAAGGCCAATTTGGTGTAAATTATTTCTCTTACGGCGCTTCTGATGATGGAGCAAGTACAAATGCCACCAGCGCAAGTTGGGGCGCACCGTTTAATCAAGGAACAAGCTTTTTTCAATACGATCCAGTTACTAAAACAAGAGGAATAACCAGAACGCCATGGGTAGCTTACGGAAATCCTGTTGATGCATTTTTCCAAACTGGTTTTGAATCTTCGAACGCAGTGAGTTTAGATGGAACGTACAAAGGTGTAGCGATGAGATTCTCGGCTTCGCATGGTAACAATGAATGGATTGTTCCAAATACTGGCTTAGAGCGTACTTCGTTGTCTTATTCTGCTAATTCTGATGTGACGAAAAAGTTAAATATTCAATTCAAAGCCATTTATAATAATAGGCATAGCGATAACCTTCCAGCTACAGGATATGGTAATCAATCTTTAATGTATTGGTTTATGTTTGCGCAACCAAACGTAAATACAGATTGGTACAGAGACTATTGGGCTAACGGACGAGTGAATGAACAGTTTGTAAATATTACCACTACGAATCCGGAAAGTCCTTATGCCATATCAGAACAATATCTTAATAAGCAGCGCAGAAATGGATTATTAGGAAGTTTACAAGCTACCTATAAACTTACCAATGAGTTGAGTTTAATGGTTCGCGGATCGGTGGATTATAACCATGATGTTCGAGATACACAACGCCCTTATGATGCTGCAGGTAATAAATTTGCTCAGGGATCTTATCGTCAACAAAATATTAATTCTTATGAGGTTAATGCTGATTTCTTATTGAGATATAATAAAAAGATCTCGCCATCAATTCAAATGAACGCAACCGTAGGTGGTAGCCAAATGCGGAATGAATATAAAAAAGGTGAACTAAGAGCTGATGGATTAGTTATTCCAGGGATTTATAGTTTGACTAATAATGCAAATCCTTTAATATCAGTACCAGATACAGCAAGATATAGAATTAACAGTTTTTATTCATTGTTATCATTCAGCTTTAAAAATTATTTATACTTAGATATTACCGGTCGCCAAGATTGGAACAGTACTTTGGCAACTCCATTTAGAACGGATAACGTGGGTTTCTTTTATCCATCGGCAAGTGCATCATTTGTGCCATCAGATCTTTGGGAAATGCCAAAATTCATCAGCTTTTTTAAACTAAGAGCATCGATTTCTCAAGTAGGTAGTGGTGGTACTACGCCGTATCGTACGGCTTATAACTATAGCTTGGCATCAAACGGAATTTATCCAGATAGTGCCATGACTAACCCCAGCATTCTGCCAAATCCGAACTTAAAGCCGTTAAAAACTACAACAATAGAGTTAGGTGCCGAATTACGATTATTTAAAAATAGATTAAACTTTGATTTCGCTGCGTACTCAGGAAATACAAAAAATCAAATTTTAAGTAGAATTGTAGATCGTGCTACTGGTTATAATGTAGCTGTATTTAACGTAGGCGAAGTTCAAAACAAAGGTTTGGAGGTTTCCATCAGCGGAACACCATTGCAAACAAAGAAATTTAAATGGCAACTCAATGGAACGTTTACCGCAAATAGAAACAAGATTATAGAATTAGCAGATAGTTCGGTTGTTTTAAGAACCGGAGCACTAGGTGGTGGACAAATTGTTGCCAACGTTGGAGGTAGTATGGGCGATTTATATGGTAGGGGATTTGTTCGCTCTCCAGATGGTCAAATTGTATATGACGCTTCAACCGGTAATGCAAAAACCGGCACAGATCTAATTTACTTGGGTAATACCATGCCTAAATTTAGATTCAGTTTCGGTACCACAATAACTTACGATCGTTTCACTATTTCAGGATTGTTCGATGCTCAATTGGGCGCTGTTGCACATTCATTAACATTCTCGAGGATGGCTGCGCTTGGTAAATTGGCTTTAACGTTGCCAGGCCGTTATAATGGTGTGGTTGGCGATGGAGTGGTGCAAAACACAGATGGCACCTATCGTACTAATGATATTGTAGCAACCAATCTAGAGAATTTCTATACCTCAATATATGGATCTGATCAAGCAGAAGGAAGTATTTTCCGTACCGATTATTTAAAGTTTAGAGAGGCAAACATCACTTATTCTTTCGGACCAATGTTTCTTAGAAAAATTGGCTTTACCAAGCTTACTATTGGTGCCTATGGTCGTAACCTGTTTATTTGGTCACCATGGCCGGCGTTCGATCCTGAGTTTGGTACCTTATCAGGAACAGACATTGTACAAGGTTTTGAAACCGGACAATTGCCATCAACCAGATCTTATGGTGTACGTTTAGTTGTAGGTCTTTAATTAAAAAGAAAATGAAAAATATTAAAAACATATCCAGTTACACATTATTATTTGTGATTAGCATTTCGTTTTTTTCTTGTAAGAAAAATTTTAATGAAGTTAACACAGATCCAATTGGAAAAAGCACAACAACGGCCAATCAATTATTGGCACCAGCATTGGTAAATGTTTTAAGTGCGAACATGAGCAGAAATCGCAGCTTTAATAACGAGCTGATGCAAGTTACTGTCGATATTAATGATGGTGAAGGAAGGATATTTAGGTATGATGTAAGACGTAATGTTGCTGATCAAACCTGGAATGCGTGGTATCCTGAATTAACCAATTTGCGGAATATTGGCAACATTGCAAGTCAGGCTGGCTCCATAAATAAATCATATCAAGGGATTTCTAAAATCACTGAAGCTTGGGTGTTTCAATTACTTACAGATGTTTACGGTGATGTGCCATACACGCAAGCAAACCAAGGTAAGGATGGGGTTTTGGAGCCAATTTTTGATAAACAAAAAGATATCTATTTAGATTTATTTAAAAAGTTAGAAGAAGCAAATACATTATTAAGTGAGGGGGCTACAATTATACCAACCGGCGATCCAGTATACCAAGGTGATGTAACTAAATGGCGTAGACTAGGCAATTCTTTATATTTAAGACTTTTAATGCGCATCGCAGGGAAATCAGAGGTAAGTGCCCAGGTAATAGCAAAGATCAAAGAAATGATTGATACTAATCCAGCCAAATACCCAATTATTCAGGACAATAGCCAAACAGCTAAAATTCTTTGGAACGGTACAAACAGCAGCACTGCAGTTTACTCATCACCTTTTATGAGTATTCGTGCTGTTGATTTTAGAACTCCAGCAATTACTAAGTTTTTTATGGATAACCTTACTACATGGGCCGATCCACGAATAGATACAAAATACGGAAGAAACAATATTGGCCGTTGGGGAATTGCGCAAGGTCCTGGAGGGTACATTGGTGTTCCTAGTGGTTACGCTGCTGGTAGTTCTGCAGTGAAACAAGCATATTTTTATTCTGATGCTCAGGTGACTAACGGGATTACACTTCAGACGGATGCTTTTACTGGTATTATTATGAATGCTGCTGAAGTCGATTTTATTTTAGCAGAAGCAGCAGCGAAAGGATGGATTAGTACAACTGGAGAAACCTATTATTACAAAGGGATAGGTGATGCAATTAATTATTGGTTGCCTACTTTATTTACAAATCCAAACGATCCATTAATAAAAGCTTATGCAGTTACTGCGGATATCGATTGGGATAACACACTTCCTTTAGATAATGCAACGGCAGGTGCAGCAAGTAAAATGGAATTGATCCACTTGCAAAAATATTATGCAATGTTTTTGGTAGATTTTCAACAGTGGTTCGAATTTAGAAGAACCGGGCATCCATTCTTACCAAAGGGGAATGGTTTAGAAAATGGTGGCAGAATGCCAGCAAGGTTAAATTATCCGTTAATTACGCAATCTACAAACCCAACAAGTTACAAAAATGCAGTAGCCTCCCAAGGCACTGATGATATTAATACATTGGTTTGGTGGCAAAAACCTTAATATTCAGCATATGAAAAAGACATTAAAATATATCCTTTTACTAGCAATGGCTACTTGTATTTTAACAGCCTGTAAAAGAGAAGAAGATTACATTAAAATTATGCCAAGTTCTTTTATCGCCAACTTCGATTTAAAAAAACTTTATAAAGGCGGAGATGTACAACTTACATCAGAATTAATGGCTGGTGCAACTTTTATTAAAGGTGTTGTCATATCAGATTTTAGATCAGGAAACTCTCCAGCTGGCTTACTTATTATGCAAAACAGTAGGTTGGCAGGTAATGGTATTGATTCGCTAAGAGGTATGGCTTTTAATCTTGGTGCTGATGCATCAAAATTTATTCCTGGCGATTCCATTCACGTTAAAGTTGAAGGAGGAACTTTAAAACGAGTTAATGGTATTTTACAAATTACAGGTGTTCCGTTTAACTCGATCACTAAAATAGCGAGTGGTAAAACACCAAAAATGTTAGTAGTTAATATAGCTGCAATGTTAGCTGCACCAAATACTTTCGAAAGCACACTCGTTACTATTGCTAACTCAATTTACGAGCCAGAAATTATGATTGGAGCTACTTACAGTGGCGATAACACCATAAACGACGGATACGGAAAAGCAACTATTCATACAGAAGCAACAGCTAATTTTGCTTCGAAAGCATTGTCGCCTACTGGAAACTTCAGAGGAATTCCATTTATCATTCCAACAAATGGGGTTAATCAAATCCAACTTTGGATGCGTGAGGAAAATGACTTTGTTTTTGTACCACTACCTAAACTTTCGCCAGTAGTAATTTCTGGATATCTAGTTGATCCAAACGGTGGAGATGCTAATAATGAATATATCCAATTTCTTGCTACACGAGACATAAACTTTGCTACCACGCCATTTTCGGTATATACAAGTAATAATGCCGGGGCAACTACATTTCCAACACAAGGATGGAATACAGGAGGAGCAAGGACCTACAAGTTTAACCTTACCAGTGGAACGGTTAGCAAAGGTCAATATTTTTACGTTGGTGGTACACCAAAAAGAATTAATGGTTCTTCGAGTGTACTTTCTACAGATATTAGTAGTGCCAAATGGATAAGAAGTGTAGATTATTCTGTTGCTACAGGAGCTGTTGGTGCTGATGGTATTGGTGCGAAAACCGATAACTTGTTGGCTAATAGTGGTAATGTTGCTGGCATTGCAGTTTTTGAGGGGACAGCAGTTACAGTAACTTCAACTCCGTTAGATGTGATTTTTTATGGTGGAGCAAACGGGAACTTCTATTCAGCTGGGCCACCAGAGGTTGGTTATAGAATTACCATTAACGATTTTTATACCACATTTAATCCTTCAACCCGTGGATTGCAGTTGTTTTACGGCGCAGGAACCAACTCAACTCGTTTATCTTTCCCTGCTGCCACCAGTTTTGTGAAGTTGGGAGGAGTTTACGATGCTACATCTGGCAGATGGGTAAATGGAAGATCACTAACCAATGTTCCTTTAACGGTTACTTCACCATTAACAGCTATTGAGGGTGGTACATCCCTTGTAAATTAAATAAAAAATAACAAGAAGGCTGGCGAAAACTGGCCTTCTTACTATTGAAGAATTTAAATCCTATGATTTAATATCCTTAAAAAATCCATGAACAGAAGATCTTTTATACAAAAATCAACCTTATTAACTTCAACAGTTTTTATCAGCTTAAAATCTTTTCCATCATCCTTATTTTCTGTTGATGGATTAGTGAGTGGAACCGTAACCAGTAAAGGCAAAGCTGTGGCGGGTGTGGTAATCTCCGATGGTTACAGCGTAGTACAAACAGATAAAACTGGCAATTATCAGATTCAACTGCATGAACTTGCCCGTTTTGTTTGGATCAGTACACCATCTGGTTACGAATTTAAAACCGAAAGCAGTATCGCCCGTCACTATTACAAGCCAGATACGGCAGGCAAATTAAATTTCGATCTTAAACCATTAAAACAGGACGATCATAAACACAATTTTATCATTTGGGCCGATCCGCAGGTGAAGAACAAAAAAGATGTTCAGCAGATGATGGAAACTTCCGTGCCCGATACCAGAGACGTTGTGAGAAGTATGGGAAAAACACTCGTTCATGGCATTGGTGTTGGTGATCTGGTTTGGGATAATTTTGACCTTTTTCCAGCCTATGATGAAGCGATTGCTAAAATCGGTATCCCATTTTTTCAGGCCCTGGGTAACCATGATCAGGATTATCGGCAAGGTGGCGACGATACTTCAGATCGCACTTTTCAGGCACATTATGGACCAACATACTATTCGTTTAATAGGGGTAAAGCGCATTACATTGTTTTAGATGATGTGCGTTATTTAGGTGTAGAAAGGACTTATGATGGCTACATTACTCCAACACAGTTAGAATGGCTGGTAAAAGACCTTCAATTGGTGCCTAAAGACGCTTTACTAATTATTTGTTTACATATCCCAGTGCATAATTCGGTTAAAAATAACGAAGATTTTTATGCGGTGTTGAAAGATTTTAAAAATGTTCATATCATGTCGGGACATACTCATTTCAATAAAAATGTGATCAAAAATGGCATTTACGAACATAATCATGGTACTGTTTGTGGTGGCTGGTGGACAGGACCAATTTGCGAAGATGGTACGCCAAGGGGGTATGGTGTTTATGAGGTGGACGGCACCAGTTTAAAATGGTACTATAAATCTACAGGAAGAGACCGTAAAGAACAGCTTGATATTTATGTAGATACCTTAACCAATCAGAAAAGGTTAATTGCCAATGTTTGGAATTATGATCCTGATTGGAAAATAGAATATTTTTTGGATGGAAAAGCAATGGGCGTGTTGGCTCAACAGGATGGGTATGATCCACTGGCAGTTAAACTCTATAAAGGTGATAAATTACCAAATCCAAGACCATTTGTAGAGCCACGATCTACCGACCATTTATTTTTAGCGCATTTTGAACCATCGGTTAAAAAAGTAAAGGTTGTAGCTACCGATCGTTTCGGGGAAAAATTCGAAACAGAAATTAATGCCTAATGGTGCTGTTGGATATTGCCATCCAACAATCCGTAGAAAATTAATATAGATTTAATTAACGGCGTCAAATGATAACATATAGTTCCGCTATATTGTAGCTGATTAAAAACAGTGAATGTTGACATCCAACGTTACTGAATAATTCCTTTTTGAATATTCCTGCTGTCAGATGTTACCATCTGCCAGATTACTAATTTCAAAAATAGCATCGATTACAAACTAATTGTGTCAGATAGGACATCTGATACCAATATGAAAAAACATTTCAATATGAAACTAAAAAAAACAGCAATTTTTATCCTTTTATCTGCATTTGTAATAAAATCGCAAGGTCAGGAAGTTAAATTCCCAGCTTTTAGTGCCGAAGCACACCGTGGAGGGAGAGGATTGATGCCCGAAAATACCATTTTGGCCATGTTAAATACAATGAAGATTGAAGGTATTACCACTTTAGAAATGGATACCCATATCTCTAAAGATGGTAAAGTAGTGGTTACACATGATGATTATCTGAGTCCTGCATTTATGCTTACCCCTGAGGGAAAAGATATTCCGGCAACAGATGCGAAGAAATATCCAATTTTTGGAATGGACTATACTGAAATTAAGAAATTTGACATAGGCACTAAATATTATGATTTATTTCCTCAGCAAAAGAAGGTAAAAACGAATCTTTCTTTACTTTCTGATTTGATAGATGCCGTTCAGCATGATATTAAGAGCAATAAGCGCAAACAGTTTTTTTACAACATCGAAACTAAATGCAGCGAGAGCGGAGATGGGATTACCAATCCTAAACCTGAAGAATTTGTTAAACTTTTGATGGATGTGATTATGAAGAAAAAGATTGCCGATTTTGTTGTGATCCAATCTTTCGATAAAAGGGCAATTCAGATTATTCACGAAAAGTATCCGAAAATGAAAACTTCCTTTTTGGTGGCCAATAAAAAAACTTACGAAGAAAATATTGCCGATTTAGGTTATAAGCCATTTATTTTAAGTCCGGTTTGGCAGATGGTGAATGAAGAACTGGTAAAAAAAGCACATGCTGATCATGTAAAAATCATTCCTTGGACGGCCAATACTTTAGCAGACATTCAAAAATTAAAGGCTTTAAATGTTGATGGTATTATTTCCGATTATCCTGATATTTTAGTGCAGGCAAAGTAGTATTTTAGGCCACAATAAATAATAAGATGAAAGCACATTTTAATAAACTTTTTACGATCACTTTTGCATTAATCGTGTTGAACTTTACATCAGCAAGTGCTCAGGATGTAAAATGGGATAGTACTTACCGGCCAGGAAAATATGTAGAACTGGCAGCAAAGTTTAAAGCAGATCCTAAATCTAAAAACGATTTCGTGTTTTTAGGAAACAGCATTACCGCTGGAACAGATTGGGCTAAACTTTTAGATCTTCCACAAGCAAAAAACAGGGGTATTTCTGGCGACATTACTTTTGGGGTTTTAGAACGGTTGCAGGATGTTATAGACGGTAAACCATCAAAAGTTTTTATTTTGATTGGAATAAATGATATCTCCAGGAATATTCCGGATAGCGTTATTTTAAGGAATTATAAAACGATGGTAGCCAGAATCAGAAAAGGATCAAAGAAGACACATATTTATTTCAATACACTTTTACCGGTGAACAGTGCTTTCGAAAAGTTCAAAAACCATTACGGCAAAGACGAGCATATTCTTTGGTTAAACAATGAAATCAGAAAATTTGCTGCTAAAAATATAACGGTAATAGACTTGTATCCAAATTTTACCGATCAGGATAAACATTTAAGAGCAGAACTTACCAAAGATGGTTTACACCTTATTCCCGCCGGATACCAGGTTTGGGCAGATTTTCTGAAAAAAGCTGGTTATTTAACTGAGAAATAATATGATTTAGATTTGCTAAATAATAAGGTTTTGACCAGCAGTTACGACCTTTTCTTTATCGATATTTTTTAAGCTGGGAACATTACCTAGCTTTTTTATTTGAGCATACTGTTGGATATATCTTTCTGTTTCCAAATTCTCATCACCATTAAAAATAATACCCTTAATTGGAATTTCATATTGTTTTAGCAGATTAATTGATAAAAGTGTATGGTTAATGCTGCCCAGGTAATTCTGCGAAATCAATATCACTTCTACACTAAGTTTTTTGATGAGGTCGATAATCAACTCGTTTTCATTTAACGGAACCATTAAGCCTCCGGCACCTTCAATAATTAAATCGTTATCGGTTTTTGGAATATTTATCTTATTAAGATGAATTTCGATACCATCCAATCTAGCCGATAAGTGCGGCGATAAAGGCTGTGTTAACCTATAGCTTTCAGGATGTATTACCGTTTTTGTGTTGCTGATCAAACTTTCAATAGTTAAGCTATCGCTTGTTTCTAAATCTCCCGATTGAATTGGTTTCCAATAATCTGCGTTTAATTTTTCAGTTAAAATGGCGCTGATTAAAGTTTTTCCAATTCCTGTTCCAATTCCTGTTATAAAATATTTAGCCATTTAATTTAATTCTTTAAGATGATCAACCAACGAAATAATTTCTTCATCGGTATTAAAAGTGTGCAGGCAAATCCTCAATCTTTCTTTTCCTAAGGCAACCGTTGGACTTAATATTGCCCTAACATCAAAACCCTTACTTTGTAGGCTGGTAGCGGCTAGTTTTGTCGCTTCATTTGATGAAAACAAAATCCCTTGAATGGTGCTTTCACTATCGAGTGCCTTGATGTTTTTTTCTTTTAAGATTTTTCTGAACAGCGCTATTTTTTGGTGAATCAGCTGATGATCAATTTTGTTTAGTAAATGATAAGCTGCCCTGATGGCTGCAATATTATGAATTGGCGCTGCGGTAGTGTAAATAAACGATCTGGCGAAATTAATCAAATAATGGCGCAAGTTTTTACTTCCCAAAACAATAGCACCATGTGCGCCTATGGCTTTCCCAAAAGTTACAACATGTGCAAATACCTTATCGGTTAGATTAAGTTGATTGATCAATCCACGGCCATTGTCTCCGAAAATACCTACAGCATGTGCTTCATCAACAATTAGGTTTGCCTGGTAATGTTCACAAAGATCTGATATTCCATTTAAAGGGGCTATATCACCATCCATAGAATAAACGCTTTCTACCACTACAAAAATGTTTCCCTTAGCGATTTTTAGTTTATTTTCAAGATCATTTAAATCGTTATGAAGAAATTTATAACGTGTGGCATGGCTCAATCTACAACCATCTATAATGCTGGCATGTATCAGTTCGTCGGTAATAATCGTATCACCGCGTTGGGGAACGCTGGATAGAAGTCCTACATTTGCATCATAGCCAGAATTAAAAATCAATCCACTTTCAGCGTAATGAAAATCAGCAATAAACTGTTCTGTATCTTCCGTAAATGCAGTATTCCCGCTTAACAATCGAGAGCCTCCAGCCCCATTACGATAATTGGGAAGACTTACTATGTTCTTGTCGATCAGTTTTTTTAATTCAACAGACTTTGCAAAACCAAGGTAATCGTTAGAACAAAAATCAACAGGATGGATGTCCGTCGATAAATTTCTGATCGAAAGATTATCTTTTCGCTCCTGAAGTTTACCGTTAAGAAACTGTTCAATTTTGCTCATTGGTCAAAAGTAAAAAAAGCGTCCCGAATAATCGGAACGCTTTCAAAAATTAATTACTTATGTTTTATTTATCCTTGTGCAGGAGGATTAGAAACTACCGGTGCTTTATCTTTTTTTCCTCTGCCACCCATTCCTTTTCTCATTTTTTCTCCCTTTTCTTTGGCTTCGGTACGAAAAGCATCCATTTTTGTTTTTTGTTCTGCTGTTAAAACGGCATCAATTTTAGTTTTTTGCTCATCCATAGCCGCTTTACGATCCTTCATTTTGCCTTTCATGTCACCTTGATCAGCAGTTCTCCAGGTATCCATCTTTTTTGCATTCTCCAGTTGAATAGCATAAATTTTGGTTTTCTGATCAGCCGTTAAGCTTAATTCTTTCTCCAGTTTAGCGGTTACTTTCTCAGCCCTTTGTTCTGCGGTCATTTTAGGCATTGCCCGTCTTGCACGCTTCGTAGTGTCTTGAGCAAATGCAGCGGTTAAACCCATTACTGCAATTGCTATTGTTAAAATTGCCTTTTTCATGTTATGTTTTTTTATGTGTTTGTTAAATCAATAGATACATAAAAACGCAAACGGTTTAATCGGCTGTTGTTAAAAAGTGTTAATTTTTATTTAATTGCGAAATTGATTTCTGCATTTGCGCCATCATTTGTGT
>Ga0308165_1002723_pt1 | contig 20311 bp, 19 predicted proteins | sample PhyWR2_FD_201032 | JGI IMG/M metagenome (GOLD analysis project Ga0308165, IMG submission 201032) | Phyllosphere microbial communities from UC Gill Tract Community Farm, Albany, California, United States - DLSLW.R2 | ecosystem: Host-associated > Plants > Phyllosphere > Unclassified | place: USA...
GCCGTAGCGGCCCACTTCATTGGTTCCATCGTCTACGTTGAGCGCGCGCTGTCGACGGTCACGTCCCAGGAAGCGATGCTGGTGATCGACGGACAGCAGCGGCTGACCACGTCGAGCCTGCTCATCGCGGCGCTCGCCAACCACATTGAGCAGGCCGACTTGGGCGAGCCCTTGGAGGGCTTCTCGGCCCGCAAGTTGCGCAACTATTACCTGCTCAACCCCGACGAGGAAGGCGAGCGTCACTTCAAGCTGCTGCTGGCCGAAACCGACCGCGACACCTTGCTGTCGATCCTGCAGGTCACGCCGGCCCCGGCCGAGGCCAGCACGCGCATCGTCGAGAACTTCCAGATTTTTCAGCACCTGATCAAGGAGCACGCGGCCGAGCTGGTCGCCGTCTGCAAGGGCATCGCCAAGCTCACCATCGTGGACGTGTCGCTGGACCGCAGCCAGGACAACCCCCAGCTCATCTTCGAGAGCATGAACTCAACAGGCCGCGAGCTGAGCCAAGCCGACTTGATCCGCAACTTCATCCTGATGGGCTTGGAGCCCAAGCTGCAGACCGAGCTGTACAAGAACTATTGGAGACCCATGGAGAAAGGTTTCGGCCAGGCCGCGTACGCCGTGCACTTCGATGCCTTCATGCGGCATTACCTCACCACCAAGACCGGTGAGATTCCGAACGTACGCGAGGTCTACACCGCCTTCAAGGCCTATGCCCGTGCCCGTGCCGATGACACCGCCGACCTGGTGGCTGACATCTATGCCTTCGCCACCTACTACTGCGCGATGGCCCTGGGCGAGGAGGCCAACGCCGATCTGAAGCAGGTCTTCCATGACCTGCGCGAACTGAAGGTGGATGTGGCCTACCCGTTCTTGCTGGACGCGTACCACGACTTCCGCCAGCAACGGTTGAGTGCCGACGAACTGCACAGCATCGTCCGCCTTGTCGAGAGCTATGTGTTCCGCCGCGCCATCTGCGCCATTCCGACGAACTCCATGAACAAGACCTTCGCCGGCCTCAGTCGCACACTGAAAAAGGACCGATACCTCGAGAGCGTACAGGCCGCATTGATGCTGCTGCCCTCCTACCGTCGCTTCCCCTCGGACGAAGAATTTGAGCGCGAAATCAAAATCCGTGATCTGTACAACTTTCGCAGCCGCAGCTTCTGGCTCCGACGGCTGGAGAATCACGGGCGCAAGGAGCGTGTCTCGACCGAGGAATACACCATCGAACACATCCTGCCGCAGAACGAGACCTTGTCTGCTGCTTGGCAGGCCGACCTTGGTCCGGGCTGGCAAGAGGTTCAAGCGAAGTACCTGCACACGCTGGGCAACCTCACCCTCACGGGCTACAACAGCGAGTACAGCGACAACGCGTTCGCTCTCAAGCGCGACACCGTAACCGACAAGGCCGGCAACCCTATCGGCCTAGCCCACAGCCCGCTGAAGCTGAACCGGGGCATGGCGCAGGTGCCGGTGTGGAACGAAGCCGCCATCAAAGCCCGTGCTGACCGCCTGGCCGCAGAAGCGGCCAAGGTGTGGCGGGCACCTGCCCTGCCGGCCGACGTGCTGGCGGCATACCGGCCCAGCAAGCAAGGCGCGCAGTACGCCATTGACGACCACCCCTACCTCACAGGCGGCGCGATGGCCGCACTGTTTCAAGACCTTCGCCAACGCATTGTCGGCATCGACCCCTGCGTCGCCGAAGAGTTCTTGAAGCTCTACGTCGCCTACAAGGCCGAGACCAACTTTGTCGATGTAGTGCCGCAGGCCAAGCGTCTGCGACTGTCGCTGAACCTGGGCTTCCACGAAATCGACGACCCGAAGGGCCTGTGCGTCGACGTGTCGAACCTTGGCCGATGGGGCAACGGCGATGTCGAAGTGGGCCTGTCATCGGCCGAACAACTGCCCTATGTCATAGGCCTTATCCGTCAGGCCTTCGATCACCAGATGGGCAGCAATGCCGACAACTAAGCTAGAAGTTGCAGTATGTCTGCTCCCGGTGTCAGAGTGGTAAATGGATTCGCGGCGTTTCTGGCTCGCCGTTGATCTGCGGTCCCAACCGCAACCTTAAGGCGTGCGGCGCTTTGGCGGGAGTTGTATGTACCAGCGGTTGTCCACGCTAGCGTCTGCATTTCGACACTGCTGCTCTGCAATGTGCTTCGATGGTTTGACTGGCGCAGAGCCACCGGCAAGTTTTGTCCTTGTGAGATATCGAGTTGGATCATTCTTCATCTTGGTGTTCACTATGTTTCTCCCAAGAATTTCCGGATGTCCTTCGGCTTGATATCCGACTTGCAGTAGTTGGTGATCTTCGTGCGACGGCATGAGGTAAGCATCGTCTTCTCGGCAATCGCCGTGCCGTCCTGATGCACCGTGAGCCGATACTGCTTATCGTCTTCGGTACGAGTCCAACTGCGCTTTACGCCATCCAACGAGAACTGCCAGTCGAGCTTGTCCTCCACTTGAGCAAGCTCGTTAGAAACTTCGATTACTGCCTGGAAGCGATCTGCTGGGTCTGGCTCGATGCACTTCTTGATAAGCTGACGCAGGCGATTGGGAATGTGCTCCTCAAAAAGGCCCCTGTCGGGAAAGCGACCGTTCCGTACTGCGAACCTGAATGCGTCTCGGTCGAACGTGGACGGAGTCGTTCCAAAACGATGAAACTGGTCATAGAACGCTTGGTTGCCGTTGCACATGCGATAAAGCGTTGCGCCAAACTGATAAATGTCGAATGCCGGCGTGAAGTCGGACGTGGTGTAAGCCTCTGGGGGGCGCATCTTGAGGTAAAGCCGGTCCTGTCCCGCCGTACCTGTCGGATCAAGTCGACGAGACAACCCAAAGTCAGAAATCAAAGCTTCGCCACGTTCTGATAGCAGAACGTTGTCAGGCTTGATGTCGAAGTGAACAAGCTTCTTAGAGTGAATGTTGTGTAGTCCGCTCGCGATCTGACAGCCGAATGCAACGATCTCGCGAACAGTCAGAAAGCGAGATTCAATGAGCGCGTTGAGTGAACCGCGCCGGTAGTAGGGCATGGCAATGTAGATGCTGTCCGCGTCTTCACATGCGTAGTAAACCGGCACAACATACGGATGCGTGCTCAAGTAGAGCACTCTAGATTCATCGAAGAACCTGTCGACCGAGTCGAGGCTGTTCTTCAAAATCTTCTTGATAACGATCTCGGCGTCCAGCTGAGGATCATATGCAATGTAGGCCTTTGAGTTGGATCCCTCTTGGCCGATTTCTGTCCGGAGGTCGAAAGAGATTTGAGCCTTGCTATAGGGCTTAAGCACGGCTTGCTCCAATCGCGCAAAGCAAAGCTTCTCTCTGCTTTTCGTTCATTGCTTCCCAGTTCTCAACATTCCACTGCAGTTCGCCCTCGATGTATCGCTTGAAATCCGTTCGCAGAATTCCTAGCTTCTTGGAGATCGAAGAAATCTGACCGACGTAATAGTCGAGGAGGTTGCTGCTGGCAAATGCCTCTTGGATGACACCTTCAAGCTGAATCCGATCGATGCTTGTCGTTTGAGCACTTGGCTCCGTTACACGGATGCCGGCGCGTTCGATTTCGTATTCACGAAGGACGTCCAGAAGATTGTTGCGAACGTACTTGAGAGCATCTGGCGTAGCGAAGGCAATCGGAATTCGAATGTCCTCGACGTTCAGGACCGACTCATCCTCCGAGTCATAAACCACGAAGGTCACAGCTTTGGGCGCCACTCTGATCCCGATAGTTCGCAATTTTTGCACCTTAGCAAATAGCTGTTTATTTATACAGTGCTCGGCCTACCGTGTCAAGACTGTACTTGCTCGGGCACGCGAATAAGCTCCCCCCTTTCCCTCTGGCGTGCAAACCGGGATCAAGCTGATCGAGCGCTGCAAAGACCAGGGCCGCGACCGCCTCCTGCCACTGACCAGTCAGAGGCACCAGTCGAGTGGTTACATGAACGACGTGAGCCTGCCGCTACGAGGACGCCATACGCCCGGTACTCCAGCTGTCGCGCGCAGAAACCGCGTTCAAAGTGGCGCAGCAGCTCCCGAGCGCAGTCGAAGCTTCTTGACTCGGGCGAAGTCCAAGCGTCGTCCTAGGTGTCTTACATGTGAGTGACGAGCCTGTTCTCGACGATTGACACAAACAGCGCCAAGTGCTCCGCAAGTGCAAGAGTCAGGTTTGTGAGGGCCCAGCCTCAAGGTCAAGTTATCGTGGTCATCCATGGGGTCTTCCAGATCGGAGTCGATGGCACGTAGTAGAGGAAAGGCTTCTTATCCGGACTCGCGAGATCCCAATTCAAAACAAAAAAAGGGGCGCTTCGCGCGGCCCCTCTGGATAATTTATGCGCTGTCTTCTCAGTGCACCAACGCGTCCTGCGATGTACGGGCGCTGAACACCTTGACCCGATAGCTCGCTTTGCGGAGTGCACACAGACAGCGTCACGGAGCGCATCTTTCGTGGTTCGATCTCCATGCCTCGGAACGTCTGCGCTTCGGCAAACGAACGAGAGAGCGTCGAGACGACGGCCATGAACGCTCCAAATCTCGCCGGACGCACACCCTTGGCCGTTTCGAGCGCCGTTTTGCAACCCACGGTCAGCGTCGGCGCCAATAGCACGCTGTCTTTATCGTTGACAAGCAGCATGCCCGTGCACCGTTCGACCAATGCGAGCCGCGCGTAACCCTGCACCGCCGGCTCGCCGAGGCCATAGATGGCCGCAGCGAAGTGCCGACCGATGTAGGCGATGGACATGCCAACCATCGCGTAGGCGTTGCGCATCCGCCCCATCCGCTATCCCGCCTTCTACAGCCTCGCGATGTGCAGCAACTCGGCGGGTGCCGCCATGCTCGGTGCAAGCATGGCGCCGCTCGGGTGTCGCTCAGCGCCCAGGTCGTTGCTCTGGGGCATCTTCAAAAGCGTCGTAGTGACGACTTGCAGCTCGCAGCCGAACTCGGTGGTCAGAGTCATTCCCATATGGGTTCCTTGGAGTTGATGTTCTGTTGAATGAGCTTTCTGTTGCACGGTTCATCAACGTGTAGGCACCGACTTCCCGCCCCTAAAAATTTGGTGGACGGTCGAACCTGAGTCCTTCTGGCCTGCCGACGTCCCCGAAGCCGGTGACCGCTTGATGCGGATCTGAACGCGAATTTACCGTTGGGCAGCTTGATTGGCATGGTCGTTCCTTTTCGTGCGTTGGTCGTGTGCACGAGGACTGCACCAATTGCACATGGAACGACTTTTCGGTGCCGCGAAATGAGGCAACGAATGCCGCTTTTCACAGGAGGAGTCTTGGTAGGTCGTGTTGGACTTGAACCAACTACCAAAGGATTATGAGTCATTTGCCGACGCCGCGGGCGAGTACCATCGCGGCCCGCATCCTGCCGCGTCGGTCATGCCCAGCGCGACCGACTACGAAACGATTGGCGACTTCTACGAGCGACTGCGCGCCTGCATCCAGGACCTTGCACAAGACCTGGGCGACGAGACGCTGTTCTGCGGGGGTGTTGCCAGCCAGATCGGCCCCACCCAGCTCGACATGCCGGACATCCGCGCCGTGGCCACGTTGGCTGATGCCATGGAGGCAATCGATACCATCGTGACGCAAGGCGAGGGCGGCAAGTCGGACCACGACACGTCGCACTACAACCGATTCGTTGCGATTCGCAAGGAATTGATCGCGCTGTCCAAGGCGGATCCCGCATTTGTTCCGGCATGGCCGGCCGCGCGCAATCCGTTGATGCGCAAGCCGGCCGAAGGCGCGCGCGGCGTGCATGTCAGCGCGGTGGCGGCGGCCCAGGTCCTGGACCTGGCAAACGCGGCGTATGGATTGATGTTGCGGGCGCTGGCGGCCGCGTGGGGAAAGACGGTGCCCTTGCCCGAAGGCGCCTTGCCGCCGGAACGTGCGTTGGACCTGGCCATGCGGCTGATGGGCACCGTAGCCGGGTTGGGCGGGCATCTGTGCACCTTGCCCATTGCTGACTCGAACACAGACACAGGCTCCGACGCAGCCCCCGACACGACGGCTGGCATGACCTTCACCATGCTCAGGGCGACCGAGCCCATCCTTGCCCAGGGTGAACAGGCCTGGGTCCGGGCGCGGCTAGGGGAAATTATCGATGCCGCCCACCGGGTGGCGGAATCGCAGCCTGCCTTGGCCTCGATCGTGAAGCGCCTGGAGACGATCTCCGCAGCCTTTGCGTGATCGTCCCGTCCGCCAGTCAGATGGGATAGCCGACGATGGCTTTCACCTCCAGGTATTCGTCGAAGCCAAACACGCCAAATTCTCGCCCGTTGCCTGATTGCTTGTAGCCGCCGAAAGGCAGGCTCCGGTCGAAGGGCGCGCCGTTGAGGTAGACACGGCCGGCGCGGATGCGGCTGGCGACTTTGCGAGCATGCTGAAGATCCGTGCACTGAACGAATCCCGCCAGACCAAACGGCGTGTCGTTGGCGATTTCCACGGCCTCGTCTTCCGTGTCGTAGCAAAGAATGGACAGGACCGGACCGAAGATCTCTTCGCGGGCAATGCGCATCTGCGGCGTGACGTCGCCGAAGACGGTGGGGCGGACGTAGTAGCCATGCGGCAGTCCTTCGGGCCGTCCGGTGCCCCCCGCCACCAGGGTCGCCCCTTCGTCGATGCCTGCCTGGATCAGCGCTTGCACCTTGTCGTATTGCGCCTGGCTGACCAGCGGGCCCATGGTGGACGCAGGCGACAGCGGATCGCCCAGACGGATGGCGGCAATGGCTTCCCGCGCGGCAGCGTACGCCAGTTCGCGCTGGTCACGTGGGATCAGCATGCGGGTCGGCGACTGGCAGTTCTGGCCAGCGTTGGTATTGCAGGCATGCACACCAGCGATCACGGCGGCTTTCACATCCACGTCGGGCAGGATGATGTTGGCGGACTTTCCGCCCAGTTCCTGCGCAACGCGCTTGACCGAGTCGGCGGCCAGTTTTGCAACGCGAATGCCAGCCCCAGTCGATCCTGTGAAGGACACCATGTCGATGCCAGGGTGCCCCGCGATCGCTTCGCCAACCGTCGGGCCATCGCCGTTCACTAAGTTGAAGACGCCGGCCGGCAACCCCGCGTCGTGCACGATCTCCGCAAACAGCATGGCGCTGAGAGGGGCGATTTCACTGGGTTTGAGTACCACGGTGCAGCCGGTGGCAATGGCCGGCGCCACCTTGGAGGCGACCTGATTCAGGGGCCAGTTCCATGGGGTGATTAGGCCGCACACGCCGATCGGCTCCCGGCGCAGAATGCCGCTGCCCATGCGTTCTTCAAAGGGAAACTCCGCCAGCACACGCAGCGCCTCTTCAAAGTGAAAGAGGGCGACGGTGGCCTGCCGTTCGGTTGAAAACGTGATGGGCGCTCCCATCTCCAGCGTCATCATGCGGGCCAGTTCCGGCAAACGGGCGCGAAAGCCGTCGATGATGCGGCGCAGGTAGTCCAGGCGTTCCTGCACGCTCGTCTCGGAATACGAATTGAACGCGCGGCGGGCGGCGATCACCGCCCTATCCACATCCGAGGTCGAGCCCAGACTGATGCGTGCGAAGGCCGCTTCGGTCGCGGGGTTGACGACGTCCAGGGTCGCCGGGACGGCCGGGTCGACCCAGGCCCCGTCGATATAGAACTTCAAGTGATCCATGGTGGCGTGCCTGATGCGGTGGTGAAAAAGTGCCTTGCGTTGCGGTGGCCGGATTGCCGCGAGTTGTCTTGTCGTGCGCTCAATCGACCGTGATGCGGGCCGACTCGACGACAACCTTCCACTTCGCGGCCTCGCTGCTCATCTGCTGACTTAGCTGCGCAGGGGTGCCTGCCAGCGGCGCCATGCCGAGCGAAGCCAGCTTGGCCTTTCCTTCGGCCGACCGCGTGTAGGCATTGATCTCTTTATTCAAGGAATCGACGATGGCTTTGGGCAGGCCGGCGGGTCCGACCATGGCGCTCCATACCGTCGCTTCCAGGTCGAGCCCTTGTTCAGCGGCGGTTGGCACATCCGGCATGCCCACGAATCGGGTCTTGGAGGTAACCGCCAGTGCCTTCAGGCGATTGGCCTGAATGTTCGGTATCAGCGACGTGACTGGCGCCGTGACGGCGTCGACCGTGCCACCCATGGCGTCGGCCATGGCTGGCGCGTCGCCCTTGTAGGGCACCGACTGCAGCTTGGCGCCAGTGTGCATGCGCAAATATTCGACCGCCAAGTGGCCGATGGTGCCGTTGCCAGGATTCGACACGGTCATGGCATTGGTTCGGGTCTTGCTCAGCGCAACCAGTTCCTTGAGTGACGTGACCTGGACCGAAGGATTGACGGCCATCACAAGCGGGATCTCGCCAATCAGTGCAATCGGGGTCAGGTCCTTCTCGGCGTCGAAGGGCATGGGCTTATACAGCCACTTGTTGTTGGCCAGGGGGCCTGAGGTGGCCAGGCCTAGGATGTAGCCGTCGGGCGCAGCCTTGGCGACGAAGTCGACCCCGATGTTGCCACCGGCACCTGCGCGATTTTCCACCACGAATTGCTGACCATAGCGGGTGCTGAGGTGCTGTGCGATCTGGCGCGCCACCAGGTCGGAACTGCCACCGGGGGCGAACGACGCCACGATACGCACCGGTTTGTTGGGCCAGTCGCCTTGTGCGTGCGCCGCGCCATGAAAGGCAATCAGCGCGCCAATGGCGCAGACAAGGGTGCGCCGCAATGGTTGGTAAGTCATGGTGGTCTCCTTAGGTTTTGTGTTTTTTTGAGTGTGCTCAAAGTTGAAGCCCTGGCAGCTTTCTGTTTTTACACTTTCCGCAAGGTGAAACAGGCGGTGCTTGGCGCAGACGTGTCGGCGCGGGCCTGCCTTTCACCCTGCGGAAAGCGCAGTCACCGGCGTTGTGTGCCGCCGGGTGGCAGCGCATGCTGCAAAAAACAACGCATCTGGAGACCCTTGTGGACATACATGCCGGCGGCGACCGCCCCGCACGCTTCCTTGAAGATTTCGCTATCGGTGAACGCTGGACCAGCGCGCCGACCGTCATCAGCGAGACCGAAATGATTGCCTACGGGCTGGCCAACGACCCGCAACCCATGCATACCGATCCGGTGGCCGCGGCGGCGGGTCCCTTTGGCGGACTGGTCGCCAGCGGATGGCAGATCGCCGCGTTCTCGATGCGGGTATTCGTTCAGTCCGGCGGATATGGCAAGACGCCGGTGGTCGGCATGGGCATCGACGAGCTGCGCTGGCAGAAGCCCGTCCGCCCTGGCGACACCTTGACCGTTGAACGCGAAGTGGTCGAGGTGACCCGCTCCAAGACCCGCCCTGACCGAGGCATGATCCGCACCAGGGTGCAGGTTCGCAACCAGGAAGGGGACGTCGTGATGACCCTTTACACGCTTGGCCGCGTGCCCGCGCGTAGCGCCGAACCCGCAGGAGGAACGCCATGATCGAAGTCGACCGTCCGGCCGACATGGCCGCCTGGGTGGGCAAGGAAATCGGCGTCAGCGACTGGTTCCAGATCACCCAGGACCATATCGATACCTTTGCCAAGCTGACGGGTGACGACCTTTGGATCCACGTCGATCCGGAACGGGCCCGCACCGCCATGCCCGATGGCAAGACCATTGCGCACGGCTTTTTCACCCTGTCGCTGATTCCCTTCCTGGTGCGCAGCGTTTACCGGATCGTCCATCGGGGTCATGGCCTGAACTATGGATCGAACAAGATCCGCTATGTCAGCCCGGTGCAGGTGGATTCCCGCATCCGCCTGCGTCAGACGATCCTGGCGGCCGACCCGGTCGACAAGGGAATGAAGATCACGTCCGAATGTGTAATCGAAATCGAAGGCAAGAGCCGCCCGGCACTCGTGGCCGAATTCCTGATGGTGGTGTATGACAACTGATTCGTTGACATCGGCAACTGCAAGCGTGGCCGACTTCGTCTCCTTTCCCGCCTTGATCCAGCAGCATGCTGCGCGGACACCGGAGCGTTCCGCCTTTGTCTGTGATGGCCGGGCGTTGAGCTGGGCCGCCCTGGCAAACGCTTTGCCCCACGTTGCGGCGGCCTGCGTGGCCATGGACGTGCAGCCGCGCGGCAAAGTCGCCTTCATCACGACGATATCGATCGAGGCCCTGGCCACCTTCTTTGGCGTCATCTCGGCCGGCGCCTGCACGGTTCCGCTGGCCACGTCGGCCACGCCTGCGGCCCTGCTGGGCATGCTGCGCAATGCCGACGCAAACGTCCTGGTCGTCAGCGCCGACATGTTTCCCGAGTTGGCGGACATCGTGCCGGAGATCGAGACCCTGTTCGCGGGTCGTCTTGTAGCGATCGGCTTCGAGCAGCCCGGCTGGCTGACCTGGAATGACTGGATGGCGTCCGGCAACGCGCAGGCCAGCGCGGGGCACGCGGCGGCCTTGACGCCCGACCAGGACTTCAACCTGGTGTACAGCTCGGGCACGACGGGCGAGCCCAAGGGCATCCTGCATCGCCATGGCATGCGTTCACGCCAGGCGCGCCGCCCGAGTTTCGGACTGGGGGCGGACAGCGTGATGATCCTGGCCACGCCGATCTACTCCAACACGACCCTGCAACCCATGCTGGCAACCCTGGCTGCGGGCGGCACGACGGTCCTCATGTCCCGCTTCAAGGCGGATGCCTACCTGGACCTGTGCCAGCGTCATGGCGCGACCCACACCATGCTGGTGCCCGTGCAGTACCAACGCATCCTGGACTGCCCGGCGTTCGCGTCGACCGACCTGTCGTCCTTTGTCTTGAAGCAGTGCACCGGCGCGCCGCTGGACGCCGGCTTGAAGGCGCGTATCCAGCAGGCGTGGCCTGGTGGGCTGCGCGAAATCTACGGCCTGACCGAAGGCGGGTGTTCCTGCGTGCTCGATGCCGATGCCCACCCCGACAAGCTTGGCACGGTGGGCAAGCCGGCGGCGGATCACGATGTCCGCATCATCGATGACGCCGGCAAGGTGCTGCCACAGGGCGAAGCCGGCGAAATCATCGGGCATTCGCCCTACATGATGGCGGGCTACTACAAGCGCCCGGACGCGACCGAGGCCTTCTACTGGCGAGACGAGGCGGGCAAGGTGTTCCACCGCACCGGCGACATCGGCCGCTTCGATGCGGACGGCTTCCTGATCCTGCTCGATCGCAAGAAGGACATGATCATTTCCGGTGGCTTCAACATCTACGCCGCCGATCTGGAGTCCGTGCTGGCGGCGCATCCGGACGTGCAGGAGTCGACCGTGATCGGCATTCCCAGCGCGCAATGGGGCGAGACCCCGCTGGCCCTGGTGGTGCCGGTGGCAGGCAGCGCCACCACCGCTGCCGAACTGCTGGCCTGGGTCAATGGGCAGGTCGGCAAGACACAGCGGCTGTCCGCGGTCGAATATCGCGACGACCTGCCGCGGTCCGCGCTGGGCAAAGTGCTCAAGCGCGAACTGCGCCAGGCGTACTGGAAATGACGTCACAACAATAAAGGAGACGATCCGATGGTTGCTTCGACAACGGAATTGACTGGCAAGGTGGCCTGGGTTCATGGGGCGTATGGCGCGGTAGGTTTGGCGATCGCGCAGGAACTGGTTCGGGCGGGAGCCTATGTCGTGCTGTCCGGCCGGAATGCCGATGCGCTGGCGCAAGCCACCGCCCAGGCCGGGTCACCGGAACAGGCCGAGGCCCTCGCGCTCGACATCAGCGACCCCGATAGCATCTACGCCGCGGCCGACGCGCTGAACGATAGGCTGGGGCATGTCGACATCCTGGTCAATTCGGCGGGCGTCAATCCCACCAGGCGACACTTCAAGGACCTGTCGCTGCAAGAGTGGAAGAACACGGTGGACGTGAATCTGTCAGGCACCTTCTACACCTGCCAGGCCACGCTGAAGGGCATGCGGGAACGCAAAGAAGGTGTCATCGTCAACATTTCGTCGTGGACCGGGCGCTATGCCGCCTTTTTTGCCGGGCCGTCCTATGCGTCGACCAAACGTGCGGTGCTGGCGCTTACCGAGACGATCAATATGGAAGAGTGCATCCATGGCGTCCGGGCGACGTCGATCTCGCCAGCAGGCATCGACACGCCCTTGCTCAACAAACGCGTGCCCCCACCGACGCCTGAAGTGCGCGCCGCGATGCTCCAGCCGCAAGACGTGGCCGACATAACGCGTTATATCTGCGGCCTGCCGCCTCGCGTGTGCATCAATGAAATCCTGATGAGCCCGACGCTCAACAGCAACTACCTGGGCGAATTCCAGACGCAGAAACGTCCGACGCCGCGTTTGCCCTAGGTAGTCCACGGCACGACGGGGGGCAATGATTGGGGGTGTACTGACAAAAAAATCAGAACGATATGGAGGAGACCCCCATGACTCTTTGCCATCCGATCCGGACCTGGCTGGGCGCCGCACTGTGTGCAGGCGGCGCCTTTTCTCCTGCGGCATTCGCCCAGACCGACTACCCGACCCGCCCCATTTCGATCGTCAGCCCGTTCGCGGCAGGGGGCACGTCCGACCTCGTTGCGCGGCTGATCGCACCCAAGCTGTCCGCGACATTGGGCAAGCCCGTCATCGTCGAAAACCGCGCGGGCGCGGCCGGCAACATCGGCGCGTCGTTCGTGGCGCGCGCCAAACCCGACGGCCACACGCTGCTGCTCGGGAACAATGTGCTGGTCACCAACCCGGCGACGCAACCCGTGCCCTACGATGCCGAGCGCGACTTCGCGCCCATCGCCCTGCTGGGCGCCATCCCGATCGCCCTGGCGGTGCACCCTTCGATCCCGGCCAATACCGTGGCCGACCTCGTCAAGATCGTGAAGGCGTCGCCCTCCAAAACCTTTGGCTATTCGTCTTGCGGGGCCGGCACGGCACAGCACCTTGCCGGCGAAATGCTGAAGAATCAGGCCAACATTCCGCTCGTGCACATCGCCTACAAGGGATGCAGCCTGGCCGTCGTCGATGGCATCAGCGGGCAGGTGCCTATCATGTTCAATGCGATCAGCAACTTGATGCCCTATGCGCAGTCCGGCCAGCTCAAGATCCTGGCGGTGGCATCGTCGGCCCGGTTCTCGGGCGACCAGCGCGTGCAGACGATGGCCGAAGCGGGCTTCAAGAACTTTGACGCCGAAGTCTGGTTTGGCCTGCTCGCGCCGGCCGGCACCCCGCCTGATGTCGTGGCGCGGCTGCAGACCGCGGTAACTGACGCGATGAATGCCCCCGACGTCAAAGCCAAGCTGGACAGCCTGTACTTTGAAACACGGGTACGCGACGGCGCGTTCTTCAAGACCTATCTGGTTGACGATCTCAACAAGTGGAAGGCAGTGGTGAAGGAAGCAAAGATCGAGGTCACGCCGTAGGCCAAGGGCGGGAAGCAGGCGCTGGCATCAGCGGCCGTTGGTGGCCGCTGTCCGCCATTGCCATCAAGCCACCTTGCTTTCCTGGCGTCGTTGTTCTGCTTGCCCGTGCTCTTTCAGCAGCCGGCCCAGCATGCGGCGCATCACGATGCCCGGACGGTCGGACGGCATGTGCATTTCTTCGCCATCCTGCGTCGACAGCGGCACGTCCGCATCGCAGCTTTCCAGGATCAGCTTGTCTTCGGCCGTGACCGCGCGATCGAACGCGATCACGTCCGCGGCACTGACCTGTTCTTCGGTGTCGTTGCGATACACCCATTGGCAGATCATGCAGGTGTCATCGTCCATGGGTGTGGCGCAAGTAATCAGCGTCTGCTCCAGCCCATGCGGATACCGGATCGCCAGGCTGCGGGCAAAAGGCATGAACCAGGTGGCTTCGATATGACGCACGCTTTCGGCGTCCGTCGTGCCAACCGCCTTTTGCGCCTCTTCACTCACCACCACCGGGATGGCGGTGGCAGTCACGAAGCCATAGTCGTTCGGCACCACCTCGCGGTTTTCCACCTCGGGACGCGATTCGCTGCCAAAGGTGCCGCGATGCACATAGGCCACATGCGCCCAGTCGAAGGAGTTTTCCATCAGGCGCAAAGCGCCGATCTTCCAGGATTCGTAGAACTCGGGCACCAGCCGGAACCCAGGCCGGTCATGCGCGGCAATGTGCGGGATGCCGGTCAGGGGATCGTCCAGCGCCACCCACACGTAGCCGTACTTTTCGGCGACGTGATACGACGGCACGCAGGTCTTGGCAGAAATCGGTTCGCCTGGCCGTTGTGGAATGCGCACACACGCGCCGGTGCCGTCGAAGGTCCAGCCGTGATAGCCGCACACAATGTTGTCATTCTCAACGAATCCGAGCGACAGCTTGGCGGTGCGATGGCAGCACCGGTCCTTCAGACAGGACAGCTCGCCAGTGCTCGATTTCCAGATGACGATCTTCTCGCCCAGCAAGGTGAACGGTTTCGGTCCGTCATCCAGCAGCTTGACCGGCATCACGGCGTACCAGAAACGTCGCAAGACGGGTTGTTGGGTGACGAGCATGGCGTTTCCTTGAAAGACCGGCGGGATACTGCCAGTCTATAAGGGAGCGCGCCGCGTGAATGCGGCGTCTGCCGTCATAGAGTCCATAACGGAAATGCCATGATGGGCGGGCAGGTTAGCGCCGCCAGCTCGCCTGGTCGCTCGGAAGCCGGTTGTCCGGATCGTTCACGACGACAGATTCACCCTCTGTGAGTCGGTCGATGTACACCACCACGTTGGTCCCACCGGCGTTGACCTGACTGGGAAACACGATGCCTGTGCAGCCTTTGTCCAGCACCATGTCCGCCAACACCCAGGTAGGCGGTTCGATGTGCAGATCGAATTTCAAGTGCCGCCAGTCTTCGCGCCAGTCATGCCACAGTTCATCCCAAGGCTCACCGAGATGAAGTCGCCGCAAGTCGACCAGTCGATGCAGCGCCACGCTGTACGAACACATAGTGCAGGGTGGCAGAAACGGCGATGTCTGTTGGTACTCGCGCAGTGCAGTCAGTTCGTCCAAAGACAAATACAGCGCTTCAACGCCTTCTCGATTGAAACGGCCGCCGCGCGTGGCGGCGCCCGCGCCACTTCGGGGCCGGCTCGCCCACTGGGGGGGTGTGTGCCCTGAACAGGGTTGTACCCGCGGGCAAGTCGCAAAGAATCATCCCGAAAATCCTGCGCTGATCGAATCGAGGTAGGCAATGGCATCTTCAACGCGGCCTTCCTGTACCAACTGCAGCAGTGTCTTGTGGCGAAAGGCTGGTATGGGTTCGTTCTTGATCAGAAAGATGGCCCGCTCTGTGTCATTCTGGATCTCGGCAGCAGCAGATAGCAGACGCATGAGGTCGCGCAATGCAGACTGCAGTTTTGGCGATTCGGGATGCGTGCGCAACGTGTTGCGGTGGACGCCCGCCAAGGCGGCCAGTTCCTGATGAGGCATGTCCAGAACGTCCGCAACGCTTGTCGCCGAAAACCGGGACGTCCCTGGCTCTCTCGTGGATTCCAATACTTCTTCGAATACGGCGGCCATGTCGCGGCACCTCGCTGATAGTTACGTGCACATTATAGGCACATTATCGGCACTATCCGCGCGACATGCGGCGTTGACCTCGACGCTTATGGCAGCGTTTAACCGATCCCATACCGCTTCCGATACTCCGCTGGCGTCACGCCCACGTGCTTGGCAAACGCCCGCCGCAGCGTGTCGGCGTTGGCGAATCCGCATTTGGCGGCGACCTGTTTCGGAGCGTCGGCGCCCGCTTCCAGCAGCGTGCGGGCGGCGCTGACGCGGGTGACTTCCACCCAGGCGGCGGGGGTGACGCCGACTTCGGCGTGGAACAGGCGGGCAAAGTGGCGCGGGCTGAGGCCGGCATGGGCGGCCAGGTCGTCGACGGTCAGGGGCAGGGCGGGGTTGGCCGCCACCCAGCGCTGGACTTCCTGCAGTGCCGAGCGGCCGGCGGGCCGTGCGTCGCCGTTGCGGCTGAACTGGAGCTGGCCGCCCGGCCGCTTGAAGAACATGACCAGTTGCGCCGCGACGCGCATGGCGATGTCCCGGCCCAGGTCTTCTTCGACCAGCGCCAGCGCGAGGTCCATGCCGGCGGTGACCCCGGCGGCCGTGCGCAACTTGCCGTCGCGCACGTACAGCGCGTCGGGTTCGACGGTGATCTCAGGGTAATCGGCCGTCAAGGTTTCCACCGCAGCCCAGTGGGTGGTGACGCGGCGGCCGTCGAGCAGGCCTGCCGCAGCCAGCGCAAAGGCGCCGGTGCACACCGAGCCATAGCGTCGGGCCTTGGCGGACGACGCGCGCAGCCAGCGCAGCACGGGCGCGCTCAAGGCGAGCCGGGCAGCATGCGGCGCGCCCGCCACGAGAAAGGTGTCGAAGCGGTGCACGGTATCGCCAGCAACCAGGTCAGGCAACAGGCGTGCGCCGGACGAACTTTGGATGGGCCCGGTTTCGCAAGCCACGATGCGTAGGGCATACGCGTCGCGACCGGCTTCGACGTTGGCTTGCGCAAAGACGTCCAATGGGCCCGAAACGTCGAGCAACTGGACGCCGGGTAAGGCAAGGAGGGCGATGGTCTTGGCCATGATTCAACCCATTGGCATGCACGTCAGGATGTCGCGCAAAATGGCAGTATATGACGTTACACGTCAATTGATGCCAATTGCCGCAGGCCTGAGAATGAACTGTCGATCAACGTTCGATCCTTGTCAGTGCAGTCTTCAGTCCCATCCTCAGACCTCTCCAGGCAGCCATCATGACCTTCCCTCCCGATAGCATCACCCCGCCCGACAGCCCCCTTGCTCGCCAGATCACCGAACTCGTACGCGATACCGAATCGCCGTTGCTGTTCCATCATTCCAGTCGCGTTTTCCATTTCGCGGCCCTGGCTGCGAAACGTCGTGGACTGAAGGTCGATCCGGACATGCTGTATTGCGGCTGCATGTTCCATGACATGGGGCTCACGCATCAGCACAGCAGCGCGTGCGAACGGTTCGAAGTTGACGGCGCGAATGCGGCGCGCGACTTTCTGCAAAGCCACAGCATCGACCCACGGGACATCGACACCGTGTGGACGGCGATTGCCCTGCACACGACACCTGGTATCCCCCAGCACATGCATCCCGTCGTGGCGATGGTGACCGCCGGGGTCGAAATGGACGTGCTTGGGCTGACTTACGGCGAGTACAGCGATGCGGAGCGCGAGGCCATCGTGCGTGCGCATCCCCGCGGCGAGCATTTCAAGGAAGACATCCTCCAGGCCTTCTATGACGGCATCAAGCACAAGCCCGACACGACGTTCGGCAACGTCAAAGCCGATGTGCTCGCCGATAAAGACCCGTCATTCGTGCGCGGCAATTTCTGCAGCGTGATTCGGGGGTCGCGCTGGGCGAGCTGAGGGAACTGGGTCTTGCGGATCGAGGACGCGGTTGGAAGACGCGGCCAGATCACGCGGACCAAATCACGCAGACAGATCATGCATTCTGATCACGCGTCCACATCACGCGGCCAGGGCAGCGCGGCGATGCGGGTCGCGTGACATGGCCAGAAACGCCGTCATGGCGCTGGACGGATACCCGTCCTGGCGGCGGATGAACAGCGTCTGCACCTTGGCCACAGCCTGGGGCAGGCGATGAAGGGTGACCTGCCCGGCGCGCGCGGCGTCGGCAACGACCCCTTCGGGCAACAGCGTGATGCCAACCCCGGCGCCGACGCAGCTCACGATCGCGTCCAGCGACCCGAATTCGAGCGACCGCGCAACGACGATTCCGCGGCCGCCCAGATAGGATTCGAGCCGCTGCCGGTATGAGCAGCCCGATTGGAAGACAACGGTGCGCAGGTCGCCAACGTTGGCGAGGTCGCGCAAGGAAGAGATGGAGGGTGCGGTCACCAGGACGAGCTCTTCCTTGAAGGCCGTTTCCTGGAGCAGGTCGGGATGGACGACCGGCCCGGCGACGAAGGCGCCATCGAGCCGCGACGCGATGACGTCACGCAGCAAGCCCGCCGTGGTTCCGGAACTGACCACCAATTGCACGGCAGGGTAGGTCTTCGAATAACGAGTCAGGATAGGCGAAAGCCGCAAGGCCATCGTTGTTTCCAGCGAACCCAGTACCAAGGTGCCGTTCGGTTCGCCATCGTCAAGCGCCGCCTGGCGCGCATCGGCAACGAGTTTGGCCATGCGGTCGGCGAAGGGGAGCACCCGCTGGCCCGCCGGTGTGATGACGACACCGCGTGCGTGACGCTGAAACAAGGCCACACCGAGCTCATCTTCCAGGGCGCGGATCCGCGCGGTCACGTTCGACTGAACCGTGTTCAATTCGGCGGCAGCCTTGTTCATGCTGCCGTGGCGGGCCACGGCTTCCACGGTTTTCAGGTCGGCAGCGTCCATGATCGCTCGCACAAAACAAGGGAGGGGCCCTTCACTGTACACCGCCGATACATGATGGAGCCCTATCACTTTTACAGATAAGTCCGATCGATAGCTTTCGGTTCTCGGGATCGCGTCCAAGGCGTAGCCTGCAGTCTTCGAACATGGATCACAAGGGAGTTGCTTATGCCTGGCCCAGGCATCGCCGGCAAGCCTGCCCGCACGCAAGGCATGCTTCGAAGTACGGCGGCAGGTTTCTGCGCGACCCTTGTCGGAGTCGGACTTGCTCGCTTCGCCTATACCCCGCTCCTGCCTGCCATCATTGGCGCGGGGTGGTTTGATGCCTCCAGCGCGGCGTACCTGGGGGCCGCGAATCTTGCCGGGTATCTTGCAGGCGCCTTGCTGGGCCGGCCCATGGCCGCGCGCTTCGATACGGTGGCCACCCTTCGCGCCATGATGCTGCTGGCAGCGCTTGCGTTTTTTGCGTGTGCGTATCCGCTGTCCTTGCCTTGGTTCTTTTCGTGGAGGCTGTTGTCCGGCATTGCCGGGGGTGTGCTGACGGTCGTCGCGGCGCCCGCGGTGCTGGCCCAGGTCGATCCGGCCCGGCGTGGCGTGGCGGGTGGCATTCTGTTCATGGGTGTCGGGCTGGGCGTGGCGGCATCCGGCACATTGGTGCCGCGACTGCTGCAGATCGGGCTGCGCGAGACCTGGTTCGGGCTCGGCGCCATCGCACTGTTGCTTACAGCGCTGGCGTGGAAGGGCTGGCCACAGCGTACTGTCGCTGCAGTCCACGGAACGCGGGCAGTCCAGGGAAGGCAGGCACTCCATGCAGCCGACCCAGCCCTTGCCGTGTCAACGGCCAAGCCAACTTCAGCAACCGAAACATTGCACCGCGCAAAGCTTCTGCTGCTTGCCTTGTGGATCCTGTACGCCTTGCATGCCGTGGCATGGATGCCGCACATGATCTTCCTGGTCGACTACATTGCGCGCGGCCTGGGACAAGGCTTGCAGATCGGTGCGCAATACTGGGTGTGGTTCGGTATTGGCGCCACCATCGGCCCGCTTGCCGCCGGCGCGATCGCGGACCGCATCGGCTTCGGCCTGGCCTTGCGGCTTGCCTTCGTGATTGAGCTGGTCGGGGTGGCGCTGCCAGCCTTGCATCACGAACCCGTCTGGTTGATCGCGTCGAGCCTGAGCGTGGGTGCCTTTGTCACGGGCGTCGTGCCGCTGGTGCTGGGCCGTCTGCACGAACTGTTGGGCCACGATCCGGCGCGGCGGGACGCTGCCTGGCGCACTGCCACGGTGTGCTTTGCGGTGGTCCAGGCCCTGGCGGCCTATGGCATGTCCTTCCTGTTTTCCCATACGCAAGGCAATTACCCGCTGCTGTTCCTGATCGGGGCGGCGGCCATGATGGTTGTGATCGGCATCGACCTGGCGACACTCATGCGCAATCGAAGGAACCCATAAAAAAACGGGGCATTGCGGATGATCCCCCGCAATGCCCCGTTTTCATTTCACGCCCTCGAACAGACAGGCGACCTGCTTACCAGCTGTAGCGGTAGCCCAACTGCCCGAACACGCCGCGGCGCTCTTCGCCGCCGATGTTCTTCTGCACCTTGGCCACGGCGTACAACTGGGCGCCCGTGGTGTTGCTCGAGCTGACGCCCACACCAAGTTCACCCCAGGTCCGGCCCAGGTCAGGACGGATGCTGGTGGCGCCGACGTTGACGCGGCGGGCCTGCACGAAGTCGTGCAGCACGTCCACGGTCACGTAGGGCGTGGCGGAGCCGGTGCGGCCCACGTCTTCCAGGGTCGGCTTGAACAGACGGACACCCAGGCGGCCGCGGACGGCGTTGTCGGTGGTGCCCGACACGTTCGAGATGCCGTCGTTGAAATCACCCAGGTTCAGGTGCTGATAGACCAGCTGCGCCTGCGGTTCGATCGAGAACGCACCGTTGGCGATCGGGAAGGGCTTGCCGACTTCTTGCGACAGGGCCAGGCCCCAGCCGTTCTGCGTTGCGCCCGTGCCGTAGATGTCGCCGTACTTGTTCC
>Ga0308165_1002726_pt1 | contig 20301 bp, 21 predicted proteins | sample PhyWR2_FD_201032 | JGI IMG/M metagenome (GOLD analysis project Ga0308165, IMG submission 201032) | Phyllosphere microbial communities from UC Gill Tract Community Farm, Albany, California, United States - DLSLW.R2 | ecosystem: Host-associated > Plants > Phyllosphere > Unclassified | place: USA...
CCAGCGTACAGCCCAAAGAATGATTTCGCCCTGAAAATGCCGACCATGGAAGGGATTCATACACTGAACCTTTAGCTAAAAAACTATTTAGCTTATCATCAATGGCTATTTGCAACAGTGCCAAAAAAATACAAGTCCTGTGAGCGATTTTTATAAAATTCCTTCTAACCGGGTCGTAGAATTGGGCAGTCAGATTGAAATTTAAGAAATACCAATCTTAATCTGGCACCTTTTAAAAGGTGCCTTTTTATTTGATAGAAAACTTTTTGAAATCAAAATTGTTAAAATTCCAATAATTTAGATTTCATTTAAAGTAATAGTGCTTATATAAAATGTAACAGAATAGAAAGGGTTAAAATAATATTTTAATATCAATAATTCTAACATGAACAATAAAAGTTCATTAGAATCCTGACTTGAAAACAAGTAGGCTTTGTATCTATCAAAAGTGCAATTTTTCATCAATATAATCAATAAATTTAATGTTTTATTTTAAGGTATCAATCTTTTCAGACCAGAAACAATCCCAATTTTTGCGAGTATAATCGGAACGGTTTCTAGTCAGTCTTGTACGCATTTACTTACAATAATTATGACTCTTTGCATTTATACGGTCTCAAGCTTATTTCTTATAACTGTGATATGGAGAGCAAGGTGCTCGAGATAACAATAAGAAAATACAGTACAAGGATTACGAGGTACGACAGGAGTTATACTGAGCTAGCCGAATACGAAAAACCTTGGCAGGATGCCGGGGTTTTTTATTACCTACATTTTTTCTTTAAGTAAGGTTATATAAACGTTAAGAATATAAATTAGAGTCATTATTGAGCTAATTGGATAAGCGTTGATTTAGAAATAATCCTGTAATTCATATCTAGCTAAGCGTTTTTTTAATTTTATCAACCATTTTTTGGGCAGTCTTATGGTCATCAAAATCAATGGTTATAATCCCTTTATTTCCCTGATTATTTGTTAAGCTTTTAATAATCAAAGAAAAACTATCTGCATCATTAGTAACGATTTCTACTGAAACAATATAAGCAGTATTAAGGAAAACATCTTTTTTTATTTCAATTAGCATTTTTATTCTCGAGTTAAATCTGAAACGATCTTTATAACATAACAAATCAAAAAAGATAAATTTAGTATATATTTCAATGATTCATGAATCTTAAATAATAAAAAGTCTACCTTTTACTGAGTTTGGGAATTACATAACGAATTAGTAAAACCTTAAGAACTAATATAAATTATTATTGATATGTTAAATTTATCTCTTTTAGGCCAAGCTATGGAAACAACTATAATTATTGTAATCTTAGCTATTATTACAGCTCTACTGATCATCTTTTATAACAAGAAAAAGGGCACTGTTGCAAATAGGGATCTGAGTCGATGATTTTCCCTTCAAAAAAGCTTAGAGACCGAAAACTTTATTTACTAGCCAAACTTCTCCTAGAATATTACCGTTATAAAATAATGAAGCTTGTCCTTTGCGTAGAGCACGCATAACCTCAATACCTTTAATTGTGGCATAAGCCGTTTTCATAGACTTGAATCCCAACGTAGCCTTGATGATCCGTTTGAGCTTGCCATGATCACATTCAATCACGTTATTCTTGTATTTAATCTGTCGATGCTCCAGATCTTCAGGACACTTTCCTTCCTGTTTTAGTCACGACAAAGCACGGCCATAGGTATGAGTCTTATCAGTGTTTATGACTCGTGGAATCTGCCATTTTTTGACATGATTCAAAATCTTACCAAGAAAACAATAAGCTGAATGGGTATTTCGTCTAGCAGAAAGATAGAAATCAAGAGTATGGCCACGTTGGTCAACTGCACGGTATAGATATGCCCATTTGCCATTCACTTTTACGTAAGTTTCATCCAGATGCCATAAATGTCGATCTGTAGGATTACGCCAATACCAACGTAAACGTTTTTCCATTTCAGGAGCATAACGCTGAACCCAACGATAAATCGTGGTGTGATCGACATTTACTCCCCGTTCAGCGAGCATTTCCTGAAGTTCACGATAGCTGATGCCATATTTACAGTACCAACGGACGGCCCAAAGAATGATTTCACCTTGAAAGTGCCGACCGTGGAAGGGATTCATCTGCTGTATCTCGAAATAAATAAGATATTTAGCTTATCATGTCAGCCTATTTGCAACAGTGCTAGGCAATCAGCTCCTTGGTTTTCGGATCAATCACGCCATCACGCATGGCGACCTGAGACAATTGATTAAAGCTTTTCATTAAGTCAGGATTATCCTGACTCAGGGTTTTGATATTGCCGGAAATTTTCTGAGTTAATTCCTTGTATTTCATGACTTGCATTCACCTAAAAATCTGTAATTAAATTAACTGTTATGCCATCGCAAGGACTTATTTTTCCACCGGATAGCCCTGTTCCAGCCAGGCTTGATAGCCGCCCTGAACAGACTTCACCTGTGTAAATCCCATATTCTGTAAAGTATCTGCCGCCAATGCTGAACGTCCACCCGTGCCACAGATCAAATAGATGGTTTGATCTTTCAAATGTTGCAGTGCTTGCAAGGCATCACAATGATGGCTAGCCAAAGGATGCTGGTGAATTCGCATTTCCAGCACGCCACGAGGATAATTGACTGCCCGATCTATCGCTGCTGCCTGAAATTCATCCGGCTCCCTGACATCAATCAGTATGGTTTTATGGTTTTTCATCGCCTCAAACAGATCATGTACCGTCACTTCCTTGACTCGGCTTTTGGCACTCTGGATTAATTGCTCAGCTGTTTTCATTCTCTTCACCTCTACTTATTGATTAAAATCTGTTCATCTTTTATAGAACCTGATTGAGTCACTTAAAAGTGCTATGGTGTAAGTAACTCTCCGGGCTGCTCACAGCATCAAGCCATCACGGCTGTATAGATCAAATACAATGCTACGCCAACCACGGTGGTGGCAAATATTTTCTGTACCTTGTTACTGTCAATCCGGTGCATCAGACTGCGTCCAATTAACATCCCGACAATACAGGCCAGGACAAAAGTCAGCGTGACCGAAACAGGATATTGAAAGCCATCCAGCACATGGGCATAAATACTGACACCGCCAATCAGAAAAATAATCATCAGGGAAGTCGCAACGATGCTGCGCATATCAAGATCGGTGAATTTACGCAGGGCTGGAACAATGACAAACCCCCCACCCACGCCAAGCAAACCGGTCAGTAAACCCGCCACTACGCCAATACCAGCGAGGAAAGAAGCAGTTTTCACATTCCAGATCAGGCGACCGGTGGTTTGATTGACCTTGCACGGTGCATTGCCATGATCATGGATTTTATTAAAGAAGATTCGGTAAGCCACGATCAGCATGACCAGACTGAAAGCCAAGGTCAACCAGGCCGGAGAAACAATAGCAGCCAGCTGCACCCCGTAACGTGCAGAAGGAATACTAATGAGAGCAATCCAGAGCGCAGCACGATAACGCACAATACGCTTGAATAAACCTTCGAACGTTCCAACCAAGGCGGACAAAGTGACTGCCAGCAAGCCTACCGGTGCAGCCTGTGCCACAGTCCAACCCTGACTCGCCATCAGTGCCGGTACAGCTAGAATGCCGCCACCAGCACCGGTTAGACCCAGCAAGCCACCAATCGCCAATCCTTCCAGTATTAATGCCCACATCGCCCTCTCCCTTATCCACAAAAATGATTCAATAAAAGTTGAACTTTTTGTTGAATCACGACACAAGCTTATTTGAAGTAGTTAAGAGGAAGCTTGAGGTAAGAAACACCATTGGCTTCAGGCTCAGGAAACTGCCCTGCTTTCATATTGATCTGAATTGCCGGTAGAATCAGTTTAGGCATATTCAGTCCTGAATCCCGTTGGTTGCGCATCTGAGCAAATTCAGTTTTACTGATTCCCTGATGAATATGGATATTCTGTTTTTTCTGCGTCTGGATATCAGATTCACACACATAGGATTCACGTGTTTCAGGCAAATAGTCATGACATAAAAAGACCCGGGTATCTTCTGGCAACTGAAACAGGCTTTGTACCGAATCATAAAGCTGTTCTGCACTGCCTCGCGGAAAGTCACAACGTGCTGTACCATAATCTGGCATAAACAGGGTATCACCCACAAAAACCGCATCGCCAATCACATAACTCAGACAAGCAGGCGTATGTCCCGGTGTTGGAATGTTATAGCCTTTCAATGTTCCGATTTGGAACGACTCATGATCTTCAAATAAATAATCAAAGAGCTGATGGGCATTCCATTGTTTAATATCCAGATGATAAATCGCCCCAAAGGTTTCCTGTACAATGCCAATTTTCTGGCTCATGGCAATCTTGCCACCCAGTTCTTCTTTGAGATATTGCGCTGCTGTCAGATGATCAGCATGGACATGGGTTTCCAGAATCCACTCGACCGTTAAACCCTGCTCTTTAATATAGGCAATAATTTTATCGGCATGAATAGTTGATGTACTGGCTGATGCCGGATCATAATCCAAAACGCTATCAATAATGGCACAGGCTTTGGTCGCAGGGTCACGTACAACATAACTGAAGGTATTGGTATCTTCGTGAAAAAAATCTTTTACTATAGGTAAGTTTGACATCGTTAAGCTCCTGACCATTTACGGTGAATCCATATACCCACTAGCATTGCTACAATAAAATAGAGAACTTGATAGTGGCCCAAACCGATCAAAGTGAAACTTGGCGCCGGACAGATACCAGCAATACCCCAACCTGCACCAAATAAAACCGCACCCGTAATCAGTTTCTTATCTATCTGATTATTTCTAGGTAAATCAATAGGTTCATTAAAAACTGTTTTGGGTTGTGCCGTACGTAATGCCTTCTGGAAGGGAATAAAGGCCACCGCAATCGCGCCCATCATGACAAAGGCCAGACTGGCATCCCAGTCGCCAAACAGATCCAGAAAGTCGAGTACTTTTTCCGGGTTAGACATGCCCGATACCATCAGACCCACAGAGAACAGTGCACCAAATAAAAAGGCAAACACATTTTTCATTTTAGAATGCTCCTGTGATATGACGGATAATATAAACAGCGACAAAACCTGCAAACATAAAAGTCATGGTCGCGATGATAGAACGCTTAGACAGGCGACTGATGCCACAAATTCCATGACCACTGGTACAGCCCGAACCCAAACGTGTCCCAAAGCCCACCAGCAGACCGGCCACAATCATCATCAGTGGGCTGGCATTTAATTCGATTTCAGGTTGTACAAACAGACCATAAATAAACGGTGTGATGATCAAACCTGATAAAAACCAGATTGCAGGCGTTTTAAACATGGTTTTTGAGTTTAATACTTGCCCAATCAAACCACTGATTCCTGCAATACGGCCATTGACGTAAAGATAGCCAACCACGGAAAGTCCGAGCATTAAGCCGCCAATAAATGCGATGAGGAAGTCATGCATGATGAATCAATCCCTATACAATATACTTTTTAATATTATATAATAAAAAATATTAATCAAGCAGTTTTATGGTAAATTACGTAAACTGTATGGGCTACATCAAAAGTTGTGAGGACATTTATGGATATGATCGCTGAAAATGCCAAAATTGATTTTTCTCAAGTCGATTTCGTCAGCCAATGCCTAAAAGTTTTGGCCAATCCTGACCGCCTGAAAATCTTATGTGTCTTGGTCGACGGGGAAATGAATGTTCAGGAAATTGAAGAATCTACCGATATTCATCAACCTACACTTTCACAACAGCTGACTGTATTGCGTAAAAATAATATGGTCAGTACACGTCGTGAAGGTAAGCAAATTTTCTATCAAGTATCTGACTCCAAAGTCCTGACAATTATGCAAACCCTGTATCAGTTGTATTGTGCTGCTTAAGCCTATTTTTTCACTCTAACTTTATCATCGAGTGACTCTAATAAACTCATTAATCAGTACTGCGAATTTAGAGGAAGCTAAGATATAAAAGAGGAAACTACAGCAGCTAAGCCTTATAGTTTTGGGAGAGACTATAAGGCTTTATTTTTTCCGCCATTATTTTAGACTTTAGCTAAAATACAAATAAGCGGTTTTTCCAAGTTTGTTATTTGGTCAGTGTTCCACAGTTTTCATAAGATAAACAATTATAGTCGCCAATTTCAATTGAGTTACTCACCGGCTTTTAAATAGCGGTATACCGCCTGACGACTAATACCAAATGCCTGGCCTAATGCCATTTTTGAAGGATACTTCTCTTCCTTCCATGCTTGTCGCAAAGCTTCAGCTTGATCAGGCTTCAATTTATGTATCCGGCCTTTGTACTTCCCTTGAGCCGAGGCGAGTTTAATTCCTTCCTTTTGCCGCTCCAGAATAATTTCACGTTCGAACTGTGCAAAAGCTCCCATCAGTTGCAGCATCAAATTATCCATCGGGGTAGATTGAGCGGTAAAAGTAATATTTTCTTTTACAAACTGGATGGCGATCCCTCGTTTGACCAGTTTATCTACTTCAGTGACCAAATCTTTCAGGCTTCGCGCAAAACGATCCATGGAATGAACAATCACCCTGTCCCCTTCCCGAACATAGTTCAACATTTCTTGAAATTTCGGTCGGTCGGTATTTTTACCAGAAGCACGGTCAACAAAAATTCGGTCGAGTTCAATTCCCTCAAGTTGACGTTCTGTATTTTGCTCGACTGAACTCACTCGGACATAGCCTACTTTTTGACCTTTCACTCTTTCACGCCCCAATTGAAGAAAAATGAACAATTTCGTAAATTATAAATCTTTAATACTAAAGTTACATGTTACTTATGGTTAAAAATCATTTAAATGATACATAGTTTTATGAACTTTTAAAATGTTACTTTAGGGTATACTCTAAAATTACATAAATTTTATTATGCATTCAATAGTTCCATATCGCTCGATACATGAGTTCTGATTTTAGAAAAATAATTTATGCTTTAATGCAACATAATTTTTGATTGGAAAAATTAATAAGAAAAAAAGGCTATTTGTATGGCTTTGTTAGCCAAGTATTTAAAATGTTAGAGCATTCATCAATAACCAAAGTTCAAGTTCTAACTCGAGGAGTATTTTTGCCTAATTTTGTAAATTTATTGAGTACCGTTACACGTGTATGTTCCCTCTTAAACCTTTAATCAGTTTTTATTTAGAATTAGTCTTCAAGCGGTATACTGCTATTTAAAATCCGATGAATAACTCAATTGAAATTAGCGACTATATTTAATTTAACTTATGAAAATCTTATAATTCGATAAAACCATTTAAATACATATTCAATTTTAACGGACCACTACAATTTACTATTCTAATGAACTTATATAAAAATTTAATTCAATTTTATAGAACATATATTATCTTAATATTTTAAAAGACTTTACCCCAAAAAGCCCATATTCATAATAAAAATATCTTCAAAAAAGACATTAATAAATTATTAAAAAAGATGATATAGCCTTAAAAATCAAAAAAATAATTTTATATTTTAATCTATTTAACAGTTATATAATTTTAATTATTTTCTTCCAATATTTTTATAAAATATTTAATATATATTTATAAATAAATCAATGTAATTTCTCATTATGTAAACAAATTAATAATATTATTAAAAACGTACGCTGCTTAGCCGACCTATAAAAACGGTCGGCTAATAACGCATACTACTTTTTCTGTTAATTTATTCATTATAAATCTGAAAAGGATTATTTGGATTAATTAAAATAGAATTCTTTTTGTTATTGAACTCTCTACCGATATCGGAAATGTTAAATTCATTAATCTCTGCATGAGATAATAAATCTTTTCCGAAATAGTCATGCATCAGATGCAATTTTACCATTTCAAACAAAATTTCAAGTGGGTCATCATCAATCCCATATAAGTTAAAAAATGAAAGAAATGTTGCACCAATAAAAAATTTTTTATGATCTTTCATTTTTTTATCTTTTACTTTTTGTTTTTTTTCTAAATCATTATCAGTAGCTAAAATATTCTGATGAATATTTATTTTCATATCTGGTGGTAAATTAGACATATAATTTTCTAACATTTTCTCAGCTAAGCGGTAATTTTCGATCACCGGTGGAATAACTTCTTTTCTATAGCAGTAATCTAAAATATCTTTTTCTATAATCGTAATTTCATTTGGATCTTTTTGAGATATCGTTACAAGTACTTTATTAATTTTAATTATTTTTTGGGTGTACTGATATGTCTTTTTTAATAATAATATTTCTTTATGACTTAAATCTTTTAAATCTTTTTCATCAATTAATTTAAGAACAGTGAAATGAGATTTTTCAAAAGTCGGATGGATTCTAGCGAAATCGAGTATTGCATAAATGTGATCTGTACTTGTTAATGCTTTGCGACTCATCGTGATAATTCCTCAAAAAATAAAAAATTTATATCACAAGTCCAATTTTAAAATTGAGATATGTTCAAATTTTGAAAAAAAAGTTCTACTTTTTTTTACTGCTCTCTTTTAGTTTACTTTTAATTTGCTGCTAGTTTGACTGCTAGTAGTGAGAGATAAAAATCTTCTTTTGCGAATGCAAAAAGAAGATTTTTATCTCGTCTCCGTGTTCATTAAAATTCGCTTATCAGCGAATTTTAATGAACCCTATACCTCGTCCTGCGGAGTCCTATTATTTTTTAAATTACTGTTTTAAAACAAATTATTAAAAATTTATCAAATATTTATTTGAGCGTGTTACACGATAGCTTTACCCGTGTTACACGATAGAATGAGTGAAAATAGACAGTGTTACACGATAGCTTTACCTGTGTTACACGATAGAATGAGTGAAAAATGGACAGTGTTACACGATAACTTTGCCCGTGTTACACGATAGAATGAGTGAAAAATAGACAGTGTTGCATGATAGTTTTAAGAATTTGATGAAATCTTTATACATAATTTTAAAAACTAATTATTAGTTTGACTGTGCTAATAAGTATTTTTAAATAGCTTAAATTATTTTTCAGTTTTCTATATGAAACGAATAATTTTTTTTAGAAATTTTATATGATCTCTGCTCTTTATTAAAATTTTAGAGTTCATATATGTATTATTTTGATTTACGTCATAATCTAAAAAAGGTAAAAAGTGAGCGTAAAAATACGCGTAGAAATAAATTTATACATTCATCAAAAGCTGGCTATCACTATATTACTCGTACTTCGCATTTTTCGATGCATAAACAAAATGTTGAAGAATTAGAATATACAGCATCAGCTAATATGCCAAACTGGGCGGAAGATAATCCTGAATTTTTTTGGAATGCTGCAGATCAATATGAAAGTATGAGCAAACGAACGTCTACCCATATTACCATCGCCTTGCCCAAAGAGCTCAGTAAACTAAAACGCGTAGAATTATCTAATCAATTAATACATGAATTTTGTGGTAAATATAAAATGCCCTATAGTTTTGCAATTCATAGTCATATTGCATCAATTGATGATCGTTATGAGCAACCGCATTTGCATTTATTATATTGTGAAAGAAGTATTTTTGATGGAATTGAACGTACACCGGAAAAATTTTTTAAAAAATATTGTTATAAAAATCCTGAGAAAGGTGGCGCAAAAAAAATTACTGCAGATGTACTAAAACTTGGACGTTATCAAATTAGTCATTATCGTAAAATAACAGAAAAAGTAATAAATAATTTTTTGAAATTATATGCACCAGTTAAAGAGGTAGAAATTTATGGAATTAAGATCGAGGTTGAAAATAAAGTCTCTTGTTTATCAAATGAAGATTATAATCAAAAATATGGTACAAATTTACAAGATGTTCCCCAAATACCGCGTCATTATTTTCATAGTCAAGATCAAAAAATCCAAGATAAAGTTCATAAATTTAAAACCTCAATTAAGAAAATTCGAGAAGCTAATTTATATGAAATTTATAAAAATGAGTATCATCTTGAGTTATCCAAAAAAAATGAATATCAAAATGAGAGTACTTATATTGTAGAGTTTGAGGAGTCAGAAGAAAATAAATTTGAACATTAATTATAATTTTTAAGACCAATAACTAACAAATATCATTCTGATTGATCAGTAATTATTATTTAATGGACTATAGTCTTTATACTATTACTTTTTTTAATTAGAATGTATTTGTTTTCATATAAAATACTGAATAAAGTGGCCACCTATTTTTGAGGTGTTTAGCTTAGAAATATCGTAGTTTTTTGCAACATGAAAGAGCGTTACATATTCCTACCAATAGCTTAAATATAATAGAAGTTGATCTTCTGCACTTAATTGAGAGGATCTAGCTTTAAAAGAAATGCGGCTCTTAATTAGATCAATTATTAAGTCAAAGATTGATCAATAGAGTTTAATTTGAGCTTGTGGGAAAAATCAAAGACTTAACTCAATTCGCCCCCAAAGAATAATGTAAATTTTATCGTATGGTGAAATTGACTAAATTCTTAGATAAAACTAATATGAACTCGCTGGCCTACATTGCCAGTCGGTTTTAGCAGACCGTTGATCCAGCACAGAAAATAGCCCGTCTATTTTTTGTGAACCTTCTCGTCCCCCTTTTTTTCTATGGTAGGGCAGGAGGGGGACGTCTTCGGACGTGCTGGTTCCTTGGATCCCAGTCTGCTAACCCTCTTTTGCTCTGCCACCATTATTTAGCAGTAATTGGTAGAGTTTCTTAAGATTCAAGGAGCTTTTCATGCTGTACCTATCTGTTCTTATTTACGCTTCACCACCTGTTCAGCTTTGTTGTGCCATTCAACAGAGAATACAGCACTCATTTTAATTTTTAAGCTGTATTAAAAACAACATCTATACGAGAACAATCCTAAGGTGGATGGCTAAATCACGCCGATAAAAAATACATTTTTTATATCCCCTGGTGATTGTGAATTGCATTGAACATGTGGGGGAACAACCATGCCTGAATTCACTCAACCTAAAATCATTCCCATCGAAAACCGTCCCAAAAAATCCAAAGTATTTTTAAAATGTGTAGTGTTGCCGATTGTCATTTTTCTCATTATTGCCAAAATTTTTTCCTTTAATTGGTTTGGCTACTTGTTTTTTGGCTTCTGGTTATTCTGGTTTGTGATCACGTATTACTTCTATGCGTATGGAAATACCTTCTTTGATGGGATGACTGAACAACTTAAAGATCAAGGTGAAAGCTTTAATTATCAAAATCGTGGTGTTTGGATTAACAGTCAGAATAAAACCATCATCCTGTTTGATGAGCCAGATCAACGCTTAGTGAAATATCCATTTAATTATATTACCTCGGTTGGTCACTTCAATTTAGTTGAAGATAAAGTGTCTTATTCCACCACGGTGATCAGTAACCCTATGATGGGAACCCACGTCAATCATCATGAACATAGAAGTCCAATTAAAAGAGAATACCAAATCAATATTGGAACACGTGATCAATTCAAGCCCAATTATTGCCTCAAAGTGCTGTTTCCTTGGCGTAGCCCAAAAATGGCCAGTGAAATCCGCCAACTCCTGTCGGCTGATCACTATCAATAACACTTATAAGAGGCAGTAAAATCATGATGAATTCAAAAAAGTTGATGCCATCTGTCTTGATGCTGGCAATCAGTATCATAACGCTGGGGTGTGGTGGTGGTTCGGGTGGAGATTCTAGTTCATCGAATAACAGTGGGGCAGATGACTCAAACAATGAGAATACTACACCCAAGCCGGTCACCTGTTCAGAAACCCAATATCTGCAAGAGGGTGAATGCAAGAACAAGACCTCGCAAACCCTTCAGCCTTTACAGATTAAGCGATTTATAAAAGGTCAGGCTTACCAGCTCATACTCAAGACGGATCAAGACCTCACGCTCAGTTTCAGCAGTGATCGTCCAGATATTTGCAAATTTGAAAGTGGCGAATTAAAAGTCCTTGAGTTAGGCAAATGTAGGTTGACACTGACTCAGGCTGGAACAACACAAATTCTGCCATTGAGTACCAGCATGACTGTTGATGTCATCGATGCTGATGCAGAAAGTAATAAAAACTTAAATGCCTGTCAGGCAGGTAGACCAAGTGAGGCTGATCGTCAGCTCTTCATCAATACGCTGAATGAGATTCGTGCATTACATGAACTTCCTGAAGTTGAATACGACTATGCCCATGAAGACCAGATGATGCAAGCATCCATGCTGTTGGCTGTAAATGAAAAGACCTCACATTACCCGGATGCAAGTTGGACCTGCTTTAGTGATATTGGTCTTCAGGGGGCTTCGACATCTAACTTGAATTTTATTCAGGCCTACGAGAATCTAGAAAAGTATGGCGCTGATAAACATCTGGCTAACTGGTTGATAGAAAAGAACTCACCCAGTATTGGACATCGACGGTATATCTTAAGTCCGTTTCTGACAAAAGCATCCTATGGCGAAGTATCAAATACCGATGCCAAAAGCTTTCCTACGATCGTGGGGGCTGCCATGAAAACTGTTTATCCGTATGAATCACAAAAATTAACCACGACAGTAGAGAAAGGTATTATTGCCTATCCGTATCATGATTATCCAAAGAAATTCTTTCTAAAAAGTGAACCATTATCCCTCTCAATTTTAGTTAATCCACAGAATGCCTACGCCAACAATAAGGTAGACTTTTCCCAGGCGAAGCTGACGGTAGTCAGAAGAGATAATCAGCAAATCCAGCCAGTTAGTAACATCCAGTATGACAATACCAACTACGGTCTGGTTGCCAATAACCTGCAATTTCATTTTAGTTCAATGCAATATAACGTGACTTATGATGTCAAAATTATGAATGTCCTGGTCGATGGAAAAGCTGAGGAATATTCTTACTGGTTTAAAGTCGATGACCCATCAAGTTAAGAAGGAAAATAAGATGAAATTTATGATCAAACAACTTCTCGTCACCAGCACCACCCTTCTAGGGTCTGTTGAGAATTAACCAGAGTTAATGATGCGAGCACAAAGATAGATCATGGCGGCAAAACACCAATCCGTTTTGTCGCTACGCATGGCAATGCTTTTGAACTTTTTTAATTTTCAAAAATAACTCTCTGTCAGAGGTACTCTTGGGTTTAAATCTTACAACTTTGTGGAATTTTACAAATAGCTTGGTGCTAACCGAACTCAACAGTATTGAGGACGATACAACCCCTTAATTTCATGGATTATCTTCTCTATAGCATATGTATTTTTTTGTCTAAAAAACTATAAGTTAATCAATATTTATTTGTCTGAAACTATTGTACTATTTCAATATATAGATTTGAGAATGTTATGAAAAATGTAGCTCAAGTACACACGACGATTACTAAAAATGTAAAACATCAAATTAGAAAAATTAAACGTGGAGGTGTTTTTACCATCAACGATATTAAAGTGGAGACTAGTTCACGCCAGACCATTCAACGCTGCTTATCCCGGATGGTTGAGCAAGGTCTTCTTCAGCGTGTACAAAACGGAATTTATTACAAACCGGAAATAAGCAAATTTTTAAAGGGTAAGCAGATTCCCCCAGATGTTAACAAGGTTATCCAAGTTATTAGCGTTAAAAATAGGGAAATCATCCAATTACATGGTGGAGCAGCAGCGAACCGGTTAGGTTTAAGTACTCAAGTGCCTATGCATCGAGTATTTCATACAAGTGGTACAACCAGAGAAATGGAAATTTCCGGGATTAGAGTATATTTCGTGCACACGAATGATGCCAAGTTACTTCAATTTTCAGGTACTAGAGCTGGGCTGGCTATTTCAGCCATGTCCTACCTGGGTAAAAATCTAGTCAATAACAAAGTCATTGATCAAATTAAAAGTCGTCTGACTGAGCAAGAATTTAAGCGATTGCGCAAAGCGCATCTTGTAAGCTGGATGCAGAAGGCTCTACAAATGGCAGAAGACAATATTTAATAAATATTAAATATAATCTAAGGCCTAGATTGTTAAAAATTTATTAAAATGAGATTATTAATTGGGCTACTTAATTTGAGTGTGAAAAAAGTTATCTTAAAAAATAACTCGTAGAGATCGACCTTAAAGTAATTGTCGTCCCTATTATGAGCTTTAATAAAATCCACAACCCTTTAGATTGATGCCTGGTGTGAGGTAGTAATTTAAATCACATGAGAACGCCCTCAGTTCATATGAAAAACTCTACGTGAATTCATGCTAGAAGAACTAAAAAGCCATCTAGGATTTAATAGAGTAAACTACTTTGTAGAATCCACTCTAAGTAATATTATCTAGAAGAAAATATGAAAGAACTGAAACATCAATATAAGTAACTAATACACCGTACCTGACATGACTATTTATATTGATTTATGTAAATATTAGAAGTTCGGTCCACAAAAAATTTATTACTTACCAATAAAGTAGCCCTTATGCACGAAGGCCGCAAGATCAATTGCAGTATCTTAGATAAATTAAGTTAGCTGAACTAACGAGAGATTATTGAGAATAAGCGATAGGGTGCAGGAGATCTGTGATCAACGCATAACTCAATCATACGCTGCTCAGTTACTTCATATTTCAGAACGTCAGATCAGGCTCTTACTGCCTAATATTAATAAAAAATTCAGGAACTGGATTTTTATTATTTGTTTTTCTCACGTTCAGCCTTGCGCTCTTTACTCAATTTTTGATGCTCATCTTCACTCAGTTTTACCTTAGTTTGGTTAAATGGTTTACTAAGTGTTAAGTTATATTTTTCAGCACCTAAAACACGTTTTGCTTCTTTCAGAACTACATCACGAATAAAATCATTCAAAGACTCACCAACGAATCCTGCTGCTTCTTTTAGAACTTTCTCTTCCTCATAATACAAAGGTACAGATGCTAAACGTCCATGCTCTTTACGAAAGCGTTTCTTCACATCTTGGGTGTGTGGAGTGAGAATAATCTTGTACATTAAATTACGTGTGTATTCGACTTCTTGACCATTAGCATCATCTACTGTCGCTTCAGGATTCTCTAAAATTTCCTCAAGATCCTCACCAAAACCTAAAGATGGTTTGCTCTTATTTTTAACCATTATAGGATCTCCACCAAGAAGTCATTAAATTCATCTCTAGCCTTAGAGCTACCCATTTCCATTACAGATAAACCTTGAATCGTTGCATCACGAAATTGTTTACGATCACGGATAATGGTGTTTAATAACTTGAATTTAGGAAGTGTCCCTAGCAGTTCGATTGAATCTGCAACTTCAGTAGATCTTGTATTTGATGGAGCTTTATTAACAACCAGATATGGTTGAAGCTTTTCATTGACCTTGTGATAGGTATTAAATAATTTCAATACAAATGGAAGGACCTCAACATCTGCTTGGCTTGGTTGTGTTGGAACAATTAACTTATCACTGACTTGAAGAGCAGATCTAAATTCTTCACTGTCACGCCCTGCTACGTCTAATAAAACATAGTCATATTTCTTTTGAAGATCTAAAAGGACCTTCTTTAAATCGCCAGCATGATATTCAGTATAAACAGGGTTTTCAGTTCTACGCTTAGACCACTTAAGAGCTGACTGTTGATCATCAGCATCAACTAGGACTATAGATCCCTTCTTACTCAAGGCTACAGCAAGGTTTGTAGCCAGTGTTGTCTTACCTACTCCACCTTTACGATTGGCAATGGTAATTATCATTTATTCTTATTCCTAAATAGATGTAACAATAGCTCTATTATATAGAGTTGATATAAGTCTACAAGAATAATATTTTTTAGTTTGTAACGGGTTATAGATATAAGGTGGTGTACAGAACTGAGGGACAATATTAATTTGAAAGCACTAAAATATACGGGACAATATCTTTTTATATATGTGGTTTTAATATTAATTTATGGGGCGCTTCAAAGTAGCCATCCGGTGACCCACCATTTTTTCTAATCACTCAATACCTCTATAGTTTCCATCATTAAAAGTGCTGCATTCGCCCCCAGTAAAAAACCTCTACCATCCGCAGCAATCAAGAACACTTGTCTCTCAGATTAGAATCTACTGCAGCAGACCCTACCAGATGTTCGAGATAGATAGGCCTTTGGAATCTCAATCGATTTATTTCCTATATCTCTAGGACTTGATTAAATGATCCTTATCGATGAAATTAGGCCTCTACCCAGCTCATTGACATTTGTGCAAGTGGTGAGAGCCTTTGGCTACCTCAAACCGAATTGCGCTTATCTACTCTGCAATAAGCGTAGCCATCCCAAAAGTCTATTGCAAATGGTGGGCTCAGGTCCACCAAGGTAAACTTTCAGCAGCAGCCCAGAAGTTGATCTAGGCTTACCTGATCATACATTGAACTACAGCAGGTGATAGATATTCTCTCTATATAAATCTTAACAATGTCATACTTTGATTGAACTAGATCTATAATTAGTGGGTTGTTTATTTCAATAGTTGTATTATTAGAGCTATCAATTGATATTTAAAATTGTATTTAGTTATTCTAATTACAACATTTTAACTATTTTAAAAGCAGGTCTTGTATTTAATCTCGTATCCTTAACCTTATACCATTTTTCAATATCAGTAGCTTTTGCTTTGTCAGGTATATTAAGTTCATTGTAAACATCTTGAATACGAACTTTTATATCTGAACGAAGAATAACTTCATCCTTTTTCAAATTAAGTAAAGTCGGAATTTCAGTTGCATTATCCTTCTGTGCATCTTGGATCTTTAATGCTCTTTCAATTGGTGGCTTTCTATATTCAAATTTTCTGATCGTGTCATGCGTCAAAACATCATAAGCAGTTTTGAAATAGTCATCCTTTGCATCAACCAATTTATAAATTTTAGGATTATCTGCATCTCTCGCTTCACAATATTCTTTCATCGTTTCATAAAAGCACTGGCTATGACCTGATAAAAATTTAGCAACTCCTTCAGGTTTATGAGCGAATACTTTATGTTTTGTTTCATCAGTTAGTAAGGCTCTAAATGAAGCGGAGTATCCTTCTTCATTAACTTCAGCACCTGCAACAACACGTACCACATAAGTTGCTTCTAGTGCTTCGTAAGCCTGTAATTCAGCTTTTAATGCAACGTCTGATACATACAGTTCACCTTTTTCATCTTTGAACGTGTATTTGTCATCTTCAGCAGCTTTTCTTAATTGTTCACGCCCTGCATCTGACATTTTACCTTCTTTGATGTCATTCAAAACATCTTCGCTATCTTGGATACGTTTCTGAACTTCCTGCATCCATTCCTCTTTTGTACAACTTGCAGCCTCAGGTAAATTTCCAACTAACAGGTTAATGTGTTCATTGTATATGGTGTTTCGAATACGACCACAAATTTGAGGGACAAGTACGTGAAAATCTACTTTTGTAGCATCACGAAGTCCATTAATGATGATGTATGTTTGCCCTTCCTCATCAAATATGTCTGCACCTTCAAAGGCAGTTGAAGTATAAAGATTGATCTTGGCAGGGGCTGAAGTGATGTCACTGATCTTTGCCCATTTTAAGCCAAGTTTACTATTAAATGTTTTCTGGTTTGAATTCGATTTTGAGCATACAACTCTAATATCTTCAGGATTAAATAGATTTTTACCTGTTTCCTTATCAATCAAGGCTTTCAACTTACTTAGGATAGATGCAATTTCTGTCACTGAATTATAGAAAATATGAGCATTGCCTTCAATTGTTCCCATCAAATAGTCATAGCACAATCCAAATAAAGCATTGTTTACACCTACCCCATGTTCAATTTTTTGAAGGTTAAATTTAACTGGTCTAACATCACCCCACTCGATTGTACATAATGGTAAATTTTCGAGTGCTGAAGGAAAATATTCACGTTTTGTTGGCGTCGCTGTTAAGAAAACGTATGAACCAAACTTATTATAGTTCTGAAGTACGTATTCACATGTAGCGGCTTTAAAACTACCTAAGTTCACAAGTGTATGTGCTTCATCAATCAATAATTTAAATGCTTTTGGATTGAAGCCTGGTGCTGTTAGGAGTTTTGGTAATGAGTCAAAAGTACAAACAATTTTTCTAGAAGTGGAAGTGTTTTTTAAATATTCAGTTATTTCTTCTCTCTCGGTATCACCATACACGCCAATTAAGTCAACAATTCCTTGATTGTCTGCTAATTTGGATTTAAGTAGGTTAATGTAAGGAACGAGAATTACATAGTTTTGTGCATTACGGATAACTAATGTTGTACCACCACAACCAGTAATTTGTTTATTTACATAACAGTTGTTTGGAAAATCCTTAATTAGATTTGAAAGTTTTTCGGAGCTATCACTAGCTATAATTGTTATTGTATTTGCTTGAGCATCTTGCTTTATTTTTACTGCATTATTTATTACTAAATCTTGTAAATTCATTTATCGGATTACCTAAATAGGTCTTAATTTTTTAGTGTCATTTATAGGTTCTCAGGATATAAAGTAGTGAGGGATACTACTCTCTCCTATGGGAGTAACAGTATCAACCTTAACAACCAATGTCAACACTTTATTTCACACAAGTCCCTTGTCTAATTTTATTAAGTATTTGATTGGTAATATTCAAATATAAAAAAGTGTAAACCAAAATCCTACACTTTTTTAAGCATACCCCCCTTATCTAAGAAAGAAAAGTGTAAGGGCGGGTATTAGATATTACATTTTTTCTTGAGATCAACTAACGCACTCTGTTATTTTCATTCGATAGTAAATTGGTTCAGTCGTTTGTTTGCTCAAACTATTACTCGGTATATCAAAATGCTAACGCATTTAACTATACGCTCGTAAAGTTTCGAGCTAATAATATTTGATTGATTAGATAATTATTTTACACTTTTTTATAAATAAAGATAAAATATACTTTTACTATTAAAAACAATATCTTATAATAAATATTTTACACTTTTTTTCACACAGACCTTTATATTATACAATAAATTGTGTAATAGCTTAGGCAGTTATCAACAACTATAAATTCAAAGAATTATTTTAAAATGCTAAAATATAATTCCAAGACAAAAACTTGTTTTGAATTAGACATAAATATAATAGTAATCAATTAGTTAAAAAATTATCTTAAAAGAAAAATTAATTAACATTCCTGTTAAAGCTTTGACCAGCATTAGAATTCATTAACCATCTATAAAACCTAATCTTTGATATTTATATTCATGTTTTAATTAACATAATAAGCATCCGGTGAACCATAATTTTTCCTTTTAGCTATCTCCCCAAAGATGGGTTTCCTTTCGCTTGATTTGAATGAAAATGGTTATTTTATAAAAAAGATTCTTACTGATTTAAGTTTAAAGTCGTCCATTTCTATTTCTCAAGATCAGTTTAATGCCAATCTACTGCATACATAAATGGCATCCGCTCAAAAAACTACAACTTCCAGTAGACCCATCAGATGGTCGAGAGGTTGTCTCTCATTGAGAATGTGAATCTATTTACATATGAGATTTGCATTCAACTGTATTAGTTCTGGCAAAAACGGACAGTTAACTTGCTAACTTTAGCGGGCCAAATTCCCGAGAGGGATTTCATTTTCAGCCCACTATACTGATGATTGCAATTGTAGTCTTCTATCCAAATTGATAGACACCTCATGACTATTTCAGCATCAGGCACATCGTTTAAAGGTTTCTACGAAGGCTTCAGCCATTCTATTACTTTGAGGACTACGAATCAGTGTTGTACAAATATGAAATCCTGATGCCTGAGCAAACGTACGTAACAACTTCCATCAGCCACTCAATCTCTGAGGGAGATGAGTAACCGCACAGAAACGTCGTCCATACTCGAGAACAAAGTTTTAGAAAACCATCAGGAGTGACAACATCACTCATCAGATATTGCCTATCCTAAATTTGTAAAAGAAAGCCTAGCTTAAACACATAGCTTTATACTCTTTTCATCTTCAGGTATCCAATTAATGGAATAATAAAAAAGCATATAAAAGAATAAATAAATGAAAATTGAAGGATAAAAACGACAAATTTTCCTTGATCGAGCTGTGCTTAATGGCGGTTAACCAATCTTCAACTTAATCAGATATCGGAATAGTATCCGATGAACCTCCTGCCTGATTTAAGGATTGGTTCCGTTATGTGGCAGTAATACCTTGAAAGCAACATATATCCTTCAAAACATTTTTTAATACAGCTATTAATACAGTTATCAATAAACAAGCGGGGCAACGAAAGATAAGCAGTCGCGTACTAAAAAAGATTAATATCCAAAAGTCTTGAGCTAATTTAATTACACAATTTTATAGACTGTATCTGGTCTATCAACAGCTTTATTTTACATGACTTGATATAC